>Ga0209163_1000363_pt1 | contig 93487 bp, 79 predicted proteins | sample MTBAKSrepl2MetaG_FD_187457 | JGI IMG/M metagenome (GOLD analysis project Ga0209163, IMG submission 187457) | Enrichment culture microbial communities om Arthur Kill intertidal strait, New Jersey, USA, that are MTBE-degrading - MTBE-AKS2 (Arthur... | ecosystem: Environmental > Aquatic > Marine >...
ACAAGACTGGATTCCCGCCTGCGCGGGAATGACGGTTCAAACGCCAGGGGAGCGAAACAGGTTACTCCGGCGCAAACGAGGGGCCGAAATTCCGGAGAATCTGCCCGCGTACTCGTTTTTGCTTCACGGCGGCCACACAACCCCAGGGGATATAAAATTTCCCAAACTGACCCACTACCGAACCGGCGGTCCGCAGGCCAGGGGCGTTTGCCATTTGCCGGACGTTCTGATACCTTGGATCGGCCCGGGAGCCGGGCGCAAAAAAGATGCTAAAGCGGGAAAGGAGCAAATGATGGCGGAAATTTCTGGAGGCCGTCTGGCCGCGAAAATGCTCAAGGCCGAGGGCGTGGAATACATCTTCTCTTTGGTGGGCGGACATATTTACACCTTGTACGACGGTTGCGTCGATGAGGGCATCCGGGTGATCGACGTGCGCCACGAAGCGGCCGCGGCCCACATGGCCGAAGGATACGCCCTGGTCACGGGCAAGACCGGCGTGGCCGTGGTCACCGCCGGGCCGGGCTTCACCAACAGCCTCACCGGCCTGGCCAACGCCACCGTGGCCAACAGCCCCATCCTGCTCATCTCCGGCCACAGCCCCCTGGGCGGCTTCGACACCGGCACGCTTCAGGACCTCAACCAGATCGACATCGTCAAGCCGCTGACCAAGCTGTCCCGCATGATCTTCGAGACCGAGCGCATCCCGGACTACGTGGCCATGGCCTTCCGCCACGCCCCGGCCGGGCGGCCCGGCCCGACCTATCTCGAAATCCCGATAGACGTCTTCAACCGACGGGTGGACGAGACCAAGGTGGCCATGCCCGAGAGGTACCGCACCGAGGCCCGGCCGGCCGGAGACCCGGAAGCCATTGAAAAGGCCCTGGACCTGTTGGCCAAGGCCGAACGGCCCGTGGTCGTGGCCGGCAGCGGCGTGTGGTGGTCCCAGGCCCACGACGCGCTCAAGGCCTTTGTCGAGAAATCCGGCATCCCGGTCTTCACCCGCAACAACGGCCGGGGAGCGATCTCGGACAAGCATCCCCTCTGCTTCGGGGCCTCGGCTCTGTCCGGCCTGTTCAAGGCGGACGCGGCCCTGATCGTGGGCACCCAGTTCGACTTCACCCTGGCCTCGGGTAAATTCCCCGAGGCGCTGAGGGTCATCCGGGTGGACATCGAGCAGACGGCCATCGGCCACAACCGCGGCATCGACGTGGGCATCGTGGGCGACGCCCGTTGTGTGCTCGAACAGCTCATCGACGGCGTCGCTTCCAAGAAGTACGACGCCTGGACCGCCACCCTGGCCGCGTCCAAGACCCAACGCGCGGAAAAGCTGCGTCCCTTCATGGAATCAAACCAGCGGCCCATCCATCCGCTCCGCGTCTGCCGAGAGATGAGCAAATTCATCGACGAGGACACCATCGTGACCATCGACGGCGGTGACATCGGGGCTTTCGGGTCCATGGTCCTGCCCACCTACGCGCCCGGTCAGCACTTGGCCAACGGCGCCTCGACCTTCGGTTGCCTGGGCGTGGGCCTGCCCTATGCCCTGGCGGCCAAGCTGGCCCATCCGAACAAGAAGGTCATGATGCTCATCGGCGACGGCAGCTTCGGGCTGAACGGCATGGAATTCGACACCGCGCTTCGGCACAACCTGCCCTTTGTCTGCGTCATCAGCAACGACGGCTGCTGGGGCATGATCAAGCACGGCATCCAGGACGTCATCCCGGATGAGCGCATCGTGGGCTGCGACCTGCCGGTCCGGCGCTACGAAAAGATCGTCGAGGTCTTGGGCGGGTACGGCGAATATGTCGAGGACCCGGACCAGATCGCGCCGGCCATCGAACGCGCCTTTGCCTCGGGCAAACCCGCCTGCGTGAACGTGGCCACCGACCCCCGGGTCAGCCCCCGCAAGCCATAGCAGCGAGAAAGCCATGAAAAAGGCGACGCTATACGGGGCGCGCGATGTGCGGGTGGAGGAGGTCCCTGACCTCCGCCCCGGACCCGGCCAGGTCAAGGTCCAAGTCAAGTACTGCGGCATCTGCGGCTCGGACCTGCACGAATACCTGCACGGCCCATTCCCGGCCAGCCCCTTCGGCCATGAGGTTTGCGGCACGGTCGCGGAACTCGGTTCCGACGTCGAGGGCTACAGCGTGGGCGAACGGGTGCTGGCCTTCATGAAAGACGGTTACGCCGAGTACCAGGTCCTGCCCAAGGCCCGGGTGATGAAGTTGCCGGACGCGGTAAGCTGGGAGAGGGGCGCGGTGGTCGAGCCTTTGGCCGGCGCGGCCTACGCTGTCGAGCGCAGCCGGATGCAGCCTTCGGATGTTGTCTTCATCTCGGGCGGCGGTCCGGTGGGATTGATGCTGCTCCTAGCCGTCCGCGCCTTCGGAGCCACGACCGTCTATGTCTCGGAGCCGGTGGCCAAGAGACGGCTGATGGCCGAGGGCTTCGGGGCCACGGCCGTGTTCGATCCGCGCGAGGTGCAGATTCCGCGGAAGATGCGGGAGCTGACCCAAGGGCGCGGGGTGGACCTGGCCATCGAGGCGGTGGGGATCGAGGCGGCGCTCAAAGACTGCCTGGCCTCGACCCGCCAGCGGGGCACGGTCCTGGTCCAGGGAATCTTCACCGAGCGCGTGCCCATCCACATGCTCGGCTTCGTGACCCGGGAGATCACCATGATCGGGTCCAACAGTACCCATCCGGCCCGGGCCATGGAATGGGTGTTGGCCGGCAAGGCTGAACCCGAGAAGATCGTCACGGGCATCGTCCCTCTGGATCACATCGTGGACCAGGGGTTCGAGGTCCTGGCCAGGGACAAGGAAGAGGCGGTCAAGATCCTGATCGAACCTTAGGAAGCCGTTTCAAAACCTCCTCTTGAACTCAATATCTTTGTCGGGATCGAAGTGCAATCCTCGAAATATGAGCATATATTCCTCCGGTTGCCCTTCTTCGCCCTCCTCGATCTTGAGCCCAATTGAAGGCCTCGAAACGCCTTCCAAAAAATTTTGAAACCATCCCGCCCGCGAACTAGGGGCGTTTTCAACGGTTCAAGCGGACCAGACGACTTCCCCGCCGACCACCGTCATGGTCACCTGGATATCCCCGGGGTCCTCGGCCGGCGTTTCGGTTGGATCGGCCGACAGCACAGTCAGATCGGCCAAACGGCCTGGGGCGATGACGCCCTTTGTGTCCTCTTCGAAGGCCGCGAAAGCCGCGCCGGTGGTGAGCATCCGCAGGGCGTCCTCGACAGCCACGGCCTGGTGAGGCCCCAGCAAGGCCCCGGTCCGGGTGCGGCGGGTCACGGCCGCGTATAGGCCGGCCAGCGGATTGGGCGGCACGATGGGCGCGTCCGACGCGGCGGCCAGACCCACGCCAGCATCGGCCAACGTGGCCAGCGGATAGAGATGGGGCTGGTCTTTAAGGGCCACGGTCTTTAGATACCGGTCCCCGTTGTAGTAAACAAAGGCCGGGTGGGTGACGATCACGATGCCCAGCGCGGCGACGCGGGCGGCCAAGTCGGGCGGACAGACCGAGCAATGCTCGATGCGGTGGCGCGCGTCCTTCCGTGGATAGCGCCGCTCGGCCTCGGCCACGCTCGTGCAGGCCGCCTCGACGGCGGGGGGTTCGATGGCGTGCAGCGCGACCTGACCCCCGGCCTGGTGAACCGCGGACACCATTTCGTTGAGGGTCACCTGATCCGGGTTCAACCGGCCCGTGGTCTCGTCGATCACGATCTTGACGCCGCAGACCCGCAGCCGATCCTCGGGCAGCCGCGACGGAAAACCAGCTCCTCGCCACGCCTCCCAGCCTTCCAGGCCCAACATCATGGTTACTCTCGAAGCCAGCCGGCCCTCGGCCAGCCAGCGCTCCATATCTTGCCAGCGGGCGAGATCGTTGCGGGGTGAAGCGTCCTGGAACGAGGTCACGCCCAAAGAAACCAGTAACTGCCCGGCCAACGAAACGCCTCTATCCAAATCCGCCTCGGCCAGGGGCGGCACGCGGGCGTTCAACCAGTCCCCAAATCCGTAAAGCACCCCGTTCGGCTCGCCCGTGTCCAGGTCCCGCTCCATGAGGCCGCCCTCGGGTTCGGACGACTCCTTGGACAGACCGACCGCGCGAAGCGCCAGGCTGTTGAGCACATGAGCATGTCCAGCGCGGTGGGTCAGCTTGACCGGGTGATCCGGCGCGGCCTGGTCCAGGTCCCAGCGCGTGGGCGGGCGTTTTTCGGCCAGATCGTTCTCGTCGTAGCCACCGGCCCGAATCCAGGCGCCGGGCGGGAGAGCCGCCGCCTGTTCCCTGACGCGGTCCTTGATGTCTTCCAGGGAAGTCACACCGGCGTCCGAGCCGGTTTGGACATTGATCAAGCTTTCGGCCAGGGCGCGCAGGTGCAGGTGGGCGTCGATGAAGCCCGGGACCACGGTCCGGCCTTCAAGATGGAGAACCCGGGTGTCCGGGGTTTTGAGAGCAAGCAGGTCGGCGGAGGCACCCACGGCCTGGATGCGTCCCCGGTCGATGGTCGCAGCCTGTGCCCGCGGACGGCGCGGGTCCAGGGTGATCACGTTGCCGTCCACTAGGATCAGGCTGGTCATGGCTTGAGGTCCGGGCCGGCACCCGGACGAGGTCAGTCGTCCAGAACCCCGGTCGAATCGTCGAAATTGGCCCGAATCTGACCGTAGCGCACCAAGGCCCACATGGCCAGGGCCGACTCCTCGGGCGTGGTGTAATACGGAACGCCGGCGCCTCGCAAAATATGGAAAATCAGATTGTCGTCGTGGCCTCGGAAACGCTGGGTCAGAACGGGCTTGCCGTACTTTTCCGGGATGCTGGCCAGAAGCTCGGCCCCTTCGATGCCCACCCGGGCCGCGGCGCCCACGGTGCGGGCCAGGGAGAAGGTGGTGGGCACGTTGGTGACAATGCCGTCGATGTAGTCCAGGAGGGCCAGTTGTTCGGCCACGCGGGCTTCCTGCAACGCGGTGCGGGCTCCGCCGGCGAAATCGACCGGGTTGCCGGGTACGGGCGCGTGAGGCGGCAGGACCTCTTTGATGCGATGGCGGGCGTCGTCGTCCAGGGCCGGCACGCGCATGCCCAGCTTGGACAGGGCGTCCACCGTGACCACGCCCTGGCCGCCTGAGCCGATCACGGCGATGCGGTTGCCGCGAGGCAGGGGCTGACTGAGGAGCGCCTCGGCCATGATGAACATTTGTTCGATCTCGCGCGCCTGGATGATCCCGGCCTGCTTGCACATGGCGTCGAAGACCGCGTTCGAGCCGGCGATCGAGGCCGTGTGGGAAAGCGTGGCCCGGGCGCCCTCGGGCGAGCTACCGCCCTTGTAGATTAGGATGGGTTTACGCCGCGCCACCCGCCGGGCCACTTCCAGGAACCGGCGGCCGTCCTTGACGCCCTCGACGTAAAGGACAATGACCTTGGTGTCCGGGTCCTCGGCCAGGTATTCCATGAGGTCCGGGATGGTGAGGTCGGCCTGGTTGCCGATACTGACGAACTTGCTCAGCCCGTACCCCTTGAGACTGGCGATGTGGGCCAGGCTCCCGCCGAAGGTGCCGCTCTGGGAGACAAAGGCCAGTGGGCCGGGTGTGGGCGCGGGTTCGAGAGCGAAGTTGAGCCACACGGCCGACGTCCAGATGCCCATGCCGTTGGGGCCGATGAAGCGCATACCGCCCTGTCGGGCGATGCGCACGATCTCGTCCTGAAGCTGCCTGCCGTGCTCGCCGGTCTCGGCGAAGTCGGCCGTGATGACCACCCCGCCCTTGATCCCCTTTTGCATGCAGGAGCGCATCACGCCGGGCATGTGCTCGGCCGGCAGGGTGAAAACGGCCAGGTCCACGTCCCGCGGAACGTCCATGATGCCGGCATAGGTCTTGATCCCCAGAATCTCGCCGCCGCTCGGATTGATCGGATAGATGCGGCCCCGATAGCCGCTGTTGATGGCCCGTTCGATGGCGCGATAGCCCCACTTGCCGGGCGTCTTGGACGCGCCTATAAAGGCCACGGACTTGGCCTTAAAAATCGGATCGAGTTGTCGCACGATGTCTGCCGGCATGATCCCGCCTCCCCCTTGAATGAGCGGCCGCAGCTTGGCGCCGCCTTTTGAATTTTAGGATTTTCACCCACGCGTGTCAATCGCGGGCTGGGTGTTCTTATGTTACAATACAGCGCGCCGGGCCGGCGGCGGCCCTCATACTATGGAGGACAAACATCATGCCCCTGATCGACGTGGACGAAACCAAATGCAAAAAAGACGGCCTCTGCGCCGACGTGTGCGTGGCCCGCATCATCAAACGGCCGGACGAAACACACTTCCCGCGAACCGATCCCCGGTTCGAGGCCACCTGCATCGCCTGCGGCCACTGCGTGGCCGTCTGCCCCACCGGGGCGTTGAACAACGTTCGAACCCCGCTGGCCGACTGCCAGGAAATCCCCAAGGTCCCGATCCCCTCGGCCGACGCGGTCGAGGCGCTGCTCAAAACCCGGCGTTCCATCCGTAACTACCAGGACCGGCCCGTGCCTCGCGAACTGCTCGAACGGCTCATGGAGGTCGCCCGTCATGCCCCGTCCGGCGGCAACCGTCAGGACTACCGCTTCATCATCTGCGACGATAAGGCCAAGCTGGAAGCCATGACCGTCATGGTCATCGACTTCCTCCACGCCCAACTTGAAATGAATCTGCCCAAAGAAATGGAACTCCGTTACCAGAACCAAATTCTTGGCTGGGAGCGGGGTTTGGACCCGATCCTGCGTCATGCGCCGGCTTTGATCGTGGCCCATTCGAACACGACGCTCATGCCTCAGCAGACCAACTGCATCCTGGCCTTGAGCTATATCGAAGTCATGGCCTACGCCCTAGGCCTGGGCGCGCTGTATTGCGGTTATTTCAACACGCCGGTCAACGACTGGCCCGAACTCAGGGATACCATCGGCTTGCCTCCAGGACACACGGCCGCGGCCACGCTCCTGCTCGGCTATCCCAAGATCAAATACAGCCGCATCCCGCCGCGCAACCCGGCCAAGTTCCGATTCCTTTAAGACGTGCGAGAGTGCGTTGGAGAATAAGGGGAGTTGCGGTCTGAAGGCATGGCCGACAAGCGACCATGGCACCCACGATTCTGTTTCGGCCATAATTGTAAGGGAACGGCATGCCGGGCCTCTACAAACGGGAGAACAAAAGCCGCGCGAGCTGAATGGCGCGGAGCGCCGTTCGGCCCGCGCGGCTTCAGTTTTTGGGAGGGGGCTTGGGGGAACCCTTTTTGGCCAAAAAGGGTTCCCCCAAAATCCCTATCTGGCCGTACCGCCCAGCGGCGCTTGACACCCATGGGCCGAGCCGATATGGTTTAACGTCTTCGCCTGTCCAGCCGACCGGCGTTTCAAGGGAGCGCTTCATGACCAAGACCGCCTTTCTTTTTCCTGGCCAAGGCTCGCAGTTCGTGGGCATGGGAAAGGATTTTTACGACGCCCACGAATGGGCCCAGGATATTTTCACCCTGGCCGACGAGATCACCGGCAAGCCCATCACCCGCCTGTGCCTGGAAGGGCCGATGGAGGAACTGACCGAGACGGCCAATCTTCAACCGGCCCTGACCGCGATCAATCTCATCATCCTCAAGGCCCTGACCGATGCCGGGCTAAAGCCGGACATGACCGCGGGCCATTCGGTCGGCGAATACTCGGCCCTGGCCGCGGCCGGGGTGGTCTCCCCGGAAGCGGCTCTCCGCTTGGTCAGCGCCCGGGCCGACCTCATGCAGCGCGACGCCGAAAAGCGGCCCGGCGCCATGCAGGCCATCGTCGGCATGGAGCCGGACAAGGTCGAAGCCGCGGTGGCCGAGTTTGCCGAGCGTGGCGTGGTGGCCGTGGCCAATTACAACTCGCCTCAGCAGGTAGTCATTACCGGCGAGGCCGAGGCCGTGAACCAGGTCGGCCAAAAGCTGGCGGCCGAAGGCGCCCGGGCAGTACCGCTGGCCGTGTCCGGGGCCTGGCACAGCGCGCTCCTCGCCGAAGCCGGGGCCGACTTCGCCCGGATCATCGAACAGACCGAATTCAACGCCCCCACCTGCGGCCTCTACTTAAACGTGACCGGCCGTCTGGAAAGCGACCCGGCCAGGATCAAGGAGGCCATGGGCCGCCAGATGACCTCACCGGTCAGGTGGTACATTATCATCGAGGCCATGTTGGAGACTGGCGCGGAAAGATTTATGGAACTGGGTCCGGGTCGGGTCCTGGCCGGACTCAACCGCAAAATCGTACCCAAGGGTCATGCGGCCAAGACCGTGGGCATTCAAAACCCGGCCGACCTGGAAAAGGTTCTGGCCGGCTGAATCATCGAGGATTTTTATGGCAACTGCGGCTGCGGAAAAGAAAGCGCGCGTCACCTTCCGGGAGGATCGGTGCAAGGGCTGTGGGCTGTGCGTCTTAAGCTGCCCGCGCCATCTGCTCGCCCTGTCCAGCCGGCTCAACGACCAGGGCTACCCGGTGGCCGAGATCGTGGACCCGGACAAATGCAACGGCTGCGCCATTTGCGCCCAGATGTGCCCGGACGTGGTCATCGAGGTGTGGAAGTCATGAGCGAGAAAAAGCGAAAGGCGCTGGTCAAGGGCAACGACGCCGTGGCCATGGGCGCCATCGAGGCCGGTTGCAAGTTCTATTTCGGCTACCCCATCACCCCGCAGAACGAAATCCCGGAGTACATGGCCGCCCACCTGTCCGACGGACGGGGGACCTTTATCCAGGCCGAGAGCGAGATCGCCTCGATCAACATGCTCCTGGGCGCGGGTGCGACCGGGGCCCGGGCCATGACCTCGTCTTCGTCGCCGGGCATTTCGCTCAAGCAGGAGGGCCTGAGCTACATGGCCGGCAGCGAGATTCCGGGCGTGGTGGTCAACATGAGCCGCAGCGGGCCGGGGCTAGGCGGCATCTCTCCGTCCCAGGGCGACTATTTCCAGGCCACGCGCGGCGGCGGCCACGGCGACTACCGCGTCTTTGTCCTGGCCCCGGACTCGGTCCAGGAATGCTACGACCTGACCATGCTGGCCTTTGACATGGCCGAAAAATACCGCAACCCGGTCCTGGTCCTGGGCGACGCCATGCTGGGTCAGATGAAGGAATCCCTGGACCCCACGCCGTACAAGCCGACCGGGACCTTTGACAAGTCCTGGATTTTGACCGGAGCCAAGGACCGTCCGCCGCGGCTGCTCAAGAGCCTGTATTTGGACGACGGCGAACTGACCGAGCACAACTGGAAGCTGTACCGCAAATATCAGAAGATGCGGGAGGACGTGCGCTTTGAGGCCATCGGCCTGGAAGACGCCGAACTGGTGGTGGTGGCCTTCGGCTCCATGGCCCGGGTGCTCAAGTCCTCGGTGGACATGGCCCAGGGCAAGGGCCTCAAGGTCGGGCTGATCCGCCCCATCACCCTCTATCCCTATCCTGAAGCCATTATCCGCGAGACATCCCAGCGCATCCGGCACTTCCAGGTCATGGAACTGAACACGGGTCAGATGGTCGAGGACGTCCGGCTTTCGGTCGATCCCGGAACCAAGGTGGATTTCTTCGGCCTGCCGCCGGGCATGTTGCCCTCGCCGGATGTGCTGCTGGCCGAGATCGAAAAGGTCTATCACCCCGCGGCCCAGGAGGTGCGCTCATGAAACAGGTCTTCAAACGCCCCGAATGCCTGATCGACGTGCCCTTCCACTTCTGTCCGGGCTGCCATCACGGATTGGTCCACCGCCTGGTGGCCGAGGCTATCGATGAGTACAAGCTGCGGGAAGAAACTATTATTGCCGCCTCGGTGGGTTGCTCGGTCTTCATGTACGACTACTTTGACGTGGACGTGGTCGAATCGCCCCACGGCCGGGCCTCGGCCGTGGCCACGGGCGTTAAGCGCGCCCGGCCCGACGCCTTTGTTTTCACCTATCAGGGCGACGGCGACCTGGCCGCCATCGGCACGGCCGAGATTCTCCACACGGCCAATCGCGGCGAAAAGGTGACCGTCTTCTTCGTCAACAACACCATCTACGGCATGACCGGCGGGCAGATGGCGCCCACGACCATGATCGATCAGATCAGCACCACCACGCCTTACGGCCGCGACCCGGAAGAGGCCGGCTACCCCCTGCACATGGCCGAACTCCTGGCCGCGCTGCCCGGCACGGCCTACTCGGCCCGGGTGGCGGTCGATTCGATCAAGAACCTCACCCAGGCCAGAAAGGTCACCAAGCGGGCCGTCCAGACCCAGATCGACCGGGCCGGCTTCAGCTTTGTCGAGTACCTCTCCGCCTGCCCGACCAACTGGAAGATGAACGCCGAAGCGGCCAACCGGCGCGTGACCGAGGAACTGATCCCCTGCTTCCCCCTGGGCGTTTTCAAAGACTACCAAGCGGCCCAGGCAGTCAAGGAGTAAAGCCGTGTATCTGGATGTCATCTTCGCCGGTTTCGGCGGACAGGGCGTGATGTTCATCGGCAATCTGTGGGCCCACGCGGCCATGCGCGAGGACCACTACGTGACCTACCTGCCCGTGTACGGCGTGGAGATGCGCGGCGGCACGGCCAACTGCACCGTGGTCATTTCCGACAAACCCGTCGGCTCGCCCAGCACCAACAACCCCACCGCGGCCGTGGTGATGAACAAACCCTCTCTAACCAAATTCGGCCCCCGTGTCAAAAAGGACGGTTACTTGCTGGTCAACGCCTCCCTCATCCCCATCGACGAGGTCCAGGTCGAGGGCCCCAAAATCCTCATGGTGCCTTCCACCGAACTGGCCGCCGAGGTCGGCAACGACCGCTTGGCCAACATGATCCTCTTGGGCGCGCTGGCCGGACAGACCCAGGCCGTGGCTTTGGAGACATTGTTGGAGGCCCTCCGGGAAACCTCGGGGTCGGCTAAGGAAGAACTCGTCAAGGTGAACCTCGCCGCCATCGAACGCGGCTACGCCTTTGCCCAGAACGGCCACTGAGGCATAAGCGTGATTTGAGGGAACCCTTTTTGAAAAAAGGGTTCCCTCAAACTCCCTCCCAAAAACTGTAAAAGCACGGGCCGGGTTTTGCTGCACAAAACCCGGCCCGTATCATTATTATGATAAGGCAGGCTGCCGAAGAAGCTCGCCCGCCAGGGTGTTGCGGACTCAGTCGGATACGACCAACCGAAAACGGGGCCGATCAGAACTTTCCTCGCGAACCACCCGTTTTTCCTCGATCAGCTTTTCCAGATGAGCCAGCACCGACCGTTCGGCCCGAGGCAGAAGGTCCCGGCCGTGCATGGCGAAATCTTCCTCGGTATAGATGCGCTCGGCGATCTCCCGGGTGGTGCTGGCGCCCTGGGCCAAAGCGCTAAGAACCTTGTTTTCGCGCATGATCCGGTGCTCGATGTACCAGCGAATGCGTTCAACGGCTTTTTCCTGGATGAGCGGGCCGTGGGCCGGGCAGATGAGGTCGATATCCAGGCCGGCCAGCATGTCCAGGGTCCGCAGGTAGGCGGCCATGTTACCATCCGGCGGGGAGATGATCGAGGTGCCGTAGCCCAGGATGGTGTCGCCGGAAAACAGCGTCTTTTCGTTTTCGAGATAGAAGCAGATGTGGTCTCCGGCGTGGCCGGGCGTGTGGAGGACGCGGATCGAGAAACGGCCCACGCTCAAGACTTCGCCGCCTTTCACCGGCTGGGCAAAGTCGATGGCCCCGGTCGAATATCCCATGCGGGGCAGAGTCAGTTCGTGGCAGAGGGCGCGGCCGCCGAAGCGTTCAAGCAACTGGTCCAAGCCTCGGTGATGGTCATGGTGCGAATGGCTGATCGCGGCCAAGGTAATGGACGTGATCCCGGCCCGGGCCAGGTTCTCCTGGGGGAATTCGTCCTCGGGCGTGATGGCGTCGATGACCAGGGTCTGTCCGCCGTCCGAGAGCACGTAAGAATTCGTGGCCCGATGCGGCGGCAGGGTCAGGGTGTGCACGGGCAGGACGTGAAGGCCGGGGAAGATTTCCATGGCATCCTCTAAAGAGCTTACGCGCCTTCGCGGCCCAGGGAGAGGGAAAACGGGTTCAGGCCCACGCCGCGATCAAAGACTTCCAGGTTTTCCTTCTTCTTGAGGTAGCCCACCACGACGTAGGTGAGGGGCGTGGCCGCCGCTTCGTAGGCCGCTTTCACCAGCCACTGCGTGACCACGGCCAGGCCCAGGGCGCTCCAGGGCATGACCCCGGCAAAGGCCAGGGTGATGAAGACCGCCGAGTCCAGCCCTTGGCCGACCAGGGTCGAACCAATGGTCCGCGTCCACAGGAACCGGCCGCGCGTGGCGATCTTCATCCGGGCCAGAACCATCGAGTTGGCGAATTCGCCCACGAGATAGGCCAGGAACGAAGCGCCGAGCAGTCGCGGCGTGTAGCCCAAAATGCGCTCGTAACCGGCCTGACCGTCCCAAAACGGCGCGGCCGGCAGCACCTGGCCGAGCATCACGGCCGCCACCGCGATCAAATTGCAGAAAAATCCCAGCCAGATGATACGCCGGGCGTAACGGTAACCATACACCTCGGTCAGCACGTCGCCGGCGATGTAGCTGACGGGAAAGATGACGATGGCCGCCGGCAGAATCAGTCCGAAGACCTGGATCAGCTTGACGGCGATGATGTTGCTGGTGATCAGGCAGGTGATGAAAATCGCGGCCGTGACCAAATAGCCCGTTGAAATCCCGCTGAATGCGGTCCCGGCGCCGCTTTGCTCAGACATGGTTTGGTTCCTCGTGGGTGGCGGTCACGTTCAACCCGATCCCGCCCCGTGGTTTGAAGCGGGCCTTGACCTCCATCCACAGCGGTCGGCAGACCGAGACCAGGTCGTCCAGAATCTGGTTGGTGACCGTTTCGGCAAAAGCCGGATGTTGGCGGTAGGCCAGGAGGTACAGCTTGAGCGACTTGGATTCGATACACAACTCCCCGGGCACGTAGTTGATCTCGATGTCGGCGAAGTCAGGTTGGCCGGTCACCGGGCAGAGGCTGGTGAACTCGCCGGTTTCAAACTGAATGGTGTAGCGGCGGCCCGGCCGGGGGTTGGCAAAGGCGTCCAGCATGGCCGCTTGCGGCCCGCTGTAGGCCATCTCGGCTTTGGCCTTGCCCAGGTGCCGGAAAGAGGTGTCTCCGTCGTTCATGACCCGCTCCGTCTTCCAGAACTGGCCGACCTTAACACCCCGGCGTAAGCGGGTCAAGGCCCGTGCGCGGGGTACAGTACGGCTTTTGAAACCACTTTCGCTTTGTGCTATCTTAGTAAAGCCAAAGCAAAAAACACGCGCGGAGGAAGCCATGCGGGTGCTGATCGAAAAAAAAGGCCCGGTGACGACCGTGATCATCAACCGGCCCGAGGTGCGCAACGCGGTGGACCGGCCCACGGCCCAGGCCCTGGCCGACGCCTTTCGCGCCTTTGAAGCGGACGAGGAGGCCAAGGCAGCGGTGTTGACCGGCGCGGATGGGTTTTTCTGCGCCGGGGCCGACCTCAAGGCCGTGGCCCAGGGCGCGGAAAGCGAAAGCCGCGCCAACCGCACGGGCGAGGACGGCGACGGCCCCATGGGCCCCACGCGGTTGCGGCTGAGCAAGCCGGTCATCGCGGCCGTGGCCGGGTACGCCGTGGCCGGCGGGCTGGAGCTGGCCTTGTGGTGCGACCTGCGGGTGGTCGAGCGGGGCGCGGTCTTCGGCGTCTATTGCCGGCGGTGGGGCGTGCCGCTCGTCGATGGCGGCACGGTGCGGCTGCCAAGGCTGATCGGGTTGTCTCACGCCCTGGACATGATCCTGACCGGCCGGCCGGTCGAGGCAGAGGAGGCGCTCCGCATGGGTCTGGCCAACCGGCTGGTCGAGCCCGGGACGTCCCGGGCCGAGGCCGAAGCCTTGGCCGAGAGTCTGACGCAGTTTCCCCAGCGCTGCCTCAGAAGCGACCGGCAGTCGGCCTACGAGCAGATGAGCCTCTCCTTCGAGGCGGCCATGCGCAACGAGTTCCGGCTGGGCCGGACCACCATGGAAAGCGGCGAGACCCGGGCCGGGGCCGCGCGATTCGCTGGGGGCGCGGGGCGGCACGGTTCATTAGACTGAGATCGGTGCCGGCGACCTATGTTGGACAACGGTTTTTAAGGCCGACGTGTGCGGAGGCCGCCGGGAGGAGGATGATTCTGTTGACAAGGGAGCGATATTTCTGGTCAAATAGCCGAAATCCCCGTTCGGGCCTTGAACCTCGGGCGGGAAACCTATATTCATTGTTGGCATGAGGATAAAAACGTGACCGATTATTCGTACGGCCCGAACCAGGAAGCTTTTGCGCTGCCCGAGGCGGGCGATTACGAGCGGGAATTCAAAAAGCTCGAGGAGCTGGCTTCGTTTCATCGCGACCAGGGTCGCCAAATCGTGGTGGTCATGGGGCTGGGATTCGTGGGCGCGGTTATGGCCGGCGTGATCGCGGATTCGGTGAACCGGGAAGGCCACCCGACCAAGTTCGTTATTGGCATGCAGCGTCCAAGCACGCGCAGTTTCTGGAAAATCCCGTTTCTCAATCGGGGCGTTTCGCCCATCGAGGCCGAAGACCCCGAGGTCGCGCCGCTCATCCGACGCTGCGTTCTCGAAAAAAAGACGCTTTACGCCACGTACACCGCGGACGCGCTCAAGCTGGCCGACGTGGTGGTGGTGGACGTTCAATGCGACTTCTTGAAGCAGGAACTGGGCAACACCCGCACCGGCCACGCAGACCTGTCCGCGCTCGAAGAAAGCTTCAAGGTCATGGCCGACAAGGTCGGGCCCGAGTGCCTGGTGCTGATCGAGACGACCGTGCCGCCGGGCACGACCGAGTACGTGGCCTATCCGATCTTCAAGAAGGCCTTTAAAAGGCGGGGCATCACCCAGGAACCGTTGCTGGCCCACAGCTTCGAACGGGTCATGCCCGGCCGGGAGTACGTGCGCTCGATCCGCGACTTCTGGCGCGTGTGCAGCGGCATCAACGACGAAAGCCGGGACAAGGTGGTCGCCTTCCTTTCAGACGTGCTCAACGTGGATCAGTTTCCGCTGACGGTTCTGGAGCGACCCATCGAGAGCGAGACCTGCAAGATCGTCGAGAACAGCTACCGGGCGTCCATCCTGGCCTTTTTGCACGAATGGAGCCTGTTCGCGGAGAACAACGGCGTGGACCTGCTCAAGGTCATCCAGGCCATCAAGGTCCGACCGACCCACAACAACATCATCTTCCCGGGCCCGGGCATCGGCGGCTACTGCCTGCCCAAGGACGGCGGTCTGGGCGTGTGGGCCTTCAAGCATCTGCTTGGGTTCGAGGACGACATCTTCCGCATCACGCCCCTGGCCATCGACATCAACGACACCCGGGCCCTGCGCGCGGCTCAACTCGTCCGGGACGCGCTCCGCAACATGGGCCGTATCGTGGCCGCTTCCCAGATCGCCCTGCTGGGCGTTTCCTACAGGGAGGACGTGGGCGACACCCGCTACAGCGGCTCCGAGATTCTGATGCGCAAGCTCACCGAAATGGGGGCCGAGGTCAAGGCCCACGACCCGTACGTCAAGCATTGGTGGGAACTGGAAAAGCAGGACGACTATCCGGCCTCGGGCGCCAGCCGGTCCATCTTTTTCCGCAACCAGGAGCATCTGCACGAATTCAACATGATCCCGGACCTGGCCGAGGCGTTGCGCGGCGCGGACGCGGTGATCTTCGCCGTCCGTCACGCCCCGTATCTCACACTCGAACCTGAAGCCGTGGTCGAGATGGCTGGCCAGCCAATGGCCGTGGTTGACTGCTTCGGCATCCTGGACGACGACAAAATCGAACGCTATTTCCGGTTGGGTTGTGAGGTCAAAGGTCTGGGTCGAGGCCATATCAAGCGGATCAAGGACCGGGTGAAAGAAGCATAACAAGACTCGGGTTGGCTCGAAAAAGACGGCGGGTTGTGATTCCCACCGTCTGCGGGGGAGGAGTGAAGCATCCGTGAACGTTCTCGTCACAGGCGCCGCCGGCTTTATTGGCTTTCATCTGAGCCGCCGCCTTCTGGCTGAAGGGCACCGGGTCGTAGGTCTGGACAATCTGAACGCGTACTACGACGTTAACCTGAAAAAAGCGCGTCTTCAGCTTCTGGAAAAGGAAGCGAGCTTTGTTTTTAAACACCTGGACCTCGCCGATCAAGCCGGCATGGAAAAGCTTTTTGCCAAGGAGCGCTTCGAACGTGTCGTGAATCTGGCCGCCCAGGCCGGGGTGCGGTACAGCTTGGAAAATCCCCACGCCTATGTGGACAGCAACATCACAGGGTTTCTCAACGTCCTGGAAGGGTGCCGGCACACACAAGTGCCGCACCTGGTTTTCGCCTCCAGCAGTTCGGTTTACGGCCTGAACACCAAGATGCCCTTTTCGGTTCACGACAACGTGGACCACCCCATCAGCCTGTACGCGGCCACGAAAAAAGCCAACGAACTCATGGCCCATACCTACAGCCATCTCCATGGCTTGCCCGCCACCGGTCTTCGCTTTTTCAGTGTGTACGGACCCTGGGGTCGGCCGGACATGGCCCTTTTTCTGTTCACCCAAGCAATTGTCGAAGATCGGCCCATCCAGGTATTCAACCACGGCCGCCTGGAACGGGATTTCACCTACATCGACGACATCATCGAAGGCGTGGTGCGGGTTATGGATCTGGTCCCCGTGCCTGATCCGAAATGGTCCGGGGACCGTCCCGACCCGGGATCCAGTCCCAACCCGTATCGGTTGTACAACATCGGCAACCACAGCCCGGTACAACTCATGGATTTTATTGCCGCCATCGAGACGGCTTTGGGACGTGAGGCCAAGAAGGAATTTTTACCCATGCAGCCGGGCGACGTGCCTGCCAGTTTCGCCGACGTGGACAGTCTGATCGAGGCCGTGGGCTTCAAACCGGCCACGCCGATCACCACCGGGGTGGAAAAATTCGTGGCCTGGTATCGGGAATATTACAATGTGGCTTAGCGTTCGCCAGCGGCCCGAGAGAGCGGGATAAGAGGGAGCCGGCGGGCGAAGCGAGCACGGACCATGGGATGAACCTATCCAACCTGATGCGGATTTCGCCTTTCCGGGTTCATCGCTTTATCCTGCACGCGCGCGATATTTCGCGGGAAGCCGACCGCGACACTCCGAGCGAGCCTTTCCGGTTCCGGCCGCTGACCGCCGCCGATGTGGCGCTGTTCGCCTCGCTGGTCGGGGAAGAAGCCTTGCCCGGCTTCGAGGCGCGGTTCAGGCGGGGCGAATTGTGCCATGGGGTGTTCGAAGAAGGCCGGCTGGTGGCATTTGGTTGGACAACGCTCACAGGGGGGCTGGACGAACGGACCTATCTGCGGATCGATTTGAAGCCGGGGGAGGCCTATACGTACCAGTTCCTGGTGGACCCGGCCTATAGGAATCGAGGCGTAGGCACGGCCTTGAACTCGTCCGTGTAATGCCGACGCGAACCAGATGAACTCATACGACACCTCGCTTTCTCTCTGATCACTCTTAGCAAAGTGTCCGCTTTCTTTAAACCACGTCAGTGCTCTTAACCCGGAAGAAAAACGGCATTAAGGTCTCGGCGTCCAAGCCCAGCAGGGTGTATGTTTCGTTGCACTCCGAGGGTTCCTGACCATACCGCTGGGACAGTGGGCACTCCGCGCATGTAGCCGCTATTGGAATTTCGAACCGATCGCTAGGCTGGATATTGTCATGGGACCCACAAATTGGGGCAACGCTTAGATCTTCTTTGTTGAAAAAACCCTACCTTTAGAGGCCTTAAGGAAAACCACGCGCATCTCTTGGTATTCGTCCCCGGTCAGATTGAATCGGAATGTTCCTGCCGTGCCTTCCTCGGACGTAGGTTGGACGATGTTCAACCTGGGGATAACAATCTCATCCCTGCCGAATCCTTTAAGGCCTTGGGGCAGCTCTAAATGGTAGGGCAAACCTTGGGCCGGGGTCTGGGCTGCGCCTTCCTGGGGGATGCGTAGAACCTCGGCAGTCGCTCGCTGCGATTTGATCATGGTCGAGCCTTTTTCCCTTCCTCCTGCGAAAAAAGGACAACTGGTTTTTGTCGGCACAGGATGAGGGCGTGTTCTTGGGCCATCCAGTGACAAAGCCAAATGACAGATCAATGGTCGGGTCTGATTTCTGGCCCGGTGAGAGCTTGACCGCAAACCTCAAAGTCAAGGGGTAGCTGATGGCCAGATATGTCTCATTGATTTCGCTAAGATACGTGCGCATGGCTCCCTCGACCAAGTGCTTCACCTCGGCGAGGGTTTTTTCGCCAATCATGTGGGCCCCGGAAAGCGGATATGAACCGATGTCCTTTGCCATACAGTCCAAACAAAGGCACTTCTTCCTGACCTCACCGTTCACTTCAGTAATAGCAAAGGGCTTTCCACATATTTTACAGGTGGCCTCTTGTCTTACGATGATCGCATGCACTTTGGCTGTCATGCCGCTTCTCGCTGTTCGGTTTCGGCCAGGACCTCAGCCTCACAGACCGAGCGATACTGACAATAGGAAGAGCATAGTTCACCGAGTTGCCTGGGGTAGTGACCCATGCGGATCGAGGCGCAGGCCTGGCCGAGTTCAGCGGGGATGGCTTCGAGTCTGGCTTCCGGTCGTCTGGTGAAGTACATCGCAGGCTTTGCCAGAGGGTTGTTCTGGCAGTAGGTCCGTTTGCCCTTGCAAGGCGTGTTTCGCACCCCCAGGCGGCACGGCTCAGCCACCAGATCGCAGGGAAAATATTGACCATTTTCATCTTTGAGGTAGTTCCCCTCTGACCTGGCCGGGGGGATATGGTCCTCAACAAAGTAGACCGCATGGAAGTCCGGGATCAGGTCCCAAGGCTTGAAATTGTCTTTGATATCGCCATGGGAATTGGCCGCCCTCTCCAGCTGATTGCCCACAATATGTTCCAATGCTGGTCCAATCACCCCGTACCTCAAGGCATAAGCGTATACGTCAATCTGGACGTTGAGGGCCAGCTCGAACGGTGAAGTCAACCGCCTGCGACCGAACTTGATGTCCCGGTGGAGGATTACGTGAGATTTGTGGAAATCTCTGAGCAGGTCCGGGAAATCGGCCCTGAGGAGCGGATATTGAGGACTTGGTCGAAACGGCCGGCAAAGCCATATACGGTCTTGGAGGGTTTGATTTCAAAGTAGAATTCCCGCTCCAACCCCCAGACCTCGGCCTCGCGGTTCCAGGGCTTATCGATATATCCGGCCAGCATGGCCTTGTAGTGTTCCTCATCCAGGTTGCCATGAACCTGAATATCTCGGCGCTCGGCGCTTTGGATTTCCGAGTCGAGAGCGGTCATGAAAAATTCGAATAATTGTTTTAAATTCCAAATACCTTTGCGGTGGGCCACTTCTACGGCCCGATGTCCGGCCCGGCCGCCCAGGTTGGCCATAGATACCCGCTCCTTGTCTATGTTCAAGACCCGGCTGTAATAAAAGGACCGGGGACACTTGAGATAGACCTTGAGATCGGACTGGTGAAAATATCCTTCAAAACACTCCATAGAAACTTCCTCCTAAAGGAAAGAGGTGGGCAGACTGGAAGAGCACCTTCTTCATCCAAGACCTTCCACCTAACGATGGGTAAAAGCCATTGCATCTTTGAATGGTTCGATAGCGGGGTTCATTCTTGATTTTCCTGTGTTCAAGGGCTTTGGCTCCTTGGTTTCTTAGCTGGACGCCAGCTTTTAATTGACAAAAGTTTGAAATGGTAATAAATAACTCACAAATAGAACAATGGCGGAACAGGGCATCTTGTGACTTTCAAATAGGTGGCGATTCTTTTCAGAGAGCTGAGATTGTTCAATAGAAAAGGCCTTGATAGTGTTTGGCTCGATCATTTCAATCATGTTATTCATCACTCTTATCAAATCGTATTCGGGATATTATGCTTAGGATATATACGTATTACGTATTTTTGTCAAGAAGAAAATCCGAATAAAGAATTTTTTGGTAATATATTGAAAAATCAAGAAAAACCAAAAGGGTTCGCCAAGCGGCTTAAAGAGGCTCGGAGGAAAACCGACAAAACGCAAAGCCAGCTGGCAGAGCTACTTGGGGTTACTCAGCCTACCATCAACCGATGGGAAACCGGTGGCGCGGAACCATCACTTAACACATTGGTAAAATTGGCTAAATTTTATAATATCTCAACAGACTGGCTCCTTACCGGACAGGACTCTCCCCGCGAAAAAGCTGCGGTACCACCGGACATTACTTTTTCCCCTCTAAGGTCGATAGAAGCAAAGAAGCAGCCGACTTTACTACGTTTTCAAGATATCAGGAAGAATTATACGGCAATACCTTTGCTTAAGGATGCCATTGGATCCAGGCCTCCGGCAGGGGTAAATGAAAACGATGTAGAATCCTGGGTTATTATTTTCAACGATCCACAATGGCTCCCAGGCGGTCCGGAGAACTACACCTGTGTTCGGGTACAAGGAAAGAGCATGTACCCGATCCTGGATGAGGGCGATATTGTAGCCATAGACCATTCAGAACGGCCAAAGGACCTTGAGCATTTGAAGCAGCTTCATAACAAAATCGCGGCTTTTCGAGACAATGGTGGTGTAACCCTTAACTGGTTGAAATATAACGAGGCACAAGATATAGTTGTTGGAATCCCTGAAAACAAAGAAGATCCTGGCAACGTAATTGTCCTTGAAGGAAGGGAAAAGATCGTCGAGGGTATTCTTGGGTTAGTTAGATGGTGGTGGAGCAAGAGGTAGATCTCATTTTGGGTCTAACCGCCGGCATAAATTTATTAGTTATCTTAAGAAGTTATCTGGATAAGGCCATATCTCCCTCCTTGTTTCATAGCCGATTCGGTCTATGCCCTTCCTTGATTACTTCGTGCGCCTCAGCTTAACTTCTTTCCGTCGGGATTTCTTACGGCATCGGGTAGCGCCTTACCATCTTGAGTTCATCCGAAATTGGATGGATACCCCATTTCCTCCTGGTACAAGACGTCACGAGTGCCCCTTGTTTCAATTGCTGTTGACAGTAAGAAGTCGATTCTGTTATATTATGAAGCCAAGCGCACCGGGTTTCCTAAAGATTCTATGGGAATGGGGTGGGCTTACATAACCGATTAAAGATTGCGTGTTTAGCTGTAACTGAGCAGGCGGATCATAGAAATGTAAACCGAAGGATAAAGAAGTAAAATATGCTTTGAATAGATGTTTGTTTGGCGAGGTATTTTGCGATGAAGATACGTAAAAGAGTTCTAGTAACTGGTGGATCAGGCTTTTTAGGCTCTCATTTATGCGAAAAGCTGTTAGCAGACGGAGCGGATGTATTGTGTGTAGATAATTTTTTCACAGGCTCGAAAAATAATATTATTCATCTATTGGAAAATCCCTATTTTGAACTTATGCGACATGACATTACCTTCCCGTTTTATGTTGAAGTTGACGAAATATATAACTTGGCTTGCCCTGCATCACCTATCCATTATCAGCACGATCCAGTCCAAACAACGAAAGTAAATGTTCATGGTTCGATTAACGTTCTGGGTTTAGCAAAAAGACTTCAGGCCAAAGTCTTGCAGGCTTCAACTTCTGAAGTCTACGGAGACCCTAATGAACATCCGCAAAAAGAAACCTACTGGGGCAACGTCAACTGTATCGGAGTGCGCTCATGTTATGACGAAGGGAAGCGATGTGCTGAAACGCTATTTTTCGACTATTATCGGCAGCATAATCTTCGAATAAAAATTGCCAGAATATTTAATACTTATGGTCCAAGAATGCACCCTAATGATGGGCGAGTAGTTTCAAATTTTATACTCCAAGCGCTTCGAAACGAACCCATAACCATATATGGTGACGGTACTCAAACAAGAAGCTTTTGTTTTGTAAATGATATGATAGATGGATTAATTCTGTTAATGAACTCGGATGATGATTTTACGGGTCCGATGAACCTAGGAAATGCCACAGAAACAAGTATAATAGAGCTAGCTGAAACAATTATACGATTAACCAATAGCAAGTCTGATATTATTTTTAATCCACTACCTTTTGACGATCCAAAAATGCGTAAACCTGATATCACTTTAGCTCAAAATACTCTAGGCTGGTCTCCCATAGTTACTTTAGAAGACGGCTTACGAAGTTCAATCCAATACTTTGCTGAAGTATCTTATTAATCAGAGCGTGAAGTAAGTTGCATTAGAAAATGGCCAGCGTCAAAAATATCTTTAGAATCATGATGTTAGCAGGGGATGTAAAACCTATAATAAAATGCAACCTACTTAGTGACCTCATTAATAGCTATTATAAAACTATTAAGATATATAGGCTGCGTATAGATGATTAACGCCGATTGGTATAAAACAGTATGAAATCACACTCAAATATTTCGGAGAGAATTATTCGTCCTCGCAAAGGGATTAAGATCGATTTCGTTGAACTTTGGAGATTTCGAAATCTTTTCATCTTTCTTACTTGGCGAGATATACTGATACGTTATAAACAAACTGTTATTGGTATTTTTTGGGCTGTTTTGCAGCCTTTGCTTACGATGATTGTTTTCACAATAATTTTTAGCAAGTTAGCTAAGCTCCCTAGTAATGGTGCACCTTACACGGTTATGACGTTTGCCGGGTTACTGCCCTGGCAACTTTTCTCTAATGCGTTAGCCCGAGGGAGCGAGTCAGTTGTTGGTGCCGGTAATATGGTACGAAAAATTTACTTCCCACGGCTGATTATTCCCTTTAGTGCTACATTAGGGGCTCTTGTTGACTTTTTAATCTCTTTTGGGATACTTTTAATTTTAATGGTTTATTATGGTGTTACCTTTCGTATTCACTTGGTTTTGTTACCTTTATTTTCTCTTATAGCTGTGTTCGCTGCCCTTGGAGCTAGTTTTTGGTTCAGCTCATTAAACGTAAAATACCGGGATGTGAAACATATAACGCCATTCATTATCAGAATGGGAATTTATATCAGCCCTGTTGGATTTATGAGTTCTGTGATACCTAAAAAGCTACAATTCTGGTATAGCCTCAATCCAATGGTAGGGGTCATAGATGGCTTCAGGTGGGCCATACTCGGTCCTCAATTTGAACCATATTGGCCAAGTTTTTGGATCAGCCTAATTATGGTATTTCTTTTGCTGGTTAGTGGCGCGTATTATTTTTCAAAATTTGAAAAGACTTTTGCAGATGTAATTTAAAAAATTAGGTGACTACATTGTGAGTGATCCCGTCATTATCGTTCAAGAAATCGGAAAAAAATATAGACTTGGTGCTACAATTCGGCATGACACCATACGCGATGTATTAGCCAATGGCTTAAAATCTATGTTCCAACGTGGCCAACGTAGTTTATCATCAGAAGACACCCCACAGCAGGGGAAAAAACAACGACGAAGAGATCGATCGGATTTTTGGGCGCTCCAAGATGTTTCTTTTAAAGTCGATCAAGGTGAGGTTGTCGGCATTATCGGCCGAAATGGTTCGGGGAAATCTACTCTTTTAAAAATTATCAGCGAAATTACCGAACCGACGACTGGCGAAGCTCGCATCCGTGGCCGTGTCGGTAGCCTTTTAGAAGTGGGTACAGGTTTTCATCCTGAATTGACTGGTCGAGAAAATATTTTTCTCAATGGTGCGATTCTTGGCATGAGCCGAACCGAAATCAAGCAAAAATTTGACCAAATTGTTGAGTTCTCCGAAATAGGGAAGTTCATTGATACTCCCGTTAAACGCTACTCTTCCGGTATGTATGTCCGACTGGCCTTCGCTGTTGCCGCTCATCTCGAGCCTGAAATACTGCTTATAGATGAAGTCCTAGCGGTTGGAGATGTTAGATTTCAACAAAAATGCATAGGGAAAATGGGTGAGGTCAGTAACAGTGGAAGAACTATTCTTTTCGTTAGCCATAACATGGATACCATTCTTAATCTTTGTTCTGCTGTTTATGTTCTCGACAATGGTCATATCAGTGAGAAGCTTGATCCGCAAGAAGGAGTTCGCCGTTACTTGAATAAAGATACTAATTCGTTACCATTAAGTGAGCATCCTCGATTTCAAATTAGTCCTGGACTACCTATTATCCACGATCTATCAATTAGTGATAGTCGCGGCCGGAAAAATATAGTGACTTCTGCAGGTAGCGTTCGTTTCGATATTACATTACGCAATTTAGAGGCACTCAATGGCATCGCCTGCGCAATCGCTATTACAAATCAACATCATCAACGCGTTGTTTATTTTGACACTCGCCATCACGCGAATAGTTTTTTAAAGCCCTGTGATACAGTCTTGATTTCTTGCTATGTACCATCGCTTCCTTTGATTCCTGGACCTTATTATATTGACATTATCGTAAGTGACAGAAACAGCGTTATTGAGAGGGTAGAGCAGGCTGCACAGCTTGAAGTAGTTTTTGCCGATGTTTTCGGAACAGGTCGCTTACCTTCTCATTGGCAAGGTCACTTAGTTTTGCTATGCGAATGGAAGGCAGAACCGAAACTAATATCTATATTGTAATCGGTTTATCTTCTGTAGATTATTAAGTTATAATGATATACTATAGCAATAACCCAATGTGATTATGTTATTTAACTTGGATGATTAGGAAATTGCATAAATATTAGATAGTAATCGCTTAATTGACGAGGGAGCATGACCGAAAATAAGCCTCTGATAAGTGTCATAATCCCGACATATAACCGGGCTAAATTGGTTTTAAGAGCAATTCAGAGTGCTCTGAATCAAACATTCCAGGATCTCGAAGTCATTGTAGTGGACGACGGTTCAACTGACAATACTAGAGAAATGGTGGGAGAATTTGTCAAACTTGATGATCGCGTGAGATTTTTACAGCACACCATTAATAAGGGGGTTTCGGCCGCGCGCAACACGGCTATTATGCAGGCACGAGGGGAATACATAGCCTTGCTCGATTCGGATTGCATTTGGTTACCTGAAAAAATTGAAAACCAATTGAAGGCTTTTCGGGAAGCAAGCGAAAAGGTAGGAATTGTGAGCACAGGATTTATTTATGATGATGGGAACGAACCTCGCACGCAAATTCGAGAGGGGATAAGTGGCGAGATGTATTATAAATTGATCCGTGGTCTTTATTGGCCTGGAGAACCATCATCTTTACTAATAAAGGCACAATGCTTTGAAAAAGTAGGTTTATTTGATGAAAAATTGCCTATGGGCGAAGACACTGATATTTATATTCGCATATCTAAATACTACCATTTTGGCACCGTTGCTGAGCCTCTTCTAATAGAGCGTCGTATTCATCAGGATAGGTTAACGAAAAATTCAATGGCTATGTTTGAAGGTAGAAAGAGATTGCTAGAGAAGTATAGGCATGAGTTCCCGAGAGTGAGCTTGTTGAAATATCACTGTAGTGCTTATGTTAGCCAGATTTATTTTACTCAAGGAAATTTTCGTTTGAGTCGACGCTACTACCGTCAAGCGCTACTGGCACAGCCGATAAAATCTTTCAACATTTTTAAGCTAATAATTGCTTTTTTGCCGTACCCCGTATATAATTTGCTTAAAGCTATTAAAAGTAAATACTATTAAGATAACGTGCGTTGATTCAAATATTATGCTAATTCGGTACTACGAACCAGTCTATTTCACAATGAGTTTGGCTCGCTATGACTAACTTAAACTAACAACTTAGCAGAAAGCGGCTCTGTAAATGAAAAATAGAATAATTACTTATATCTCAAGCGGCTTAGAACTATAGGGGGTAATAATAATTCACGAAAAAACTTGTACAATAAGCTATATTACTCAAATTCTGATTTTTGTGGGAGTAACAGGCAGAACATATTCACTTTCGATTAGTTTTTTTTGTCCGTATAATTGAATTGTTGGAGATCCCATTTGTGAGAAGATTTCATATGAAAAAAATAATAAAAACAAGCGCTAGGTGTCTTTTAAATACACTACCTGGACATGATAAATATTTCTTTACTCCGAAAGGTTTTATTAATATAACCACACCAGAATGGATAAGCCTAAATCCATTTAAAGGACACAGAGCTAAACTATTAAATCCGGGCAAACGTGTCAAAAATAATAGTATTTATTTTCTTCCTGAAGACAAAGAAATATTTGAAAACAATCTGAAGGAATTCTATGAGATACCTGATTTATTTTTATTAGAGTTTAACAATACGATGGTTTCTAAGCTCTACGGCCTGCCTCTGCTTCCTGGTGGAGTTTTACCTAAAGATGTAGTTTCTATAGATCCCGGTATGCCGGACAGGCTTTTTCGTAACGTACATCTTTCACCAGCCAAACGCATCAAGGGAACTGTAGCAGTTTTTCACAGCAAATATCCATCCAATTATTTTCATTGGCTATTTGATAGCCTCTCAAAAGCTATTAGTCATGTTTGCTATCATGAAAATTCACCTGATTGGTTTTATGGCTATGCTAGTACTCATATTCAGCGATTCTCCTTAAGTTCAATTGGTATTGATTTAAATAGAATAATTAGCCCATTTGACTTTCCATATTTGTTAGCAGATCGCTTATTGATTGTCACGTTAACACGTCGTGACGGCGCAATGAATGAAATTATTATGAAGGCCTTTCTCAATATTTCAAGTACATCCAATTACAAAAGCCTTCGGAGAGTTTATATTTCGAGAGAGGATGCTCAATGGCGTCGCGTAATTAACGAAAATGAAGTGATTCGCTGCCTTAAAAATTACCATTTTCAGCCGATTGTCTTGTCTCAGCTTTCTTTTGAAGATCAAATTTCTATATTTAAAAATGCTGAATGTATTGTAGCGCCACATGGAGCCGGTCTCGCTAACATAATTTGGACTCCTAATTCTTCAGCAATTGTAGAATTTTTTTCTCCCGATGGTCTCAATGACGAGTTTATCAGCAACTCTGCGAGCGTTGGAAGAACTCACTATTGTCTTTTAGCGAAAGGTAGTGATAATTTAGCTGCAAATGACATGTATAAAGACATTGATTTAGACGTGAGCAAACTAGAGCGCATTGTCCGTAATGAGCTTGGCTTTCTTCCTTCGTAATTAAATAAATCACATGCCCTTACTTGCTGTATGTTAATTAATAAATTGCTAAAATAGGCGCTACTCAAAAAATTTTATCTATCTAATTAATCATTTCTACAAATACATCTTCATTTTGTCAGCTGATCACATTGTGCAATACTGTATCATCTGAATTAAGAATATGACAACTAAATCGCAAACTTATTTCAAAGGTTTTAATTTGATTTCTGCGTTAAAGAGAAAACGCATTCTTCTCGTATTTGTCTCCCTTGAGCTTGGGGGTGCCGAACGTCAAGGTATGCATCTTGCCCGTCATCTAAAATCGTTGGGATGCGATGTTATAGTTTGGGGTCTACTAGGTACAGGCCTTGTGAAAGACCTGTGCCGTAAGGCCGATATACTTTGTTCCATCCATCACTTTAACTGGCCTTGTCGAAAAAGCTCCTTAATAAAGAACAGCTGGAATGTTCTTCGGGCTCTCCGACAGGAAAAACCAGATGTGATTCTAACTTACACCACTCGGGCTAACATGAGTTGTGGTCTCACCTGGCGCTTCTCTTCAGCCAAAGTTTGCATTTGGGGGCAAAGAAACGTTAATGATCTTCTGGGCCATCCACTTGAACGCCACGTTTACAAGCGGATTTCAGGCGTGGTTTGCAATGCCCAGCATCAAGTTGACTACCTCCGCAAGACCCTTGGCGAGACGCCTGCGCCCATCTCGGTTATCCACAATGGTGTTGCTCTCGCACCAATTCAAAAAGCACGAATGGAGTGGCGCAAAGAATTGCACATTGATCAAAGTGCCATAGCAGCCACCATGGTTGCCAATTTTAGACCGCAAAAGGACCATGTAACCTTGCTGCATGCGTGGCGCAAGATGCTTTCAGCTATCCCGGATAGCTATTCGAAGCCTCGTCTCCTATTGGCTGGAGCGCCACAGCAATCTTATGAGGCTGTTTATCAATTGGCCAGCGACCTCGCACTCCTGGACACCGTGAAGTTTATCGGCCAGGTACAAGATATCTCCGGCTTGCTGTCTGCCAGTGACATTGGGGTCCTGACCAGCACCCACGAAGGGTTATCGAATTCACTGTTGGAGTATATGGCCAGCGGATTGCCGGTTGTTGTCACGGATTTGCCTGGGAACCGTGAGGCTTTGGGCGACAACTTCCCTCAACAATTGTGCCATCCTGGTGATGTAGATAATCTAGCGGAGCTACTCCGAGCGCTCTTTCTTGATTCAGAACTGCGCGGGCAGCTTGGTTCGCTCAACCAAGCGCGGGCCTTAAAGGAATTTTCACTTGAATCCATGTGCGATAAAATGACTAACCTAATTGGCGCTCTTCTGGAAAAATCCGGCCCTGGGAGGCGCGCTCGATCATGAATAAACAGCAAATTCTCGTTGGCAAGAAAATCCTTATCCTTCTTTGTAGCTTAGAGCTTGGGGGTGCCGAACGCCAAGCCCTTCACCTCGCTCGCCACTTGAAAAGTTTGGACTGTGATGTCCGGGTCTGGGGTCTCTCCCACACCGGTCTGGTCATTGAGGAGTGTAAAAAAGCCGACATTCCTTGGGCTATGCATTTTTTTCGCTGGCCTTGCCGGAAACGATCGTTGGTGCGTGTTGGTTTAGGTTTTTTACGATTTTTAAGGGCCTTGCGCCGGGATCCGGTTGATGTGATTATTGCCTACACAGGGTGGGCCAACGTCAGCGCCGGTCTCGCCTGGCGCTGGTCAAAGGCCAAGGTTTGTATCTGGGGTCAACGCGACGTCGATTGCTTGCGCGGTGATTTCGTGGAGCGCTATGCCTATCGTCGGGTTTCGGCCGTCATTTGCAACGCTGAACATGAAATCGAATATCTGCATCGGAAGTTGGGAGAGACGCCTGCGCCAATTAAAGTGGTACATAACGGCCTCAAGCTCGAACCCTGTCGGCAGACCCGTGCCGAATGGCGGGCGGAGTTGGGGATTGACAACAGAGCTGTTGTCGTTACAATGGTGGCAAATTTCAGGCCGGAAAAGGATCACATGGCATTATTGCAGGCCTGGAGCAGACTTCTGGCCGCTATTCCGGAGAGACAGCCTCGCCCGATGTTGTTGTTAGCCGGAAAGCCTCAGGAATCTTTTCAGGCGGCCCATAACTTGGCGAATAGCCTCGGACTGCTCGACACAGTAAGTTTCCTTGGCCAAGTCCGCGATGTCTCAGGGCTCTTAGCCGCAAGCGATATCGGGGTCCTGGTCAGCCGGTACGAAGGATTATCAAATGCTCTCTTTGAGTACATGGCCAGCGGATTACCAGTGGCTGCCACGGATTTACCAGGGAACCGCGAGGTTTTGGGAAATGATCCCAGACAATTTTGCAGCCTGGGCGACGTAGATGGCCTTGCCGACCGATTGCGAATGTTCTTGGTCGATCCGGACCTGCGACGAGAACTGGGGGAACTTAATCGGCGGCGTGTAAAAACGCACTTTTCGATTGAAGCAATGTGCGAAGCATCGTCGGAGATCATTGCCAACCTGCTTGAAGAAACGCTCCATGGAGATTAAAATCGGGCAAGAGCAGGGTAGGTTCATAGAATCCGTAGCAACACGGAATTCCACAGGTATATACCTTGAAAATTTCAATCATTGTTCCTGTCTATAATTCTCAAGCATATGCAGCAGAGTGTTTTTATAGCATTCAGGCGCAGACTTATAAAGATTGGGAATGCATTTGCGTGGATGATGGTTCAACAGACGAGAGCATGAGCATTATTAAAAACTTCTCAAATCAAGATTCACGCTTTACTTATATTCAACAACAAAATGGTGGTCCAGGCGCAGCTCGCAACGCTGGTTTAGAGAACGCGAATGGTGATTTTTTTACCTTCGTTGATTCAGACGACCTCGTGCATCCCAAGATGTTGGAAATCATGTTGAAGTTGTCACAATCCCACGCTGCTGACCTCGTTGTTTGCAATTATTTCAGCTTTATAAGTAACGACGAATTTACAGCATTAATCCAGGATCAGGAATTACTATCTGACCAAACCGAAGTGCGCAAGCCGCCCCAGTTATCTGAAATGGTGGATTGGAAAAAGTACCGTGTGCATCCATTTTGTAAACTCTACCAGAGTGAACTTCATGGCAAGCTGCGCTTCCCATTGCTTTACGGTGCGGAAGATGATTACGTGAGTTTCGACGTTTATGGCCGTTCTAAGTGCGCAGTATTTTCTTCCATGAAGCTTTATGGGTACCGTATGGTCGAGACTGGATTAGTTCGTTCGCTTTCAAAATATCGCAACTATATCCTCGGTGACGCTCAGGTTGCAATGCATGCTGAGGAGCTTTGCCGTGAGCATGGTTTAGACAGGGATGTCAGGGCAAAATTAATCTCACGCTACGTTATGCGAATGTTCGGTTATCTCAATGAGATGTCGACAGACTCCCGATTGACAGTGGAACAAAAGAAAAAACTGATGGCGTTTGCGCGTGATGGCCTACAAGACATCATACAACAAGTCAAGGGTCGCTACCAAATTGTACCGCTTGTACATAGTATTCCGTATGCGGCACTTCGACTGCGATCTTTACAACTGCTTATAATATGGCAATGGATTCGGATAAATTTGTTAAGAAAAGGCGCTTACTTATTGAAGGAGGGACGGCGATAGTTCCATACCAACAAACGGTTTAAATTTCAATGCAACTAGAATTCTACACATTTATAGTTTCTGGAACTACACTCCAAGGAAAAGAGACCGGGTACGGCGTCACCTATAAATGGATCCGAGATAAAACATATGATGGATAATATTTCAGTTTCAATTATCATACCGGTTTACAAAACACCCGCTCATCTTTTGCACCGGTTTCTCGAAAGCGCACTGAAGCAAACACTAACCAATATCCAACTTATTGCAGTGGATGATGCCTCACCTGACCAGTGTCCTGAAATTCTCGATCAGACAGCGGCTCACGATGAACGCATGGCTGTTGTGCATAGGAGCACAAACGGTCGTGCCGGTATGGCCAGAAGCGATGGCATGGCCCTCGCCAAAGGTCGTTATGTTCTATTTGCAGATGCTGACGATGTTCTTCAGCCCGACATGTGCGAAACCCTGGTGAACCTGGCGCTTCAGTATGATGCAGATATTATAGCTTGCTCGTGGGATATTTGCGATCCGACCGGAAGGGTGATAGGGGTTCACCACTTCCCTGATAGGCGATATGACTTGAAATCTCCACGGCAAAGAGCCGCGGCATATCGACGAATGAACTATGCACTTTGGAACAAACTTTTCCGCCGTGAAACAATAGCCTCTCTTCGATTTGAGCAGTTTGAAGCCAACATCGGTGAGGATACCCTTTTTAATGTTGCTGCGCTGTGCCGAAGCCGTAAAATGGTTTTGACGTCTTACCGTGGATATGGATACACAGTTCATACTGCATCCGCCACCGGACAGTCCGCAAAGGCCATGCCCTACTTGCGAACTCTTGTGAAGTCTAGCGATAGAATCAGAGAAACGTTGATCGAAGGTGATGCAAGTACAGTTGGCAAAAAATTCATGGATTTGCTGACCCTCAAACGATTTACGACCGGCTGCCGTTGGATAGCTGATAATCCAGACCCGCAGGAACGGGCTGTAATGTGGGAATATTGGCGTCACTATTTATATAAGATCCTATTGCCAAGTATTACGTCTTATAAAATACTTGCCACGTGGTATAAAATCATAGGGCGAAGGAGTGATGCTTCAAGCATGCACCGCTTGACATGGTTTGCCAATAGAATTTCAGATCCATTATCTATAGTTGACAAGCTGAACGCGAGAGGATTGCTCGTAAAGTGACAATAAAACCTTCGCTGTTCGAGCGTTGTCCTGCTTTAATCGACAGAGAACTGATTTCAAAATCTCCAAGGGATGATGTAAATAATTAACCTTTTTAAATTCAGCTTTCGCAACATAAAAATTAGAGTTTTAGATAGAGCACGCGAAGAAAATGGAGACATTAATGAGGATTCTGGTTACTGGCGGAGCGGGTTATATTGGAAGTCATATTGTAAAGGCTTTAGGCGAAAATGGCTTTCAGCCAGTAACTTATGACAATCTCTCCACAGGTAATAAATGGGCTGTGCTCTTTGGGGATTTCATTCAGGGTAACCTGTCCGATAAAGCGAGCTTAAAAAGTGTTTTAGATAAATATTGTCCGGATGCCGTGATTCACTTAGCCGCCTCAATTCAAGTAAATGAATCAGTTAAAAATCCACTGAAATATTATCGAAACAATGTAATCAACACGATAAATCTCCTCGAGACTATGAAAGAGGCCAGAGTTAATAAATTTATATTTTCATCTTCAGCCACCGTTTACTCGACATCTGCTGCGATCCCCATTGTGGAGACAGCTCCTCTCGGACCGATCAATCCTTATGGTCATTCAAAACTGATGATAGAACAAGTCCTTAAGGATCTGTCTCTATCCGATGACTTCAAATACATAGCCCTCCGATATTTCAACGTAGCGGGTGCCGATGCTACAGGAAGAATTGGCCAAGCCTATAAAGAGGCTACACATCTTATCACGCTGGCTTTAAAGACGGCCATGGGGGAGCGTGAATGTCTTAATATTTTCGGCACAGACTATCCAACAGATGACGGCACATGTATCAGGGATTACATTCATGTAGATGATCTGGCGAAGGCACATCTACTGGCTCTCAGACATCTACTCCAAGGTGGGAAAAGCGTGGTGTTCAATTGCGGCTATGGCCACGGGTTTTCGGTTCGAGAAGTTGTTGAAGTCACAAAGAAAGTAACTGGTCGCGACTTTCGCACAAAGGATACGGGCAGAAGGGCCGGTGATTTACCCGTTTCCATAGCAGACTGCTCGAAACTAAAAAGTGACTTAAATTGGGAACCAACGCTCGACAACCTGGAGCAGATTATTATAACCGCCTGGGAGTGGGAAAAAATTTTGCGGAGTCGGGCTATCGGATAAGGCCGTCTAATTCGATTCAGGTTTAAAATCAAGGTGGCGAAGCCTATATATACCATGCAATTGTTAAAGATACTATTCATCACAGGGGCCTCGCATCGCCCCAGCGACAAGAATTTAAATCATTTCCAGCGGGCATATTTTCTTAGCCGGAAGGCGAACCTGACTATCTTAGGGGAGAAGGGTAGCGATTTTTCCTGTTCGGCCGCTCCAGGGACCAGGATCATCCGTGCGCCATGGCCGGGGAAAATCGGCCTGATTATATATGGAATGCTCTGGCTGTTCCGGGAAAGAATCACCAGACATCACGTGGTCCTCACCGAACCTTCAGTGTTAGGGATTTTGGGGTATTGGGCCAAAATCATTCATGGGTGCCGCTGGGTTGTAGACATCTGGGATATCCCTATTCGCTGTACAACTAATAGACACCCACTTCTTCAGCTCCGGTGCCGAATAACCCGTGTATTCGTCAAGTTGATCTATCGCCGAGCCGACCTCTACCTCATTTCGATCCTGCCGGACTTCGAACTAAAATCATTTAATCTACCAATCCGTAAAATGGCGATCCTTGAAAACGCGATCTGGATGGAAGACCTACCCGCCGTGGACGCCCCCCCCCAACAATCGGACGAATTCACGATCTTCTGCATGCGCAGCCACCATTCCCGGGATATGGGGCTCGACATTCTTACCCAGGCCTTTTTGATTCTCTGCGAGAGACTCAAGAACCTGTCTCTGATCATCGTCGGGAGAATACCGAGCGACGTTCGCAATCAAGTCAAGGGACTAGAAGGCATGGATAACGTGAGCTTTTTCGAATTTATCGAACATGACCGGCTGATGGCATTGATTCGATCCGTGGACGTGTGCGTTATCCCTTTTAAGAATGTACCGGATCTGGCGCAAACATACCCTATTAAGGTTTTGGAATATATGGCCTCGGGGAAGCCTGTGGTGGCCTCGGATATCGCAGGTCTTAAAAAAATGATTATCAACAATGAAAACGGGCTTCTCTTCGAAGCTGGCGATCCGAAAAGCCTTGCTGACGTACTGGAAACCGTGTACCATGACCTGGACCTCAGAATCAGGATCTCAAGGGAGGCCAGGAAGACGGCGGAAAAATTTGACTGCCGGGTCAAGGCTGATAGGGTGCTTGAGTATTTGCGCCACGTAAGTATAGATCTGAAAGAGACGGCGAGAAGAAGCGCCTAGGCTCTCTCCAATGTTGGGTCTTATTCATTCGATAGGGTTACCAAGAACAAATGCTTCGGCGCATGACTTAAAAACAAAAGCGTTTCTATGCGGCATCTGGAAAGCTGATATTTCGACCGGAACCCTATTGTATTGGTAGGGACTCCTTATTTGAGGTGTAATTCATGAAGCTCTGGCTGGCGCAAAACGTAATTTCTCCATATAGGGTTGAACTATTCAAGGAGATCGCCCAAAGCCCGGGAATTGATTTTAAGCTGATTCTTTTAGGCCTGGATTCGAAAGATCGTCCCTACTTTGTGCTGCAACCTCAAGACATGCCATTTCCTACCGAATCCATACGCGGATTAAGCCTTCGTTTGGATTTTCGCCGCTTCATTTATCTGAATCCGGGCCTTTTATGGAAGATGCTGCGGGAGAAACCGGATGTAATCATTTGCCCTGGTTTCTCCTTTGCCACGCTCCTGGCTTTCGTCAATCGTATCCTCACAAACAGGAAATATGTAATTTGGATGGAGGGCACGCCGATCACCGAACAAGCTCGCGAGATTTCCAGATCTTTTAGGAAGATACTCGCAGCCAAGGCTTCAGCCTTCGTGGACGCTGGCACTCTTTCACAGAAATATCTAAAAGTCTTGATCGGGGAAAAAGCCGAAACCAAACCATTTTTCACCTCCTATAATTGTATTGAAACTGATCGGTTCAAGCCGACTACATTGAAAAGCGAATTCGTAAAGGACTTGTCCGCTCGCTTACCTGCGCGAAATATACTTTACGTTGGAAATTTAACTGAAGGAAAAGGAGTTTTCAACCTCCTGGAAACCTATAAATTGATTGTTGAACAAAACCCGGAACCGATTGGCCTAGTCATGGTGGGCACCGGGCCTCTCGAAGAGGAGGTTCAAAGATTTAAAAACCAGCATAATCTCACAAACCTCTTTCTTGAAGGCTTTGTTAAATATAGTGACATACCGTATTACTATTGGGCATGCGATCTATTCATACTGCTAAGTCTCGAAGACGCAAACCCGCTGGTTATTTTCGAAGCCTTGACTGCGGGGTTGCCCATTCTTTGTTCTTATCGGGCCGGCAACGCCGTGGATTTCATTCTCGACGGGGAAAATGGGTATATCGTAGATCCGGTCGACATCCAGGATACGGCCTCAAAGGCGATTACCGTTCTGAACTGGAGTACCGAGAAAATGGAAGCTTGCCGGGATTTCGCTCAAAACATAGTCAAGAAGGCCAATTACAAGGATTCGGCCCGAGCTTTTGTCCAAGCCGCGTTAGCCGCGACTGGCAGTCGCGGGTCCGCAGGATGAAGCAGAACCTGAGTATTGCACTGCGAAATAGGCTCCCTCAACTGACTGATTTAGCGGACCATGCTTATTTTAATATAAACGATAGTAGGAGCTATTAGATTTGGTGTCGAAACTACCGGCAGGTCAAAGGACGAGTGTAAATTCTTTTTGCGCAGGTAGCTTGTGAGAAAGGAGAAACAAGTGGCGGAAGAGAATGCAATCAGCTTTCACACCAAAGTAGCTGCAGATTTCGACCGCCAATATGCACACAATAATAGTTTTTTAGAGCGTTATGCCGTTTGGACCGAGATCATAAACAAATATAGCAGCAAACATTTTCGTGTTTTGGATGTTGGTTGCGGCCCGGGTATTTTCTCTTTCTATCTGTCTGAACGGAACGAATGTGTTGTCGGGATTGATGCAAGTCCTGAGATGATAAAAATGTGTCAAGAAAAACAGAAAAAACTTGGCGTTAAAAATACTGAATTTTTAATCTGTAATATTGACTCACTACCCAGTGTTTTAACTAAAAAATATAATATGATAATTTGTTCGAGTGTCCTGGAGTATTTAGATGACTTACAAGAATCGTTAAAATTAATCTCTACCTTCTTAACCCAAGATGGGCTTTTCATATTTTCCATGCCAAACAAGCTAAGTATTTATAGAAATATTTTACCGATTATATATAGAATTGTCCGGAGGCCCAAGTATTACAGATATGTGAAAAATATCTGTACTTTAAAAAAAGCCGAGGTCCTATTAAATACGCTCGGCTTGAAGATATTAGAGAGTGATTACTTCGCTAAGACTCCTTTTTTATCTATGGTTTTCAGACGCATAGGCTTTTCCCGCTATTCGGATAATTTATTCATTATCGTGTCTCATTTATAATCAAATACTTATTTTAAAAAATTGAAAACCAGCCAAATTTCCTAATTATTATTGTCTATGATTGATCCAATATAAGTGGAAATTGATAGTATAAAACGGATCGTAAGCAGGGCTTGTAATCTGTTCATCCAATAGCTCGGGCATAAATTTTAAACGGTAGACTGGTCTTCAGGTAACCAGTTTTTTGCCTTTGGGGAAGAGTAGACCATGGTTTTTTGAGGACCAAGAATCCCCAATAAATGCGGAATTCTTTGGATCGCACCAAACCTGAATCACTAAAATGCCCCTGCCCTTCACTGGCTTGTGAAGAAGACCCGGTTGCCCATCGCAATCTACACGTAGCAACAATAAACAGAGCTCGACCGCCGTTCCTGCGAAGGCCCGGTTTTGGTTCCACATAACCTCTCTATCAGGCCGTATATGGCCTTCGCGTCCTTTTCAACCCACAGCGTCAGATTAATTACTTGATCAATAGAGTTAATGGGCTTATGCTAAAAGGGAAAATTCTGCGGGACTGTAAGATTATAGCCGCACCGCTAAGGAAATGAAGGCTGGTACGCGGTAGGTGGTGTGCCTCTTCCAAGGTGGCGCAAGATGTTTTATCGAGAATGTACAAGCGAATGCAGGCGGTCTTGTATCTTGAGTGATATCTGATTGATTTTATGACTAATTTTATAAATAAACCAACTGCTCTTTTTATTGGCCCATACCCACCACCGTACTCCGGCCCAGAATTGGGCATGAAGCTGTTTTTAGAGTCTTCCCTTCGGGAAAAATTTGATCTTAAATTTCTGAAGACCAACGTCCGAAAGAGCAATGCCCAAAAAGCCCGTTTCGATCATTATATGATTGCCGCTTTTTTTACTTTTCATGCACGGCTGATTTATAAGATATTGAGATATAGACCGATTCTAGCCTACTATCCAGTTACAGCCACTTACATGGGTTGGGTCGGCCGGGACATTTGGTGTCTATTGATCTGTCGGGCATTGGGCGTCCGTACGGTTATTCATCTGCGCGGCGGTCACCTCAAGCTCAACCTAAGAAAGTTTCATCCCTGGCTCCGAAAATGGGTCAAGCGGGCCTGCCAAACAGCGAGTCTGGGGCTTGTCCAAGCAAACTGTCTCAAGGACCAATTTGAAGGTCTCTTGCCCGGGGATCGAATCAAGGTCCTCTACAACGCGATTCAGGCCGGCGAGCTGACAAACAACAATCTGACAGACTATCACCCGGACACGGTTTTGTTTTTAGGCCATCTGACTCAGGCCAAGGGATACTGTGATATAGTCAAAGCCATCCCCTTAGTGGCCGCCGGGTTTAAGGCAGTTCGCTTTGTCTTTGCTGGTTCATTTCTTCAGAAAGAGCGGAATGTCTTTTTCAACCAAACCACGGGGGAGCCCCTTCAATCCGAGGATCCCATGAAGATACACCAGGAAATCTCTTCAGGACCTTACAAAAAAAACTATTCTTACGTTGGTATGGTATCAGGGCAGGCCAAGGTTGACTTGCTGCGGTCAGCCGAGATTTTCACACTGCCTTCTTATTCCGAGGGGTTTTCTCGGGCTCTGCTGGAGGCCATGACCATGGGTAAGCCGGTGATTACCACACCGGTCGGCGCGCATAAAGAGATCGTACAAGATGGGGTGCATGGGTTTCTTGTCACGCCTGGGAACATTGAACAACTTGCCGATCGGATTATGACCCTACTGAGCGACAAGGCGCTTTCCAGCCGGATGGCAGCTACCAATTACGACTATGCACGGACCAACTTCGATATAAGCGTGGTGGCCGAACAAATGCGGCAGTATCTGGAAGAGGTCATCCATGAACATGCTTAGCCGAATCCTCCGTCACTGGGCGCACCACTTGGGGAACGTACTGCGTTTTTTTAAGGTCATCTATCTTCGGGCGCCTAGTGTCCAGATTGGCCGGCGGCGAATGATCAGTTTCCTGGCCAAGATTGACACCAGCCTCGGGCGAATCTTCTTAGATGATAGCTGCTCATTACTTACGGCTCAGTGATTCTGTCCCATGACTGCTCGGCCATGCATAGTGACGAGACGAATAGTGGCAAGTGAGTACGCGCTTGGGAGCAACATATCAGTCAGTATAGACGGTGTAGGGCAGCGCAATGTGCGTATCTGCCATAACAGTGTCACTGGCAGCGGGCCGGCCTTGGCTTCGGATATTCCGAGCGGTGTCAAAGTTGAAGGCAATCCGAATCGGGTATTCAAAAAATAGCCCATTCAAAACCAAAAAGACTCAACATGACTCTGGTTAGGTCGAGACTATAATGTACTTCATAGGCGCTTTTATATTGGATCTTTTCGCTATGGCGACCTTAGCCATCAAGCCTGGCACAGGTCTCTTGATCGTACTGGCAGTCAAGCCAATTATCGATGCCACATGGAAATTCAGCGTTGGTGGATTTAACGCTCTTGACATTATCGGTACCGGGGTTCCACTCATTGTCCTGCTAAGGATGGTTTTTTTAGGCGAAACACGACACGGTATACCGCTCATCGGGTTTTGGATGTTTTACCTTTTCAGTAACCTCATTGGTGTGGCACTCATTCTATCATCTGGGAAGCTTCTAGGCTCACTGGAGATACTGCTCAGAGTATTAAATGGGTTTGTTGGATTTTATATGCTGCAGACCTATGTGAAGGATCGGGAAGATTTCCGAAAAGTCCTGTTGGCCTTTTTAATAGCGGGCATGTTTCCTATGGCTATGGGCTTCTATCAGGCCCTAACCGGTCAAAGCTGGCAGATTAGGCACACTACGGGTGGTCTGATTCGAAGTGTCGGAGTGTACCATGATGTTTTCAATTTTCGGTACTATGTATTTCAAACTCTGACTGCTATTTTGTTGCTATGGTCATACTTTTTTCATAAGGGCTTTCTAAGAAAAAGTTTTCTCTTTGTCTATGCATTGCTTTGCCTTTTTATTTTATTTCGCGTGTATAGCAAAGCGGGATTCGCCATCCTGGCGGTTTGGGTATTACTATGGACAATACTTCAAAGAAAGATAGGCACCCTTGTAGTGATTATAGTCGCTCTATTTATGATTAATGCAGTGACAGGCAACCGAATTTTTAAGGATGTTCAAATCGTTTTCTCAAAGGAGATCGCTGCTTCCGAAGGCACGGGGGAAACAAAGTATATTTTTGCTGGTCGAATGTCAGTTTGGGAACGCTACTGGTCCAACTGGGGACGAGGTAGTCTGTTCAGCCGCCTCTTCGGTAGCGGCACTGCGGCTGGAGGAGCTCATAACGACTACCTCAGAGTGCTTGTGAGCAGCGGAATTATCGGACTTTTCGCCTATGTCTTGCTATTGCTGGCTATAGGCTTTAGCGTCGGGCGGCTCATCCTGAGGGAGATTAATCCCCTGCATGTGATGGCCCTTATGATATACTTAATGTGGCTTATTGATACCATCGGCTTAGTACCCAGCCTGTATCCGAGCTATCAATGGTACGTTTGGGGGATGATCGGTTTGGCCATAAGAGGTGTGGACGGGCTTTCACCGGCTCCGGCCGTAAGTCATCTTGCGCCAAGGAAAATATCATGGAACAACTCACCCAGCGACTGAAACGCGGTGACATGCACGTGCTCGATGTACCGATGCCATCTCCCGGCAAAGGAGAGGTGCTGGTCAGGAATCATTATTCCCTCATCAGCAGCGGCACCGAGGGCGGCACGGTCAGAGCGGCGCGTATGAGCATGTTGGGCAAGGCCCGGGAGCGGCCGCAGCAGGTCAAGCAGGTGTTCGACACCTTGAGGTCTCAGGGGCCGGTTCAGACCTACCGGGCCGTGATGAAAAAGCTCGAAGCCCATTCGACATTGGGGTATTCCTGCGCGGGCGAGGTGATCGAGGTCGGCTCCGAAGCACGGAACTTCGAACCAGGCGACCTGGCGGCCTGTGGCGGGCTGAGCGCCAACCACGCCGAGGTCGTGTCCGTGCCGGTCAATCTTTGCGTCAAGCTAGCCCCGGACGCGAACCTGAAAAAGGCGGCCTATAACACGCTCGGAGCAATCGCCATGCAGGCCGTGCGGCAGGCGGACCTGCGGTTGGGCGAGACCTGCGCGGTGATCGGCCTGGGACTTTTGGGCCAGCTTGCCGGGCTTTTGTTGCGGGCGTCCGGAGTCCGGGTCGTCGGATTGGACCTGGACCCGGCCATGGTGGCCCTGGCCTCCGACCGCAGTGTGGATTTGGGTCTGACCCGTGGCCAGGCCGGGCTTCAAGATCAAGTGCTCGGCTTCAGTCAGGGGCTCGGCTGCGACGCGGTCATCATCGCGGCGGCCGCCGACTCCCTCGACCCGATCAACCTGGCCGGGGCCATGGCCCGGCAGCGCGGTACCATCGTCGTGCTGGGGGACGTGCCCACGGGATTCGATCGGGAGCCGCATTTTTACCGCAAGGAACTCCAGGTCCGCATGTCCTGTTCCTACGGTCCGGGCCGATATGACCCCGGCTACGAGGAAAAGGGCCTGGACTATCCGCCGGGCTATGTCCGCTGGACCGAAAACCGCAACATGCAGGCCTTCCAAGAGTTGATCCAGGCCGGGCGGGTCGATCCCTCGTTTCTCACGACCCACGTCTTTCGCTTGGAAGACGCGCCCAAGGCCTATGATTTGATCCTCAAGCGGACCGAACCCACGGCCGGCATTCTCATCGCTTACGACGTCGAAAGACCGCAGCCCCGGCAGCCGGTCGTCGTGGCCAAAGGCGCGGCTCCAGCCGGCCCCGTCCAGCTCGGTATCGGTTTCATCGGCGCCGGGTCCTATGCCCAGAGCCACCTCCTGCCCAACGTGCCTCGGGAAAAAGGGGTGGTGCTCAAAGGCGTGGTCACCGCCTCCGGGGCCGGGGCCCGGACCGCGGCCGATCGCTTTGGCTTTGAGTTTTGTTCGACCAACGCCCAGGACCTTCTCGGTCGCGAGGACGTAAACACCGTCTTTATCGCCACGCGGCACGACTCCCATGCGGCTTACGTGCTCAAGGCCCTGGAGGCGGATAAGCATGTCTTCGTGGAAAAGCCACTCTGTCTGACCGAAGAGGACCTGGCGGCGATCGAAACGGCCTGCCATCGTCTAACCGAGACCCAAGGCCGGTCCCCGCTGCTGATGGTGGGTTACAACCGGCGCTTTGCCCCGCTGACGACCGAACTGTGGGAGGTTTTCAAGCAGGGTCCGCTGGCCATGGTCTACCGCGTCAACGCCGGATCCATTCCGCCGGATTCCTGGATTCAGGACCCGGAGATCGGCGGCGGCCGGATCATTGGCGAGGCCTGTCATTTCGTGGACTTACTGAACTGGTTGGCAGGCGAGTTACCCGCGTCGGTTATAGCCATGGCCCTGGACGATCCACGGTACCTCAGCGACACCGTGCAAATTTCTCTCGCCTACCCGAACGGTTCCATCGGCACGGTCGCCTACCTGGCCAACGGGGACCCGCGCCTACCCAAGGAGCGGCTCGAGGTTCACGGTCACGGGGTGAGCGCCGTGCTGGACGATTTCCGGCGGCTGACTATCTATCGCGGCGGGAAACAATCCGTCATGAAACGGGCCACACAGGACAAGGGCCAAAAGCATATGGTGCAACGGTTTCTGGAGGCCGCCCGCTCAGGTGGAGACCCGCCCATCGGTCTGGAAGAAATCTTCAGCGCGTCCCGGGTGACCTTTAAGGTGCTGGAGTCTATCCGCAACCGGCAATCGATCACCCTGTAGCGGTGTCGTCCGCCTTCGGGGTCCGGGGCGCCGGTTTCACGCTGACACAACAGACACCGGATATCTCAGAGCCACCATGAAGCGGCCTCGACTATCATTTTATCTCTTTCGTCTCCGCAAGGCCTCCCCGGCCGAGATTCTTCACCGTTTGCGAGACCAACTGCTATACCAGCTCATAAAATTCGTACCGGCCCTTTTTCGAAAATCGTTCAAAGCACCCATCATCAATATGAATGTCCTCCAGAAGCTCCAATTGCCCGAGCTTTACGGGGATATCACGCCCGAGACCGTGTCCGCGCTTTTAGGTGGGCAGGTCTTTTGTCTGAACCAGGACCCGCGAGAAATCGCCGCGTTTGAAGCGGCGGAGCAAAAGCTGTTTTTCACAGCCGTGGGACCGCGTGGAGCGGACCCGGACATCCGGGCGGTTTGGGAGCCGGCCCGGCTCCAGCATCTGACCCTACTCTTGGTGCATCTTTCGCGAAACCCGGAAGGCGGACAAGTCTCCAAAATCATTGCTTTTCTCAGAGAGAGACTCTTCGTCTGGCTGGCCGCGAATCCTTTTTTGCGCGGACCGCATTATTTTTCGGCCATGGAATGCGCCTTGCGCATCCCGGTCTTCCTGTTGGCCCTCAAGACCCTACCGCGCCTTACGCCCGGGGAGAACGCCCGCCTGCTAAAAGCTGTCTTCGAACACGCGGGGTTGATCGAACACCGGCTCTCTCTGGGTTCTTCGCTGGGCAACCACACCGTGACCGAGGCCGTGGGGCTGGTCTTGGCAGGTGTTGTTTTCGAACAATACCGGCCCGGCAAGCGATGGCTCAAACGCGGCCTGGATCTGCTAAAACGAGAGAGCGTCCACCAGATTCTCGAAGACGGCGGTCCGGCCGAACAGTCCCTGAATTATCACGGTTTCGTAATAGATTTATACACTTACGTTCTGGATTTCCTGGAGGCCAACAAACGCATCAATTACCCGGAAATTCGAGAACGGTTGAAGCGGGCCGAGGCCTTCCGATCGGCCTTCAGTTTTTCGAACGGGCAGCAGCCCGCCATCGGCGACAGCGATGACGGCTTTGCCGTCGCACCCGGACTAAGACCGGCAGCCGGCGATGAAGCGGCTGACCTACCTTGGCCACAACACATTGAAACCACTCGTTTTATAGAAAGCGGCTACACGATTTTTCGCGGGCCGCATGGGCTGCACCTGACTTTCGACCACGGCCCCCTGGGCATGGCTCCGATGTACAACCACGGCCACGCCGACGCCTTGTCCGTTACCTTGGCCGCGCATGGCCGGCCCTTTCTGATCGATCCGGGCACCTATCGCTACAACGGTAGGCCGGAAGAGCGGGCCTATTTTAAAGGCACGCGGGCTCACAACACGGTCACCATTGACGGCCGCGATCAGGCCAGGCAACTTACCGGTTTCATTTGGGATCATCCTTATCGGACGATTGCGGTGCCCCTCGGCGGTGAAGGAACTATGCCCGGCGTATTGGCCGCGCACGATGGGTACGCTTGGGACCGGGAGCCGGTGATTCATTTTCGCTTGGCCTTTTTCCCCAGGCCCGATATGATCGTGATTCGAGACACCTTTTCCGGGCGAGGCCGGCATTTGTTCGAGGGCCACTTCCACCTTCACCCGGCGGTGCGCGTGGATCAGGCGGATGGATGGACGATCCTCATGCATGATAACACGCGGATATTTATGAAATTTATTGACAACGAACCCCGTCTCCGGCGAGGCGAACGAGACCCCATGCTGGGCTGGTTTTCGCCGGCCTACGGCCTCGTCCAGGAGACCACCGTGCTGGAAACAAGCCAGCACGGCCTCCCGGAAGATGTTAGATTCATTACCATTATTTGCCTTGACCCACGAGGTCCCTCGGACGAGACATGACCCGCTATCCTGTGCTGAACATCTGGGCGGACGCGGTCACCCTGACGGAAGTCATTGAAAGCGTAGTGCAATTTGTGGAGCAAGGCCAAGGCTTGCACACCCTGTTCGCCAGCAACCCGGAAAAAAATTTCTCGGTGCCCAAGGACCAGCTTCTGTATAATTGCTTTAAAAACGCGGACATACTCCTACCGGACGGCATTGGGGTGGTGTTGGCCCTCCAGATTCTGTATGGCGTTCGAACACCCCGGGTGACCGGCATTGAAACCATGCAGGAAATCTGCAACTTAGCCGCGACCAAGGGCTACCGGGTGTTCATTTACGGAGCGGCCGAAGAGGTGAATCAAGCCGCGGTGGAGACCCTGCGGGAACGCCTCCCCAATCTGAACATTGTCGGGCGTTCGAACGGCTATGTATCTGAAAATGAAATGGAAAATCTGGCTACCCGGATCGACGAATCCGGCGCTCAGATTCTGTTTCTGGCCCTGGGATCGCCCAAGCAGGAGCAATGGATCGCGCGTTTCGGCCCTCGGCTGCCCCAGGTCCGGGTCTGCCAAGGCATCGGCGGCACGCTGGACATCTTGGCCGGTAAGTCCAAGCGGGCGCCGGATTTTTTCCAAAGCCGGGGCCTCGAATGGCTCTATCGACTGGTAACCGAGCCGGGCCGCATTAAGCGCCAGCGGGTGTATCCGGTGTTTGCCTGCCAGATTTTGGTGCGTAAGCTTGTATCCTTTTTGCGCCCTGGTGGAAATGAAGACGATAATTAAGTAAATGCAATCAAGACGATAGCCGCACTTACCTGAAGAAAAGGAAGATCAACAAAACTGAATATTGAGCACGCGGATGCGAATCGTTCTACTCACTCAAGATGAGCCTTTTTATTTGGCGCCGAACCTGGAGACCTTGCTGCGAGGAATGCCCGACCATAGCCAAGTGGTAGCCTGTGTGCTATTCGACGCTTCGCCATTTGGTGGGAAGAGTTCTTTCCTGAACAAGCTTACTTTGACGCTACGTGTTTTTGGTCTGCGATTTTTCCTGCGCTATTCCCTGCGGTTCTTGTTCAACCGGCTTAATCCACAAAAGCGTGTGCGACGCATTTTAAAACGCCATCATGTCCCGATTCTGCGGCTGAGCAAAAGTGTGAACCACCCGGAATCCCTCTCCTTGATTAAGCGCTTTCAGCCAGATTTGTTAATCTCCATAGCAGGCAACGAGATCTTCAAAGCCCCGCTGATCGAACTGGCACCCAAGGGTTGCTTGAATGTTCATACCGCCCTCCTGCCAGACTATCGCGGACTGATGCCCACCTTTTGGGTCATGAAAAACGGGGAGAGTCAGACGGGAGTATCTATTTTTTTCGTGGATGAAGGCATCGATTCAGGGCCGATTTTATTGCAACAAGTAGTGGACATTGGGGACAAATCTCTGGAAGAACTCATCCTTTGCACCAAAGAGATTGGCATTGGGTTGACTATCGAAGCTATCGATCGGATTCACCGCAACGATTATTCCCTGATACAGAATGACATCTCCAAAGGCCGCTATTTCTCTTTTCCTTCCAGGGAAGATGTCAAGGCGTTTTACGCGCGCGGAAAAAAATTCTACTGATGAATATCCTAACCTTTGACATTGAAGACTGGTTTCATATCTTGGAGCATCCAACGACACGCATGGAAGAAGACTGGGGTGCTTTCGAAAGCCGTCTTCCCGATATGCTTGAAAGGATTCTTGATCTTTTAGAAGAGAAGTCATTCAAAGGGACCTTCTTTGTCCTGGGATGGATCGCTCGCCAGCATCCGCACTCCATTCGACAGATCGCTGCGCGGGGCCACGAAGTGGCCTCCCACTCAGACCTGCACCAGTTGGTCTACGAACAAGGACCGCTCGCTTTCCAAAAAGATGTCGAACAATCCGTACAAACCTTGGAGGACATCGTAGGGGAGAAGGTTCGGGCTTTCCGAGCGCCGGGCTTTTCAATAACGGCTCGGGAACCATGGGCCTTTGAAATTCTGGCCGAAGCGGGCATTGAAATCGATTGTTCCATTTTCCCGGCAAGACGGGCGCATGGTGGCTTTCCGAATTTTGGCGCTTCCGAGCCTGCCCTGATCGAAACTCACGGTCATGCAATCAAGGAATTTCCCATGAATACCTCCCGGTTCCTCTGGTTTTCCTTTGTTTTTTCCGGCGGGGGCTATTTTCGACTGTTTCCCCATGAAATGCTCCGCTTTTTGACGAATAGGGCCAACTATGTCATGACCTATTTCCATCTTAGAGATTTCGATCCCGACCAGCCCGTGGTCCCGTCTCTATCGCCATGGCGGCGGTTTAAGTCGTACTATGGTCTTGGCCGGGCCTTGCCCAAACTGACAAGGTTGTTAGACGAGTTTCCTTTTGTCAGCCTATATGAAGCCGAAGCCTTGGTCCCTTGGGATCGGGTCAGACGGGTCCGGTTGGCTTGAGCAAAGAGCGATACCCAGCCCAGCCGCATCAAGCGCCAGCGGGTCCTGCCTCTGTTCTTTTTAGAGGTCCTGGCCCGCAGGGTCACGGCCATGTTTCGAGGCCGCGGATGAGGCCGGCAGCCATGTTTTGGATAGGAGCCAAGCGGCAAATAGTGATGAATCAATGATTGTTTTTCGGTAATTTTTTTGATCACGGAGGACGACTGATGGGAAAAGTGCGAGAGATGTTCGTGGACATTCTGGTCGAGGCGGGTATCGACCATGTTTTCGGTCTGCCTGGCGGGGCCACCCCCATTCTTTATGACGCCCTGGTGGACCGGGCCGACGAGGTGCGGACCGTGCTTGCCCGGCACGAGGGCGGCGCGGCCTGCATGGCCGACATGTATGGCCGGCTGACCGGCAAGCCCGGCGTGCTCATGGGCCAAGGCCTGTGGATCGGCACCAGCGGCGGGTACGGCATTGTCGAGGCCTATCTGGCCGGCGTGCCCATGGTGGTCATCGCCGACGTGTCGGACTACAGCTCCCTCGGCCTGTTCGGACCGTACCAGAACGCCACCGGCGACTTCGGGGCCGTGGACCTGCCGGGCATGATGAAGGCCATGACCAAATTCTGCGTTGTTGCGGCCAACGGCTCGGATTTCCTCCACGGGCTGCAACTGGCCATCAAACACGCGGTCACGGGCCGGCCCGGCCCCACGGCCGTGCTGACCCGCTGGCCCGTGGGCGGGGCCCAGGTCGATCCGGACCTGGCCACACCCCGCCTGCATCCCCTGGCCGGATACCTGAACACCATCCCGCCGTCCCTCTCGCCCGAGGACGCCGAGAAGATCGCCGCCATGCTGCAGGGCGCCCAGGCCCCGGTGATGGTGGCCGGCGTAGGCGTCCATCGCGGCCGGGCCTACGAACCGCTCCGGGAACTGGCCGAACTCCTGGGCCTGCCCGTGGCCACGACCTACATGGGCAAGTCCGCCCTGGCCGAGACCCATCCGCTCAGCCTGGGCACCATGGGCGTCATCGGCCAGAAGGCGGCCAACCAGGCCGTGACCGAGGCCGACCTCATCCTGGCCGTGGGCACCTGCCTGGCCCCGGACAACACCAAGATGCTCTCCCCGGACTTCATCGACCCCGAGCGCCAGAAGATCGTGCAGATCGACATCGAACCGCTCCACGTGGGCTGGACCTTCCCCCTGGCCATGGGCGTCACGGCCGACGCGGCCCAGGCCCTGACCCAGATCGTCCGGGCGCTCAAAGCCGGCCCGCTGGACCCGGAAGCGGCCGCCCGCCGCGCGTCCGCCATCCAGGCGGCCAAGAAAGCCGCCGGCTTCTTCGCCGAACCGGACCGCTACGCGGACAGCACGCCTATCGCCCCGGAACGCGTGGTGGCCGAACTGAACGACCTCGTCCAGCCCGACGACCTGATCGTGCTCGACGCCGGCAACAACCGCATGTGGATGGCCCACCATTTCCAGACCAAACAGGCCGGGCAGCTCATCGCCGCGGGAGGAGCGGCCGGCGTGGGCTACGGTCCGCCCGCCTCCCTGGCCGCGCAGCTTCTGAATCCCAACCGCCGCGTGGTCTGCGTCTGCGGCGATGGCGGGCTCATGATGCACCTCTACACCATGGAAATGGCCAAGGAGTACGGCCTGCCCGTAACCACGGTCGTGCTGAACAACGCCTGCCTGGGCAACGTCATGGACTTCCAGCGACCGGCCCGGCGCATCGCCACCACCTACCCCAAGCCCGATTTCGCGGCCGTGGCCAAAGGCTTCGGCATCGAAGGCCTCTCCGTCGAGCGCCCCGAGGACGTGGGGCCGGCCCTGGAAAAAGCCCTGGCCTCGGATAAACCCACCGTGGTGGACGTCGCCGTGGCCGACTACGCCCACAATAAGATGATGAATTGAAAGGCGGGAAGAAGCGGGAAGAGCGATGACTTGGGGGAACCCTTTTTGGTTAAAAAGGGTTCCCCCAAACCCCCTCCCAAAAACCGTATCCCGTGGGCTGGATTTCGCTACGCGCTATCCAGCCCACGGCGTTTGCGGGTTTTGACATGAAGGAAACATTTTTGATACGATCCGGGTGAATCCAGCAGTTACCTTTCCCTTCTCGCGCCGGAGGCCACTGGATGCTACGCGGGGATGGTTGCCTACTCTCGTTCCAGGGCTCTGCCCTGGAACGCGGAATAGCTTTGAGGCTCTGCCTCAACACGATTTTCCAGTGGTGGCGAGGCAGAGCCTCGCGTTCATAGCCCGTTTCAGGGCAGAGCCCTGAAACGAGGGGAGACACGCAGGAAAAATTCATTTCTTGATTTCGTGTATTTCGTGGTTTAATTTTTTCCCAAGCAGAAGTGGCCGTGTCGCTTATGAGAATCTATTATCCGGCGCCGGAACCCTTTCCCGATGCCAGGGCCCGGTTTTTGCAAATCATCCACACCGCGCATGCCTTGGCCCGGGCCGGGGCGGATGTGCGTTTGCTCACCGGCCTCAAAGCCGGATTTAATGCCGAGCGCCTGCTGGCCTTTTACGGCCTGGCGCCTCACCCGAACCTGACCGTGACCCGGTTGCCGCTGCTCAGGCGGGAGGAGGCCGACCGGTTCCGCGTCTCCTGGCACGGGGTCTTTCACGCGGCCCTGATCGCCTATCTGCTCGGCCAGCGGTTCACAAGCCGGCCGCCCGGCTTGCTCTTTGTTCGGCACCTTAAGCTGGCCGCGCGGCTCCTGCCTGTCCGCCGGGTGCTGGGCCTGCCCTTGGTTTATGAAGTCCACGAGTTCTTTCACCTGACCGCGGACAGGCCCGCGGCTCGGGAGAAATTGAAACGGCTCGAAACCGCGGTCCACCTTAACGCTGAGGCCCTGATCTGCCTGACCGAGCACACCCGCTCGCGCCTCAAGGAAATCTGGGGCCGCGAGCAAAACGTCTTCGTGGCTCCGTCGGCCGCGCCCGGGGAGTGGCTCGACCGGGAGCCCGGCCCGCCGGGGTCGTACATCCTGTACACGGGCGCGCTCTATGCCTGGAAGGGCGTGGACACGCTGATCCGGGCCATGAAATACCTGCCGGGCGAAAAGGCCCTGATCGTGGGCGGCGGGGACCGGTTGGACGCGTTGAAGCGTCTGGCCGACCGGGAAGGCGTGGCCGAGCGAGTCGAATTCACCGGTCCGGTGGCCCATCAGACCGTGCCTGCTTTCCTCAGCCAGGCCAAAGTCGCGGTGCTGCCCAACACGGCCGAGGGCACCTCGCCGTTTTCCTCGCCGCTCAAGCTGTTCGAATACCTGGCCGCCGGTCTGCCCGTGGTGGCTTCGGACATCCCGGCCTTCCGGGACGTCTTGCAAAACGGGCAAAACGCGCTGCTCATCGAACCGTCCAACCCCCGGGCCCTGGCCGAGGCGGTCCGCCGCCTGACGGATAACCCGGCCCTAGCCGAAACCCTTAGCCGCCAAGCGCGCCAGGACGCCGAGCATTACACCTACCCTCGCCGCGCCGAGACTTTGCTCAGTGTTTTCAAGATGGTCCTTGAAAACGGAAAGATAGAATAACCACGAAATACACCAAACTGAAAAAATTTTTGTTTGGTGTGTTTCGTGTATTTCGTGGTTTGTTATTCCATGCATTCCAAAGCCGCCCTGACCGAAGAAGAAATCACACCTTAGCTTTTCATCTTTCTCCGAAGACCGATTAGGCCGAGCAAACCGGAACCGAAAAGCCAGAGCGCCCCGGGAATTGGAACAGTGCTTGATTCATAACTTGAAGCCACCGCATTAATATACCAATCCGGATAGATCAAGTCTGTAGGATTAAGAAAAACGTATCCGCTATATACGGCAAATCCAGACCCATATTCGCAATAAACTATCGCATCTTCCCCGTCGACTTTCACAATTGATTTCCAAGCGATATCTTTCGAAGTTATTAGTGAGTCCGTATAGCCCATGAGTTGAGTTGTCTCAAGATCGGATACGATAAAATTTGTTGGGTCAATGATCGAAACATCCCCGAATATTCCCACTCCAGCATCGATAGTAATCGGGTAAGGGAAAAAGCTTGGCGTTACTGAGCTGTACCAACCTGCTTCGGTAGCGACCACACCTCCGCCGTTTTCGATATATGAAACAATCGCATTCGACCTTTCCGGCGTGACCCAATCCCCGTAGAAATGTTCCCACATGGTAGGAATTACAAGCCTGTCATAATGAGATAAGACATCTGTGGTTAAATCTTCAGGCAACAAAATATCGAAAGGAACATTGTATGAATCTAGCAATACGGTATGGCCTTGGATATACCTATACAAATCGTTTGACGGATCTAAAAAAGCAAGAACTGCAACGTTGTAACCCTGGGCAGGGTGGGGCATAACGATTGTAATAACCGCAAACCAAATAATTAAGCACAGTTTCTTTTTCATTGGATGCTCCTTTCTTAATAGGCTATTGTTGCTTATTTTAGGTCTTTCCCTAGTTTAAACAGTATCTATTAGGCTTTTTATCTTTCTCCGAAGACCGACTAACCCCATCAGGCCGGAACCCAGCAGGAAGATTGCGCCAGGGATTGGGACCTGAGACAATTCTTGAATTTCATTCAAAGATAGCGCGTGATCGTAGATCCGAACTTCGTCAAGAGAGCCTATCCAGCCGTGCCCGCCTAAGTCGGATGGGAGAAGATTTCCGATGGTAATTGGTATATCTGGATTGAAAACAGCATCTAACGCATCATCAATTCCCGAAACGCTTTCATATTTAATCTGACCATTCATATCAATTACATATAAGCTTAAACTATCCCCTGCCTCATCTAAGACCATGGCCACGTAATGCCATTGATCGTCTGCAAGGAGCATATCTTGAGAATTGAAACCCAAAACAAAGCAACCAGCCTGGAAATCGCCATTTGGCCCTAAATACAAGCCAAAATGATCGTCATCCGTGAGCCCGTCACCATAGACATACTGACCCACGATCATTTCCGCCAAGGGAGTATTCGTCTTGATCCATGCTGTAACGGTAAATGAATCTGATCTCATATAACCCGGTGCAAATGGATTCGAAGCTGTTATCCGATCGTCGCCGTCGAAATAATAAGCGCTGTCAGCATTGCCGAATCTATCTTCAACAAGCACAGATCCGCTTACGATTCCATCATTCCCATTTCCGCTTTCGTCATTGGCGTTGCCCGTGAATGGGTAATATGCTACAAGACCAGCCTGCGCACTACTGATAAATGAAAAAATGAAGCCCAAAGCAAGAACCATCAATAAGATTCTTTTCATGTTTTCTCTCCTTCCCTCAAAAAAACTGGTGATAATGCCGAGCCAAAAGGCGTTTGTTTTCAGGCGGTTTCTTCCCCTTCCGACAACCTCCTCTCTCTTTATAATGCTCAAATTTTTTATTTAACTGTGGAAAACGTAACAACCCGGCAACCCCGTGTCAAGTTAAAATTATTATAACTTATTGTTTTTATTATATTTTATTTGGAGACCTAGGACTAGACTAGTCTCCCCCGTCTAGTCAAAAAAATTATTGATTTTGATTCCGTAAGGATGTAATATCAGAATTTAATTCGTCTAATTTATCAAAATTATGATGCAATTTCTGGGAAAGCCCATGGCGGACACCAAGGCATATATTGGCATTTCTTACGATCAGGAAGACCGGGAAAGTCAACGCTGGTTGATCCTTAAGCGGGTGAAAGACCTTGGGCTAAACGAGGTCGATATCATCGAAGAAAGTCACGACCGCAAGAAATCGTGGCGTGAATGCAATCTTGGCCGTGTTATCGAACAATTCAAGGCCGGGGATGCGCTGGTTGTGGCTGAGATGAATTGTCTCGGTTCGTCGCTTCACGAGATATTGGAGATATTGGGCGTCTGCGCCAGCAAAGGCGTAAGCGTTCACGCGGCCAAGGGGGGGTGGTCGATCGATCCTTCTGTACCGGCCGAAGCTTGGGGCATGGTTTTATTGCTGGCCTCGGAGATCGAACGGGATTTGAGGACCGCGCCTTTTCGATACCGTTCCTTGGAGAAAAACCCTACGAAGGAACGGCGGGGGCGTCCACCGGGCCGACGAAAAAGCAAATTGGACGAACACGAAGACGCGCTGCGATTTCTGCTCAACCGGGGCACTTCCAAAAAATGGATCGCCGAACAGCTCGGTGTTTCCACCTCGAATCTTTGGTACTGGATCAAAACGCGCGGGGTCGAATAAATAAACGTGGAAGTCCGTGGCTGTGAGCGCCTGTGGAACCGGCCATCATCGGCGAAACATCCATGTTCCGGGAGCAGTCACGGGCGGTTTCCCCCGACAACACATTGCCGCGACCCCTTGATTTAACGATTTGATTTCCTAACCGAATCTGTTACAATGCGCCTAGTTCCCGGAATGATCGCAACAACGAGGGTCGCTGGAAACGGATCGGCGCGGTACGGCGCGATGTATTTTTACGGCGGGTAGGCCGGAAAGGGGAAAAAACTCGGGGAGGCGTTGGCGTGATCAAGAACATCGGATTCGTATCCACGCGGATCGCCGGCACGGACGGCGTTTCGCTCGAAATCTATAAATGGAAGCAGGTGCTGGAGCGCAACCGGTACGACTGCTTTTTTTTCGCCGGGGAGTTGGGCACGCCCAAGGAAGTTTCCTTTTTGGCGCCCCTGGCCCATTTCAACCACCCCGAGATTCTGGAGCTGCACGAGGCCTGCTTCGGTTGCACCCATCGCTCCCGGGACCTCTCCCGCCGAATGCACGAATTCAAGGATCGGCTCAAGGCCAGGCTGTACACCTTTATCAAGACCTTTGACATCGACCTGCTCATCCCGGAAAACGCCCTGGCCATCCCCATGCACATCCCCCTGGGCATGGCCATCACCGAGCTGTTGGCCGAGACCGGCATGCCCTGCGTGGCCCATCACCACGACTTCAAATGGGAGCGGGACCGCTTCCGGATCAACTGCGTGCAGGATTTGCTCCAGTACGCCTTCCCGCCGGTGCTGACCAACATCCGCCACGTGGTCATCAATTCGGAGGCCAGCCGGCAGCTCAGCTACCGGCACGGGATCAGCAACACGGTCGTCCCCAACGTGTACGACTTCGAGCACCCCTACGAACCTTCCCCCAAGCGGGAGGAGCTACGCCAGGAACTGGGTTACGGCGACGACGACGTCATGCTCCTCCAGCCCACGCGCATCGTGCCGCGCAAGTGGGTGGAACGGGCGGTGGAGCTGGCTTTGCTGCTCAATCCCGACAAGCCGCGTCTGGTCATCTCCCACGAGGCCGGGGACGAGGGCGACGTGTACGTGCATCGCGTTTTGGAGTTCGCCCATCGCCACGGGGTCGAGCTTCAGCTCATCGGCGACCGGGTGGATTCCAATTCCAGCTTTTCTCCGGAGCACCAAAAGGAATATCGGATCGAGGACGTTTATCAAGCCGCCGACCTGGTGGCCTATCCCACGGCCTACGAAGGTTTCGGCAACGCCTTCCTGGAAACCCTGTACTTTGAAAAGCCCATCGTGGTCAATCGCTACTCGATCTTCATCGAGGATATTGAGCCGCTGGGGTTCGAGCTGGCCTCGTTCGAGGCCTTTGTCACCCAGGAAACCATCAACCGCGCCCGCGAACTCATGACCTCCCCTCTCCGGGAAGAGGCCACGGAAAAGAATTACAAGCTGGCCTCCAAGCATTTTTCCTATGAGGTTCTGGAAAGAAAGCTGCTTCCCATCGTGAACAACTTCCGTTAATTCGACCCTTACACAAGGAGGTGGAGGGAGATGGGCGGACCGTACCGGGTCGGCATGCTGCACTATTCCTGTCCGCCGGTGGTAGGGGGCGTGGAGGAGGTGTTGAGTCAGCAGGGGTACGTGCTCTCCCGCATGGGCCACCGGGTGGGCGTTCTGGCCGGCATGGGCGAGGAGTACACGAGCGAGGTCCAGGTTCATCTGAACCCCCTGTTTGGCTCCCAGGACGCTCGGGTGCGGGCCGCCAACCGAAAGTCCCGAGCCGGAGACCATGCCCTGACCGAGGCGCTTGGCGAGGAGATTTACAAGGAGCTTAAAAAGTGGGCCAAGGACCGGCAGGTGATCATCGCCCACAACGTGCTCCACATGCACTTCAATCTGGCCCTGACCCTGGCCCTGGCCCGTCTGGCGCGGACCAAGGGCGCGCCGCCGATCGTCAGTTGGGCGCACGATTCCCCGCATCTGCGGCCCCGGTTGCCGCCCTATCTCCGGCAAGGACTCTGGCAGGCGTTGGTCGAACCGCTGCCGGGCGTGACCTACGTCACGGTCTCAAGCACCCGCAAGGCGCTTTTCGAACGTCACCTGGGCGATTTCGACTGGCGGGTGATCCCCAACGGCATCGATCCGGTGCGCTTCTTCTACCTGTCCCAGGCCTCGGCCCGCCTGGCCCAGGAAACGCGGCTCTTCAACCGCGACATGGTAGTGGTCCAGCCGGCGCGCATCACCCCCCGAAAAAACATGGAACTGGCCATCCGCATCATCCACGGCATCAAGACCCTGGGTTTCAACATCCTCTTCCTGCTCACCGGCGCCTACGACCCGCACGAGTCGGCCGCCAAGCGCTACACCGAGGACCTGCACCGGCTCATCCAAGAACTCGACATGACGGACCACGTGGTCATTCTGGCCGAGTACACCTTTAAAAACGGCCGGCCCCTGGTCCCGGAGCAGGCCTTTATCCGGGACCTGTACATGGTGGCCGACCTCCTCTTGATGACCAGCCTGGACGAGGGATTCGGGCTGCCCTTGCTCGAAGCCGGTCTAAGCAAGGTGCCCATCGCCGCCAGCGAAATCCCGGCCTTTGTCGAGGTCGGGGAAGAGGTCTGCTTTTTCCGGCTCCAGGACCCGCCCATGTTCATCGCCGGCCGCATCATGGAGTACCTGTCCACCACGCGAACCCACCGCATGTTCCGGAGAGTCATGCGCGACTACATCTGGGACACCATCTGCCGCACGCAGCTCGTACCGCTGCTGGACGAAATCGCGGCCCGCCCGCCCAAGCGCTGACCGCGCCGCCTTTCCGGCCGAAAATTCGGGAAAACAACCGGCCCGGCCGCGTTCCGGGCCGATTTTTTTTGTGCGCGACCGTTGGTTGAACGGCAAACCCGGACCGGTCCGATCCGCCTTGGTCGGCCCAGGGACTAGGCGCGGTATTAGAAAAAGTGGTATCCGTTTCGAGGCGAAAAATCATACTTTTGACCGATTGATATTAAAGAGAATTTTCGTCATAACCATAGCGAAACTTCTTTTTAAGGAGATTGGCGGTGTTCAAGATACGAGGATGGGGCGGCCAAGCCGCTGTTTGTTTGCTGACCGTTTTTTTGGCTTTCGCGGCGATCTTCGCCTTGAGCAGTCCGGCGCTGGCCTGCGCCACCTGCGGCGATATGCCTCTGTGGGGAACCAGCGTTTCCGCGGAAGATTTGACCGGCAGCCGCTCCGCCTGTTGGAACGGCGTCACGGCCATCGGCGCCTGGTCCTGGGACTTTGAAATCAGTTGGGATATCTCGTTCAGCGATGACACCGGGCTGTGGACCTATAATTACTACCTGAGTGTCGACAAGCCGGACGTCTCCCATTTCATCCTGGAGGTGACCATGGACGGCTCCGGGCTGTCCACCTATCCGGGCACCTCCACGCCCCTGGAAGAAGAACAATGGTGGACCAGGAGCCCCTCCAACCCCAACCTGCCCAACCCCATCTACGGCGTCAAGTTCGACTTCGGCGGCGATGACCCAACCTACACGATCGTGACCGACCGCGCGCCTGTCTGGGGCGTGTTTTACGCCAAGGGTGGCGGTGGCTGGCGCAACAACGGCGAGGCCTGGAGTTCCGCTCTGAACGCTTACGACTACTGGTTCAACACCTGCCTGACGGAGACAAGCTTTATCGTCCGTCCCGACGGACTCTACTACGAAATCGATCCGCCGCTGCACGAGAATCCCCTGCCCGGCTCGGTTCTGCTCTTCGGCTCGGGCCTGCTCGGTCTGGTTTTTATCCAGAGACGGCGTAAGGGCTGATCCGCCTCTTTTCGAACCCATGGGCGGGACCGCTGGTCCCGCCCTTTTTTTATCCGGCATGGACAAGTCCTCTCAATTTCGTATAATGACCCAAAATCCATGAGAAAACGGGGCGGCGGCGATCGCGGGGACAGGCTCCCGCCCTTTTCTCCAAGCCGGGAGCGGGCTTTCTCTTTGCGATGAAGATCGCCTTTTACAACCTGACCTCCACCACCCAGTCCGGCGGCATCGAGACATTCAACTGGGAGATGGGCCGGTTGCTGGCGAGCCAGGGCCACGACGTGCACCTCTACGGCGGCCAGGGACCCCTGCGGCCGTTTACCCATCCGGGTCTTGAGGTGCGGACCTACCCCTACCGGCCCAGGGAACGGTTTCCCGACCTGGGGACCCGATTTCGCAAGTTCATGGAGCGACTGTCTTTTGCCCGGCACGCCTATAAAGACCTGGCGGCCGGCGGGTACGATTACATTTACGTCCGCAAGCCGTATGACCTGCCCTGGGCGTTGCTGGCGGCGCGGCGGTCCGGGGGGCGGGTGGTGTTTGGTTCGGGCGGCACCGAGTTTTTCCCGGGGTATCGTTTTCTGGTCCGGCGGGTGGATATTTTCACGGCGTGCAGCGGTTTCAACGCCGACGAAATCGAGGCCTACGCCGGTCTTCGACCGCGGGTGCTTTACAACGGCGTGGACGTGGACCTGTTCCGGCCGCTCGAACCCGAGCCGGAGTTTGCGCGATCCCTGGCCCTGGCCGAAGGCGTGCCGGTGGTGGTCAGCGCCTGCCGCCTGATCGGCTGGAAGGGCGTGGACTTTGCGATCCGGGCCGTGGGGCTGCTCAAGGACCAAGGGCTTGCGGTCCGCTACCTGGTGCTCGGGGACGGGGAGGTCCGGCCGTCTCTGGAGCGGCTGGCCCGGGACCTGGGTTTGAGCGACGCGGTCACCTTTCTGGGGGCGGTGAAGCACGAGGACCTGCCCCGGTACTACGCCCTGGCCCGCGCGGCCGTGTTCGCGCCGGTCGGGGCCGAGACGTTCGGCATATCCATCGCCGAAGCCATGGCCTGCGGCGTGCCGGTGGCGGCCACCGAGGTGGGCGGTATCCCCGAGGTGATGGGCCGGGAGGGCGGGCTTTTGACGCCTGCCCGGGACCCGGAGGCCTTGGCCCGGGCCTTGACCGTTCTTCTCAGGGACGACGAGCTTCGGGCGAAACTGGCCAGGTCCGCCCGCCGCCGGATCGAGGAGAGGTTCACCTGGGCGGCCTCGGCCCGGCGCTTCGAAGAGCTGCGCGCCGAGGCGGAGAGGGGCTCCGGGGCGTCATGAAGCTCTTGGAACTCACCGGCCTGCCCGGCAGCGGCAAGTCCACGCTCATGCCCATGGTCCGGCGGGCCTTTCTCCGACGCGGCCACCGGCTGCTGACGGCCGAGGACCTGGTGGGCGGCTTCGATCTGGCCTCAAGCCCGCTGCTCGACCTCCTGCACCTGCTCCGCTTCCCGGAGACGTCCAAGCGGCGAGCCCGGGTCCGGCTGTTTCGCGACCGCGACATCGGGGCGCGTCTCAGGGACGCCTTTCTGGAGAACGAGCCGGACCTGGCCGAGATCCTGCGCCGGGCCGTCAGGCGGGACGATTTTCCCCAGCCGGACCGGGACCATCTGCTCGAAGTCGTTTACCGACAGTTCGGACTGCACCAAACGGCCGAACGGCTGCTGACCGCCGAGGACTATTTTCTGTTCGACGAGGGCCTGGCCCATCGGGCGGTCGCCCTGTTCGCTTCCTTCGACAGACCGGTCGAACCCGGCCCGGTTCTCGAATACGTGGACCGCCTGCCCCCCATCGAGATGGTCTTTCATTTGGCCATGGACGAGGACCTGGCCTACGAGCGGATGGTCCGGCGGGGCCTGCCCCCCAAGCTGCGCGGGCTGCCCCTGGACGAGGTCCAAAAACGCATGCCGCCCCACCGTTGGGAACGCCGCCGCCAAAGCGGGCTGCTGGCCCAGCTCAAGGGCCGGGACGCCAGGGTCATCCACCTGTTCCTTGAACATGCGGGCGAGGTGATCCGGGTCGTACTGACCCGGCTCGAAGAAAAGGGAACCCTGGTCGTCCACCTGCCCAACCGCGAACATCCCTTGACCCTCGAAGCCGAACTGAACCGCTATGTCAAGGCCCTGCTGCCATGACTCCGGTTGGCCCGATCGAACTCCGCGCCCGCCCGGAAGGCGGCCCGGACCCGGATCCAGCCCGTTTTCAAGCTGGACAGGCCGGCCGGGTTCAGGATAAGATGCGTCGATGATTCCAACCCGCGATACCAGCGCGATGCTTCGCGCCATCGACCATTTCGCCCGGATCAAGGTGCTGGTCATCGGGGACGCGATCCTGGACGAGTATATCTGGGGCACGGTCCGCCGGATTTCGCCCGAAGCGCCCGTGCCCGTGGTCAACGTCACCCGGGAGGAACAGCAGCTCGGCGGCGCGGCCAACGTGATTCACAACATCGTCACCGTGGGCGGTAGGGCCATGCTGACCGGCGCCATTGGGGACGACCGCATGGGCCGGGCCATTGTCCGCATGCTGAAGCGGCTGGGCAGCGATCCCGGCGGCCTGGTGGTCGATAAAAGCCGCCCCACCACCAAGAAGACGCGCATCGTGGCCCATGCCCAGCAGGTGGTCCGTTTCGATCGGGAACAGACCGCGGACCTGGACAAGGCGCTTCAGAGCAAGCTGCTCGGTTACGTTCAAGCCCATCTGAAGGACCTGGACGCGGTCATCATCCAGGACTATGGCAAGGGCGTGATTTCCCCGGCCTTCATGGACGGGCTGCGGGCCGTGCTGGCGGGCAAGGACATGCTCGTGGCCGTGGACCCGCAGGTGGGGCACTTCCATCTGTACCGGGACATGACGGTCATCACGCCCAACCATCTGGAAACCGAAGCGGGCCTGGGCATGGCCATCGGGTCCGAGGCGGACTTGATCGAAGCCGGCCGCAAGCTGATGCGCTGGCTGCGGCTCAAGTACGTGGTGGTCACCCGAGGCGAAAAGGGCATGACCCTCTTTGAAAAACGGAAACCGCCCCGAACCATCCCCTCTGAGGCGCGGGAGGTCTTTGACACCAGCGGGGCCGGTGACACGGTCATCGCCATCATGACCCTGGGCCTGGCCGCGGGCCTGTCCCTGACCGAGGCGGCGATGCTGTCCAATTACGCCGCCGGCATCGTCTGCGGCAAGCTGGGCACGGCCTCGGTCACGGCCGAGGAACTCAAGGCCTCGGTCGAGGCGGGGCTGCAAAAATAAGCAACCGACGGAGGATTTCCGCATGAACATCTGCGTTATCGGTTCCGGTTACGTGGGCCTGGTCACCGGGACCTGCTTCGCCGAATTCGGCATGAACGTCACCTGCGTGGACAAGGACGAGGCCAAGATCGACCTTCTAAAGGGAGGCCAGACCCCGATCTACGAACCCGGGATCGAGGACCTGCTGCAAAAGAACCTGCGCGAGGGACGGCTGCATTTCACCACCGATCTGGACAAGGCCATCCAAAACTCCCTGGTCATCTTCATCGCCGTGGGTACGCCGGCCAGCGAGAACGGCGAGCCGGACCTGACCGACATCAAGGAAGTGGCCAAGCTCATCGGCCAGAGCATGAACGACTACAAGGTGGTCGTGACCAAGAGCACCGTGCCGGTGGGCACGGGCCGGGCCATCGAAAAGATCATCAAGCAGAACCAGCCCGAATCCCACCCGGTGGACATGGTTTCCAATCCCGAGTTCCTGCGTGAGGGAGCGGCCATCGAGGACTTCATGCGGCCCGACCGCGTGGTGCTCGGGGCGCGCAGCGAAAAGGCCCTGGCCATCATCAAGGACCTCTACCGGCCCCTGTACCTGATCGAAACGCCCTTTATCCACACCAATATCGAGACGGCCGAACTCATCAAGTACGCCTCCAACGCCTTTCTGGCCACCAAGATCTCCTTTATCAACGAGATGGCCAATGTCTGCGAACTCGTTGGCGCGGACGTCATTCAGGTGGCCCAGGCCATGGGGCTGGACAGCCGGATCGGGCCCAAGTTCCTGCACCCCGGCCCGGGATTCGGCGGCTCCTGCTTCCCCAAGGACACCCGGGCCGTGGCCCATCTGGGCCGGTCCAAGGGCTATGAGCTGCGCATCGTCAACGCGGTCATCGAGGTCAACCAGCACCACAAGGAACGCATGGTGACCAAGATCGAGAAAGCGGCCGGCGACCTTAAGGGCAAGGTGGTGGCCATGCTGGGACTGACCTTCAAGCCCAACACGGACGACACCCGGGAGGCCCCGCCCATGTTCATCATCCGCAACCTCATGGCCAAGGGCGCCCGGGTCCGCACCTTCGATCCGGCCGGGATCGTCAACGCCCGTAAGGATCAGCCCGAGGTCGAATACTGCGGGGACGCCTACGAGGCGGCCGAGGGGGCCGACATGCTGGTTATCGCCACGGAATGGAACCAGTTCCGCAACCTGGACTGGAACCGGCTGAGCCAGGTGATGCGCGGCAAGGTGGTGGTGGACCTGCGCAACATTTACGAGCCGGCCCGGATGAAGGCCCTGGGGTTTCAGTACACGTCGGTCGGTCGATAGGCGGGGCGCGTGAGCCGCCTCACGGAACCCATGCCGGTCAAGCCGGTGGCGGCCCTGTTCGCGGCCGACGCCGAGAACCTGGCCCGGGCGGCGCGGGCCCTCGAAGAACGGCTGGGACCCATCGATTACATCAGCCGGCCCTTCCGCTTCGACCAGACCGTCTATTACGAGCCGGAGATGGGCGGGCCGCTGGTCAAGCGGTTCCTGTCGGCCGAGCGGCTCATGGACCCGGCCGACCTGGTCGATCTCAAGGTTTTCACAATTCAGCTCGAAGCTGATTTCTCCCAGGCGGACCGACGTAGGGTCAACATCGACCCCGGCTACGTCTCCCCGGAGCGGCTGGTCCTGGCCACGGGCAAGAACTATCTGCACCGTATCTACTTGGGCCGAGGCGTTTACGCCGACCTGACCTTGATCTTCGACAAGGGCGATTTCAAGCCCCTGGCCTGGACGTACCCGGACTACGCCTCGCCCGAGGTTCGGGCCGTGATGGCCTCGATCCGGGAACGACTTTTGGAACAGCTTCGAAACCGGAGGCAGCCATGATTCACAGTATGACCGCTATCGGCCAAGCCGAGGGCCACGTTCTGGAAAAGGAAATTCGGGTTGAAATTCGTTCAGTCAACCATCGTTTTCGTGATATAATCGTGCATCTTCCCAGAACGCTCACCGCCCTGGAGACCGGGATTCGCAAGATCGTGGCCGAGCGGGTGAGCCGCGGACGGATCGAGGTTCGCGTCCAGATCGAGGCAAGCGCCTCCACGCCTCGGGGGCTGAAGCTGGACATGGACCTGGCCGGGCGATATCTCGCGCTGCTGACCGAGATGAAGGACAAACTCGGGCTGAGCGGTGAGGTGGATATCGCCCTCATGGCCGATCGACCCAACCTCTTCCTCTGGGAAGAGGAAGCCATCGACCTTGAAGCCTTCATGACCGGACTGGAACCGATTCTGACCGAGGCCTTGGAGAGTTTTCTGACCATGCGGGCCGCCGAGGGAGCGGCCCTGTTCGAGGATTTCATCACTCGGCTGAAGACCCTGTCCGAGCTTCTGGCCGGCGTGGAGTCCCAGCGGGAGACGGTCACCCAGTCGTACCTGGACCGCCTTAAGGAACGGGTCGAGGCCCTGACCGGCGGCCTCGAACTGGACCAGGCCCGTTTGCTTCAGGAGGTGGCCTATCTGGCGGACCGGTCCGACATCACCGAGGAGATCACCCGGCTGAGGAGCCACGTCAGCCAGTTCGAGGCCCTGGTGGCCGAAAGCGGCCCGATCGGGCGGCGGCTGGACTTTCTGCTCCAGGAAATGAACCGGGAGACCAACACCATCAGTTCCAAGTCCCAGGACGTGACCCTGACCCAGACCGCGGTGGACATGAAAAGCGAACTCGAAAAACTCAGGGAACAGGTACAAAACGTTGAGTAACCAGAAACGAGGCGCCATGAACTCCAAACTGACCAATATCGGCTTCGGCAACACCGTGGTTTCCGACCGCATCGTGGCCATCGTCTCCCCGGGCTCGGCCCCCATGAAACGGCTCAAGGACGAGGCCAAGGACGTGGGACGGCTGGTGGACGCCACCCAGGGCCGCCGCACGCGCTCGATCATCATCACCGACAGCAACCACGTGATCCTGTCCGCGGTCCAGGCCGACACCATTGCCCAGCGTTTCGCCGGGGACGGTCAGAACAAGGATTAGCCGGCCATGCAACCCCGGCTCTTCGTGGTCTCCGCCCCATCGGGCGCGGGGAAAACCACGCTCTGCCGCCGGCTGCGGCAGGAAATACCCGACGTGGCCTATTCCGTTTCCTTTACCACCCGCCCGCCCCGCCCGGCCGAGGTCGAGGGGCTGGACTACCACTTCATCAGCCAGGAGACCTTCAAGGCCATGATCGCGGCCGGGGAGTTCCTGGAATGGGCCCACTTCATCGATCACTATTCCGGCACGGCCCGCCAGACCGTGGAAGATCACCTGAACGAAGGCCGGCACGTGCTGGCCGACATCGACGTGGTCGGCGCCCGGCAGATCAAGACCGCCTATCCCGACGCCGTGACCATCTTCGTGGTCCCGCCCTCGTTTGCGGAACTGACCCGGCGTCTGAACGCCCGAGGCACCGAAACCGAGGAGCAGAAACGGAAGCGCCTCGACCTGGCCCGCGAGGAGATCAAGGCCCGGGACCTGTTCGACTATCTCGTGGTCAACGACGACCTGGAGCAGGCCACCCTGAGTCTCATCCACATCATCCGGGCCGAAGGGCTGCGCATGCCAAAAGGCGAGGCGTTCTGGACGCGGTTCTTCGATGATGTCCCGGAAAAAAGGATGGATGCGGAGCCTGCGACGCTGATACGCGATCCCCTCAAAAAACCATGGGAATGAAAAAGCAAAACCGTCGGGGCGAGGCATGCCTCGCCCCGACATCTCCGTCTCGCATCCTGACCTCAGGCGTGGCCGGTAAACGGTCAAGGCAGCCTTCAATTTTCTAGGAAGTCACAACCTGGCCATAACTGGAAAAAATGACTGAAATCATCGGCGGCATCAACCCCGTGCTGGAGGCGCTGGAGGCCGAGACCGGGGGCTGCGACCGGGTGTACGTCTCCCGGGATAGGCTGCGGCCCGCGCTTTTGGCCCTGGTCGAAAAGGCCCGGGGGCGGGGCGTCCGGGTGGACCGGCTGGACCGGGCCGGCCTGGACCGGCTTTTCGGCGGCGCGGGGCACCAGGGCGTGGTGGCCCGGGTGAACGACTACGCCTACGCCTCGCTGGACGAGGTGACCCAGCGGGCCGGGGACGGTCCGGCCCTGGTGCTGGCCTTGGACCGCATCCAGGACCCCATGAACCTGGGGTCGTTGCTTCGTTCGGCCGAGGCGGCCGGCGCGGCCGGGATCGTGGTCCCTCGGGACCATGCCGCCCCGGTCTCGGCCACGGTCCGCAAGGCTTCGGCCGGCGCGGCCGCGCACCTGGCCGTGGCCCGGGTGGTCAACCTGGTTCAGGCTCTCAAGGAACTCAAAAACGAGGGTTTCTGGGTCGTGGGCGCGGACCAGGAGGCGGAGACCGACCTGTTCAGCGGGGACCTGCCCGAGCGTCTGGTCCTGGTGGTGGGCGGAGAAGGACCCGGGCTGCGGCGCTTGGTCAAGGAGACCTGCGACCTTTTGGTCTCGATCCCTCTGGCCGGCAAGGTGGGTTCGCTGAACGCGGGCGTGGCCGGGGCCGTGGTCCTGTTCGAGTACGTCCGCCAGAGAAGGCGGGCCGGGTCGTAAAAAAAACGCCGCCGCTTCACCTCGAAGCGACGGCGCCGAGCCAACGTTGGCCCGTTTTCGTTCCGATTAGGGGCCGACCGAAATATTACCGATGCCTCGATACACCTTCTGCGAGTCCGCTTGATCCGGCGGCATGGTCGCGCAGGACTGTAGCAGCAAACCCGCCAGGAGCAAGCCGGCCGCCAGGCAAAGCACGCGCTTTGTCATTGTTCCCTCCCTGTCTCCGGCCGCCTGCCGTTCCCCGCGGCCGGGCGTGAACCGTGTTGTCGCCCTTTTTCCGGCGCTGGAATCAGCCGCCGGGATAACCTAGCTTACTATTATACCGAATATAACCGGAGGTTACATCCCTCCAAAGGGTGAAAGCCGGGTGAGGCCCACGCGTCCGGGCGGGAAGCTAGCGCCCCGAGTCGGAAGCTTATTCCATGATTTAATGTACTTATTAGAACTGGTTTCAAAACCTGCCTTTGGGCATGATCTTTGGGGTCAGCTTGAAGGGCAATCCTTAAAATATTATTGTATATTCGACAAGTTAACCTTCTTGATGCTTCTCGATCTTGGGCTCCATTGAAGGCTGTGAAACCAAGTTGCAATCAAAAAACTACAAACGGAAGAGAACTCCGTCACCCCGGTGAAGGCCGGGGTCCAGTCTTTTTCCTCTATAAATCTTGACATTCTGGATTCCCGCCTTCGCGGGAATGACGGGCGGACATCGTATTTATCTGTGCCAATCGTATGTATTTGATAGCAACTTGGTATGAAACGGCTTCTAGGGGGGTTTGAAACCAGTTGTAGTCATTGCGCGCGAAGCGAAGCAACCTCATAACCTTGTGCCAATACACGAAATTGGCACGTCGTCCGCTTTCCGTGGACTCCGGCGAGACTCCTGGCAATGACACGCGACGAGACCCTATTTCTGCAACGGACTTCTCACGAGGCTTCCATGGCCTGATTTTTATTCCGAGCCGGTCTCCTTTTCCACGCCGCTCGATTCCGGGAGGGGAAAGGCCGCCAGCACCTTGGCCAGGAAATCCTCCTGGTCCCAGCCCCCGCTCCTGGGCGTCTGCCCCAGCCGCACCACGACCAGGTCCCGGGAGGGGATGATGTTCACGGACTGGCCCTCGAACCCCTCGCAGAAAAACAGGTCCGCGGGCAGGCGGGGCATGGGCCGCCGGGCCGGGTTGTTCGGCTCCCCGGCGTTCAGCCAGAACTGGGCCCCGTACTGGCCGAGCGGCGCGCGTTTGGCCGTCTGCCGGGTATAGGCCACCCAGCCCACGGGCAGGATACGCTCGTTGCCCCATTGTCCGTCGTTCAGGTAAAGCAGGCCGAAGCGGGCCCAGTCCCGGGCCGTGGCGTACATGTAGGAAGACCCGACAAACGTGCCCGACGGATCGGGTTCTATCACGGCCGAGCGCATGCCGATGCGGTCGAAGAGCGCCCGGCGGGGAAAGGCGAAGTAGTCCGTCAGCGATCCGCCCACGGCCCGGCGGACGATGCGGGAGATGACGTTGGTCGTGCCGCTGGAGTACTCCCAGCGCGTGTCCGGCGAAAAGGCCAGGGGCTTGGACGCGGCGTAGGCGGCGGCGTCATAGGCGGCGAAAAGCATGTTGGTGGCGTCCGAGGGCCGGTCATAGGCCTCGTCGAATTTGAGGCCGCTTTGCATGTGCAGGAGCTGGGTCAGGGAGATGGCCCGGCGGGGGTCGTCTTCCGCCTGCCATTCGGGGGTGAGGGCTTGGTCGTTGAGGCGAAGTTTTCCTTGGCCCACCAGGATGCCCACCAGGGCGTTGATAACGCTTTTGGTCATGGACCAGCCGAGCAGCCGGGTGTCCGGGGTGATGCCCGGGCCGTAGCGTTCGGCCACCAGGCGGCCCTGGTAGAGGATGACCACGGCCCGGGTGCGGCGGGGGAGTTCGGGGTTGGGTTCGGAAAAGGCCTCGTCCAGGGCCTTATCCAGCTGGGCCTGGTCAATGCCGTCCGGGAGCGGGTCCGAGGGCATCCGGTCGCCGTCGGGCCAGAGTCTTTCCGCCAGGCCGGCGTCCGGCGGGGCCGGGGCCGCGCGGCCCTGTTCCCTGAGGGCCTCGACCGTGGTGTGGTTGACCAGGGTGCAGCCCAGGCATTCCCGGTAAACGGCCTTCCGCTTCACCAGGCCCAGGAACGAGGCCGAGGCCGTGCGGTTCTCCTGGTCCACCCGGCTGCCGATAAAGGAGAGGGCTCCCAGGTCCTCGGCCCGCACCGAATCGGCCGGCCGACCCGAGACGAACACCGAGGAACAGAGAATCTTGGCCGAATAGGCGTTGCCGATGCGGAGCATCATCCAGCCGTACACCCCGCCCGCGATCAGGGCGGCGATCACGAGCACGCCCAGGGCCAACAGAAGACGCTTGAGCCAGCGTTTCATAGGTCCGCTCCTTGTCCTCTTCGAAATTTTCTTCCACCGGCCCGCAACCCCGGACCGACGATGTGTCTAGCTTTCCTGGGCCAACTCGGTCAGGAGCCGGTCCCAGTCCAGCTCGACCTCATAGGTCTGGCCGCCTCGGTCCATGAAGGCCTGCATCAAACGCTTGGCCTCGGGCAGGGCGCAGGACTGGTTGAACAGAAACGTCTCTTCGAGCAGCCCCTTGATCAAGGGCATCTCGGCCGCGGCCAGCACGGCCTTCTTGGCCAGGGCGATGGACGGGGCCGGGAAGGAGGCGATGCGATAGGCCAGGTCCCGGACAAAGGGGGCCAGCTCGTCCGGCGGCAGGGCCCGGTTCAGATACCCGTACCTCTCGGCCACTTCGGCCGTGATGTCCTGGCAGCCCAGGATGATTTCCAGGGCGCGGGCCTGGCCGATCAGGCGGGGCAGGCGCTGGGTTCCGCCGCCGCCGGGCAGGATGCCCAGACCGACCTCGACCTGGTTGAAGATCATTTTCCCCAAGGCCCCGAAACGCATGTCCAGGCCCAGCAAAAATTCGCTGCCCCCGCCCCGGGCACGACCCGCCACCTGGCCGATGCTAACCTTGGGCATGGTCCGGAAGGCCTCGTGCACCTGATCCAGGACATGAATCTCCGTGGGCCGCGGCGCCGGTTCGTCCGGGTACTGAAGCAGAACCGAGACGTCGAAGTGGGCGATGAAATAGTCTGGGTTGGCGCTGTCAAAGACGATGACCTTGACCTTTTCGTCGGCCGCCACCTCGACGGCCAGCCGCACCATCTCCCCGGCCATGTCGATGGTCAGGAGATTGATCGGCGGGCTGTCGATGGTCACAAAGGCCACGCCGCGATCCAGGCGGACCTTCAGACACTTGTATCCTTCGTAAGCCATGGGCGTCCCCCTTTTTGCCAGTCGTTTGTCGTGGCTCCATCGTATCAGAAGCCACGGCCCGGGACAAGCCGCCCGCGAGTTCCAGTCGGCCATTGATCCTTGAGGCGCGCCGGTGTAAGATGAAGCCCGGCCGGGAGACCCCGGCCGCCATACCGCCATAAAGGGAGGAAAGTCCATGGGCAGGCTGCTCTGGGAGCCGAGCCGGGAGCGGATCGAACGATCCAACATGTACCGCTTCATGCGCGCGGTCAACGACCGTTACGACCAGGACCTGAAGGATTACGCCGCGCTCTACCAGTGGTCCATCGAGCATATTCCCCAATTCTGGGCCGAGATGTGGGACTTCGCCGAGATTCGGCACTCCCGGGGATACGACCAGGTGGTGGACGACCTGACCCGCATGCCCGGGGCCGAGTGGTTCAGCGGGGCCTGGCTGAATTTCGCCGAGAACCTGCTGCGCTACCGGGACGATCGGACCGCGCTCATTTTCAAGGGCGAGGGCCGGGCGCCGGTGCGCATGACCTACGCCGAGCTGTTCGCCGAGGTGGCGGCCGTGGCCGAGGCGCTGAGGGAACTCGGGGTGACCATCGGCGACCGCGTGGTGGGTTTCATGCCCAACATGCCTCAAACCACGGTGGCCATGCTGGCCGCCACCAGCCTGGGCGCGGTCTGGTCCTCCTGCTCCCCGGACTTCGGTCTCAAGGGCGTGCTGGACCGCTTCGGCCAGATTCGACCCAAGGTCCTGTTCTCGGCCGACGGCTACCTATTCAAGGGACGCCCCTTTGACTGCCGGGAACGCGTGGCCGGTCTGATGAAAGAGCTGCCCAGCCTGGAAAAGGTGGTGGTCGTGCCCTACCTGGAGGAGACGCCCAGCCTCGACGCCCTGCCCTCAGCCGTGCTCTACCCGGACTTCAAGGCCCAGGTTTCGCCCGGGGACATGGAGTTCGCCGAGGTGCCCTTCGGCCACCCGCTGTACATCATGTATTCCTCGGGCACGACCGGCCTGCCCAAGTGCATGGTCCAGAGCGCCGGCGGGGTGCTCATCCATCACCTCAAGGAGCTGATGCTCCACACCGACCTCAAGCGCGAGGACACCCTCCTCTACGTGACCACCTGCGGCTGGATGATGTGGAACTGGCTGACCAGCGCCCTGGCCGTGGGCGCCACCCTGGTGCTTTACGACGGCAACCCCTTCCATCCCGAACCCGACGTCCTGTGGCAACTGGCCCAGGACGAGAAGATCACGGTCTTCGGCACCAGCGCCGGGTATCTGAGCGCCCTGGAGGCGGCCGGGGTCGAGCCGAAATCGAAATTCGACCTGTCGGCCGTGCGGACGATCCTATCCACGGGTTCGCCGCTGTCGGTCGAGGGTTTCGACTACGTGTACGGCAAGATCAAGTCCGACGTGCAACTGGCCTCGATCTCGGGCGGCACGGACCTGAACGGCTGCTTCGCCCTGGGCAACCCCCTGGACCCGGTTTACGCCGGCGAGATTCAGTGCCGCGGCCTGGCCATGAAGGTCGAGGCCTTTGACGAGACCGGCCGGCCGGTCCTGGGCCGGAAGGGCGAGCTGGTCTGCTCCGCGCCCTTCCCTTCCATGCCGCTCTATTTCTGGGACGACCCTAACGACGAAAAATACAAAGCCGCGTATTTCGACGTCTATCCGGGCGTCTGGCGGCACGGGGATTTCATCGAGATCAACGAGCGGGGCGGGGTGGTCATCTACGGCCGGTCGGACGCAACCCTCAATCCGGGGGGCGTGCGCATCGGCACGGCTGAAATCTATCGCCAGGTGGAGCAAATGCCCGAGGTGGCCGACAGCCTGGTGGTGGGCCAGCCCTGGAAGAACGACGTGCGGGTCATCCTCTTCGTCCAGATGGCCGAGGGCCAGGACCTGACCGATGAGATCAAGGCCCGCATCCGGCAGACCCTGCGCCAGAACGCCTCGCCCCGTCACGTGCCGGCCAAGATCGTGGCCGTGCCCGACATCCCCTACACCTTGAACATGAAAAAGGTGGAACTGGCCGTGCGCAAAGTGCTCATGGGCGAGCCGGTGCTCAACAAAGACGCCCTGTCCAATCCCCAAGCCCTGGACGCCTTCGCCGATCTGCCCGAACTGCAAAGCGACTGAGAGGCAAAGGAGCCGGATACTTTTTTCGGCTGGGCGCGAAGCAAACGGGCGGGTTTCAAACCCGCCCGCGCTTTGATTAAAGTCCCCTTGCCGTCATTCCCGCGAAGGCGGGAATTCAGTCTTTTTCGTTGCGCCGTTTTAAGACGCCTGGATTCCCGCCTTCGCGGGAATGACGTATTGTGTCCTCAGGAAAAAGAATCCGTCATCCCGAGGCAAGCCCGTCACCCTGGAATGCTTTAATCCAGGGTCCAGGCGCGCCGCGAAAATGCGCCGGCCCGGCTTCAGTCTTGGGCCGGCCAGTCCTGGTCGCTTTTGACGTCCACGACCTGCCAGCCGTGGGACAAGACGCCCCGATAGTACGAGGCCATGGGCCTCAGGGCCACGTTCACCGTGGGCCCCAGGTCCGGCATCAGCCCGCCCAGGCCGAAACCGATGGCCTCCAAGCTCCGGGACCCGCCCCGCAGCCGCAGCCGCAAGTGGTTCCGGCCGACAATGCCGCAGGAGAGCACCGCCAGTCCGGGCACGGCCAGGGTCGGCTCGGCGTTGCCAAAACCGAAAGGCCCCAACCGGGCCAGATGGGCGGCCAGGTCCGGGGTCAGTTCCTCGTCCGAGACCACGGCCTCGATATCCAGCTTGGGGGTCAGCGTCTCATCGGCCAGGCTGGCCGAGGCGATCTCTTCCAGGGCCGCGGCCAGGTCCGGCAATCGGTCGGCCCCCAAGCCCAGGCCGGCGGCCATGTCGTGCCCGCCGAAGCGGTCGAGCAGGTCCTCGCAGCTTTGCAACGCCTCGAACAGGTTGAACCCGGCCAGGGAACGGCCCGAGCCGCGCGCCACCCCGTTCTCAAGGGCCAGAAGAATCACCGGCCGGCGATAGATGTCCACCAGCTTGGAAGCGGCGATGCCGACCACGCCCCGGTGCCAGTCCTCATGGGCCAACAGGATGAACTTCCGGCCGGCCTCGTCCAGGTCCTCCATCATCTCCCGGGCCTGACGGATCGTCTGTTCCTGCATGGTCTTGCGCTCCCGGTTCAGGGCTTCCAGCCGCTGGGCCAGGGGCCGGGCCTGGTCCGGGTTGTCGGCCAGGAGAAGATTCAAAGCCGTGTCCGGCGCGTCCAGGCGGCCGGTGGCGTTCAGGCGCGGCGCCAGCCGAAAGGCCACGTCCCGGGCGGTGACGGGTTGTCCGGGGTCCAGGGCGCTGGCCTCTTTCAGGGCCGCGAGTCCGGGCCAATCCGTTCGCGTCAGGTGTTTCAACCCCTCGCTGACCAGGACGCGGTTGACCCGGGTGAGCGGGACCACGTCAGCCACCGTGCCCAGGGCCACCAGGCCCAGGTACCGGACCAGCTCGGGCTGGCGCTCGGGCGGATAAAGCCCTTTTTCCCGCGCGACCTTCCGGATTCCGCCGGCCAGAAAAAAGGCCACGCCCACGCCGGCCAGGTCACTCTGCGGAAACCGCGATCCCGGACGCTTGGCGTTGACCACGGCCCGGGCGGCCGGCAGACGGTCCGGCGGCCGGTGATGGTCGGTGATGACCACCTCGACGCCCAATTCGCCCGCCCGGCGCACGGCCTCGTGGTCGGTCACGCCGCAGTCCACGGTCACCAGCAGTTTTACGCCCTCCCGGGCCAAGGCCTCCACGGCCGGCACGTTGAGGCCGTACCCTTCTCGCAGCCGGTGAGGCACATAGGGCCTGACATCGCCGCCCAGACCGCGCAGGAAGTCGGTCAAAAGCGCGGCCGCGGTCAGACCGTCGGCGTCGTAATCGCCGTAAACCGCCAGGGGTCGTTCGGCGGCCAGGGTTTCGAGGATCGCGGTGACGGCCGTTTCTAGATCGGGCAGGAGAAAGGGATCGGGCAGGTCTTGCAGTTTCGGGTTGAGAAAGGTTTGGGCCGAGGCTGTTTCGTCCAGGCCGCGCGCGGCCAGGCAGGCGGCCATGGGGCGGGGGAGTTCAAGCGCCCGGGCCAGGGCGCGAACGCGGTCGGCCGAGGGCCGGTGTACGTGCCATTCCATATCGCTTCCGGATATCCGGTCTTTTTCAGGCGGCCCGAAATAAAAGCGGCGCCGTCTTGTTCCTTGTCAGGAAAGAGGCGCCGCCATCTGAAATCCAGCGAACGAGGCGCGCAAGCGCGGCGTTCAGCCGCCGGGCAGGAATCATCCGCCGCCGGGAGCCGTCAACTGCCGCGGGCCTTTTCTTGCTGTTCTTCCCGGGTCTTGCACTCGATGCACAGGGTGGTCACCGGCCGGGCCTCCAGACGCTTGAGTTCGATTTCAGCGCCGCAGTTCTCGCAGATGCCGAACTCCCCCTCCTCGATCCGCGCCAGGGCCTCCTGAATCTTGCTGATCAGTCTGCGCTCCCGATCGCGGATGCGTAAGGTGAAATTCCGGTCCGACTCCAGCGAGGCCCGGTCCGTCGGGTCCGGAAAAGTGCCGCCGGCATCGGTCATGTCCAGAACGGTGGCGTCGGCCTGACCCAGGAGGGTTTTCAGTTGGTCCGTCAATATTTCTTTGAATCTGTCAAGCTCTTTCTGGTTCAATGGCTTCACCCTCCCGTTGGCTTGTCATGAAGTCCCGGAGGTGTGACCCGCTCCTGACGGAACGGACCTAAACGGATTTGTATTAACCGAGATTCGGCCCGAGGTAAAGAAAAATCTATCGACGCTTGTAGGTGCCGCTTTTCCCTCCTGTTTTCTCCTCCAGTACAATGTCGCCGATGACCAGGCCCCGGTCCAGGGATTTGACCATGTCGTAAACCGTGAGGGCCGCCGCCGCAACCGCGGTCAGGGCCTCCATCTCGACGCCGGTCCGGCCCTGGCAACGGACTTCGGCCGCGATGTCCAACCGTCCCTGACCGGGGCGAGGCGTGAGTTCAACCGCGACATGGGTCAGGAACAGCGGGTGGCAGAGCGGGATCAGGTCCGAGGTGCGTTTGGCCGCCTGGATGCCGGCCACGCGGGCCACGGCCAGCACGTCGCCTTTTTGAACGGACTGGGCCACGATATGCTGAAGCGTTTCCTCGGACATGCGAACCGCGCCGCTGGCCCGGGCCGAGCGCAGGGTGACGGCCTTGTCGCCCACGTCCACCATGCGGGCCTGACCCGCGGTGTCCAGGTGGCTGAAGGGATTGGACTCCCGGCCCGGCGGATCAGGAGGCGTCACACCAAGGCCTCCTTGACCATGTCCGCGGCCTTGCCCACCCAGGACTGCTTCTTCTTGGACCGCTTGCGGCCCGCGGTCTTTTTCGGCTTGTCCTCGTCCGGCCGGGGTTCATCTTCATCCGATTTGGATGCGTTCCGGTCCGAGCGGCCGTCGTTGGCGAACTCCCGCAGCAACTCCTCCTGGCGCCTGGTCAGATTGGTGGGGGTCAGGACCTGGACTTCCATGATCTGGTCCCCGCGCCCGACGCCCCGAAGGTGGGGAAAGCCCATGCCCTTGAAATGCAGCATGCGCCCGCTCTGGGTGCCTTTGGGCACGGCCAGTTTCTGGGAGCCGTCCAACAGGGTCGGCACCTCGATCTCCGCGCCCAAAGCCGCGTCCACCATGGAGACCGGGATGCGGCAAAGCACATGATCGCCCTCGCGTTCGAAAAAGTCGTGCGGCTTGACGTGGATGACCACGTAGAGGTCTCCCCGGGGTCCGCCCAGATGACCGCCCTCGCCTTCCCCGCGCAAAAGCAGCCGAGACCCGGTATCCACCCCGGGCGGCACCCGCAACAGCACCTTCCGCTCCTGCCGGACGCGCCCTTCCCCCCGGCAGCTTGGACACGGGTCCACGATGATCTGACCCTGACCGCGACAGGTCGGACAGGTCGTGCCCAAACGGAAAAACCCGCGCGTTTGATAAACCTGGCCCGAACCCTGGCAGGTGGAGCAGACCTGCGGTCCGCTGCCCGAGGTCGTGCCCGCGCCCCCACATTCCTCGCAGGTCTCCAAGCGGGGTACGGCCAGTTCCATTTCCCTACCCTTGGCCGCGTCGATGAAGTCCAGGGTCAGATCGTAACGCAGGTCTCGACCGGCCGCGGGACGGTTGGCCCGGGAACGGCGTCCATTGCCGAAGAAATCTTCAAAGATATCCGTGAAACTGGAAAAAATGTCGTCAAAGCCACGAAATCCCTGAAAGCCGGTCCCTTGCAGCCCGGCGTGCCCGAATTGGTCGTATAGCTGCCTCTTTTCAGGATCGTGCAGCACCTCGTAGGCCTCGGCCGCTTCCTTGAAGTGCTCCTCGGCCTCGGGGTCGCCGGGATTCCGGTCGGGATGATACTGCAAGGCCAGCTTGCGATAGGCCTTTTTCAGCTCCTCGCTGCTGGCCTCACGCCCCAGGCCCAGGATTTCGTAATAATCTCGCTTTTCCACGTTGCTCCGCCCGGTTCAGTCCGCCCTGCTCAAACCCATGTCGAATCATAGGGCGCGGTTTGGTGCGTCTAATCGATGTCCTCGTTGCTCAAGTCTTCCTCTTCGGGAAGGTGCAGCTCTGCCTGGGGACGCGGCTCAAGCTCGGGGAGTTTTTCCGCGGTGACCTGGCCGCTGGCGATCTCCCGGAGGGCCAGGACAATGTCCTTGTTGTCCCGATCGGACATGACCGGCGAACCGCCCCGAAGCTGCCGGACGCGATGCGCGGCCAGATGCACCAGGGAAAAACGGTTCTGCACCCTTGCCAAACAATCCTCAACTGTGACGCGAGCCATTTCCTTTTCCTCTCGTTGTCCCGAGAACGCCTGACGTCCCCGGTTTAAGTCCTAGTCATTTATGACGATTTTCCAACCCGGCCGACCTTCTTGTCAACGATGGGGGCGACCGGCGGGATAGCGTCCGGCGGCAGTTTTTTCAGGAAATCGGCCGGAATCCGAACCATCGGGCCGGAGCCGACCCGGGCCGGCAGAAAGCCTTCGGCCACGGGCTTGACGCCGAGGGTCAGATCGATGGCCGGCCCGGCTTTGCCGGACAGCTTGACCGCGATCCGCGAGCCCGGGGGCAAGGCCTGGTTCGAGGCGGCTCCCTGAATCTGCGACGTATATTCCAAGGCTTTTAAATCATAAAGAAACGCAACCACGTGATCGGCCACGGCCTGGGGTTCTTTAGGCTCGACGATCTTCCAGGACCCGTCCTCCCGGATTGCCTTGAACACGACCGGACCCCGGCTGATGTCCACGGATTGAATCGCCTCGGGTTCGAACCGGACCAGGTGCCGGTCCTTCAGGTCCTCGGCGGCCAGTTTGAGCGCCTGATAGGTGGCGGGGCTGACGAGCATCACCTCGGGCCGCTGGCTGGTGCGAACCCAATACCCCTCGGGCTGCGCGATTATCTCCCGGCCCTTTTCAACCTCTTTTTCCTTGGCCGATCCCACCACCACCTCGGCCTGGGCCCCGGCCTCGGAGCGGACGCTGAGCTTCAACAGAGGCGCGTCAAAGGCGTGGGCCGCGGCTTCCGAATCGGCCGGGCTGAAGGACGCGGCCTGCCCCTTGAGACCCTCGTACAGGAGGCGGTCGATCTTGGCCTCGTCAGCCGGGGCCTCTGGATCGCCGAGGATAACCCATTGTCCTTCCGAAGTTTTTTTCAACTCTTGCGCCAGGGGGCTTTCCACTTTCAGCGAACCGATCTGGGAGGCCTCGAAAAAGACCACGGCCTTGTCCCGGAGATTGTACAGGGTCTGGTTGAGTGCTTGGAAGAGACCGCCGGGGATGGTGAAGACCTCCCGGGTCTGACCCAGCCGGGCGTAATACGTATTCCCGATCGGGTCCTTGCCGCCGATGAACAGGGTCGGCCCCAGTTTCTTCGGGCCGGCCAGAAGGGTCAGCGATAGCTTTGGCACGCTCAGGCCGAACTCGGCCAGGTCGGCCTTGGACCCGGTCAGCACCCGCTCCTTTTTGCCGTTCAGGGCCGCGTCGATCACGCGGTCCACCTGCGGGGTCACGGCCGGTGTCTCGACTGGGCGATCGATCTTCCAACTCCGGCCGCCCAACCGCACCAGGTGAATTTCATCCGTCCCATTTCTCAGTGAAATCGCGGTCACTTGGGCCCGGTCCAGGCTGTAAAGCTGGGCCTGGCTCTCCTCGAACTTGGCCTCTTTGCGGCGAAAGGCGACGTCGTACACCAGGTAAAAGCTGACCAGGATGACGAATAGAGCCAGGTAGATGATCAGTTGCCGGCCGCGCATTACCGCCCTCTTCTCCGCATCACGACGACCACGCCGATCAGGAGCACCACCAGAGGCAGCACCACCACGGGCAGCCAGAACACGAGCCGCTGTTGGAAGGGGGTCAACAGCAAGGGGTCGGCCGGCCCAATCTTGGGCCGGATCGAAACCAGGTCCCCTTCGTCGGCCAGCCAGCTCAGGGAGCTGTAAAACAGGTCGCCGTTGCCCTGGAAGTCAACGTAAGCATTGGAGATAAAATCCGAATCGCCAAAGACGATAAACTTGCCCTCGGACTCGGCCGGATGTTCCTTGGACCCCTCCTTGGGCTGAAGCGCGGTCTTGATCGACCCCACCACGGCCACGGGCACGGGACCGGCCAGGTCCTGGCCCTGGACGAACATGGCCGTGCCCTGAGCAAGCTGGTTGATGTCGGTCTCGCCCCAGGCGTTCTCCGTGGTCTGGGCCAGAACGACCACGCTGAGGTCATCGGTGTTCTTCCCCTCCACGCTGACCGAACGGGCCAGCGGGAAAAACGAGGCCAGGTTGAAGTCCCGGGTGATGGGGTGGGCCGTGTACTGGGAGATGACCGGCATGCGGTAGTCGGCGCCGAAGATGCGGCTGAGCTTGTCGATGATGATGTCGTTGCCCAGTTTGACGTGCAGGGTTTCCAGGAAGCGGGCCGTCTCCGGGCAGGACTGGGGATCGACCATGAAGATGACCCGTCCGCCGTGATGGAGATACCGCTCGATGGCTTTGAATTCATTGGGGAACGGGTCCTTGCGCGATCCGGCGATCACCAGCACGGCCGCGTCCAGGGGCACGTCCTCGACCTGCATGAGCAGCAACTTTTTAATCTCGTACTGCTTGTCCTCCAACGTCTTTTTGACCGTGGACAGACCGGCCTCATCCATGTCCTCCGGGTCCTTTTCGCCATGGCCGGTCAGGAAATAGACCCGCTTCTTGGTCGAGCGCGAGACCCGGATGACGGCGTTGGTCAAGGCCTCCTCGGTGGCGTTGTAGATCTGTTCGGTCCGGCCGGCCATGCTGACCACCACGGCCCCGGTGCGCGAGATGTTGGCGGCCTTTGCCCGGGCCGGCTCGCGGATCGGGTCCGCCAGTTCGAAGGTGAAGTTTTTCGAAGCCCTCTGGTACTGGCCGAACAGGTCCTTGGCCACCTGCCGCGACGGATCGGACTCCTGGAAAAAGCCGACGACCGATACCGGATCGGCCAAAGATTTCAAGACCTTTTCCGTCTGAGCCGAGAGGGTGAACCGCTTGTTCTTGGTCAAGTCGATCTGGTAGGGGTGCCGCACGCTCAGGATGGAAATGACCACCAGAATCCCGAAAACCAGGAGCACGGCCGCCAGGGACCCGGCCCCGTAGCGGGCTGAGCGGCTAAACAGAAAGCTCAGGATTTCCTTGGCGTTGAAAACCACATACACGCCGAGCCCGATCAGGCCCAGGGCCAGGGGGCCGAAATAAGCCAGGGGGAAGAACGCGGCCAGGACGTATCCCAGGCCCGCGCCCAGCAGGAACAAGATTCCGAGGAGGCCGGCATACCGGCTGACGGTCTTCATGCTAGCCCCTCCACCGCTTGGACTCCAGCGTCCGTAAGCTTAAGAAAAGAAAGAAGAAAATGAAGCAGGCGTAGTACACCAGGTCGGTCGTGTCCACGACCCCTTTCGAAAAATTCTTGAAATGTTCGATCAAAGAAAGGTGGGTCAAGACCTTGCCCAGGTCCGACTGGATCATGGCCGACGACCAGCCCGCCAGGTATAAGAGCAGCAGGCAGCCGAAGGTGACCACCGCGGCCACGATCTGGTTCTCGCTGAGCGACGAAACAAACAGGCCCAACGACAGAAAGGCGGCCCCGGCCAGGAACAACCCCAAGTAGCCCGCCAGGGCCACACCGCCCGCGCTCTTTCCAAGAAAAGCCAATAGTATCTGATAGGTGGCCGTGAGACCCAGCATCACGGCAAACACGGCCAGAACCGCCGCGTACTTGCCCAGCACCACCTCGATGTCCCGCAGCGGATAGGTGAACAACAGCTCGAACGTGCCGCTCTTCTTTTCCTCGGCCAACAGCCGCATGGTCAGGGCCGGCAGCATCAGCAGCATGACCACCGACAGGTTGGCGAAGAGCGGGTTGAGCACGGCGTCGGCCACGTTCAGCCCGGCCAGGTACGGGTTGCGGGCGGCCTCCAGGCTGACGAAGGCGTAGTAACTAACGGTGCTGGAAAACATGTACCCGGCGATAATGAGAAAAATGACCAGGATGGCGTAGGCCATGGGGGAGGTGAAATAGACGGCCAGTTCCCGTTTGAAAATAGCCCAGAAATTTCGCATGTTACGCCCCCTGTTCTTCCGCGCCGGCCCCGCTCTCCCGGGTGACGAGTTCAAGGAAGACGTCCTCCAGGCTGGCCGCCAGGGGCGTTAATTCGTAAAGGTCCCAGCCACTTTGAACGACCGCCGCGGCCACCCGGGCCGGGGCCGCGTCCCCGCGTTCCACGGTGATGGTCAGGCCCTCCTGGGCCGGCTTGGCGTCCAGGTCCAACACACCGCTAACATTGGACAATTTCTCCCGGACCTCACGGTCCGGGCCGTTTGTCCGCAGCCTTAGCCGGCTCCCGCCACTCATCTCGGCGCTCAGCTCGTCCGGTTTGCCCGTGGCCACCACCCGGCCGTCCCGGATGATGACCACCCGGTCGCAGGTCATGGACACTTCGGGCAGGATGTGGGTCGAGAGGATGATGGTCTTTTTCCCGGAGAAGCTCTTGATAAGACTGCGGATTTCAGAAATCTGCTGGGGGTCCAGCCCGATGGTCGGCTCGTCCAGGATGAGCAGATCCGGGTCTCCGACCAGGGCCTGGGCCAGGCCCACACGTTGCCGGAATCCTTTGGAAACCTTCCTGATCATCCGCCCGGCCACCGGCTCCAGGCCGCAGTTTTCAATGGCCTCGCCCACCGCCTTCTTCCGGGCGGCCCGGCCGAGACCCTTGACCTCGGCCACGAAATTCAGGTAGTCGGTGACCGGCATGTCCCCGTAAACAGGAACGTTTTCAGGTAGATAGCCGATCAGCCGGCGCACGGCCAAGGACTCCTCGAACACGTCCTTGCCCCCCACCCGAACCGTGCCGCTCGTGGGCGGAAAGAACCCGGTCAGGATGCGCATGGTGGTCGTTTTGCCCGCGCCGTTGGGACCGAGAAAGCCCAGCGTCTCTCCGTTGGCCACCTCGAAAGAGACGTCCTTCACGGCCATCACCTGCCCAAAAAGCTTTGAAATGTTAGTGACTTCGATCATAATCTCCCCGCGGCAAGCGCTCCCCCCGCCTTGTGTCAGGCCAGCCTGTTCTCCCAAACATTCATTTGTACCACTATGCGGCGCGTCTGTAAAGGGTGTGCAATGCGCGCGGGCGATCCTTGCCTGTCCGGCATGGATTTGTTATAAGGGATAAGCACTTTTCCCCTCATTTCAAGGGCTAACGATTGCTTTTGGGCAAAGAACGATCGATGTTTGACAAACCGCATCCAAAATGCCGCCAAACGGCGGTTTAGCGGCGGTTTAACGGCCGCTTGGCGGCGGGTTTTCGGCCGGTTTCGCGGCTTCCCTTAAGGCGGGGACGATCATGCTATCCCGGGTACTCAGCGGCGCGCTCCTGGGCATCGACGCCTACCTGGTCGAGGTCCAGGTGGACCTGGCCGGCGGCCTGCCCTACTTCACCACCGTGGGTCTGCCTGAAGGCGCGGTCCGCGAAAGCAAGGACCGGGTCAAGGCCGCGCTCAAGAACTGCGGCTACGTCTTCCCCCGCGAACGGGTCACGGTCAACCTGGCCCCGGCCGACGTGCGGAAGACCGGCGCCGGCTTCGACCTGCCCATGGCCATCGGACTCCTGGCCGCCCAGGGCATCATCGGCCCCGAGCTTCTGCTCGACTACATGCTCCTGGGCGAACTCTCCCTGGACGGGAGGCTCTGCCCCATCAACGGGGCCCTGTCCCTGGCCATGGCCGCCAAAAAAGAGCGCCTCAAGGGCATCATCCTGCCCCAGGCCAACAGCGCCGAAGCCGCCGTGGTCGAGGGCGTCGAGGTCCTGGCCGCCGAGCATCTCCCGGACGTGGTCGAGTTCCTGACCGGCCGCGATCAACTGACCCAGGCCACGGTGGACCTGGAGGCTGTTTTTGGCCAAACCCAGGCCGATGGGGTGAACATGAACGACGTGCGCGGCCAGGAGCACGTCAAGCGCGCCTTGGAGGTGGCCGCGGCCGGCGGGCACAACGTGGTCATGATCGGCCCGCCCGGCTCGGGCAAGTCCATGCTCGCCCGGCGGCTGCCCACCATCCTGCCGCCCCTGACCTTCGCCGAGGCCCTGGACACGACCAGGGTCTATAGCGCCGTGGGCTTGCTCCCCCCGGAACAGGCCCTGGTCACCAAGCGCCCCTTCCGCGCCCCCCACCACACCATCTCCGACGCCGGCCTCATCGGCGGCGGCCAGGTGCCCCGTCCGGGCGAGGTCTCCCTGGCCCACCACGGCGTGCTCTTCCTGGACGAACTGCCCGAATTCAAAAAGAACGTGCTCGAAGTCCTGCGCCAACCCCTGGAAGACGGCCGGGTGACCATCTCCCGCGCCGCCCTGTCCCTCACCTTCCCGGCCCGCTTCATGCTCGTGGCCGCCCTCAACCCCTGCCCCTGCGGACACCACGGCGACCCGCTCAAGGAATGCACCTGCACGCCCCAACAGATTCAAAGGTATCGGGCCCACATCTCCGGCCCGCTCTGGGACCGCATCGACATGCACCTGGAAGTGCCCGCCGTGAAATACAAGGAACTCGGCGTGGAAACCTCGGGCGAAAATTCCAGCCTCATCCGCGAGCGCGTCCGCGCGGCCCGACAGGTCCAGACCGACCGCCTGAAACCCTTCGGCCTCTTCACCAACGCCCAGATGGACAACCCCCACATCCGCCGCTTCTGCCGAGCCGAGGGCGACAGCCAGAAACTCCTGGCCGCGGCCATGGAACGCCTCGGCCTCTCCGCCCGCGCCTACACCCGCATCTTGAAACTCTCTCGCACCATCGCCGACCTGGACGGCGCAAAAGATATAGGTCCGCAACATTTAAGTGAAGCCATCGGATATCGGAGTTTGGATCGGGCGAGGGGAGTGTGAAAGTAGAGAGGTTAGAAACCTTTGATAAACCACATCTTGTTATAATTATATTGACTTGCAATACATCTTGTGGTATTCATTAAACATTAAGTATATTCGCAAACTTGCCAATGAGCGACAACTTAACGCTTGAGCAACGTAAGAGGACAATGGCGAGTGTCAAAAGTAAAGACACCACGCCCGAAAAAAAAGTAAGGAGCCTAGTGCATTCATTGGGCTTCAGATACAGGCTTCATAGAAAAGATTTACCCGGAAATCCAGACTTAGTATTTCCGCGTCTAAAAAAAATAATATTCGTACATGGCTGTTTCTGGCATGGGCATGACGACTGTCAAGCGGCTGAACGACCTGCGTCTAATAAAAGCTATTGGAATCAAAAGCTCGACAAGAATAAAAAAAGAGATAAGGAGAATCAGAAAAAGCTGCATTCATTAGGATGGCAGTATCTTATTGTTTGGGAATGTCAAATGAAAGACAGCACCTCATTAAAACGTAAAATCATTAATTTCTTGAATGAAAACTATGGGCGAAAATAAATTAGGATTTTATGAATTTTTTGCAGGTGGGGGGATGGCCCGTATTGGCCTAGGACAGGATTGGCGCTGTCTCTTCGCGAATGAATGGTGTGAGAAAAAGGCTGAGACTTATAGAATTAACCACAAACCGAATGGTGAGTTGGTGGTTGAGGATGTGGCAAAACTCACAAGTCAGCAGATACCAGGCGAAGCCTTGTTATCTTGGGCGTCATTTCCTTGCCAAGATCTCTCCTTAGCAGGTAATGGTAAAGGCCTTGGAGGAAAAAGGAGCGGAACGTTTTGGCCTTTCTGGAGTTTAATGTCCGATCTCTCTGATGATGGACGACCAGTTCCGATCATAGTTCTTGAAAATGTTGTAGGTGCATTAACCTCAAATCAAGGAAGAGATTTTCAAGCTATTGTTGATGCGCTTATTACGAGAGGCTATCTCTTCGGGCCTATAGTTATGAATGCGGTGAATTTTGTTCCTCAATCCAGGCCTCGTCTTTTCATTATTGCTGTTAAGTCTAATATATCAATTGATAAGAATCTTATTTCTCAGGAGCCTTCCACTACATGGCATACGAGGTCTATCTTTAGAGCATATGACTCTCTGAACAGCTCCAGGAAGCAGTATTGGGTCTGGTGGAATATCCCTACTGCCGAAATTCCGAAGCATAACCTCTCAACAATTATTGAAGAAGAGCCTAGTGACGTCCGATGGCACACAAAAGAAGAAACAAATCGACTTCTTGGAATGATGACAGAATCAAACTTAAATAAAGTTAAGGAATCTCAAAAATTAAAACAAAAAGTAGTTGGGACTCTTTATAAGCGGAGCCGTCCCGGGGAAAATGGTAAACGTATTCAGCGCGCGGAAGTTCGCTTTGACCAAATAAGCGGATGCCTCAGAACACCAGTGGGTGGCTCAAGTCGTCAAATTATTATATTTGTCAACCAGAAAGAAATAAAGACTCGCCTCATGACGCCTCGGGAAGCTGCAAGACTTATGGGATTGCGCGATTCATATAAATTACCAAAAAAATATAATGAGGCTTACCATCTTGTAGGAGATGGCCTTGTAGTGCCTGTAGTATCGTGGCTTGAAAAACATCTTTTACGTTCCCTTGCACATAGTTCGCTTAAATCTATGGGGAAATAATGACTTTAAAGAACTCGCCTATTATACCTTGCGCGTTACTTCCTGAAGTAAGGAAGGCAATTGAAGATTACATTGAAGCATTAAAGAATAAAGCTTACACTATTGGAGATCACGGCCTTTCTGAACGAGAGTTTTGGGATTCCGGAATCTTCCATGGCGCTATTGAAAAACTACGCGGAACACAAGCGGCTTCTATGGCTGAAAAAAGATATTTCATGGATGAAATCCTCAGTTTTATGAAATCAAAAAAATATATTGAAAATTGGGCATTTACAGGTGCAGGGGAAAGGCATGATTATGAAATTATAATGCCGGATGGGAAAATTTGCATCATAGAGACTAAAGGCTGCCTTGACGGTAATAATACCAATATCTTTGAAAGGCCATTAAAAGCGGACGAATTCATTATTTGGTCTCTTTGCCAGAACCCTGGCTCGGACCCAAGGCATAATGCCTGGTCAGGTATTCACACTCGACTTGGAACAGAAATAATTCATCGGAAACAGCTAGTTGATTGTGTTGTTATCTGGGACATGGTTTGTGGAACTCGTGGGAGACCTTGCCCAAAAATATTAGCGGAACCCGCACGAGAAACCATCATTGGTGAAAGAAGCGTACCTCCACCCTGTGTATATTTATTACCGAGAAGTATACCTGATCCAAGAGATAATCCTGACCCTCCTATCTGGAAAATTAATCAAATGTCTTTTTTGACAGCCTTATTGCTTGCATTTAAAGGCGAGGAAAGAGATGTGATTAATGTCCGAATAGAAGCAAAAATGCAAGGCGCTAATGTGCAAAGAAAAACTTCTTTCTTTCGATTAGGCGAAAAACTTGCTGAATCAAAATGGACTACGATAAAAAGGGCGCGTAGGTAATCTTCGGCGGAAAATGTAGTCCGACCACTCCTATCAACACCGAGTATGTTCACAGCGCCCGTCTGGCGTAAGGGTTCGGGCGGATGGCGGCTGGGTTTTGCGTAATCCCCTCTTGTGGCATGGGCATCCCCGCCTTTGTCCCGCACAGCGGGACTATGGCGCAGCAGGCTCCGCCCATGCTGCACGGGCTAATCGTTCGACGCTGTGCACAGCGTCGAAGGGGATGCCCGTGCCACGAATATGCTACAACCGAATAGGCCATGCCACCATTGAAGACCTGGATTCTGGCTTTCGCCAGAATGACGATCAAGGTCCCAGGTGAGTGAAAACGTCACCCTGGAATGATTCAATCCAGGGTCCAGGATTCAGGGCAACCTTCCGCTCTTATCTTGTGGCATGGGCATCCTGCCCATGATTTCTTTATGGTATGGGCGTTTCGCCCATGCCAATACACGGGCTAACCGTTCGACGCCCTGGGTGGCGTCGAAGGGGATGCCCGTGCCACGAATGCTCCCACGGCCGGGCCACGTGTCGCCCGCCTTACAATTCCCTGATCATGTGGATGTCTTCGGGTTCCAGGGCGTAGAGTTCCGGGTTGACCCTAGGCGCCAGCCGAAAGCCTTGGCCCTGGTAAAATTCCACGGTGGCTTTGGTCGGGGTGGCCGAGACATAGAGCCACCGGGCCCTGTCGGCCTTGGCGAGTTCAATCACCCGCTCGGTCAGGGCCGCGCCGATGCCTTGCCCGCGATGGCCGCGGTCCACGTGGAGCACGGCCAGTTGCCCGGTGTCCGGCGAAAGACGGGGCCGGTAGATGGCCACGCCGATCAGCCGGTCCTCTTCGAAAACGCCCAGCAGGGTCCCGTTTTGGTCGAGCAGCGGCTTCCAAGCCCGGATGTTGGCCTCAATGCTGTGGTCGGGCCGTCCGTCGGTGTACCACGGCGGCGCATCGATGCGCGTCTCCTGCAAATGCAGCGCGCCGCGCTGGTAAACGTACACCCCGTCGATCCGCTCGGACCGATCGATGTCCGCGATGCGCCCGATTTCGGACGGGTCCATTTCGATGATTTCGATCATGGCTTCATGGCCTCACCTTGGCTAACCACCCTATCATACGGCCGACATATCCGCCAACCTGGCTTCCATTGACACGCCCCGGAACCGGGATACAATTATAGAAACCCCAAACCATGCTTCACCCGAACCCGAGGCCCGGCCGCGAGCGGCCGACCGTTGCGTTTCTGTCCATGAAATCCCACCCGCGGCAATCCTTCCCGTCGCCGCGAAACCAAGGGAGGACAACGACATGGCCGAAAGCGTATACAAGTTCATCGAACTGGCGGGCACCAGCTCCGAATCCTGGGAAAAGGCGGCGGCCGCGGCCGTGGACATGGCGGGCCAGAGCCTGCGGGATCTGCGCGTGGCCGAAGTGACCGAGCTGGACATGCAGTTGGGCAAGGACGGCAAGATCGAGGCCTACCGCGCCAAGGTGAAGCTCTCCTTCAAGGTGCAAAAAGTCGAATAACCCGGGCTTGGTTTCCCGGCCCCTTGCGGCTTGTTCCCAGACCTGGGCGCGGGCAGGGAGGCGTTTGTCCGCGGCCGGCCGTATTGAAACGGTCAAGGGTTTGAGACAGATTCGCCCCCCACGCGGCACCAGGGATTGATCCCGCCCGAGGCTTGGCGCTTTCGGCCGCGAAGAAATTCCCTTAAGGCGAGGGAAAAACCGCCAAGCGTATTGACAGAAAACATCTTTTTTGCCACATTAAAACGCAATAAATCGGAGCCTGAAGTTCTTTTTGGGCAGGCGTCAATGCCCTTGGAACGACCGGCCGGAGCAAACCATCCCCAGCGGAAACCTCCGCGGGAGTAAACTCCTCCACCGGCGGCCAAGTTTCACCCGCAACTTCCAACTCCCTGCAAATCTGTTGGCGCACGTGAATAAAAATGAAGACGACGCTTGAAACGCTTTCGTGGCGCGGCCGGATAGAGAACATCATAAACTCAAAACACTTCCCTGTTTTATCATTGTTATTGATATCTTTCCTGGTCTTTATCCTGTTCTTGGTTACGGGTGCGTTTACCATAAAAATACACCCGGACAGTTCCACTTATCTGAAGCTGGCCGACCGATTTAACACCAAAGAAATTCTTACCGGAATCAGAACATTCGGCTACCCGCTTCTGTTAAAATCCACGCTTCAGATTTCCAGGGATCTGAGCCTGTTGCCCTTCGTGCAATTTGCCCTGCATGTCGGGGCGGTGTTTCTATTCTATTTTTCCTTGCGAACGCTGATTTTCTCCAAATTGATGGCCTTTTTTTCGACCGTTCCTTTACTCAATCTGGCGATATTCAGGGAATACGTCGGCTCGGTCATGACCGATTTGCCCGCTGTCTCGCTGGGCATTGTCACGATGAGTCTTCTCTTCATTGTCACCAGCAGACGGGCCGCGGCCATCTATTATATTCTTTTATCCATGGCCTTGCTTCTCACGTATCAATTCCGGCCCTCCATGGTCTATCTCATTGGTTTTGTTCCTGTATTCGGAATATTTCTTTATATCCTAAAAAATAGACCCGCGCCGACGCCTCTCCTGAAACAAGCCGCTCGGCTGATTCTGCTTAGTTTAATACCTTTTGTATGCTTCAGCCTCTTTCGATACAGTCACGTCAAGGAATTCGGCCTGTCCAGCCTCGATGGCTATTCCTTGGGCGGGTCGGCTCTGTATTCCCTTGATGAGCAAGACCTCAAGCGCATACCCCCTCATCTGAGCGGGATCGCGGAAAAAATTTTGAAAGAAAAGTCGGTAAGGTTGCCGCCGGCCGATCCGAGCGATTATGAACAGCTTCACCGAGATTACGATGTAATTTTATGGTCTATCACCGATCCTATTTTGGGTGATGAATTTGGAAGAGATTATGTAAAGAGAAATCGTGCACTTCGGGAAATATCTTTATCTATAATAAGGCACCACAAGGCCTGGTATTTTAATTTGGTCCTTCATTCCTTTAAGCGATGCTGTTTATTAATATTCTATAAAAGGTCTTTTGATGTGTTTTTTTGGGGCCTCCTTTTTCTTCTCACATGCCTGTTTTATTTTGCTGTCTGCGTCAAAACCAAACGCGTACATGACATTTTATCTTTCAGGCGCTCTTTATCCTCCCTGCATATTTTAATTTTGCTGGCTGCTGGTAATTTTGCTTTCGGCATCCTGCCCATGCTTTTTTTTCATCCTCCGATTCGAAGATTTATCCTCGGAATCGACCTCTATTTCATGCCTTTGCTCGGCGCGGCCGGGTTGCTCATCTTCCGGCAGGCCGTGCACCTCATCTCGGCCGAACCCGCCGAGACCGCCAGCAGGTAGGCGGTCTGTCAATTCACCCGCGCGGCCTCAATGATGGCAACGCTTTTCGGGGTGGGGACAATCCGGGAAAGCTTGAAACCGGCCGAGGCCAACAGGTCTTGAAATTCCTTTTCGGTCCGCTCCCGTCCTCCCCCCATGACAAACACCTCCAGGTCCATCAGCTTGGCGATGGAAAACGCGTTCCCCTTTGGCACGATCGCTTCCACGATCAGCAGTTTTCCTCCGGACATCATGGCCCTGCGGCAATTTTTTAAAATCTTCAGGCAAGCAGGGTCGTCCCAATCGTGCAGCACGTGGGACAGGAGATAGGCCTCGCCACCCGTGGGGATTTCCACGAAAAAGTCGCAGGGGGCCGCATGGCAGCGCGCTTCGAGTCCCTGCCCGCGGATGAACTCCCGGGCCGCCGGGACCAAGGACGGCCGGTCCGCGACCACGCCGGTGAGCGACGGGTGGGCCTTGAGAATTTCCGCCAGCAAGGCCCCGCTCCCGCCGCCCACATCGGTCAGGGACCGGATGCCCGAGAAATCGTAGGCGTCCACGAGGACCCGGTGCGAGGTCACGGCCTTGATGGCGTTGGCCTGCTGAAAAATCCGCGCTGCCTCGGGGTGTTGGTCGAAGTAATCAAAGGCCGGCAGGCCGTGGGCCGCGTCAAAGGCGGTTTCGCCGGTGCGAACGCTGGCCAGCAGATGGTCCCAGGCCCGGTCGTGCCAGTCGGCGTGCATCATCCGGGCGATGGGCCGGAGAGCGTCCGAGGTCAGGCAGGCCGAGAGCGGCGTCTGCTCGAACCGGCCGCCCTCCCGCTCCGAAAAAATGCCCAGACAGGCCAGGGCGCGCATCACCCGGTAAAGCGAGGGAGCATGCGCGCCCGTTTGCTCGGCGAGTTCCTCGATGCTTTGGGGGCCAGGGGATAAGAGATCGGCCAAGCCCAGCTCGGCCGCGACGGATATGGGTTTGCTGATCCATTTGCCCAGGATGAATTTCATCATGCTTTCTTGAGGCGATGGTTCCACGGGTTGCATAACGCGCTCCTTTCTTGAGGTAAAGGGACGGATGGAGTCCGCGAGCGGCCGTCAAACCAGAGGTCGGCCGTGCGTGGGGGTGAACGCCGGCATGGGAAAAATTTCAGTCCAGGCAGGAGAAAGACGCGGACTTTTAGGCAAGTCGGCTGGGGTGGTTAGGGATTTGAATGAGGGGGATGGAATTTATGGGAAGGTCTGGCGAGGCCAAGCCGACAGCCGATGCTCGCCGCCGGTCATGACTTCAGGTGAAACCAGGGTAACCCCCGGAGGGCCGGCCTGTCAAGCGGCTCTGGGCCCTTAGAGGATTACGCCCTTGTCTTTCAGCTCGGCGATGTCGTCCCAGGAATAGCCCATTTCGAGCAGGACCTCTTCGGTGTGCTGTCCGATTTCCGGGGCAACGGCCTTGATTTCCGCCGGGGTGCCGCGAAACTTGGCTGGGCTGGCGATGAGCTTGATGCGCCGGCCGCTGGGGTGGTCGATCTCGGTGAAGAAGCCGTTGGCCAGGGCCTGGGGGTCGTTGACCACCTCCAAGGGATTCTGGACCCGCTGATAGACCACCTCGCCCGCGGCTTCGATGCCGGCCTCGACCTGGGCGTAGGTCTTGGCGGCCATGGCCGCGTCGATGATGGAGATCAGCTCCGCGTTGTTTTCCGCGCGCCGGGCATGGTCGGCGAACTTGGGGTCGTCGATCAAGGCCTCCAGGCCCAGGCCCTGGCAGAACTGGGGCCAGTAGCGGTCGGACTGGAGGCAGACGAACTGGACCCATTCGCCGTCCCGGGTCTGGTAGGTGTTCCACAGGGGGTTGGTGACGTTCTGGGGATCGGTCCGGGGAAGCTCCACGCCCTCGTTGAGGGGCATGACCACGTCCATGCTCAGTCCCCAGACGCCATAGTTGTACAGGGACAGGTCAATGGCCTGGCCCTGGCCGGTCCTTTCCCGGGAGTAGAGCGCGGCGGAAACGGCCCCGGCGATGAAGCCCGAGGTCAGGTTGTCGCCCAAGGCCCCGCGCTGGGCGGGCGGCCGGGTGCCGGGCGGGCCCAAACGGGACATGATGCCGCTGCGGGCCCAAAAGGCCACGTAGTCGAAGCCCGGCCGGTTGCGGTCCGGCCCCTGGCTGCCGAAGCCGGTCAGGTGGGCGTACACGATCTTCGGGTTGATCCGGCTGATGCTGGGGTAATCGATCCCAAACCGTTCGATGACCGGCACGGTGAAATTGGTCACGAACACGTCGGACTGTTCGGCCAACTGGTAGATGATCCCGCGGCCTTCCTCGCGCCACAGGTCCACGGCGATGCTGCGCTTGCCCCGGTTGGTCTGCTCCCACCAAACATTGACTTCCTTGATCGACACCCCGTCCACGGATTCCAGCGCCCGCAGGCTGTCGCCCTCCAGCTTCTCCACCTTGATCACCTGGGCGCCCCAATCGCAGAGCAGGCTTATGGCCGAGGGCAGGGCCAGGTATTCCGCCACTTCCAGAATCTTGACGCCGTCCAGAGCGCCGGGCATATCGCTCTCCTTTCCTCACACGACACAGAGACCGGGAACCACGGACCAATTTTGAAGCAAGATGGCCCACCATACCACAAGGCCGCCGGCCAGGGAAAGCCAAGGGATAGGAGGGTAGTGGGTCAGTTTGAGGATCATGAAGAAATCGGGCGTAATACCAAGTTGCAATCAAAAAACTACAAATGGACGAGAACTCCATCACCCCGGTGAAGGCCGGGGTCCAGTCTTTTTCTTTCTATAAATCTTGACATTCTGGATTCCCGCCTTCGCGGGAATGACGGGCGGACATCGTATTTATCTGTGTCAATCGTATGTATTTGATTGCAACTTGGTATAAGAGGCCGCTTCTTATTTACAGGAAAACTTCAACACGCCGGCCTCGCGTCGCTTTTCTTGAAAGCGCTCCTATCAACCGCGGCCGGTTTTCCCCGCCGCTCAAGCCCCTCTCGTCATTCCCGCGCAGGCGGGAATCCAGGCGTGAAGCCTCCCAAAGCGATTCTACCTTTTAAAACCATCGGGCCGCCGTTGCATGCCTTACCAGGCTCCCGGACCCCCAGGCGGACAAGACTGGATTCCCGCCTGCGCGGGAATGACGTTTCGAGAGGTATAGGGAAAGGAAACACGTCACCCCGGCCGTTCGATCACGCCTGTGGCGTGACCCTGAGCAAAGTCGAAAGCGATACCTGTCCCCGTCAAGATGGGGCTGAAAAACCGATCGCGCACCAACCCTCGTCCCTTTACAGCGGCCGCGGTCCAAGGGGCGTGGAAACTCCAAACAGACCCAGTACGGATACGAGGCAGGCGGCCGCAGGGTGAATGCGGCCCCCGCCTGTGAAGGTGTGAGAGATATAGGAGAGAGGCTTGGCCGGGCCCGGAAGATGCTTCCTCGGGGGAATCCCCCGAGGCCGCGCTCACCCGAACCTTCCGGCGCCCGGCCGTGGATTCACGCCGGCTCGGGGTCGGCCGACGGCGAGATCAAATAATCGTGGTAATTCTTGAGACTGTTCATGACCTTGACGGCCATGTCGAAAGAAGGAAAGACCGGGACATGCTCGTCTTCGTAGCGGGCCCTGACCTCCTTGGACGCCTCGGGAAAACCAAAGGCGTCGTCCGCTTCCACCACGACGAACATGGGTTTGCCCAGCCGCTTGCGGGCTTCGAGGCTCTGATCGATCACGGCGCGGGCCATGCCCCGGCCGAGCATGCGGTAGAACATGCCGGCCGGTTGGAGAAAGATCAGGGCGTCGATCATGGGATCGTCGCGCAGCAGGTCGATGAGTTTGAGGTAATTATCCGAGGTGTAGGTGGCGAAGCCGGTGTCCAGGGGGTTTTTGACGCTGGTGCCTTCGGGCGGCACGATTTCCCGGAGTTTGGCGATGGTCTCCGGGGCAAGGTGCGGCACGGAGAGGCCGCCCTTTTCGGCGATGTCGGTCATGGTCACGCTGCCGCCGCCGGCGCCGCCCAGGATGGCCGCGCGGTTGCCCTGGGGCAGATCGAGGCCCTGCAGGGCGGAGAGGGTGCAGGCCAGCTCGTCCAGGGAATCGACCGGGATGATGCCGGTCTGGCGGCAGACGGCCTTCCAGATGCGATAGGACCCGGCCACGGCCGCTGTGTGAGACCGGGTGGCCCGGGAGCCGCCCTCGGTCTGGCCGCCCTTGTACACGACCAGGGGCTTGGTCCGGGTGACCTTTTTAGCCACCTCGAAAAACTCGCGGCCGTCCTTGAGCCCCTCCAAATAGGAGCCGATAACCTTGGTCTTGTCGTCCTCGCCCAGGTAGGCCAGGAACTCGTGGGCCTTGAGGTCGCTGGCGTTGCCGAAACTGACCACCTTGCTGAAGCGCAATCCCTGCTCGGCGCCCTTCATGACGAACATGCCGGCCAGTTGCCCGCTCTGGGAGAAAAAACCCACCGGCCCGGAATCCTGGGGGAAGAACGGCTGGAAGGACAACCCGCCCTCCGGGCAATAGACGCCCATGCAGTTGGGCCCGACCAGGCGGATGCCGGACTCCTTGACCATGGCCAGCAGCTTCTTCTCCAGGTCGGCGAATTCATCGATCCCGGTTTCGCTGAAGCCGGCGGTGAAGGAATGGATGAAACGGACGCGCTTGGCCACGCAGTCCTCCACGACGGGCAGCAGGTTCTTGGCCGGGATGGAAAAGATGACCAGGTCCACATCGCCGGGGATGTCCCGGACCCGGGCGTAGGCGTCGAAGCCCAGGATGGTCTTGGCTTTGGGGTGGACCGGGTAGATTTTGCCACTAAAATTCAGTTCGACGGAGCCTTTGATGTAGTTGTTGCCCTGGACGCGCATGCCGGTCTTGGGCGAAGCGCCCACCACGGCGATGCTGCGGGGAAAAAACAACCGCTCCAGGTCGGGTGCGGCGAGGTCGGTCATGCGTCTCCTCTTGACAGGCAAGGCGTCGGGTGGGGAAAAGCCGACGCGGGCAATCCCAAGGATTGCCCGGCGGCTCGACCCGCCCCGAGGAAAAGGACGGAGTTAAAAAAACGGAAGGACAGGGGCGGGAAGAGACCTCCAAGGTCAGGTCGGATGGGTCTGTTATGGGTTGATCATAGGCGTCATTCCCGGCCCGGGCCGGTATGGTCGCCGAAGGCTCTTCCCTGCCCCTGTGTCCTCCTTCCGGTTCGTCGCCCGCTTATCTGAGCTGTTCCCGGGAAAAGCCCAGGATGTTGCGGGCGATAATCAGCATCTGAATCTGGCCGGTGCCCTCGAAGATGTCGTTGATCTTGCAGTCCCGCATCCACTTTTCGAGCAGCCATTCGCGGGAATAGCCCTGCGGACCCATGAGGGCCACGCACTTCTGGCAGACCAGGGTCGCGGCCCGGCCGGCCTTGGCCTTGGCCATGGACGCTTCCAGGCTGTTGCGCTGCCGTTTGTCCAACATGGCCGCCGAGCGCCAGATGAGCAGCCGGGCGGTTTCCAGGTTGGCTTCCATGTCCAGCACGTCGCGCTGCACCGCGCTTAGCGAATGAATGCCGCGATCGTAGGGGAAGGTGCAGCCTTCGGCTTCGAGTTTTTCCTTGGTGAACTCCAGCGCGGCCCTGGCCACGCCCACGGCCATGGAGGCCACGCCCGGACGGGTGGCGTCAAAGGTGGCCATGACCCCCCGGAAGCCGCCCTTCTTGTCCTGAATCTCGGGCGAACCCAGGATGTTGTCGTAGGGGATGCGACAGTCGTCAAAAACAATGGCCGCCGTGTCCGAGGCGCGGATGCCCAGCTTGTGCTCCAGCTTGGTCACGGTGCAGCCGGGCCGGGTCTTTTCCACCACGAAGCTCTTGATGGCCGGCCGGCCCTTGCTCCGGTCCAGCGAGGCCCAGACCACCACGGCCTTGCACATCTGGCCCGCCGTGACGAAAATCTTCTCGCCGTTGATGATCCACTCGTTGGTCGCCTCGTCCAGCTTGGCCGTGGCCTGGATCGAGGCCGTGTCCGAACCGCAGCAGGGCTCGGTGATGGCCATGGCCGCGTAGAGACCGCCGAACCGCTTCTTCTGCTCGTCGGTGGCCACGGCCATGATGGCCGCGTTGCCCAAACCGGCCCGTCCGGCCGCGCTGCCGGCCATGGGATCGCCCCAGGCATGCTCCTCGCCCAGGATGACCGACCGCATCATCGGACCTTCTTTCGAGTCTTTCTGGGTCTTGAGCCCCTGGAGGCCGATGGCGTCGTTCTTCCGCCGGATTTCCTCGATCTCCTCCGGCTTCATGGGCGCGTGTTCATTCTCATCGTAATAGCGCGAGATGCGGCGCATGGTGGTCAGCGACATCTCGTGCGCCATGGCCACCAGTTCCTTGGTGGACGGAGACAGTTCAAAATCGATCATAGCTAAAATCCTCCTTGCTTTCGCGGACCGTCGGCCTCAGCCGATGGCCAAGCCTTCCATGGTGGCGAAACCGCGGCCGTTACGGAACCACATCTCAACCGGATGCTCCCGGATGTAGCCGTGGCCGCCCAAAATCTGCACCCCGTAGTCCACCACC
>Ga0209163_1000376_pt1 | contig 91256 bp, 69 predicted proteins | sample MTBAKSrepl2MetaG_FD_187457 | JGI IMG/M metagenome (GOLD analysis project Ga0209163, IMG submission 187457) | Enrichment culture microbial communities om Arthur Kill intertidal strait, New Jersey, USA, that are MTBE-degrading - MTBE-AKS2 (Arthur... | ecosystem: Environmental > Aquatic > Marine >...
GATTTCGCCCGCCAACCTTGCACCGATCTGACTACAAGCCGTCCAATATTATTATAAAAAAAATCGATCAATCGGCGTCTTTTTTCCTATGATCCTCACCTGGACATGTAGGTATCCATTGGACGTACAGAGGTGCTAGACTTTTTTATCCAATTCAAACTCGTCCAAATTTTATTATTTATAAACAGTATGTTACAAATGCCAGTTCAGCCGACTATCTCGTATGCCCAGGTTTTTCTTGACATTCGTTTTGACTCCGGACTATAAAAGAACCGGCAAGTCTTTTACTAACTACTTCAAACTCAAAAATTTGGAGGTCCGCTCTCAGATGGAGAGCCAACTTCCCATATCGAGCGAAAGGAGTATTGCTCGGCTTGAGCCATTCGGCTGACATCTCGACCGAGAACACTGCGAACCCGTTAGGTGCGGAATTCAACGGCGAACGCTCTTATGAGGTCGGGCGTAGCGGGAGGATTCCCCAGGCAAGTACACGTTCCGGTGATAGTTCGGCGGCGCCGGGACAAAAAGAACCTGAAACCGGTCTTGGAAGTTGGGGCGAAATGCCCTTTGGCCACTCACGTGCTTCATTAGGAGGGAGATTATGAAAGGCTGGAAGAACGGATTCACGGTAATTGTTGCGTTGTTCCTGGTGCTGGCGCTTTGTGTTCCGGCGGTCTTGGCGGAGGAACCCGCAACCCGGGACACCAGAGCCATGTTCAACTACAAAGTCGACGGCTTGAAACCGGTCAAACTGATCATGATCAGCGACTCGCCTTTCGGCAGCGTCGGGGATGTGCTGGCTTATTGCTTCGAGCGCATTGTGGAAACCGAAAGCAAGGGCAAGATCGAGATCGATCACCATCGCTACGGCAGCCTGTACACGGGCCGGGACCTGCCCAAGGTGCTGCCCATGGGCACGGTGGACATCGGTTCCATCAACAAGGGCTACCTCATGACCAAGGCGCCCGCCTATGGCCCTTGGATCATCGCCTACATTTGGAAGAACCCGGAACACATGCTGTCCGTGACAGGCAGCCCCGAGTGGTACACCATGGAGGAGAAACTCTCCAAGGAATATTGGAAGATCAAACCGCTCAGCCACGTCGCCTACGGTAACTGGGACTATTGGGCCAACGTGGACATCGAAAACATTGACGGTTTCAACGGGAAGCGCTTCTGGAGCTATGGCGAGCTTCCCAACGCCTACATTGAATCCTGGGGCGGCACGCCGCTCATCCAGGCCCGGTCCGAAATGTATATGTCCTACTACCGCAAGGCCCTGGCCGGCATCAGCAGCAGCTCCACCGTTTACCTGGACTACAAGTACTACGACGCCGGCAAGTACTGGCTGCACATGCCCACCTACCCGCCCGGATCGGTCGGATTCCATTACGTCCAGCTTTACATCAACCGAAAAAAGTGGGACAAGCTGCCCGAAGCCTTCAAGAAGATACTGATCGACGCGGCGGATCTGTACAGCTGGGCGAGCATCTGGGAAATTCTGTGTCTGGAAAAAGCCAGCGAGTATCAGTTGACCACCAAGCACGGTGTGATCGATGTGGGTCTCTCCACCAAGCATCCGGAGGAATACAAGAGAATCTGCGACGCCGCGGTGGCGGCCGGGGATAAATACATCCTTGAAAAACGGAAAGTCCCGCGGGCGGATTATGACGCCGCCAAGGCCGTTCTGGCCAAGTATGGGGAAGCCAAGTACACGTCCCAGTACACCTGGTGGTACGAGGCCGCCTGGGCCGAATCCGACAAGCGTTTGGCTGAGGCCAAAAAGCGAATCGGCGCCGGTGAAGCCGAGGAGAAAGTGTGGGAGGCCTTCCACCCCAAGCGTTTCTATGAAATGCCTTACGAAAAAATGAAAGGCGAATGGATGAGTATCCCACGCTGTATCCGGGACTGGCCCATGAAGATGCGTTTGGAGTAGGGCAGCGGTTCCTTTCTTCAACCCTAGATAAGGTACTGGACGTCCATGACAGCAATACAGCGGATCGGCAAAGGAATCGACATTGCGAGCGGCATTTACTGCTTTATCGGAATGGCCGCCGTATTCGTCTTCGGGTTTTTACTTACATTTGAAGCCATAACCCGATTTTTCGGGTTCTCCACGGTCTGGATTTACTGGGGGTCGGAGCAGACCATCGCCCTCATTCCTTTCTTTACCTCCGCTTATGCCATGAGGCAGTTCCAGCATGTGCGGGTGGCCCTCTTTGAAAACTGGATGGCCCCCCGCACGTCCTTATGGTCCCAGCTGTTCGGCTGGGGGTTCTTCCTGATTTTCAATGTCATCGGCGGCTTTTTCATTTTTAAAATGTCGCTGTATGCCTGGAAAGAAGGAGAAATAGCGGACATCATCACTGTACCGACGTGGTGGTTGTATTTCCTGGCTGGACTGGGGATGTTGATCCTATGCCTGCAGAATATCCGAGCGCTTGTTATTCTGTGGAAACAGCGCACGCCGGATCTGGAGGCTAGTAAGTCGTTTATCGGCCAGCCTTTTATAATCATTGGCGCGTATCTCGTGGCCATGGCTTTCGCTGTTTGGCTCTTCGTCACCAGCCCGACCATCGGCGTCTTCGTGATGCTGTTGATCTTCCTCTTCACCGGGATTCCGGTCGCGGCCGCCATCGGGTTCATTGCCTACGTGGCCTTGTACATGTACGGCGGCTTCGACTATATGTCAGTCCTGGGCGTCAGCTTTTACCAGGCCATGGAGAATTTCACCTGGTTGGCCTTCCCCCTCTTCGTCATGGGCGGTTTCATGATGCAGCGGGGTATGGCTACCGGCCTGTTTAGAGTGATCGCCAACTGGATGGGCTGGATTCCCGGCGGACTGGCCATTGCGGTCATCTGGACGGCGGTTCTGCTGGGGGCCATGTTGGGCTCGGTTTACGCCACGTTGGCCACGTTGTTCATCCTGGCGCTGCCGGCCCTGGACGCGGCCGGGTATCCCCGGCATCTCACCCTGACCATGATGACCGCGTCATGCGTTTTGGGCTACCTTATCCCGCCCAGCATCGGCCTGGTCATCTACGGCGCCTTGACCGAGCAGTCCATCGGCGCTCTGTTCATGGCCGGGATCGGACCCGGGGTGATGCTGGCCATTGTCTATTCCGTTTATGTGTTCTTTTGGTGTCTCCTGTACGCCAAGCATATCGAACGGACTAGAGTGAGTTGGAAAGAAAGAGTCGTCTCCATCCCGCCCAACCTGATCAGCCTGGTCATCCCGGTGCTGGTCGTCGGCACGATCACTTTCGGCATCTTGACGCCGACCGAAGCGGCGGCCGCGGCCATGGTGTATGTCTTCATCGTCAACATTATCCGCAAGGATGCGAAGCTCAACCTGTCGGATTTCAAGATGACCTTCAACGCCGGAGCCAACGTCGTCGGCTTCATGGGTCTCTTGATCGTGGGCGCTCTCATCTCCAAGGTCGCCTTGATGCAGTACCACGTGGCCGACAATCTGGTCACCTTTGTCCAGGCGGCCGGGGCCAGCAAGCTGGGTCTCATCATCGTGATCACCTTTGTCCTCTTCCTCATGGGCTGCATCGGGGAAGTGCTGCCGGTGGTCATCATCCTGATTCCCACGGTCTTTCCCGTCCTCTATGAACTCGGGTTCCATCCCTGGTGGATGTGCGTGTACCTGATTTTCATCGGCGGCATGGCCGGGCTGACCCCACCGGTGGGCGGCACCCTATTCGCCATGGCCGGGATGGCCGGGGTCGATCCGTACTATATCTTCCGGCGGATCATCCCCTGGGTCATCCTGGACCTCATCGCCGTGGTGATCATGTACCTCTTCCCCTGGCTGGTCACGGCCATACCCTACTGGGTGGGATTTTCGCCGCCGCCCGGCTTCTAGGGGAAAAACAGACAAACGAAAGCTGGTAATCGGTACAGAACCAAACCTCCTCCCTTTGTATCACGCCCTGCCGGGGAACCTCTCCCTGGCAGGGCTGACAAAGGTCCCGCCGGTTCAACCTCAACCGTCTAAGCGCGAGCGAAAAAGAGGCTGCGGCGGGGCAGGCTTGGCATCTCGAATCCTTCTGTAAAGCATCCTACGAAAAATGACGCGTATGGGGTGAGCATCTCGATCCGCGTCCGGAATTAATCCGCGGTTCAGCGGTTGAACCTATCCTGAATACTGACATTTAAGAAAGCATCGGGTGGATTCATGCAGGCATTGCAGCGCATCGGCAAAGGCATAGACATAGCGAGCGGCTTTTACTGTTTCATCGGCATGGCCGTCGTGTTCATCATCGGCTTTCTGCTCACCTTCGAAGCCATCGCCCATTTCTTCGGTTACTCCACGGTCTGGATTTACTGGAGCGCACAGACGACCATCGCCCTGATCCCCTTCTTCACCTCCCCGTATGCCATGAGGGAGTTTCAACATGTGCGGGTGACCCTCTTCGAAAATTTCATGACCCCCCGCACCGCGATCTGGTCCCAGATATTCGGCTGGGCCATGTTTTTCGTCTTCAACGCGGTGGGCGGTTACTTTCTCCTTAAACAATCATGGGAAAGCTTCACGGGCAGAGAAATCGCCGAGATCATCACCATCCCCATATGGTGGCTGTATTTCCTGGCCGGCCTGGGCATGGTGATCCTGTGCCTGCAGATCATCCGGGGAATCGGGACGCTCTACACCAAGCTGACTCCGGAATTGAAATCGAGCAAGAAAATCTACGGTCAGCCCTGGTTCGTTGTCGGCCTGTACCTGATCGGCATTGTCCTCAGCGTCTGGTCTTTCGTCGTTGAACCGACCGTGGGCGTGTTCATCATGCTGCTGGTCTTCTTGTTCGCCGCCATCCCCATTGCGGCCGGCATGGGCCTCATCGCCTACGTGGCCTTGTTCCACTTCGGCGGATTCGAGTACATGGCCGTTCTGGGCGTCAGCTTCTTCGAAGCCATGAACGACTTCACCTGGCTGGCCTTCCCCTTGTTCGTCCTGGGCGGTTTTTCCATGCAGCGGGGCATGGCCAGCGGGCTGTTCAAGGTCATCACCAACTGGATAGGCTGGATCCCGGGCGGCTTGGTCATCGCCGTGACCTGGACCGCGGTGCTACTGGGCGCCATGCTGGGCTCGGCCTTTGCCACCCTGGCCTGCCTGGTGATTCTGTGTTTGCCGGAACTGGACAAAGCCGGATATCCCAGGCACCTCACCCTGCCCCTCATGGCCTCCGCCTCGGTTTTGGCTTATCTTATACCCCCCAGCATCAGTCTGGTCATTTTCGGCGTCTTGACCTCCCAGTCCATCGGCGCCCTGTTCATGGCCGGTGTCTTCCCGGGAATTACCCTGGCCATCGTCCGCTCCGTTTACTCGTTCATCTGGGTCAAGCTTTACTTCCCGGAGGTCGAACGGGTTCATGTGAGCTGGAAAGAAAGATTCACCTGCATCCCCCCCAACCTGGACAGCCTGTTCATCCCGGTGCTGGTCGTGGGCACCATCATCATGGGTTGGCTCACGCCGACCGAGGCAGCGGCAGCGGCCATGGTCTATGTTTTTGTCCTCAACATCATTCGCGGAGACCAGAAACTAAGCCTTCCGGATTTCAAGGTGACCTTCTATGCCGGAGCCAACGTCATCGGTTTCATGGGCCCCTTGATTGTGGGGGCGCTGCTCTCCAAAGTGGCCTTGATGCAGTACCACGTGGCTGATCATCTGGTCCAATGGGTTACGGTGACCGGCGCCAGCAAGCTCTCCATTGTCCTGCTCATCACCTTCCTCCTCTTTCTCCTGGGCTGCATTGGCGAAGTGATGCCCATCGTTATCATCATGATTCCCACGGTCTTCCCGGCTCTCTACAGCATGGGGATCCACCCCTGGTGGATGTGCGTTTACCTTATTTTCATCGGCGCCGTTGGGGGGCTGACCCCGCCCGTGGGAGGAACCACATTCGCCTTGGCGGGCATGACCGGGGTGGACTCGTACTATATTTTCCGGCGGATCATCCCCTGGGTCATCATGGACTTCGTCGCCATCATCATCATGTATATCTTCCCCTGGATCGTCACCTGGCTGCCCACGCTCATCGGGTTCTCACAACCGGCCGGCTTCTGAAACGTGGCCATGGCAGGATCCAATCTCTCCCCGATAATGGAGTAAGGGGAAAACATGCTCATCGACGCCCACGCCCACATGGATCGATTCGGCCCGGACCTGGAAGAAGCGCTGACGGAAATCCAGCGTCACCGCATTCTGACCGTGGGCGTGGCCATGGACCCGCCGTCCTGGGCCGAAACCCGACGCATCGCGGACCGATGCGACTTCGTGGTGCCCGCCATTGGCGTGCATCCCTGGAACGCGCCGGACTACGCGGACCGTTTGCCGGACCTGGCCCCGGCGATCGAAGACAGCGTCATGATCGGAGAGATCGGCCTGGATTTTCATTGGGTGGAAGACAAGGCGGCCTGGACCGGCCAGCGCAAGGTGCTTGACTTTTTCCTGGCCGCGGCCGCCGACCAGGACAAGGCGGTCAACCTGCACACCAAAGGCGCGGAAGAGGAAATCCTGGAATCCCTCCGGCGATACAACATCAGGCGGGCCATCGTGCACTGGTATTCCGGTCCGCTGGAGCTCATCCGGGAGTTCGTCGGCCTGGGGTCGTGGTTCACCATCGGTTTGGAAGTGCTGCACAGCGACCATATCCGGGCCGTGGCCCGGGCCGTGCCCTCGCACCTTTTGCTGACCGAAACCGATAACCCCGGCGGCCCGGCCTGGCTGACCGGCAGTCCGGGCCGGCCGGGCCTGATCCTGGACGTGGTTCAGGCCCTGGCCGAAATCAAACAGGTAACCGGACGGGAAATGGAAGAGATCGTAACGGACAACTTCATCCGCCTGATCGGGCGAGATCAAGCGTTGGGCCGCGCCTGCCAAAGCCTCTGGCCGACGCCGGATAAAGAAGTTCCCTGACGCCGCTTCGGCCGAAACGTCCGCGTTCAAGCAAAACGGCGGGAATCAACCCTCGCCGAACAGGGCCGCGAAACGGGGCAGAAGCCCCATGTCGCCCGAGGCGGCGGCCTTGCCTTCCATGAAAACCTGCTGGCCGTCCGCCTTGCGGGTCAAGACATCCATCCAGACCTCGAAGGGCACGGCCAGGGTCAGGTCCGGCGCGGCGGCCGGTCCCACGCAAGGCGTGAGCGCGCCGTCGGCGATGGCCAGGTGGCAGGAGCCGGGCACCTGACCCGAGAAATCGAACTGGATCGTGGCCCGGGTATCCTTGGCCTTGTCCGGGTTGAACCCCATCTGCATGACGGACAGGAACGTCTCGATGGAGTTGGGCCGCGGGACCATGCGCCGCCTTTGAAACTCCATCATGGTCACGCCCTCGTCGATGCAGGTCTGCCAGGCCAGGTTGCCCAGGGGAGCCATGGTCTTGAAATCGGTGAGGGGCTTCACGATCCGCTCCAGCGTTTCCGGGGAGATGCACCGGTTCTCGGCCAGTTCGCGGCCGCCCTGGCGCGTGGCTTCCAGAACTTCGAGCTGGCGCGGATTGGTGGTGTCGGCGCGGAACATCTCCGAGGAAGGACGGTAGATTTCGGCCACGAGACGATCCCCGAACAGATAGCGCGAGTAAGAGGAAAGCTGCTCGAAGACGCTGCCCTCGGGGAATCCGGCCACGGACAGCATGACCACCGGCGGCGGCGTCAATCGCGCCGGGTGCCGGGTCACACCGTTCCGCTCGACGAAGAAGGGCAAGGCAATGGGCAGGGTCCGCTCGATGAAGGTCTTGAGCTGGGCGTTGACCGTGTAGTGATAGAGCGGCGTGGCCATGACGACCAGGTCGCTCTCGACATACTTGGGAAACAGCTCCTTGGTCATGTCGTCCGGATGCACGCACTTGCCCGGCGTCTTGGTCCAGCAGGTGAAGCAGCCGATGCAGTAGCGGACATCCTTTTTGCGCAGGTTCACCACCTCGACCTCGGCGCCGGCCTCGCGCATGCCTTCCACCAAAGCGTCGAGCATAATCTCGGTCTTGCTGCCCTGCCCGGTCCGGGCGCTGGAATTGAGGGCCAGAACTTTCATCGCAGCCTCCTGTTTTGGGTGTGGCGGCACTCTACCAGATTTCCGCATGACGCACAACACGATCCCGGCCGCGCGGCTTTTTGAACCCGTACGGCTCTTCTAACGCGACAGGCTTGTTTCGTGAAACGCCAGAGTTCCTACTTTCCCTTGTGCCCTTTGCCCTTGCCCTGGCCTTGGCCCTTGCCTTTTCCTTTGACTTTCTCGATCTGATCCGCCCCGCCCTTGATCAAGGCCTTGAATTCCTTGGAGCCGGGTTTGATGCCCAGGTTCTTGGCGATAACGCCCCATCCCTGGCCCCGATTGGCTTTGTAGGCATCGACCACCACCCCCAGAGGCTTTTTCGAAATCCAGGCCAGTCCCACGGCCATGTAGGCGTCCGCCGGACTCATCTTCACCTGGAAAAGCAGATTCTCGACCTGAGCGACCGGGATGCTGTAGGTCAGACTCAGGTTGGAGACGAAATCGGACAGATCGGTGCCGTGCGTCTGAAGATTCAAGTCTCCCAGCGTGGCATCGAGGATGGTGTCCCCGGTCCTGAAGTCGTAGCCCACGGCCGCGGTATCCCGGGTATAGGCGTATGGAGCCGCCGCCAGCAAAAAAATCGTCAGACAGACCAAAAATGCTTTTCTCCTCATGGTGCTTCTCCTTGTGGGTGAAAATCCGGCCACACGGTTCGACCAGGCTTCGCCTGGTCGGCTGCGGCCGCGATCTTAGGCCCGGCCCTCGACTGCGGCTAGGGTCAGAAAATTCTTCAGCGTGCCGGCCAGGATTTTTTCATATTTCCGGGAAACGAGATAACCCTTCAGCCCGAACAGGGCCATACCCGCGCCGATCAAAATGAGCCCGCCGTCGAGCAAGGTCCAGGGCCCGAACCCGAAATAGCGCATCATGCCGGTTCCGAGCGCGACAAAGGCCAGGCCAGTGCGGATAAAGGCCAGCTCGGTCCGGCCCTTGGCTAAAACCGACCGATAGCTGGACAGGCCGGTGCGGGTGTTGGCCAAGCCGGTGCGGTCCTTGGCCAGGTCCGTGCGGCTCTCCGAAAGCCCGGTGCGCTTTTCGGACAGCGCCGTGCGTTGCTCGGCCATTTCGGTGCTGTGGGATTCGAGTTCGGTCTGCTTGCGGGCGAGTTCGGTGCGTTCCTTGGCCAAGCTGGTGCGTAGGTCGGCATCCGTGGTCTGTTTACGGGCCAACCCGGTGCGCTCCCGGGCCAGCTCCGTGCGCAAGTCGGCATCCGTGGTTTGTTTTCGGGCCAAGTCGGTGCGTTCCCGGGCCAACTCCAGTTGCGTCCGGTCGTCGGCGGTCCGGCATTCGGCCATCTCGTTGCGCTTTTCAGCCAGACTGACAAGATTCCGGCTGAGCTTGTTTTCCTGCTCGGCCAAGTCCACCAGAACGTGCAGAATCCTGTCTTCCCGTACCTCGCTGCTTTGATTCGTCATGGCTTTTCTCCCCGTTCATGGACTGCCGCAGCTGGCGGCCGCTGGTTGACCATGCTTCCTAACTAACCAGACTATCACCGCGCCGGGGAGACGGCGAAAAAAAGCGAGCGCGCCGGACGAAAGACCTTACCCCTTTTTCTGCTGGGCCTTCTCGATCTTGGCCCAGGTGTCGCGCAACGGCACGGTGCGGTTGAAAACCAGGGCGTCCGGCTTCGAATCCGCCGCGTCCGTGCAGAAATATCCCACTCGCTCGAACTGGTATGTCGCGCCGGGTTCGGCCTGGGCCAGGCTGGGCTCGACCTTGCAGTCATTCAGCACGCTCAGCGAGTCCGGGTTGAGGTCCGCCTTCCAGTCGCCGTCCTGGCCCTCGCCCGGAAACGGACTATTGAACAGGCGTTCGTAAAGCCGGACCTCGGCTGGCAGGGCGTGGGCGGCCGAGACCCAGTGCAGGGTGCCGCGCACCTTGCGGCCGTCCGGGGCCCAACCGCCGCGGGTGGCCGGGTCGTAGGTGCAGCGAAGCTCGACCACCTCGCCCGTGGCCGGATCCTTGATGGCCTCCCGGCAGGTGATGAAATAGCCGTAGCGCAGCCGCACCTCGCGGCCCGGTCCCAGGCGGAACCACTTCTTGGGCGGGTCCTCGCGGTAGTCGTCCCGGTCGAGGTACAGGACCCGGGAAAAGGGCACGGGCCGCGTGCCCCGATCGGGCTGCTCCGGAAAGTACGGCGCGTCAAAGGTTTCCTCCTGCCCTTCCGGGTAGTTTTCGATGACCACCTTGAGCGGACTCAGCACGGCCATGACCCGGCGGGCCCGTTCGTTCAGGTCCTCGCGCAGGCAGTATTCCAGCAAGGCGATGTCCACGGTGCTGTCCCGTTTGGCCACGCCGATGCGGTCGCAGAAGGTGCGGATGGCCTCGGGCGTGTAGCCCCGGCGGCGGTACCCGGAGATGGTGGGCATGCGCGGGTCGTCCCAGCCGCGCACGTGCCCCTCCCGGACCAGCTCGATTAGGCGACGCTTACTGAGCACGGTGTAGGTCAGGTTGAGTCGGGCGAACTCGATCTGCTGCGGATGGCAGGGCACCGGCAGGTTGTCCAGGCACCAGTCGTACAGCGGCCGATGGTCCTCGAACTCCAGGGTGCAGATGGAGTGGGTGATGCCTTCGAGCGCGTCGGAGATGCAGTGGGTGTAGTCGTACATGGGGTAGATGACCCACTGATCCCCGGTGCGGTGGTGCGTGGCCCGTCGGATGCGGTAGAGGGTCGGGTCGCGCATGTTCAGGTTGGGCGAGGCCATGTCGATCTTGGCCCGGAGGACCATGGCCCCGTCCGGGAACTCCCCGGCCCGCATGCGCCGGAACAGGTCCAGGTTCTCCTCGACGCTCCGGTTGCGGTAGGGGCTGTCCTTGCCCGGCTCGGTCAGGGTGCCGCGGTACTCGCGGATTTCGTCCGGGCTGAGTTCGCAGACGTAGGCCTTGCCCTGCTGAATCAGGTTCTCGGCGTATTCGTAGAGTTGTTCGAAATAATCCGAGGCGAAATAGAGCCGGTCTTCCCAGTCGTAGCCCAGCCAGCGCACGTCCTCTTCGATCGACTCCACGTACTCGACCTCTTCCTTGGTCGGGTTCGTGTCGTCGAAGCGCAGATTGCAGATGCCCTTTGCGTTCTCGGCGGCGATGCCGAAGTTCAGGCAGATGGACTTGGCGTGGCCGATGTGCAGATAGCCGTTGGGTTCGGGTGGAAACCGCGTGGCCACCCGGCCGTCGTGTTTGCCCGTGCGCAGGTCCTCGGCGATGATCTCCCGGATGAAATCCAGCCCCGGCGCGGGCCCGGTCGAATCGCTATTCCGTCCTTTATCGTTCACTTCTCCCTTGGAGTCGCTCATGGCAGCCTCTCATCTTTTTCCGATGCGATGTCGTTTCAGGGCCGAATCCGGCCCTAACCAAATTTAACACAAGGCCGGCGGGCGGACAACCGAGCCGCCGGTCCCGTGTCTTTGTAACATAGAAGGAAAAGATGAGGGACGTTCGGACGGACGCGGCCGCCGCTCCGGCGGAATCAAACCTGCTGCGAGGCTATCAGTTCGGCCAGCTTCTCCCGGTCTTGACCCACGGCCACATAGGCCCGCATGAGCCGCAGGGCGTCCTCGCTACGGATGGCCTCGAAAAAAAGCTTCCTCTCCAAAAGGAGTCCGTCGGTCAAGGGCAGGCCCACGCCCTGGTAGATGGCCTGCTTGATCTTGGCCATGCCCACGAGCGGCTTTTCGGCCAAGGCCCGGGCGAAATTCATGACCGTGGGCATCAGGTCGAGCGGGTCGCAGGCCTTGACCACCAGGCCCAACCGTTCGGCCTCGTCCGGGTAAATCCGACGGCCGGACAGGCAAAGCTCCATGGCCTTGCTCACGCCCAGCATGCGCGTCAGGCGCTGCGTGCCGCCTCCGCCCGGAGGAAAGCCGGCGCCCACCTCGGGCTGGCCCATGTAGGCCTCCCGGGAGATGAAACGAAAATCGCAGGACAGGGCCATTTCGCAGCCCCCGCCTTCCACCGGCCCGTTGATGGCGCAGATGAGCGGCTTGGAGGTCCGCTCGCCCAGGCCGATGGGCGGCGGCATCTGGGCCAATTGCTGGGCCACGGCCTCCTCCGAGGCCTGGGCCATGGTCTCGGCCCAACCCAGGATCGAAGCCACGTCGAAATGCTGGACAAACTGGCCCGGCACCCCGCTGGTGATGATGGCCACCCGCAGCTCCGGGTCCTTGTCAAAAGCCTCGACCAGCCCGGCCAGCTCGGCCCCGGTCTCCAGCGTGGCCAGGTTGCGCGGCGGATTGACGAACTTCCAGATAACGATCGAATCTTCCCGTTCCACTTGATAGAAGCGCGGTTTGTCGCTCATGGCCCCTTTCCTTTCCCGGCGCTACAGTGCGCGCACGACTTCGTTGGCGCTGAAAATGGCCCGGTTGATGTTGGCCGCGGCGCTGCAATCGCCGATGGCGTGCAGTTCCGGCACCTGCCCTTCGAGGGCCTGGATCAGCTCTTCGTTCCGCCGGCGGCCTCTGGAAATAATCAAGGTGTCGAAGGCCAGCCGCCGTTCCAGACCATGGCGGTTCACGACCCGCACCCTGCCCGGTGAAACCGCCTGGACCCGGGTGAAGTACAGCACCTTGGGATTTTCCACCAGGGCGGCTTCGGCGCCGGCCCGGGCCGGGCTGAAGTCAACCAGCTTCCTCAAAATCCACCAGCGGCGCATGTTGCTGGCGTGGCTGGCCAGGATGTCTTCCCCGCCCTCGCCGAGCAGGGTCACGTCCTTGCCTTCCCGGGCCAAGCCGATGGCCAGCTCGGCCCCGTACATCAACCCCCAGACCACGACCCGCCGGCCAATGGACAGACGCGCCTTGAGGGCCTGGAGATGATCCATCACGCCGGGCACGCCGCCCACCTCCTCGGGCACCACCAGAGAAGCGCCGGTGGCCACGATGACCGCGTCCGGCTCGAACGATTTCACCACCTCGGGCGTGGCCTCCAGGCAGAGCCGCACGTCCACCTTGAGCTTGCCCAGTTGCCCCCCCAGGTATTCGACCACGTTGCCGAACTCGGCGGTCGGCGGGTCCAGGGCCAGGGTGGCCACGGTGCCGCCCAAGGCGCGCCCCTTCTCGATAAGCGTCACCTGGTGGCCGCGCAGCGCCGCGACCCGGGCCGCTTCCATGCCGGCCACGCCGCCGCCCACGATCAACACCTTTTTGGACTTGGCCGCCGGCTCCAGCTTCACGGCCTCGGGCAGGATGTCGTAGTTGATCGGGCAGGGCGTGCCGCAGCCTTCCAGGCAGCCGATGCACTTGTTCACGTCCTCGGGCCGGCCTTCGAGGTATTTTCTCGCCGTGGCCGGGTCCGAAGTGAGCTGCCGGCCCAGGTAGATCAGATCGGCCTTGCCTTCTTTGAGGAACCGCTCGGCCATCTCGAGTTCCACGATACGACCCACGCCGATGACCGGAACTTTGGCCGCCTGTTTGACCGCGGCGGCGTGTTCGATGTAGCAGCCCCGGGGGTAGTAGAGCGGAATGGTGATGCCCTCGGGCGTATGCAGGATCGAACCCTGGGAGACGTCCAAGGCGTCCACCCCGGCGGCCTCCATGGCCGGCACGATCCATTGCACCGTATCCTCGATGGTGATGCCCGCGTCGCCCAGCAGCTCGTTGGCGCTGATCCGGGCCAACAGCGGATAATCCGGACCCACGGCCTCCCGCATGCGGCGCAGGGTCTGGGTCGGGAAACGCAGCCGGTTCTCCCAGTTGCCGCCGTACTCGTCCTCGCGCCGGTTATAAAAAGGCGAAATAAACGAGCAGTAGAGCGTGGCTCCGCCGTGGGCGCAGTGCAGCTCCACGCAATCCACACCGGCCTCCTTGAGCGCCTGGGCAGCCCGGGCGAAGAGGTCCATACCCGCTTCGATCTGCTCGACCTTGAACTCGGCGACCGAGGTTATAAGGGGAATCGGCGAGATGTTGCCGGTCAGGTACTCGGAGATTCCTTGCTTGGGATGGCGCTTGTCCGGGTAAGGCGGCAGCGAAGGTCCTTGGCCGCCCATGGGGCCGCCGACCCCGATCTGGATACCCAGCTTGGCCCCGTGCTTGTGCAGGGCCTCGGCCAGCTCGCCGAAACGCTCCGCCCCGCCCGGCGCCAGGGGCAGCAAGGGACTGAACGTGCCGGTCATGATGAGCCCCACTTCGTTCTCAGCCCGGGCCTCGAACCAACGGATCGTGGCCTCGTTCGGTCCCATGTCAGCGGCGCGGGGCATGTTGAGCAGCGGGGCCAGGCCGATGCGATTCTTGACCGTCATCGAACCGATCTTCAGCGGTTGAAAGAGTATCCAATCCTTGACCATGGCCGTCCCTCCCGGATAGTCTCGCCGGCCCGAGACAAAAGCGCTTCTTCGCAAGCCGGCGGTAAAAGAATCATCGTGATGCCCATCTTCATACCTGCTTCGGCGCTCAAGAGCAATCCTAAATTTGAACTTCGGCTCCCGGTTGTCATTTAAGTACGTATCTTGTAGGATAGAAACATGTCCTCGCGAGGACGCCGTCCGGGAAAACCCGGCGGCGGCTATAGTCGCGGCGCGGAGGAAGCGTTGGAAAAACGGACCAAATTCTCCATTTGGTATATCCTGCTGGCCTTCTGGGCGGTTCTCATCATCCAGAACCTCATCACCACGGCCTTTGCCGTCAAGCGTGTTCCTTACAGCGACTTTCTGACCGCTCTTGACACCGGCAAGATCAAGGAAATCTCGGTTTCCAAGGACCGCATCCAAGGCAAGATGCAGGTCATGAAGGACGGCGCCGAGACGCTGGAGGACTTCACCACCGTGCGTGTGGAAGACCCGGAACTGGTGACCAAGCTCACCAAGAACAAGGTGGAGTTCAAGGGCGTCATCGAGAGCACCTTGGTTCGGGACCTGATGAGCTGGGTGGTGCCCATCCTGCTCTTCATGGGCGTCTGGTACTATTTCATCCGCCGCATGGGCGCGCAGCAAGGCTTCATGACCCTGGGCAAGAGCAAGGCCAAGGTGTACATGGAGGAGGACCTGGGGGTCACCTTCGCTGACGTGGCCGGCGTGGACGAGGCCAAGGCCGAACTCGAAGAGATTGTCGAATTCCTGAAATTCCCCGGCAAATACACCCGGCTGGGGGGCAAAATGCCCCGAGGCGTGCTGCTCGTCGGACCGCCGGGCACGGGCAAGACCCTCCTGGCCAAGGCCGTGGCCGGCGAAAGCCACGTGCCCTTTTTCAGCATGTCCGGGTCCGAGTTCGTGGAGATGTTCGTGGGCATGGGCGCGGCCCGGGTCCGGGACCTGTTCCACCAGGCCAAGGAAAAAGAGCCGTGCATCATCTTCATCGATGAGCTGGACGCCCTGGGCCGGGCGCGCGGCGCCGTGGCCATCGGCGGCCACGACGAACGCGAACAGACCCTCAACCAGCTTCTGGCCGAGATGGACGGCTTCGACCCCACCGCGGCCATCATCCTCATCGGCGCCACCAACCGGCCCGAAATCCTGGACCCGGCCCTGCTCCGACCCGGCCGCTTCGACCGGCAGATTCTGGTGGATAAGCCGGACAAGGCCGGCCGGGAAGACATCCTCAAAGTCCACATGCGCACGGTCAAGATCGGCCCGGACGTGGACGTGGCCAACATCGCGGCCATGACCCCTGGCTTCGCCGGGGCCGATCTGGCCAACCTGGTCAACGAAGCCGCCCTCCTGGCCGTAAGGCGCGACAAGGAGGAGGTCACCAACGACGAGTTCCACGAGGCGGTCGAGCGCGTGGTGGCCGGCCTGGAAAAGAAAAACCGCCTCATCAACGAACACGAGCGGGAGGTCGTGGCCTTTCACGAAGCCGGCCACGCCTTGATCAGCCTGTCCGTGCCGGGCGCGGACCCGGTGCAGAAGGTGACCATTGTGCCGCGGGGTATCGCGGCCCTGGGCTATACGCTCAGCGTGCCCACCGAGGAACGGTTTCTGATGAGCCGGTCCGAACTGCTGGCCAAGATCGCCACGGCTTTGGGTGGACAGGCGGCCGAGGAACTCATCTTCGGGGAGGTTTCGACCGGGGCGCACAATGACCTGTCCAAGGCCACGGACATCGCCCGGGGCATGGTCAAGGAATACGGCATGGACGAAAAGCTGGGCCGGGTCTATCTCGAATCCGAGCGCCGGGCCCAGTTCCTGGACGTGGCCGGCGTATCCGAAGGCCGCAAGTACAGCGAGGAAACCGCCCGGGAGATCGACCAGGCCGTGCGCCGCATCTTGGACGAACAGTTCGAGCGGGTGCGGTCGCTGTTGACCGAACGACGTGAGGTCTTGGAGGAAGGCGCCCAGCTTCTCTTATCCAAGGAAAAGATCGCCAGCCAGGAGTTGGTGGCCATCATGGAGAAGCACGATTTCGAGGCCGTGAATCTTAAGCGCCCCCCCACGGTCATGCCGGAAACTCCCAAGTCCGAATCGGAGCCGGCCGAACCCGAGTCGGAATCCGCGACGTAGCACGATTTATATTGACAGGCCGGGTTTTTTTCGGTAGCTGAGGGCATACCATTCAGAAAGGGCGCCACAGCCGGAAACCATGATCGACGACAGCGGTCCAAGTCATGAACGAAAGAGGATACCAGCTTTTGCAGGCCACGGTGGAGCGGCTTTTGCACCGCAACGCCACCGTGCACCTGACCAATATCCTCAATAAGACCCACCCCGCCGATATTGCCCATCTTTTCAAACTCCTAAACGATCGCTCCGCGCGCACCATCTTCGATCTTTTGCCGAACCTGGATCGGGCGGCCGAAGTGCTGTCCGAGATGGAGCCCAGTTTCCGCAACGAGTTTTTGCAGCGTGTGGACCTGGACAGGCTGGTGGTCATCCTCTCGGCCATGGCCGACGACGACCGCGTGGACATCCTGGCCGACCTGCCCGAAGCCCTCCGCAACCAGATTCTCGACCGTCTTTCGGACAAAGCCACCGAAGAGGTGCACGAGCTGCTCAGCTACGAGGAGGACACGGCCGGGCGGATCATGACCACCGATTTCCTGGCCCTGCCCGAGTCCATGAGCGCCCGCACCGCGGTGCAGCAAGTGCGCAAAGCTTCCGAGACCGAGATGGTCTTTTATCTGTACGTGGTGGACGAGGAAGGCCGGCTGGTCGGGGTGCTGTCCCTGCGCCAGCTCGTGACCGCGCCCGACGAGACCAAGCTCTCCCAGATCATGATCCGGGACGTGATCAAGGTGGACGTGTCCACCGACCAGGAGGAAGTGGCCCGCATGGTCTCCCGGTACAATCTCCTGGCCATCCCGGTGGTGGACCACGACCGGGTGCTGATGGGCATCGTGACCGTGGACGACGTCATCGACGTCCTCCGGGAGGAGGCCACCGAGGACATCCTGAAGATGGCCGGGACCTCGGGCGAGGAAGTCATCTCCTTTTCCATCTGGCGCAGCGTCCGCGTCCGCCTGCCCTGGCTCTTCGCCTCTTTTTTGGGCGGCATCGCCGCCGTCAAGATCATCGGCGGCTTCGGCCATATCTACGCCGAGCACATGGTGGTCTTCGCCTCCCTGGCCGCCTTTATCCCCATCATCATGGGCATGGGCGGCAACATCGCCACCCAGAGTCTGTCCATCACCGTGCGCGGTCTGGCCACCGGACGCATCGAACCCAAGCGCCTGTGGCGCATCCTCTACAAGGAAATCCGGGTGGGGCTCTTGTTGGGCATGACCTACGGCCTGCTGCTGGCCGGGGTGGGTTATCTGCTCAACGGCAACATCATCATGGGCCTGGTGGTGGGCATCGCCATCTGCACCAACATGACCATGGCCGCCGTGGTGGGGACCTTTTTGCCTTTCATCATGGTCAAACTCCACTTCGACCCGGCCGTGGCCTCCGGACCCTTCATCACCACCAGCATCGACATCCTGGGCATCACCCTCTTTTTCCTGACCGCCGACCTGCTGCTTTTTTCCTGACCGCGCTCAGGCGTCTCCAGGCCGCCCCGGGCCCGCCCCTTTCGAAAAACCCCTCGAATCCATAGGTTTTTTTTGGTAAACTGCGCTTAGTTCCGACAGGAGGTGGGCCATGTTCAAGAATTTGCTGACCCGGCCGATCAAATTCAGGTACGGCCACGTGCCGACCATCGAACCCGGTACGCCGCCGGCCACCCTCAAGGCCCGGCCCGGCGGGGTGGCCACCACCATCCGCGTCCTGGCTTACAGCCCGGACGGATACGAGGAAGAAACTCTGGAAGACCTGTCCACGGTCCAGGACTGGCTGGACCGCTGGCCCGTGGTCTGGTTTCAGGTGGTGGGCTTGGGCGACGTGGACAGACTCGAACAAATCGGCGCCCTGTTCGGTCTTCATCCCCTGGCCTTGGAAGACATCATCAACGGCGGGCAGCGTCCCATCATGGAGGAATACGACAAGGGGCTTTTCATCCTCGTCAACGCCGTCACCCTGGACCCGGAGCTGAGCACCGAGCAGGTGGCCATCTTCACATCAGGCAACGCGGTCGTCACCTTCCAGTCCAAACCGGCCCCACTGCTGGAACCTCTCCGCGACCGCATCATCAAGGGACGGGGCCGCAGCCGCCGCATGAAAGCGGACTACCTGACCTACAACGTGCTGGACATCATCGTGGACCACTACTTCCCCATGGCCGAGCATTACGGCTTGCTCCTGGAAGAACTCGAGGATCAGATCACGACCGCCTCGGGTGACGGCCGCATTGTGGCCCAACTGCACGCCATCAAACGCGAACTCCTGACCGTGCGCCGCTCCCTCTGGCCGCTCCGGGAAATCGTGGCCGGGCTGCTGAGCCCGACCCTGGATATCATCTCGGAGGATGTGTACCCCTTCCTCCAGGACTGCCACCAGCACGTCATGCAGGTCATCGAGATCGTGACCACCTACAACGAAGCGGCCTCCTCCTTGTCCGACCTGTACCTGTCCTCCCTGAGCAACAGCATGAACGCGGTCATGAAGACCCTGACCATCATCGCCACCATTTTCATCCCGCTTACCTTCGTCGCCGGGATCTACGGCATGAATTTCAACCCGGAACGATCTCCCTGGAACATGCCGGAACTCGACTGGTACTGGGGATATCCCTTTGCCCTGATCCTGATGGTGGGCGTCGGTCTCTGCATGTATGTCTATTTCAAGCGCAAAAAGTGGTTCTAGCGCGGCCCTGTCCAGACCATGGACGAAACCGGCGTCTCCTTGTTGATCAAGCCCCGCCTTTTCATGAAAGACTGCATGGTTTGCCAACGAGCCGGGTCCTGTTGCGGGCTGCCTTTGAAGAAGGGCAGGGTCACGGCAAAGGCCCGGCGGTTCAGCTCGTCGGCGAGGTCCGGGTTGGCTTCGACAAACACGCCAAAGGCCCGCTGGGCGTGGCCCAGGGTGTAATCGATGCCCTGGGTCAGACCGCGCATAAAGGCCGCGACCCGCGCCGGGTTTTCCTTGAGCGTCTTCTCGCTGCAAATGATCACCAGTTCGTAGAAGTCCGGGACGCCGTTTTCCTCCAAAGGCAGGATGCCCACGGGCTTGCCTTCCAGTTCGATCTGGATGGCTTCATAGTTGCGGAAAGCGCCGATAACCGCGTCCAATTGGCCGCTGAGCAGCGGCGGGGACAGGTTGAAGCCCACTCGCACGGCCTGGTAATCGCTGGGCTTGAGGCCGCCCTTTTCGGCCACGGCCTCCAGCAGCACCCGGTACAGCGGCTCGACCGAATAGCCAATCTTGCGGCCCCGCAGGTCGGCCGGGGTCTGGATGCCCGAGGACTTGAGAAAGAGGATGGTGCTCAGCGGATGTTGGACCAAGGCGCCGATGGAGACAATGGGCAGGCCCTCGGACCGGGCGATGATCACGCTGGGCTCGTAGCTGATGGCGAAGTCGATCTTGCCCGCGGCCACCAGCTTGAGCGGGTCGTTGGGGTCGGCCGGCACCAAGATTTTCACGCTGAGGTCCTGCTTGGCGAAAAGGCCCATCCGGTCGGCCACATAGGCGGGCACATGGTCCGGGTTGGGGTACCAATCGAGCATGAAGGTGACCTTTTGCTCGGCCCAAACCGGCAGGGCCAGGGCCGTGCAAAAAATTAAAGCAACACATAAAGTTTTTAACATAACATTCATTTTATTCATGGCTTTCTCCTTTCAGCGCCGCCAAGGAACCAAGACGCGTTCCAGCCCGCTCACCAGTGCGTACAACCCCACGCCCAACAGCGACAGAATGCCGATGGCGGCGAACACAAGCTCCACCTGCAGCTGGGCGTTGGCGTGAATCATCAGGTATCCCAGCCCGCGCTGGGCGCCGACCCATTCGCCGATCACCGCGCCGATCACGCTGACCGCCACCCCGATCTTGATCCCGGAAAAGAAATACGGCAGGGCCTGCGGCACCCGCACCTTGAAAAAGATCTGGCGGGGCGAGGCCTCCAGAATTTTCAAAAGGGCCACCGTGTCCGGGTCCGCGGCCCGGAGGCCCTGCACCGTGTTGATGACAATGGGGAAGAAGACGATGACCGCGGCCATGACCACCTTGGACCCGATCCCGTAGCCGAACCACAGGATCAGCAGCGGGGCCGCGGCAAAGACCGGCACGGTCTGGGAGGCGATGACCAGAGGCAGCAGGGACCGCTCCACCATGCGCGAGGCATAGATGGCCACGGCCAAGCCCACGCCCAGCGCCAAAGCGACCAGGAATCCCAAGGCCACCTCCAGCAGGGTGATCAGACCGTGAAATAAGAGCAGGCCCAGCCGGTCCCACATCACGACCAGAATCCGGCCCGGACTCGGCAGGATATAATGCGGCACGTTAAAGACCTTCACCCCGGCCTCCCAGATCAAACCGATGGCCAGGAGCACGCACAGGGGCAGGACCACGTTCAGAATCCGGCTCTTCACGCTTCCCCCTCCGGCCTGGATTCCAGAAGGTCCAGGAGTTCCTCCTTGAGCCGCACCATTTCCGACTGGGTGACCCGCCTGGGCCGGTCCAAGGGCACGTCCAGATCGGCCCGGATGCGGCCCGGCCGGGCGGTCATGACATAGACCCGGTCCGCCAAAAGCAGGGCTTCCTCCACGTCGTGGGTGACCAGCAGCACCGAGGCCTTGAAGCGGCTGAAGGCCTTGAGCAGCCAGCGCTGCATCTCCCGCCGGGTGATGGCGTCCAAGGCCCCGAAGGGCTCGTCCAACAGCCAGATGTTCTTGCCGCACAGGATGGTGCGCACCAGGGCAACGCGCTGCCGCATGCCGCCGGACAGCTCGTCCGGATAGCGGTCCTCAAACCCGTCCAGACCAAAGACTTCCAGCAGCTCCCGCGCCCGCCTCCGGGCTTCCGAGCGGGGCGCGCCCTGGATTTCCAAACCGAGCACCGCGTTGTCCAGCATCTTTCTCCAGGGCAGGAGCAGGTCCTTCTGCTGCATGTAGGCCACAATGCCCCGAAGGCTGTCCGCCGGCCTGCCCCGCAGCCGGATTTTCCCGTCGTTCGGCCGGACCAGACCGGCCAGCACGTTGAAAAAGGTGCTCTTGCCGCAGCCGCTCGGCCCGATCAGGGCCACGCATTCCCCCTGGCCCAGGCGCAGACGAACGTCTTCGAGCACGGGCAGGGCCTCAGGCCCGTGGCCAAAGGTCATGCCCAGCCCCTCGACCTCCAACAGGGGAGGCTCGTTCGATTCGGCCGTGATGGGACGTTGGGAATTCATGGGACCAATAAAAAAACCGTCTTCCGGGATGCGGAAAACGGCGCGGGAAACCGGGCGTCACCCTGAAAAGACAACCCCCCTGGTTTCTGCTCGCCGCTTCCCTACGCTGGTATTACCCAGATCAGGTGCAAAGGGTCTCCGAGCCTTTCGGCCCGTTTCTCAGGAAACCACCCCTAGCGACAAGAGAATCATATCACAAGCATGATGGGAAAAAAAGGATTTTCGCGGCCGGCCCGCGAAACGGGACCAGCGCTGGACGCCATGGCACATTGATGGAACTTACAAGCGAAGGATGTACTACCCCCCAAGTGGCTTGAGCTTCCCTATCCGAGAGGACGAATTGCTCAATGGACTTTTAGCTCTTATAATTGCTTTTGTGTGTTATCCGATCTAAATTCAGCGTTGCTGCTTTTTTCTCCACGCAACCAATCCGGCAAGACCAGTACCCAATAGGAGTATAGAAGCGGGTACGGGAACCGCTTCAACTACAGGAGCCGCGGAAGAAATCGCCCCCAGGGCATCGATGTCCGCGCCAGCGTACGGAGATCCGCTTAAATGGAGATTCTTATCCACAAGCTTCACGTAGCTGTATTGGTCCCACAACACGACTCCTGAGCCGATATAGGCGTCTATATCAACCCCGGAGATTGATCCGCCTACCTCACCCACGCTGATCCAATTAGAGCCATCCTTGCTGATAGAAACATAGGTCGGCTCGACAGCGGGACCAATCTCAAACACCCAGAGGTCTTTATCGCTGTTACCGGAGGTGGTCAGAGAGTTATCGGTGAACTTGAGGATGAGGGTGCCGCCCCACCCCAACGAAACATAGTAATTCCCGGTGGGTTCGTCAGGAACCCCGAGGGCTGCGTCGGGATTATTATAGGGAGCTATTGTATTTGGGCCAGGGGTGAAGCTAACCACTTGATCTGCAAATGAAACATCACCCTGTGGAAAATCAACTCCTTTATATGTGGTCGCATGAGCAGTCGTGGCGAACACCAGCAACATGAAAACGGAAAATACGATTTTCACCTCTAGCCCCCGTACAAACTGGAATTATGCGGCATCGGCCGCGTTTACTTTTTTCAATCTTCCTAAACTGCTCATCTCCTGAAAAGGGGAGATTGAGCAGGGTCGAAAACTTGGTCTCTTTTTAGCAAGAATATTTAAAAAGCAAATCTATCTTCCAAGCCTGCGCCCGAAGCCTATCAACCCGATCAGGCCGGAGCCAAGCAACCACATCGCGCCGGGAACGGGAACGGTTGCCCCCTGGGCTAGGCACTCATGCCAGATATGCCCATCCATTGAGAAACTCTGTCCGAAAATGTCTATCGAGATCCATTCGGGATTGTAACCCTGTATAACGAAATTTGTTATATCCGCATGAACTATAAGTCCTTCTTCTAATGGTTCGTAAATGTATGTGTAGACGAGTTCTTTTTCAACAAAAATATCATCAGCAGCTTGATAAGGCGGAGCATCAGCATTTGGCGACCATTCAGGGGTTGACCAATTGATCCAGACCTCGGCGTACGCATTCACACTGCTGGGAACTAAGCGAAGGCTACAATCGATAACCTTGTAATAGCCCCAAACGGTTGGGTGATCATAAAACCATTGGCTCCAGAGGATGTCATTGCCTAAATTGTACGGGTACCACTCACCAGTGTAAGGGTTTTCTATTGTGGATGGGTACCCTGAGCCTCCGCTACCATCAACCAACATGCCGTTCCCATCCAATTCTCCCCAAAAATATTCCTCAGTTGGTACGGCCGAGGCTGGATAAGCAGCCAGGAGGGACAATATGCAGACAAACGTACAGGTCAAGATCAAAATTCGTTGATTCATGGCTCTCCCTCAGCTTGTCTTTGACCAATGCATTTTTCAAATGCAGGCTAGCTGACGGAACCCGACTTTGTCAATACGAAGAAAGTATTAAACTCGTAGCCTTTTTTTGCTGCTCTGTCCCTCGAAGAGACGCGCTCAGTGTCCAAAGGACAAGAAATCTAACTAAAAGCGAAATCAGTGACCACCGGTAGAGCCGGTGGTCACTGACTATTCGCTGGGCCTGACCAAGCCGCCCCCGTCCAGGGGAATGATCACACCCGTGACATAGGCGCCGGCTCGTGAAGAAAGAAAGATCGCCAGGCCGGCCACGTCCTCGGGCGTACCGATTCGGCCGAGGGGGATCCGTGATTCCATGGCCTTCCGGGCTTCTTCATTGTCCGTGATAAAGGCCATCATCTTGCTGGGGAAAGGCCCCGGTGCGATGGCATTCACGGTCACATGGTCCTTGGCGAACTGAGAGGCCCAGTTTTTGGTCATCTGGTGGACGGCGGCCTTGCTGGGACCATAGGCAAAGGCCACGCCCCCTGTGCTGAAACCGGCTACGGAACCCAAGTTGATGATGCGGGCCGGGTCTTCAAAGGTGCCTGCTTTTTTCAACAACGGCATGATCTCGCGGGTCACGAAAAACGGTCCCTTGACGTTGATGTTCAAGACTTTATCCCAGGCATCGTTCGAGAATTCCTCGAAAGGCGCCCCCCAGGTCGCCCCGGCATTATTGACCAGGATATGCACCTTGTCTTCCCTGGCCTTGACAGCTTCACCGAACATTTTGACGCCTTCTTCGGAGGACAAGTCGGCGGGAATGGAGATGCATTCTCCTGTTTTGGACAGTTCGGCCGCGGCCGCGTCACAAGCGGCGGCTTTTCGCGAAGTGATATAAACCTTTACGCCCGCTTCGATAAAACCCCTGGCGATCATAAACCCTATCCCGCGGGAACCGCCTGTTACAACAGCCGTCTTGCCTTCCAACTTAAACAGATCTTTCATTGTTCGCTCCTCTAATTGAGTTGAGTTGATAGGAACTTCCTTTTTTGGGGAAGAAATATATGGGTTTCCGGGTTGAATATCAATAAAAGACCTCTGACAAGGAATGAGAATACCACAGTCGCCTATTTTCTTTCAAGCGTAAGATGCAATCCCGTTCCCTCAACAAACCAATAAATATCAATCACATGCATTTTTGAACCTCTTGGCTCGCTTCCCACCCAAACAACCGCCCGCCCTGCCCTCCTGCCCCCTTTTCCTTGTGTTTCCCGGCACTTTGAGCTAAGATGCCTTACCAACGAAATCCGGCCTGTCAGATGCTCCACAACGCGCGAGCGGATTTTAAAATCCCCGGCGCCAAACATTCCCGTTCCAGGCTGCCCCTCATGATTCCCTGGCCGCGGCAAATCAGCGGCCGCCCGGGAGATTCACCACGACCACGGAAGGAGGCCAACCCATGCTTAAAAAGATATCCGGCGCTGTAATGGTTTTATTTCTGCTGGTCGGTCTGACCGGAACGAGCCAGGCCGCCAAACAGCAGGTGAACATCGCCGTGGTTTGGGGGGGAGCCGAGCTGTCCGCCTTCGAGGCCGTGGCCGCGCCTTTCGAAAAGGAGACCGGCATCGACGTGGTCATCGAATCGGTGGGGCGGGACCTTTCGACCGTGCTGTTCACCCGCTTTCAGGCCGGCAACCCGCCGGACATGGCGGCCATGCCCAACCCCGGCCAGATGCGGGAGTTCGTGACTCAAAAGGGGCTGGCCCCTCTGGACCCGGCCATCGTCAGCGACCATCCCGCGGCCTTCAAGAACCTGGGCAGCGTGAACGGCAAGCTGTACGGCGTGTTCATCGGCGCGGACCTTAAAAGCCTGATCTGGTACGACCCCAAGGCCTTCAAGGCCAAGGGCTATCCGATTCCCACGACCTGGTCGGACCTCTTGGTCCTGTCGGACCGGATCGCGGCCGACGGGGCCGCGCCCTGGGCCATCGGGCTGAAAAGCGGCGCGGCCAGCGGCTGGCCCGGCACGGATTGGATCGAGGACATCATGCTCCGCGCGGCCGGCCCCGAGGTGTACGACCAATGGGTGCGGCACGACATCAAGTGGACCTCGCCGCCGGTCCGCCGGGCCTGGGAGCTGTTCGGCCGGATCGTGCGTAACGAGAAATACGTGTTCGGCGGGACCATGGGCGCGCTGAGCATCAGCTTCGGCGATTCCCCGGCGGCCCTGTTCACCCAATCGCCCCACGCCTACCTCCACCGGCAGGCCACCTTTATCCAGAGTTTCATCAAGAAAGCCAACCCGTCCTTGGTCGCCGGGCAGGATTACGACGTCTTTGTCTTTCCGCCCATCGATGCCAAGGTCGGCAACCCGCTCCTGGGGGCCGGCGATCTCATCAGCGTCTTCCGGGACAAGCCCGAGGCCATGCAGTTCATTAAATACCTGGCCTCGGCTAAGGCCCAGGAAATCTGGGTGAAGAAACTGGGCAAGCTGGGCGTGAACGCCCGGATCGACCCGGCGGCATATCCCGACCCGATCACGGCCAAGGCGGCCCGCCTCCTTCAGCAGGCCGACGCCTTCCGCTTCGACGGCTCGGATTTGATGCCCGCGGCCGTGGGTTCCGGGACCTTCTGGTCCGGGGTGCTCGATTACGTGGGCGGCAAGGATTTGGACGCGGTCCTGGAAAGGATCGAGAAGAGCGCCGAGTCCGCTTACAAATAAGAACCGGTTCCGTCGTCCCGGCCCCCGGTCTTGACCGCTACTGGAAAGGGGCTCTGCAAGTGCTGCGCACCCGTTGGTGGACCCCCTGGCTGTTCACCCTCCCGGCCCTGGCCGTCCTGGTCTTTTTCCTGATCTACCCGTCGCTCGAAACCGTGTACCTGTCCTTTCTGGACAAGCACGCCCAGGCCTTTGTCGGGCTGGCCAACTACGTCCGGGTCTTCACCAGCGGCGAGACGCTCGTCGCCTTCCGCAACAACGCCATCTGGCTGGTCTTCTTCACCACCCTGTGCGTCTCCTTCGGCCTGATGCTGGCCGTGCTTTTGGACCGGGTGAGGTACGAATGGCTGGCCAAGTCGGTCATCTTCCTGCCCATGGCCATCTCCATGGTCGGGGCCAGCGTTATCTGGAAATTCATATACGCCTACCGGCCGCCGGGCATCCCCCAGATCGGGCTGCTGAACGCCCTGGTGGTCCGCTTCGGCGGCCAGCCCCAGGGCTGGTTGGTCTCCAGGCCCTGGAACAACCTCTCCATCGTGATGGTCGGCGTCTGGATCTGGACCGGGTTCTGCATGGTCGTGCTGTCCGCGGCCTACAAGGACATCCCGCGCGACGTCCTCGAATCCGCCCGGATCGACGGGGCCAGCGAGTGGCAGATTTTCTGGCGGATCGTCCTGCCCATGATGCGCTCCACCATCCTGGTGGTCACCACCACCATGATTGTTTTCGTGCTCAAGATTTTCGACATCGTCTATGTCATGACCAACGGCAACTTCGACACCGAGGTCCTGGCCAACCGCATGTACAAGATGTTCCAGTACCCGGACTTGGGCCAGGCCAGCACCTTGGCCGTGATCCTGCTGCTGCTCATCCTGCCCATCATCTTCTTTCACCTGAGGCAGGCGCGGGTTCGGGACGAGGCGAGCACATGAAGCGGCCAGCCGTAACCATTCCCCGCCTGATCCTGCACGTCGTGGTCCTGGGCCTGATCGCGTTGTGGCTGCTGCCCAGTCTGGGGTTGCTGCTGACCTCGCTAAGGCCGCCGGCCGAAGTGGCCCAATCCGGGTGGTGGACCGTGTTAGAAGCGCCGCTTCATTTCACCCAATTCACCCTGGGAAATTACCGTTCCGTGATTTTCGGCCAAGGCCTGGGGCGGGCCTTTGTCAACAGCCTGATCATCGCCGTGCCGGCCACGATCCTGCCGGTCCTGGTGGCCGCCTTTGCCGCCTATGCCTTCGCCTGGATGAAATTCCCGGCCCGGGACACCCTGTTCCTGGTCGTGGTGGGCCTCTTGATCGTGCCCCTGCAAATGACCTTCATCCCCATACTGCGCGTGTTCAACGCGCTTCACCTGGCCGGGACCTTTCCGGCCATCTGGCTGGCCCACACCGGCTACGGCCTGCCGCTCACGCTCTATTTGCTGCACAACTTCATCAGCCGTCTGCCCCCCGACCTGATCGCCTCGGCCGCCATCGACGGCGCCCCGCCGCTTCAGATTTTCTTAAGGATCGTCCTACCCCTGTCCGTGCCGGCCCTGGCCTCGGTGGTCATCTTCCAATTCCTGTGGGTCTGGAATGACCTCCTGGTGGCCCTGATCTACCTGGGCGGCGCGCCAAGCGTGGCCCCGGTCACGCTCAAAGTGGCCAACCTGGTGGGGTCCCGAGGCCAGGACTGGGAACTCCTGACCGCCGCGGCCTTTGTCTCCATGGTCCTCCCGCTCATCGTTTTCTTCTCCATGCAGCATCATTTCGTCAAAGGCATTCTGGCCGGTTCGATCAAGGGCTGAACTTATCCCCAGGCCATAGCCCCGAGCGGGCAAGAAGGTGATCGGCGGGGTGACAATTCACCCCGGAAAATTTATTGGATAGGGGAGCCGGAAAGCAAGAAGCGCTCAGGAGGGTCCGTCTTCGATAGGAATGAAACGCCGAGGTATTCTTCTTGTCCCGCTTTCAGCGAGACCCGGACAACAAGTTGTCCGGGCTATCTATCATCCAAAGCATGGCCGACACGTCGCCATGGTACTTTGCACTTCATGGAGTAGAGCAAAGCTCCTCGTAAAACAAATAAGCGCTAGTGAGCGCCTTCGCTGAACCTTGTGAAACTTGGTAAGCTCTCCGAAAGCTATGAGAAATTATAAATTTTGCCAAGATGTTCCACTTACAGCATAGTCCAAAGACAGTCGTTTGTTTGAGCGTACTTTGGAAAAGCTCAACCAAATGCAGTGGATTTGGATTTATAATTAAAACTGGTTTAGGTTTCCAGCGTAATAAATCAACGAGCATTTCGAATGATTCACCGTCGTCTATTCTTTCTTGTTTTGACCCGAACGAATAACCAATAATACACAAACATTTAATAGTGGCAAAAATATCTTTCAAGCGATGATAGGGAATCCTTGAGGTAACAGAAGAATCCTCAGGTATCGGTCTCCAGTAACGGAATGATTTGTTTATCGATTGAGGAATTGTTAACCATTTTATAGCATTTTGCATTGCCAATGAATGAGCGACATAGGGATTCACTTTACCGTGAGGATAAAGGATCTCATGCTTTGAATCAATACAATATGCTAAATTATCAACATTAAAATTGAATATTACAGACGGATAAAAGAAATCAAACACGCGATATTGTGGTGTAACAATATGATCGTATCGCGTTAAAATTCGAGCCACCTCCACCTCCACAAATTCCGGCGGAGTAAGGACATCAAGTTCCCATTGCTCAATGGCACAATCTTCTTGTTGAGAAGCAGCCGTTGGGCTTAAAATAACTTTCTTCAGCGGAGTCATTTGTTGAGCGGATACTGGAAAAAGACCATTTTCCCAGAAGCTCTTTCTTACAAGGTTCGGCAGATCAGCACCCAAAGGGAACACAGGATAAGAGGCTCCTCCCCCGAGGATGTACAGACTACGAGTAAAAATTACTCTTAAGAACAAATTCCAAGAAAACATTTTATCTTCTACTTACCATTAAATAGCCAAGTAGGTTGGGTAGAGCGAAGCGAAACCCAACACATTAATTTATACCCCACATCATCCTCAAATGTCAATGCCTCGGGGATGCGGCCCAATGGTGCTTAACCGGGTTATAATGAATGCACTCAAGTGTCGCGTCCCACAAATTCCTTGCATTGAATCAGCCCCATCCCGTCACCATGAGGAGCGAAGCGACGTGGCAATCTCGTTCTTCAACCAACGATGAGATTGCCATGTCGTTACGCTTTCGTCCACTTTCAGTGGACTCCTGCGTGACTCCTCGCAATGACGAAACGGGACTTTTTTGATAAAAAATTCCTGGACACAATATAAACGATAAGAAAATCATATCTCAAATGCAGCCAACATATAGGAAAACATCAAACAAATTTCTGTGCAGGCCATGACATCCAATCCTTGATTCCCACCCTGACAACCGGCTATCCTATCCCCTGCCCGTTCGTCGGGCTGGACAATCCTTTCACACGAGGTGACGCATGAGCGATTACTTGGAGGACCTGAAAGAGAAAACGCGCAAGACCGCGGACCTGTATTTCGGGAACATGCCGCCGGAGTCCAGGGCGTATGCCCTGTGGCGGTCCTTTGACAAGGACCTGGCCAAGACCTTGTCCATGCACTACACAGGGGAAATCTACGCCCGGGAGAAGATTCCCCACAAGCTGCGCCAGCTCGCGGCCATCGCGGCCTTGACCGTGCTGGAGCGGTCTGAGGAGCTGTACATTCACATCTGGGCCGGGCTGAACGTGGGCCTCACGGCCGAAGAAGTGACCGAGGTCATTTTCCAGATGGCCACCTATGGCGGCATGCCCGTGACCAACACGGCGCTCAAGGTGCTGCGGGATGTGCTGGAGGAACGGAAGAAGGTGTTAGGCGAGGAATAATGTCTACGAACGGGGGCGGATCACGGTGCGGCGGCGGTAAAGGCCGGGGTCCACGGTCATGTTGGGGGCCACGAGGCACTGCGGACCCATCATGGTGCCCGGGCTGGTGACCGAGTTGCAGCCCAGGGAGGTGCGGTCGCCGAGGATGGCCCCGAACTTGCGGAGGCCCGTGTCCACGACCTGGCCGTCCACCTTGATCTTGACCGGGCCTTCCACGATCTTGAAGTTGGCCAGCTTGGTGCCGGCGCCCAGGTTGACCTCCCGGCCCAGGATGCTGTCGCCCACGTAGGCGAAGTGCGCGGCCTTGGCCCCGTCCAGAAGGACCGCGTTCTTGAGTTCGCTGGCGTGGCCCACCACGCAGCCCCGGCCGATGTGGCACGACCCGCGGATGTAGGCGCCCTGCCGGACCTCGGTGCGGTCCCCGATGCGCGTGGGGCCTTTGATGAGCGCGCCGGGCTCGACCACCACGCCCTGACCGAACTGGATGTCGTCGCTCAGGAGCGCGGCCCCGGCGTAGATCACGGTGGCTCCGTCCAGCCGCTTTCCATCGGCGATCACCTCGAACCGGCCCTTGGTCGCGTCTCCGGGACGGAGTTGGAATCCGTCAGTCAGCACCCGGCCCTGGTGCAGGACGTGGGTCCGGGAGAGCACGTCTCCAGACTGCCGAATTCTGGCCACCAAACCGCCGCTGACCTGCCGCGAAAATGCCACAATCCGGCCGAGTGCTTCCCAGACGCTATCGATCCCGTCGAAGAGCGGAGCGGCCTCTTGCCCGTCCAAATCGAAAAATTCAGATGGTTGAAATTTCATCTCTAAAGTAAAATATCTTCCAAACCCATAGGAGCTTGATTTGGGGAACTAGGCCCGTCGTTCCCGCCGCTTGATCTCCTCGACCATGACCAGGTTGCCCAGGTCGCCGGGCACGCAGATGATGGCCCGACCTTTGTTGATGCGCGAAATCTGGCGGATGAACTCGACCAGGACCGGGTTGTCGTCCAGCATGAAGGTGTCGATGTTCATACCCTGGGAGGTCACCTTGCGAACCTCGGCCAGCGTGGCTTTGCAGGCGTTGGGGCTGATGCCGAACATGCCGTTGGGCAGCTCGATGTGCAGGTGCTCGCCGTGGTAGTAGGCGGTGGGCTGGCCGTCGGTGATGACGATGACCCGGTTGTTGCGATTGCCGCTGCGTTTGATCAGATTCATGGCCAGGCGCAGGGCGCCCTGGAGGTTGGTGTAGGCCTGACCGCGGTCCCAGATGGCCAAGGCCAAGTCCTTGCCCTTGAGTTCCCGGGCCTCGGTGGAGAACCCGACGATGTGGAACTTGTCCCTGGGAAACCTTGACCGCACGTAGTGATCCAGGGCCAGGGCCACCTTCTTGGCCGCCTGGAACCGGCCCTCCCAGGACATGGACCAGGACAGGTCCAGGAGCATGACCGTGGTCGAGGTGATGAGCTGTTCCCGGTCCCGGACGTAGAAATCGTCGGGAGACAGTTTGAAGTGATCGTCGGCCCGTCCCCGCCGCTGCACCGCGCCAAGGATGGTGCGGGTGATGTCCAGGTCGAACCGGTCGCCGTATTGATACCGCCGCGAGGTGTCGGGCTCGATCTCCCCGGACTGCGGCGCATTGCCCAGGTGGCCCCCCTGCTTGTCCTGCTTGGCCTGGTAGTAGAGCTTGCCAAAGGCCAGCTCCCCCAGATTGCGAATGCCGCGGGGGGTCATGTCAAAGCCCTTGCGCGAAAACTCGACGATCCCCTCCTGGGTCATCATCTCGGGCAGACGGATCAAAACCATGAGCGACCGGGTGGCCTCGTCCCCGAGCATCTCCTTGAGGGACTGCATGTCCACCTGCTCGAACTCGCCGTTCAGGAGCTGCTGCTGCAGGGCCTCCAGAGACTGCATCTGACGCATCAATTCGAGGGCCTCTTCGAAATCCAGAGACTCCTCGCCGGTGAATTTCCGGCCGTGCTGGGCGTAAAATTCATACAGGTCGAGCATGTCCTGCTCGCGGCCGCGCCACTCCTCGAAGGTCTCCATGGCGTCGGGGTCGGCCCAGGGGAAGTTGTCCAGGCTGCGGAACTTTTCCAGCAGGCCGGGCGGCAGGTCCCAGAAAGACGGGGGCGGTTCGATATTGGTCTGCTGGCGGGCCATGGCCTCCTGGCCCAACAGGTGTTCGAGGGCCTCCTTGGGCATGTCAAAGGCATGATCCAGATTGTATTTCTCGTAGAGTTCGTTCATCTGCTGCTGGATTTCCTGGAGCATTTCCTCAAGGCCCATGACCCGGAAGTTCATCCCGGAAAAGCCGTCCCACAGCATTTGGGCCAAGGCCATGTTCGGGGTCATGCCCTTCATGATGTTTTCCATGAAGGCGTCCACGATCTCCTTCTTTTTCAGGCTGAAGGGATCCTGGAGACCATCCCAGGCAGAGTAAACGATCCGTCTCATTTATAGATCCTCCGGTCGCCGGACACCTCCCGATTGAGCTTGTTCGACAGGTGGAGTCCTTCGAGGATAAATTCGATGGCCGCGGAGACCTCGGCCGGCTGGCTCGTGTCCACCAATTCACGCACGGCCTCCCGCATGCCCGGAATGACTTTCAAACCGTCCATGTAATCCTGAGAGGGCATGAGCTGGGACACTTCGGCGCCCATGCCGTTGTCAAAGGCGTCCACGATGGAGGTCAACTCGTCCGCGTCGAAGTATTCGTCGAACACGACCTTGACCGCGCGCCGGGCCAGGTCCTCGACGATCTCGGCCTCGCTGCTGCCCGCGCTCTCGTATTCCAGTTCCAGCTTGCCGACGATGGCCGGGAAGGTCGATTCCACGTCGGTCACCCGGGGAACGACCTGCTTCTCCCCCACGGTCAGGCAGCGCCGCATGGCCGCGCCCAGGATGGACTCGAAGCTACGGATGGTCACCCGGCAACTGACCCCGGAATGCTGGCTCACCTCGGAATTGCTCCGGGCCTGGAGGGTGATCTCGGCCAGAATCTGCTTGATGAAATCCGGGATGTTCATCTCGTAGCCTTCGAACTGGAGATGCCGGGTTTCCTGCTCGGCCACGGCGACCTCGGTCTCGCGGGTGGCCGGGTAATGGGTGCGGACCTGGACGTCGAAGCGGTCCTTGAGCGGGGTGATGATCCGACCGCGGCTGGTGTAATCCTCGGGGTTGGCGCTGGCGATGATCAGGATGTCCAAGGGCAGACGGACCGGGAAGCCCTTGATCTGAAAGTCGTTCTCCTCCATGACGTTGAAGAAGGCCACCTGGATTTTTTCGGCCAGGTCGGGCAGCTCGTTCACGGCGAAGATTCCCCGGTTGGCCCGGGGCACCAAGCCGAAATGAATGGCCGTCTCGTCCCCCAAAGTCCGGCCCTCGGCGATCTTGATGGGGTCCACCTCGCCGATCAGGTCGGCCGTGCTCACATCGGACGTGGCCAGCTTTTCCACCAGACGACGGTCGCGGGGAATATAGTGCAGCGGCAGTTCGTCGCCCAGTTCGGCCAGCCGCTCCTTGCACTCGGTGCAGATTGGCTTGAAAGGATCGCAGTTCACTGGGCAGCCGGCCACGGCCGGAATTTCCGAGTCGAGGAAATGGACGAAGTTTCGGATCAGCCGACTTTTGCCCTGACCGCGCTCCCCGAGAAGAATGATGTTGTGCCCGCAGAGGATGGCGTTAACGAGATGGGGGATGACGGTGTCCTCGTATCCGATCAGGTCGGGGAAAAGGACTTCCTTGTTCTTCATCTTGCGGATCAAATTCCGCCGCATTTCCTCCCGCACCGATGGCAGCCGCGACGTGATTTTCTTCAGCTCCCCGAGAGTCTTGGGTTTATCGGTAATCATGCACGCTCCTTTCCCCAAACCAAACCTAAAACTTATGCCAAAGTATATCCGCCCAGGGCATTAGCGTCAAGCGGATAGCCGGCCCGAAAAGGGCGGCGGCCAAGCCGGCCGGGGCCGTTGACTCTCTGTTTTCCTTCAAGATTTTCTTTCCGCTCCCTGAAGCGTCCGGCCCGCGGCTGGGAGAGGTCTCAATCCCTTGGCCGATCACCAAGGGCAGGAATGGCGCATCGGGGCGGCCCCAGGGCCGCCCAAGGCCGGAAACAAACGGAACGCGGCCAGGCGCGGTCGGCCCCATGGGAATCTCTTTGACATTTCTCTTGGAAGACGATTATATCTCGGCTTAAAACAAGGATGGCCGGCCGAAAGGAAAAAATCATGCATCCACTCATCCAAAGGCTTCTTCAGGAGGGCGTGATCCTCACCGACGGGTCCTGGGGAACCCAGATGCAGGCCAGAGGCCTGAAACCGGGCGAGTCGCCGGACGCCTGGAACCTGACCCACCCGGACCTGGTCGAGGAGGTGGCCCGGCAGTACTTCGAGGCCGGCAGCCGCGTCATTCTGACCAACACCTTCGGCGCCAACCGCGTCATCCTGGACAAGCACGGTCTGGCCGACCGAACCGTGGAGATCAACGAAGCCGGCGTGCAAATCTCCAAGCGGGCCGTGGGCGACAAGGCCCTGGTCTTCGCCTCGATCGGCCCCAGCGGCAAGATGCTCCTCACGGGCGACGTGACCAAGGGCGAACTTCAAGCCGCCTTCGAGGAACAGGCCCAGGCCCAGGCCCGGGCCGGCGCGGACGGCATCGTGGTCGAGACTATGATGGACCTCGACGAAGCCCTCCTGGCCGCGGCCGCGGCCAAACAGACCGGCCTGCCGGTCATCGCCAGCATGGTCTTTGACGCGGGCAAGGGCAAGGACCGAACCATGATGGGCGTGTCGCCCGAGCAGGCGGTCGAGGCTTTTTCCCAGGCCGGCCTGGACGGCATCGGCGCCAATTGCGGCCAGGGCATCGAGGGTTTTCTTCCCATCTGCCGCCGCATGCGGGCCGCCACCGACCTGCCCCTATGGATGAAGCCCAACGCCGGGCTGCCCGAGGTGGTTGACGGCGAAACCATTTACCGCACCACGCCGGACGAGTTCGCGGGCTATGTACCGGACTTGGTCTCGGCCGGGGCCAACTTCGTGGGCGGCTGCTGCGGCACCAACCAAGTCTTTATCCAGGCCGTGGGACGGACGCTTCAGACTTTAGCCTAAACATCGAGGATAGTCGGCCGACGCGCTTAGGCGGTGCGCCGTTCCGCATCCATGCGGTCGAAGACGTCGCAGGTTTTGGCCCAGGGATGAGGCCCGGCCTCGATCTTGAGGCCGAGTTCCTGGCAGAGGTCCGTACTTTCGGTGTAGGCCGGCCAGGACGTCGCGCCCGGACCGTTGGGATCGCCGGTCGCGGCGAAACGCATCCAGTAGGTCTGCATGGCCCGGGAAACAGTCCAATCCTCGTCGGTGAACGGCTCCTTGGCCGTGAAATCGGTGCCCAGGGCGAATCGGATTTCAATGCCGTGGAAGGCGCCGAAGCGTTCCAGCCGTCCGCCTCGGCCTTTGTTGAAGTAATACAGAAAAGCCTTTTGCCCGCTTTGGTCGATGCTTCGGGCCAGAGCCCTGGCCGGGCGGGTCCAGATGGCGTCCGTGAGCACGCGGTTCAGCACCACCAAGGGTGCGGCCCCCTTAAGCGCCGGATAGGCGGACAGGATTTCTTCGACGCGGCCTGGGAAAAAAGCTTCGAGCCGCTCGGCCGGGTCGCCCGCGGAACCGGACAAAGCCCCGAGAAAAAGGCTGGCCTCGGCGTCGTTCGAGCCGACGATGACCGGCATCGGGGCCTGCCGGCCCTGGCCGAACAGGTCCAGCGGTTCCTCGGGCAGCACCCAGCCGTCCAGGACCGGCCCGGCGATGAAGTCGCTTTCGGCCGGAATCTGAGGCCTGGGCCAGGGCGAGATCAAAGGCGCGGTGCGGGCCTGGGCCGCTTGGATCAATTTGTCGGCCGGAACGCTCCGGAGATCGGCCAGGCATTGGCAGCCGAGCTTTTTGGCCAGAGCGGCCCCGTGTTCCTCCATGGCCGGCAGCCCGGCCCGGGGTTCTTTCAGCCGACCCAGGGCCCGAAAGGGCGAGCCGCTCTGGATAATGGCCCGATGGAACAGGCCTCGGGACAGCGGCGTGCTCATCTGGAAACAGACGCTGCGCGCCCCGCCCGATTCCCCGAAAATGGTCACCCGGTCCGGGTCCCCGCCAAAGGCGGCGATGTTGCGCCGCACCCACGCCAGGGCCGCCACTTGGTCCAAAAGCCCGTAATTGCCCGACACCCCGCGTTCGGATTCGGCCGACAGCCAGGGATGGGCCAAAAAACCCAACGGCCCCAGGCGGTAATTGATCGTGACCAGCACCACCCCGCCCCGGGCCAAAGACCGGCCTTCATAGGCGTCCGTGGACCCGGTGCCGCCATAGAACCCGCCGCCGTGAATCCAGACCATGACCGGCCGCCGCTCGCCGGCCTCCTTGGCCGCGGTGAAGACGTTCAAATACAGGCAGTCTTCGTCCTGCTGGTACACCTCGTCAAACGGCGGCGGCATCCGGATCTGCGGGCAGGCCGGGCCGTAGCCGGCGCAGTCCCGAACCCCGGCCCAGCCCGGAACCGGCGCCGGCGGACGCCAGCGAAGGTGTCCCACGGGCGGCGCGGCGAACGGAATCCCCTTAAAGGCGTACACCGCCCCCTCCGGGTCCAGGGCCGTTCCCTGAATCCGGCCGCCCTCGATCTCGATGGGCCGTTCGAGGTTGAACGCTGAATCGGGCATGGCCGCCCTTACTTTCTGGACAGGCTGAAAATGTTGAACGATCCCCAGGCCGGCATGCTCTCATACGTCCACTCGGTGCGAACGGCCTGGATGTAGACCGGCTCCCACAGCGGAATGAACCAGGCGTCCCGCCACAGGATTTGGGCGATCTGATCGATGAGCTTGGCCCGCTTGGCCTGATCGAACTCGACGGCCTGTTTCTTGACCAGGGCCTCGACTTCGTCGTTGGGGCCGTGCACGGACCAGGTGCCTTTTTGGGTAATGCAGGTTCTCAGCCAGGTGGAGGCCGGGTCGGGTCCGCCGAAGCCCGCTCCCCAATAGATCATGCCGTCCAGGGTCTTTTTCAGGATGTGACGCTGAATCACGGGCGGGGTGGTCTGGATGCGCTCGATCTCGACACCCACGTCCCGGAAAGATTGGATGATGGCCTCGGTGGCCGGGTGCGTATCCGCGGTCAGGTAGAACTTGGTGGAGAAGCCGTTGGGGTAGCCGGCCTCGGCCAGGAGCTTTTTCGCCCTTTCCGGATCGTAGGAATAAAACGGTACGTTGGGGTTGTAGCCGATGCCGTCGCGGCCGATCAGGGTGGTGCGGTGTTCCTTGCCCGTGCCGAAGTTCTTGATCAGCGAATCCACGTCAATGGCGTAGTTCAGCGCCCGCCGCACCCGCACGTCTTTGTAGGGATTGGGCGTTTCCGGTTCCGCGGCCGCGTTTTTAGGCCGCCGGCTCGGCGGACCCCAGTTGAACATGAGGAAGATCGGCGCATTCTTGTGCACATAGTGCAGCCCAATGGCCGGGTTGTCCTTGACCCCGATCACGCTGTCCGGCCGGATCACGGTGGCGTCCACTTCGCCGGCCTGCATGGCCGCGATGCGCGTCTGCTCCTGGGGAATGGCCCGGAGAACCACGGTCTCGACCGCGGCCGGCCCTCTCGCCCCGCGCTCGTATTTGGTCCGCCAGTAACCCGGGAAAGCCTTCATGGTCAAGGATTCGCCGACCCTGCGTTCGGCGATCTTATACGGCCCGGTGCCCACCGGGTTTTGCCCGAAGGCGTCGTCCCCCACCTTCTCGATATGGGCTTTGGGCACGACAAAGATGAAGCGGATCAGGGACATGAAAGAGGCGTCGGGCTGCCGGGTCTTGAAGATCACGGTCTCCGCGTCCGGGGCTTCCACGTCGTCGATAAGCCGATTCCAGACGCCGGAATTCGAGGCGCGGAACTTATCGTTGATGCGTCCCATCTGCCTGAGGGCCGAAAAGCGGATGTCCTCGGCGGTGAGGGGCTGGCCGTTGTGGAATTTCACCCCCTGGCGGATCTTGAAGCGCCAGTGCAGCGGATCGACCGTCTCCCAGGAAACGGCCAGGTCGCCCAGCAGATGGTAATCCAGCCCGCTTGGGCTGACCACGGACTGATAGACATAGGTGTAGAAGGCCGCTCCGAACTCGCCGCCCGCTTTCTGCGGATCGATGACCCGGTACTCGTTCGCCTCGGCGATGACGAACGTGTTCTTGTTCCCGGACGCGGCCCACAGGCCGGTGGGAACCACGCCGAAAGCGAGTACCAGGCATAGAACGAGCAAACCCCGCCAAGCCGTCTTCTTCAATTTTACTGGTTGCATTGACATTATTTCTCCCTTCTCGCGATGGGTTCAGGTCAGAGGGACTTCCTCATAATCCTGCCATGACCGGCATGATCTGTAAAGCCGCGCGGACCGAACCAAGAACTGTCTTATTTTTTCGCTGAACCGGGGGACAGCAGACGTCCGCCTTGTCGTCCGGCCAGGACGACCTGGGAAAGATGAACCGCCCCCACCGGCAGGTTTTGCACGCGGCAGCCGTGATCGAGATGAACGAGGCAGGAGGGGCAGGAGCTTACCACCAGTTCGGCAGCCGTGTCGCGGATGTTGGCGCTCTTGCGGTCCATGACCCGCCGGGCCAAGGAGTAGTGTTCCAGCGCGTAAGACCCGGCCCCGCCGCAGCACCAGTCGGCCTCGGCCATCTCGCGCAGCTCCACCCCCTCGATCCCACCGAGGGCCTGCCGAGGCTCCGCAGAAAAACCCTGGCCGCGCACGGCATGGCAGGGGTCGTGATAGGTGACCGAAACCGGGAGATCGAGACGAGCGCGCGCGGGCTGGAGCCGGTCCAGCATCTGGGCCAGATCGCGCACCCGGGAAGCAAAGAAGGACGCGGCCTCGCCGGTCTGGTCTTCTCCCGAGAACAAAGAGGGGTATGACTTCAAAAAGGACGCACAGCTCGAACAGTCGGTGATGACCAGATCGTACATCCCGCCGTCAAGCAGCTTGAGATTCCGCCGGGCCAAACTCCGGGCCGCCTCGACGTCTCCATAGGCATAGGCCGGCAGGCCGCAGCAGTTGTTGGCCAGCACGGTCACGGACCGGCCCATGTCCAGCAGCAGTTCCAAAGAAGCCGCGGCCGCTTCCGGTAGCACAAGGTCCATGCCGCAGCCCACGAAATAAGCCAGCCGCAAGTCCTTGCCCCGGCCGGGCAGGGTTTGGGGCCGGACCCGCTCCCGGAAGGCGAGTCCGGGCGACCGACCGAGCAAGTCCAGTTTTTGAGGAAAATCCCGGCCCAGAAAACGCAAACGACCCAAGGCCCCGGCCAGTTCCGACAATCGCGGATCGTTCGCCCGGCCAGCCAGACGAATGGCCAGACGCAACCGGGCCGGATGCGGCAGCAAATGCCCGAACAGCAGCCGGTGCATGCGTTTCCGGCCGGTTCGCTCCAGATACGCTTGCCGGGCCTCGACCATCAGGTCCGCGGTCGGCACCGCCGGAAAGCAATGGGCCGTGCAGGCTCCGCAGAGCAGGCAGTTGAACAGCGGCTCCTCGATCTCGCGCATCCAGGGCAGCGAACCGTCAGCCAGCGCCGCCATCAGCGACAGCCGGCCTCGGGCCACGCCGGCCTCGTGCCCGGTGACGTGAAAGACCGGGCAGGCGGCCTGGCAGAAGCCGCAGCGGTTGCAGCGGGCCAGTTCCTGTTCCAAGCGCGCGAGGTTCACTTAAACCCTCCCCGGAAGCCGGCCCGGCGAAAAGAGAGACGCCGGATCGAGCGCCTGTTTCGCCCGTTGCAGGAGGTCCCATTCAGGCCGCTTGGGGCCGAACACGTCGCACTCCGCCTTGAATTCGGTTGGGGCCTTGACCAGCATGGCCCGACCCTCCAAAGAACGGGCCTGTTCGCCCAGCCGGGCGAAGTCTCCAACTGAAAGCCGCTCCGTTCCAGCCAGCACCCGGCCGCAACCCAAATCGACCCAGATCGACTCCCAATTTCGACGATCGAGGATGGAGACAAAATCCGCGGTACGATCCAAGGGCAGCGTTACTGAGAGCACGAATTGAGCCGCGTCCCGGCTCAACGGGTCCTCGGACCAAGGACGGACCTCGTTATCCGGGTCCCTCGACCCCGACTCAATCTCGGACAAGCCAGCCTCCGCCAGCACGGCCAAGGCCCGCTCGGCCTGAATCCCGACCTCCTCCCCTTCCCCCTCGAACCCGGCCTCCAGCCGCCACGGGCCGCCCGGCTCGGAGGCAGGCAAGGCAACAATGAACGCCGGCGCAAGATTGGAGACCAGCAGGGCCGTGGCCGCGACCCGGCATTGATCGAGAGACCCGTATCCCACCATCAGGCCGGCCGCCTCGGGCCGCTGGGCCACACGAAAGGTCAAGGCGGTCAAAAATCCCAAAGTGCCGGCCGAGCCGCACAAGAGGCGCGCCAGGTCATACCCGGCCACGTTCTTCATCACCCGGCCGCCGGACGAGATCGGGTGGGCCTGGCCGGAAACGAACCTGAGACCGAGGAGCAGGTCCCGGGGCGCGCCATAGGCCAACCGGTCCGGGCCGCTCCAACCCAGGGACGCCAACGCGCCCAGGCTGGGGTCGGGCAACCCCACGGGCCGTATGGGCAACCATTGGCCGCCTTCGGCCAACAGGGTTTGCAGCGCGGAAAGCTTCATCCCGACTCCGACCGCGACCGTCTGATTTTCCGGGTCATACTCCAGCAAACGGTTCAGGCGCTCGGCTCGCATCTCGATCAACGGTGGTCTTAGCAGGTTGCCGAAGTCGGGCCGATGGCCACCACCCAGCGGCAGCAGGGCCTGTTTCCGGTCCAAGGCCCAGCGCACCATGTCCACGGCCTGGGCCTCGTCTTCCGGGACAAGGGTCGTGCCCTTTGGGAAGGCGGTTTCAGAGATGACGCCTGGAGACGCGGCTTCATTGCGCGAGGGAAGAATCTTGCCCGGATTGAGCCGGCCGGCCGGGTCCAAGACCTGCTTGAGCCGGGCCATGGCCGACAGGTCGTCGTCGGAAAAGACCAGGGACATGGCCTCGCGCTTTTCCAGGCCCACGCCATGCTCGCCGGTGATGGTCCCGCCCAGGGCCACGCAGGCGGCCATGATTTCGCGACCGGCCTCGTGGGCCCGTTCGCTCGCCCCCTCGATCTGGGCGTCGAAAAGCAGAAGCGGGTGCAGGTTGCCGTCACCGGCGTGAAAAACGTTGGCCTGGGCAATGCCATGGCGCTCGGCGATCGCGGCCACGCGTTCCAAGGCCTCGGGCAGCCGGGTGCGAGGCACGGTGCAATCCGTGACCAGATAATGGGGAGACAGGCGGGCGATAGCGCCGAAAGCCCCGCGTCGTCCGGCCCACAGCCGGTCGCGGTCCGCCTCGGAGGCGGCCTGTCGGAATTCGCGGCAGCCGTTATCCAGACAGATGTCCCGAACGCGCCCCATCTGGCGGGCCAGACCCGAGGCGAAACCTTCGATCTCGATGATGAGCACGGCCGCGGCGTCGCGGGGATAGCCGCAAGGCGCGCTGTCCTCCACAGCCTGAATGACCGGCTGGTCCATCATCTCCAGCGCGGTGGGCACCAGCCCGGCGGCGATGATTCCGGCCACGGAGCGGGCCGCCCGGCCGATGTCGTCGTAAACGGCCAGGGCCGTAGCCGCGGCCTCGGGGCGAGGCAGAATGCGCAGGTCCAACCGCGTGGCCAAGCCGAAGGTGCCTTCGCTGCCGATGAAGAATCCGCGCAGGTCCAGGCCCGGGGCGTCTCCGTCCGGACCGCCCAGATTCACGATCTCGCCGTCGGCCAGGACGACTTCCAGGCCCAGCACGTGATTGGTGGTGACACCGTATTTCAGGCAGCGGGGCCCGCCCGAGTTTTCGGCCACGTTCCCGCCCAGGCTGGACACCTTCTGGCTGGCCGGATCGGGCGCGAAGAAAAAACCCAGGGGGGCCAAAGCGTCCTGGAGACGCAGGTTGGTCACGCCCGGCTGGGCCACGGCCCGGCGGCGCTGAGGTTCCAAAGACAGGATGCGGTTCAGGCGACTGAAAGCGATGACCAGGCCGCCGTCCGGGGCAATGCTGCCGCCCGACAGGTTCGTGCCGTAGCCTCGGGGTACAAAGGCCACCCCGGACCGGCTGGAGGCCCGCACAATTCGGGAAATCTCAAACGCGTCGGCCGGAAAGACCACGGCCCCGGGCAGGGACGAGGCCGTTGAGGCATCATAGGCATACACCCGCCGGTCCGCGTGGCTCGCAGCCACGTGCTCCGGCCCGACAATGCGGCCGAGTTCGCGGAGAAAGGCCGGGTCCATTACCCCTGATCGTACACGGCCCCGGCCGCGGCCAAGGCGCCCGGTTGGGTGGCGAAACTTTGCCCGTTAAGCGCGGTCTCCAGCGCGGACAGGAACAGGGTCACGTTCCGCCGGGTCGATGCGTGCCCCATGAGGCCGACCCGCCAGATTTTTCCGGCCAGCGGCCCCAGGCCCCCGCCGACTTCGAGGCCGTATCCTTTCAACAAGGTCTGGCGGGTCTTTAAATCGTCCACACCCTCGGGAATGCATACCGCGTTGAGCATGGGCAGACGCTCGGCCTCGGGCACGAGCATGGACAAGCCCATGGCCTCGACGCCGGCCACCAGGGCGCGGTGATTCAGCCGATGTCGCGCGAAGCGGTTCTCCAGACCTTCCTCGGCCACCAAACGAAGCGCCTCGCGCAAGGCATAGATCATGTTGATCGGCGCGGTGTGATGATACTTGCGGTCCGCGCCCCAGTAATCCGAAACCATGCCCAGGTCCAGATACCAACTGACCACCGGCGTCTTGCGTTCCTTGAGCGTCTTCACCGCGGCCGGACTCAAGGAAATGGGCGCCAGCCCCGGCGGGCAGCTCAAGCACTTCTGGGTGCCACTGTACACCGCGTCAATGCCCAGGCGGTCCACGGCCACGTCGATTCCGCCCAGCGAGGTGACCGTGTCAACCAGGAACAAGGCCCCGGCCTCGCGGGCCACGGCCCCGAGCGCCTCGATGTCGCTCCTGACGCCGGTCGAGGTCTCCGCGTGGACCACGGCCAGAAGCTTGGGGGAACGGCCCTTGAGAGCTCCCCGAACCGCCTCCGGGTCCACGGCCCGGCCCCATTCGGCGTCGATTCGGATCAACCGGCCGCCCAGCCGGCCGATGATGTCGCACATGCGCGTGCCAAAGACGCCGTTGACGCAGACGGCCACCTCGTCACCGGGTTCGACCAGGTTGACGAAGCAGGTCTCCATGCCGGCGCTGCCCGTTCCCGAGACCGGGATGGTCAATTCGTTGCCCGTCTGCAAGACGTAACGGAGCAAGGCCTGGGTCTCGTTCATGACCGTCAAAAAATAGGGGTCAAGGTGGCCGATGCAAGGCGCGGACATGGCCTGGAGCACGCGGGCCGGCACGTCGCTCGGTCCGGGCCCCATGAGAACTCGTTGGCCGGGGTCCAGATCTCGAAAGTCTTGGGGATCAAAGGGCATAAACTCCTCCTCGGCGGATGGCCCGCGGGTTCATTCGGGAAATGAGGCGAGTATAAGGAAGGCGACCGACCGGGTCAAAGGAAATGATGAGTGATGAATAAGACACAAGTACATCACAGTGAAATTCATCCCCCTTCATTCATCATGTACCATTCTCTCCCACGTCTTGCCAGGAAGGACCGCGCTTTGCTAAACTGAATATATTCTTATTTGTAACAGGAGAATCCATGTCGGGCAGTCTTGAAAAATTCTTCGAACCCGAAAGCGTGGTCGTGATCGGGGCCTCGGCTACGGCGCACAAGGCCGGCAACGACGTCATCCGCAACATCCTGGCCAACGAATACGCGGGCGGGCTTTTTCTGGTCAATCCCAAGGGCGGAGAGATCAACGGGCATAAGGTGTACCGCGCCATCGAGGAGCTGCCCCAGGGAATCGACCTGGCCATCGTCATTCTGCCGGCAACGGCCAACGCGGCGGCCATCCGGGCCTGCGCCGAGCGGGGCATCACCCACTTCATCCTGGCCGCCGGCGGTTTTTCCGAGGTGGACGAAAACGGGCGCGAGTTGGAAGAGGAACTGGTCGAGATCATCCGCCAGACAGGGATTCGGGTCATCGGTCCGAACACCTCGGGCCATACCTCGACGCCCCAGGCCTTCACTTCCAGCTTCTTTCCCCTGGGCAAAATCCCGCGCGGTCCTATCTCCTACCTGGCCCAGACCGGTAACTTCGCCACGCACACCATGCGCTACATCCTCACCCACGGCCTGTTCGGCGTGGCCCGGGTGGTGGGCCTGGGCAACAAGATCGACGTGGAGGAGAGCGAAGTCCTCGACTATTACGCCCAGGACCCGGAAACCCAGGCGATCTTCGTCTATCTCGAAAGCCTCAAGCGACCCCGCCGGTTCCTGGCAACGGCGGCCAAGACATCGCGTAAAAAGCCGATCGTGATGCTGAAGGGTGGGCGAACCCAGGCCGGGGCCAGGGCCGCGGTGGCGCACACGGCCGCGCTGGCGGCCGACGACCGGCTGCTGTCCGGGGCGCTGCGCCAGGCCGGGGTGGTCTCCGTGGAAAAGTACTCCCATTTGTTCCTGGCGGCGAAGGCCTTGGAAAAAATGCCGCTGCCCAAAGGCAACCGGGTCAGTTTCCTGGCGCCGTCCGGGGCCATGCTGGTTACGTTGACCGACCTCTGTCAACAACGTCTGGGCTTGGAGGTACCCGCCATCGAAGAGGAAAGCCGGCGGCGGCTCCAGGAGATGAGCCCGCCGTTCATTAGAATGCGCAACCCGGTGGACATCTGGGCGGCGGCCTTGATGCTCGGTATCGACGCGGCCTATGACCAGGGCATGGAGATCGTGCTGAGCGACCCGAACGTGGACGCGGTGGTGCCCATCCTCATGCTGACCGAGGACTTCGGGATGCCGCCGCTGGGTTTCATCGTGGACCTGGCCCGCCGCCACCCGGACAAACCGATCTACGTGACCTTCAGTGGGGACAAGGACCTCATGGAACAGGCCAGGACCGCGCTGGAGCCACGAGGCGTGCCCACGTTTTCGCTGATCGAGGAGCCGTTCGAGGTGCTGTCCATCCTGGCCCGATGCCGGCAGGCCATGGAGCGCCCCTAGCCGGAGAAAGGAGCTCGGAATGACCGAACCCGATGTGAACATGGACCGTATTCTGCCCGAGGAGGTCCGCGCCGACCTGGCGGCCCTGTTCAAGTCGGTGCCGCACAAAATCCCGGTCTTTCTATTCAGCCGCAAAGAAGAAAGTCAGGCCGGCATCGAAACCGCGGTGCGGCTCATGCGTGCCTTCACCGAAATCACGGACAAAATCGAATTCAAGGAATACGACCTCTCCCACGGCCAGGCCAAGAAGTGGAACGTCAACCGCTCGCCGACCCTGGTCTTCGACCCGGACCGCTTCAAAATTCAATACCTGGGCGTGCCTCTGGGCGAGGAGGGCCGGACCCTGGTCGAAACCATGATCCTGATCGGTCTCCGGTCCGGCCAGGTGAACGAGGCGGCCGGAAAGGTCCTCAAAAAGCTGGACGGGCCGCGCCAGGTGCGGGTCTTTGTCAGCCCCACCTGCCCTTACTGCCCCCAGCAGGCCGTCAACGCGATCAAAGCGGCCATCGAGCGTCCCGACCTGGTCTCGGTCGAGATCGTGGACACCAGCTTCAACCCGGACCTGACCGAGAAATACGCGGCCTTCAGCGTTCCCCAGACCTATGCCAACGACGTGCTCATCGGCAAGGGCGCCCAGCCCATCGAGCTTTTCGCCGCTTCCCTGGAGCGCATGGAGGAACAGGCCGTCTTCATCCCGGAGAGCGACGCCAAGGAGGTTGAGACCGACGTGGTCGTCATCGGCGGCGGCCCGGCCGGGCTCACGGCCGGCATTTACGCGGCCCGCAGCGGGCTGAAGACCGTGGTCATCGAACGCGACACGCTGGGCGGGCAGGTGGCCACCACCCCGGTGGTCGAAAATTACCCGGGCCTGTCCCATGTCGGCGGCAAGACCCTGGTGGACATCATGGTCGCCCACGCCCTGGAGTACGTGCAGGTGTTCCCGAGAGAAGCCGTGGTGGACATCACTTTAGGCGATCCGATCCAGGTTCGCTCCACCCTGAGAAGCTTCACCGCCCGGGCCGTGCTTTTTGCCACGGGCGCCAGCCATCGCAAGCTGGGTGCGCCGGGCGAGGACCGGCTGGCCGGACGCGGGGTCAGCTATTGCGCCACCTGCGACGGACCGCTTTTCAAGGGGAAAAAGGTGGCCATTGCCGGCGGCGGGGACAGTGCCGTGACCGAGGCCCTGCACCTGAAAAACGTGGGCGCGGACGTGACCTTGATCCACCGGCGGGACGCCTTGCGGGCCCAGGATTACCTGGTTAAGAGCCTCGAAGAGAAAGCCATCCCGGTGCTGTACAACGCCGAGGTCCGGGAGATCAAGGGCAAGGAAAAAGTGGAGCAGATCGTGCTCTACGACAACCAAAGCCACAAGACAAAGACCATAAACCTCGACGGCGTCTTCGTTTCCATCGGCTACATCCCCGAAGTGGAGCTGGCCAGAAAGATCGGCGTGGAACTCACGCCGAACGGTTACATTAAAAGCGACCCCCAACACCGGACCAACCTGGCCGGGATTTACAGCGCCGGGGACGTGGAAGGCGGCTACAAGCAGATCGTCACGGCAGCCGGGGCGGGGGCCGGCGCGGCCATCACCCTGTTCGAGGACCTGTCCCATCCTTACTGGAAAGAAGGCGAGAGCGGGCGGTCCGCGAAGGAGGCGTGAAATTTGGAACTTCGATTGCTTTTGAGCGAGGTTCCCGCTATTCTGGTTTAAAATGCTCCAACTTTTGCTTATTATATAAAAGGAAAAATCATTAATACCGAGGAAGCCATGCCTGTCTCGCCTGCATCGCTAAGTTTTGGCGTAGCCAGGGACCAGATTCTGAACATGGTGATCGAGAACGTTCAGGACATCATCTGGGCCATGAATGCGGAGGGCAGTTTCATCTATGTCTCGCCCTCAGTGGAGCACGTGCTGGGCTATACGGTCGAGGAGTTTTTGGCCCTCAAGCAACCCCAGGTTTTAACCCCGGCCAGCTACCAGGCGGCTGTTAAAAAACGTGAAGAGAGACTGGAGTCCAAACAGTTTACCGGAACGACCATCAATCAGGAGCACATCTGCAAGGACGGCTCGACCAAATGGTGCGAAGTTCGGGCCATCGCCCTACTCGACGAAAACAAAGAGCCGATCGGCCTGGCGGGCATCACCCGGGACATCTCCGAGCGACTCGCCGCCGAGCAGGCGCGCAAGGAAGAAAGGGACCTCGTCCGGCAATACCTGGACATCGTCGGGGTCATCATCGTCGTCGTCGGCAGGGATGGGCGAGTGACGTTGATCAACCGCAAGGGCGCCGAGATATTGGGATACGCCCTTGAAGACATCGTGGGCAAAAACTGGTTCGAGCACTTTCTGCCGCCACAGAAGAGGGAAGAGGTCCGAGGCATTCACCAACGGTTGTTCGAAGGGAAAGACGCGGCTTCGACCGCCAATGAAAATCTTGTCTTGACACGAAGCGGTGAGGAACGGGTCATTGAATGGCGCAACACCATTCTTAGAGACTCGGAAGGAACGATCGTCGCCGCCTTGAGTTCGGGCACGGACATCACCGAGCGAAAACAGGCCGAAAAGGTTCTAAGGGAGAGCGAGGAACGGTTTCGGACCATTTTCCACACCAGCCCGGACGCCCTGATGATCATGCGGCTCGCGGACGATGTCCTCGTGGACGCCAACGACGAATTCTTCGCCATGACCGATTATACCCGGGCCGAGATCGTCGGCACCAGTTTTCTCAGGGAGGTGCTTTGGGCAAACCCGGATGACCGCCGGCGGCTGAAAGAGGTCTTCCTGGCAAACGGCCGGCTCAACAACGAAGAGGCCCGGCTGCGGACCAAAGAGGGCCGGAACATCCCGACCCTGCTCTCGGCCTCCATTATCCAGCTCGGAGGCGAACCGCACGGCATCGGCATCTTCCGCAACTTCGAGGAACGGCAAAAGATAGAGGAGGCCCTGCGGAAATCCGAGGAAAAATACAGGTTTCTGGTTGAAAACGCCAACGACATTATCGTTATCGTCCAGGACGAATATATCCGGTTCTTCAATCAACGGGCCCTGGAAATCACGGGTTTCTCCGCGGAGGAGGTTCTCAGCGCCCCGGCCACAAATTTCGTGCATGCCGCCGACCGGGACCTGGTCGAAGATCGGCGTGATCGGCGTTTGGCCGGGGAAAACCCGCCCAACAACTACCCCGTGCGCATCCAGACCAAAAGCGGCGAAGAACGGTGGATGGACCTGAACACGATCCGCATTCCCTGGGAGGACCGACCGGCGACCTTGAATTTCCTGAGGGACATCACCCACAATCGAAAACTGGAGGCCCAACTGCAACAGGCTCAAAAAATGGAGGCCGTCGGCACCCTGGCCGGCGGGATCGCCCACGATTTCAACAACATCCTCATGGGCCTGGAAGGTCACCTTTCCCTCCTGTCCCTGGACCTGCCGCCCGACTTCCCGGCCTATGAGTCTGTTCAGAGCTCTATCGAGAGAATGCAGAAACTGATCCAAAGCGGGGCCGGCCTGACATCTCAACTTTTGGGTTTCGCCCGCAAGGGACGGTATGAACTCCGGATTCTGAATCTGAACCAGCTTCTCATGGACATCTCCCAGACCTTCGACCAGACAAGGAAGGAAGTCACCATCCATCACGAGCTGGAACCGGGCCTGCATCCCGTCAAGGCGGATCCTGGGCAGCTGGAGCAGATGATCCTGAATCTCTGCATCAATGCCGCGGACGCCATGCCGGGCGGAGGCGATCTGACCCTGCGCACCCGAAACGCCACCCACCAGGATATCGTCAGTCCGGAGTATGAACCTCCACTCGGCGAGTACGTTTGCCTTGAAGTCACGGACTCGGGCGTAGGTCTGAGTCCGGAGATCAAGGATCGCATCTTCGAACCGTTTTTCACCACCAAGGAAATGGGCCGGGGGGTCGGACTGGGGCTGGCCTCGGTTTACGGCATCGTCAAGGGACACGACGGATTCATTCAGGTCCATTCCATCGGCGGCCAGGGCTCCACCTTCGCCATTTATCTGCCGGCCTCATCCGAAACCATGATCACGGAAGCAAAAGAATCGACCAAGGACCGACTCGCCCAAGGTCAAGAAACCATCCTTCTCATCGACGATGAGGAACCCGTCCGCTTCGTGGCCGTCCGGATGCTGGAAAAGCTCGGCTACAAAGTGCTCGCCGCGGCCAGCGGACAAGAAGGTATCGACCTGTTCCGTCAGGAAAAGGAAATCATCAACCTGGTGATTCTGGATATGATCATGCCCCGAATGAGCGGTGGAGACACCTTCGACCAACTGGCGTCCATAAAACCCGACGTAAAGGTCCTCCTCTCCAGCGGGTACAGCATCAACGGTCAGGCCAAAAGCATCCTGGACCGGGGCTGCAAGGGTTTCATCCAAAAACCCTTCAGCTTGAAAAGTCTCTCTGAAAAAATTCGAGAGACCCTGACAACCGACTCCTAAACCAACCCATGCCGGTCCGGGTTTGACGGATAGGGCACGAGCCATGACCAAAACCCCAAACGATAAAATCGTTTTCGTTACGCCGGTCGGTTCGATGAGGCAACTGGGGGGCGCCCGGCTTTTGATCGACAGCCTGCGAAGCTTTGGAGGACAGCTCCGCGACAGCCCGATCTGGATTTTCGAGACGGCCCCCCAAAAGGCCCCCTGTCAATCGCTGTCCCAACCCGGCGTTGACATTCTGCCCTTGGACGCGCCGAACACACTCAAGGCCTATCCCTTCGGACCCAAGGTCTATACTTGCGCGCGGGCCGAAGAGGCGGCCGCGGGGCGCTTTACCTCCATGATCGTCGTCATGCCCGATTGCCTTTTCGTCCAGGCCCCGCTCCTGCTTGAACTCGGCCCGGACCATGACGCCGCGGTCCGGCCGGTGCACATCACGAACATCGGGTTGCCGGCCGAGGCGCCCGTGGACCTCTTTTGGAAACGGGTTTACAAGACGATCGGCGTATCAAACGTGGATTTCCACGTTTTTTCGTTTGTCGAAAGGCAACGTCTCCGGGCCTATTTCAACACGGCGACCTTTGCCATAAACCCTGCATCGGGTATCTGCAGCAAGTGGCTGGAAACCTTCGAGGTCTTGGTCGGCGACCCGCAATTCCAGGCTGACGCCTGCTCTGACATGCCGCACCGGATATTCCTGCACCAGGCCCTGCTGAGCACCTTGCTCGTCAACGCCCTGGACTCCCAGCGGATTCGGATTCTGCCGCCGGAGTACGGCTACCCCTACAACCTTCAAGAATCGGTGCCGGAAGACCATAGAGCCGCGAGCCTGAACGATCTGGTTCACGTCATCTACGAGGAACGGTCCATGAACCCCGACCAGATGACCGATATCGAAGTGCGGGAACCCCTGCGCTCGTGGCTTGCCCGGTATTCATCGATCGCTTCGGACGCCCGATGACCGCCGGCCCCATGTAAAATACAAGGCCGGACGCTCCCGGCGGACGACCCCTCTCGTCCCTTTTACGCCGCGAAAATTTACTTGAGTATTTTAAAAAAGGCGGGTCCGCTGCTTTTAGGCGATATGGGCGAAATACTTCTTGTAGTAACCGCACTCGTCGCAGGAGGTCGAGCAGAAGATGCCTTTGTGGTTGGTTGCGTGGCTGAGGATGTAGCAACGCTGGGCCCGGGAGGCGAAGACCAGGCAATCCGAACACTGGTGCTTATGGGCCAGGTTGACAAATCCCTTGTGATGGTATTCCCAACAATACACAAAGCGCTTGCGCCGGGTCAGCTCATATTCCCGAATGATCTCGGCGTCATAGTTGTTGTCCTCCATGAATCGGGTCAGTTCCCGGCGGCTGATGCGTCGATGGCCGCCAGGTGTCTTCGTGGCGGTGAGCCTGCCTTTGATGATCCAATTTCTGACCGTCACCCGGGTGACATTCAGCATCAGCGCGATGTCATGGGTGGTGAAATAGTCTCCCATAACGCTCCACACGACCTTAAGTTATCAACGGCTGCATTTCAGAATATAATATAATTAAGTTTTATAAGGAAAGTCAAGCCTTCTTTTCGATAAGAAAGAAAAGAAGCGGCGGCGGAAACCGATCCAACCAAAACCACGCGGGGTCGGACCGTTCATTCCCCGGTGGGCAAGACCCGTTCCAAGCCTCTATCCACCTCGACGCACACCAAGCCTTCGTGTTCCAAAACCTCAAGCTGGCAGCGGGTGAAGTACAAATCGGGCAGGAGGTAGGCGCCTTGGGTGCGCTCCACCCGTCGTCGGATCAGATCGTAGGGCGTGGCGCCCGGCTCGATGCGCCGCAGGAGTTGGCGTCTTTTTTTCTCGAAAGCGGCCCGGGCCTGAGACACGAGACCGGGCAGCGGCGCGGGCGGCCCATGTCCGGGCAGGACCAGAATCTCGCCCAAGCCTTCCAACAGGTTCAGGCTTTGCTGCATCTCCATAAGCCCCTGGAAGTAGGGGGTACCTCGCGGGTCCAGGCTGAGCGTGGGCTGCGCCGCGCCCTGGGAAAGCAGCGTGTCGCCGCTGAATAGAATCCCATGACCGCGTTCCAGGAAACAGACGCTGCCCGGCGAATGGCCGGGCGCGTGCACAACCAAAAGTTCCAAGCCGTCCACGGGCAGCCGTTGTCCGTCGGCCAAAGCCAGATGCCCGTCAAACCGTTGATGGTCATAGGCCCGGGCCGACAGGGCCAAATCCGGCAGGGTCAGCCGCGACATGGCCTCGTCCACGCCCAGGCGTTTGAAAACGTCGGGCAGGGCCTCCCGAACGAACCGGGCCTGCCGGCCGTCCAAGCGGGGCGCTTCCAGGGGATGAACCCAAACAGAAGAATGATAAGTCCGGGCCATTTCGACGACGCCGCCGGCGTGGTCCGGATGGGCGTGGGTCAAAAAGACGTGCTCGATCTCTCGCGGGTCCAGACCCAGCTGGTCCAGGGCCTTGGCCAGACGGGCCAGGGCCAAAGGATGGCCCACGCCGGTGTCGATGAGGGCCGGAGAGCCGCCGGCCATGAGCAGATAAACGCAGATGGTCTCCGGACCGCGAGACAGGGGGAGCGGCACCGGATGGATGCCCAACCGGGCCAGGTCCTTTAACTGCGACTCTTTAAGGGCGGCCGCGCTTTCAGTGGGCGTCATGGATTAATAAAACCCCCGGCCGTTTTCGCGCGCCCTGCCTTTGGACACCAAGCCCACTCCTCTGGCGAGCAGCCAGATTCCCAGCCCCACCAGCAGTAGCCCGGCCAAACCCGGGATCCAGTATCCGGCCGTGGGACGATAGGCCAAGGCCACCAGGAAGGAAGACAAACCGACCCATAGCGCGGCTATGGCGGCCACGCAGAGCAGCAGACCGGCCGCGGCGTTCAAGCGCCGGGCGGCCAAGGTGATCTCTTCCAAAGACATCGGGGCCTTTCCCTTCGGACGGATGGATGATAGTCCAAGCCAACCTGGAAGTCAAAACCCGGCGCTGGACCTTGCGGTTGACGACTGGGCGGGCAAGGGATTACTATAGTCGAACCATTGTAATATGAATCGAGGAACCTCATCCAGCACTGCTGGATTGGATTTAGCGAGTGAAAGCTCCATAACTGCCATGAATCGTCGTCAATTCATCAAGACCGGTCTTCTGGCCGGCGGGGCAGCCCTGGCCCTGGTTTCCTGCGCCTCCACGACCGGTCCGAGAACAGGTACGAAAGGACAAAAATCCAAGATGCCCATGGTTCGTTGTCAACCCGAAGCCGCCACCGATCGCCTCGGGTTCGATCCCAAGGGGCTGGACGACCTGGCCCGAATTTTCGAAGACATGCTGGCCGAGGGGCTGCACCCGGGCGCGCAACTGGCCGTGTATCGGCAGGGCGAACTGGCCTTTTCCCTGGCTGGCGGTCTGACCGAAGCCGGCGGGAGTCCGGTCAACGAAACCACGCTCTTTCAAATCCGTTCCGTGACCAAGGCCCTGACCGCCCTGGTCATGCTCACGCTCCACGACCGGGGTCGGTTCTCCTTTGACGACCGGGTGGCTCAATATTGGCCTGAATTCGGCAAGCACGGCAAGGAAGAGATCACCATCGCCGAAGTCATGGGCCATCGGGCCGGCATCCCGGACGGTCCCATGATTTCCGCGGCCCAGATGGGGAATCGCCAATCCGTGGCCCACGCGGTCGAGGCCATGACGCCCGTGTGGAAGCCGGGTACGGCCAACGGCTACCACGCCGCCACCTACGGCTGGGTCCTGGACGAGCTGGTCTTTCGCCTGACCGGCGCCAACATCGCCGATTTTCTTAGGAGCGAAATCCTGAAACCGCTGAACGCTAGAGATGTCTTTCTGGGCCTGCCCAAGGAGGAATTCCCGCGCATGGCCAAGATGACGGTCGAGACCGGGGTTCGCGGCCGCCAGTCCCAGCGGGCCCGGTTCAGCGACTTCATGAACACCTACGCGGCCGTCAACCTACCCTTGGCCTGGGTCTGCGGCGTGGCCACGGCCGAAGGTCTGGCCAACGTCATGAACCTGCTGGCCTTTGATGGTACGTTCGGCGGGAAGACGTACTTTTCAAAAGCGACACAGCAGCTCGCCGGCAAGCCCACCAATCGAGCCGGGGAGTTGGACCGGCGGCTCATGTGGCCGGTGCGCTGGGGATTGGGTTTCATCCTGGGGGACACGCCCGACATCTACGGCACGCCGCCTCACGCCAAGGCTCTGGGCCACGCCGGCGGCGGGGCCGGGGTGGCCTGGGGAGACCCGGAGAAACGGTTGGCCGTGGCTTTCAACTGCAACCGCATGCTCGGCGGCACCGAAGTCTGGAAACGATACCGGCGCATCGGCGACGGCGTTTACGCGGCTCTGAGGTAGAACGGCCAAACCATGACACGGCAAATACAAATCCCCAGATCGTGGGACGTCGAAACCGACGTGGTGGTGGTGGGCTACGGGTACGCCGGCGGGATCGCGGCCATCGAAGCCCGCGAAGCCGGAGCCAAGGTGCTGGTGCTGGAAAAGATGCCTAAGCCCGGCGGCATTTCCATCTGCAGCGGCGGCGGGCTGCGGACCGCCTCGAACAAAGAAAGCGCCTTCGCCTATCTCAAGGCCACCAGCGGCGGCATGACGCCGGACCCGGTGCTTCAGGCCATGGCCCAGGGCATGACCGAGGTGCCGGATTACATGGAGGAGCTGGCCCGGGTGAACAAGGCCGAAGTGAGGGCGATTCCCTACATCGGCAACTATCCGTTTCCGGGGTACGAGGACCTGGGGTTCAGTATGTACCGGCGCATCCCGGACTTCGACCCTCTGACCTACTACCCGCACGTGCGGGGCCTTCGAGGTGGGGCGCGCAACTTCAAGGTGGTCGAGGACAACATCCAGAAGCGCGGAATCCGGGTTCTGCTGGGCACGGCGGTAAAACGATTGGTCATCGCCCCGGATCGACGGATCATGGGCGTTCTGGCCGAAAACGACGGAAAAGCCGCGTACATCAAGGCCAAACGCGGGGTGATCCTGTGCTGTGGCGGGTTCGAGGCGGACGAAGAACTAAAGCGTCAGTTCTGGCCGGGTACGGGCATCCTCTCGGCCGCCTTCCGAGGCAACACCGGCGACGGCATCCGCATGGCCCAGGACGCGGGCGCGGCCCTGTGGCATATGTGGAACTTCCACGGGTCCTATGGGCTGAAGCACTCCGACCCTAACTATCCCTTTGGTATCCGGCTGCGGCGTCTGCCCGATTGGGTGCCGGGCCGGCCCTTTCCGGAAAACAGCCGCATGGCCTGGATCGTGGTGGACCAAGGCGGCCGCCGCTATATGAACGAGTACCCGCCGTATGCCCATGACGTGGGCCATCGTCCCATGCAGATTTACGACACGGAAAGCCGCAGTCATCCGCGCATCCCGTCCTATCTGATCTTCGACGAGGAAGGCCGCAAGATGTATCCGCTGGCCATGCCCACGTTCAACGACACCGAATTTTTCTGCGAATGGAGTGAGGACAATTTGGCCGAGGTGGCCTCGGGCATCTTGAGCCGGGCCGACACCGTGGAGGAGATGGCCCGAAAGATCGAAGTCGATCCGGAGCGCATCGAAGAGACCATCGAACGCTGGAACCGATTCTGCGCGCAAGGCAAGGACGAGGATTTCGGGCGGCCCCGGGAGTCCATGGCCACCATCGAATCCGCGCCTTTTTACTTCGCGCCGCTGTGGCCCGTGGTCTCGAACACCCACGGCGGCCCGGTCCACAACGAACACTGGCAAGTGCTGGACGCCTTTGGTGAGCCCATTCCGGGGTTGTACGAGGCGGGAGAGTTGGGGGGTATTTTCGGCTTTTTGTATCTGGCCGGCGGGAACCTGGCCGAATGCTACATCGGCGGGTGGACCGCCGGCCGCCACGCGGCCAAAAGCGAGCCCTACCGTTTTTAGCCGCAATCGGGCCGGCCTGAAACCTTGGGCGGGGGCCACCGCGAAAGAGAGGCGGCAATGAGCGGATTTGCGGAGTACGACCAATACGACGGCCTGGGGCTGGCCGAACTCGTGCGACAGGGCAAAGTTACGGCGGCCGAGTTGTGCGAGGAGGCCGTCCGCAGGATCGAGGAGAGAAACCCGCGGCTGAACGCGGTGGTGACCAAACTGTACGACCAAGCCCGCCAAGCCGTATCTATGTCAAAGGACGGCATCTTTGCCGGCGTGCCCTTTCTGCTCAAGGACCTCCACTTCGCCTATGCCGGCGCGCCCGCCACCGACGGCTGCCGCGCGCTCAAGAACCACATCGCCACGCGAGACAGCGAGATGGTCGCCCGCTTCAAAAAAACCGGGCTGGTGATATTGGGCAAGACCAACACACCGGAATTCGGACTGATGGGCGTGACCGAACCCGAGCTTTTCGGGCCCTGCCGCAATCCCTGGAACATCGACCACACGCCCGGCGGGTCCAGCGGCGGATCGGCCTCGGCCGTGGCCGCCGGCATCACCCCCCTGGCCGCGGGCGGCGACGGCGGCGGGTCCATCCGCATCCCCTCCTCCTGCTGCGGCCTCTTCGGCTTGAAGCCCTCCCGGGGCCGCAGCCCCCTGGGCCCGGACTTCGGCCAGGTCTGGCAAGGCGCGGTGCAGAACCACGTCATCACCCGCTCCGTCCGAGACAGCGCGGCCGTGCTGGACGCGGTCCACGGCCCGGATGTCGGCGCGCCCTATGAAATCCGGCCGCCGGCCCGGCCTTACATCGAGGAGGTCGCGGTCGAACCGGGCGAGCTGGCTATCGGCTACACCACCCGTTCGCCCATCGGCACGACGGTCCATCCCGAGTGTATACGGGCCGTACAGGAGGCGGCCAAGCTGTTGGAAAGCCTGGGGCACCGGGTCGAAGAGGCCGAACCCGAGATCGACGGCCAGGGCTTGGCCCAAAGTTACATGGCCCTTTACTTCGGCGAAGTGGCGGCCGACATCGATCACCTGGGGCAGCTCATCGGCCGCAAGGTCCGGCCCGGGGACGTCGAGGACCTGACCTGGACCTTGGGCCTCTTGGGCAAAAGCTATTCCTCCGGCTCCTTTGTCACGGCCCTTCGCCGCTGGGACCAGGCCGCCCGGCGCATGGGACAATTCTTCCAGAAATACGACCTGTATCTCACCCCGACCACAGCCTATCCTCCGGCCCGAATCGGGGAACTGAAGCCCAAACCTTCCGAGGCAACCCTGATGAAGGTGGTTAACGCCCTGCACGCCGGTTGGCTGCTCAAGGCCTCGGGCCTGGTGGACCAGATGGCGGTCCGCAGCCTGGAACGTACACCCTTCACCCAACTGGCCAACCTCACCGGGCTGCCGGCCATGTCCGTGCCCCTCCACTGGACCGAGGACGGCTTGCCTTGCGGTTCGCAATTCATAGCCCCCTTCGGCGAGGAGGCCCTTCTCTTCCGACTGGCCGCACAACTGGAGAAGGCAAAGCCCTGGTTCGACCACCGGCCCCCGGCTTGAGTGCGGTCTTAATAACGATCCGGGCGAAAAGGCTCCAGGTTGGCGCTCGGGGATCGGCCGGCGGCCAGATCGGCCACGATCCGGCCGGTGATCGGGCCGAGGGCCATGCCGATGGTGTTGTGGCCGCAAGCCAGGATGAGGTTGGTATAACGGCGGGGACGTCCGATAAGGGGCAGGCCGTCTGGGGTGAGCGGCCGGGGGCCCCGCCAAATTTCTTTCAGAGTGCATCCTTCCAGGCCTGGCAGGTAATCCCGGACCGCGGCCGGGATGGCCTCCAGGCGGCGGCGGTTGACGGACATGTCGGCTCCGGTCATTTCCAGGGTGCCGGCCAGACGGACCCGGCCTGGGCCCAGGGGCGTGATCGCCACCCGAGTCTCGCTCAGCATGACCGGCCGTCCCGGATCGAGGCCGGTTCCCTCGTAGGTCAGACTGTACCCTTTGGCCGGCTGGATCGGCGGGCGCAGCCCCAGGTCCCGAGCCAAACTCGGCGACCAGGCGCCCGCGGCCAGCACAACCTGCCCCGGCTGGACTGGACCGCGCGTGGTCAAAATCCGGGTCACCCGATCCCCGGCCTTTTCCAAACCGATCACCTCGGTCTCGAAACGAGCGTCCACGCCCATCGCCCGGCAGGCTTCGCTCAAGGCCTGTACAAACCGGGCCGGGTCCAGGTGGGCGTCGCCGGGCAGGTGAAGTCCGCCAATGACCGCTGCGTTCAAGTCAAGTCCCAGGTCGCGAAGCTCAGGAAAGCTGTATAGCCGGGCCTCGATGCCATGGGCCCGCATCAGACCCGCTTCCTCCTCGGCCTGCCGATAGGCCGCGCCGGTCCGAAAAAGTTTGATCAGTCCAGCCTGGCTGAATCCGAAGGAAAGGCCCGCTTCGTCGGACAATTTCCGGTAAAGGGCCAGGCTCTGCTCAAGCAAGTCCCGCAACACGGGCATGGCTCGCCGAACCCGCTCCTCACGGCAGGCCGCTCGAAAACGCCACAGCCACGAAGCCAGGGAGAGACTGAATCGAGGTTGGATATAGAACGGACTCGCCGGATCCAGAAGCCAGCGCAGGCCTTGACCCAGCACGCCCGGCGCGGCCAGGGGCACGATATGGCTGGCCAGGAGCAGACCGGCGTTGCCGTAAGACGCGCCGGACTTCCCTTCGCCGGCTTCGAGCAGGGTCACTTCGAACCCCTGCCGGGCCAGATAATACGCCGCCGAAGCGCCGATCACTCCGCCGCCGACGACCACAACCTCCCGTGGATCAGCACCCATACGCCCTTATCCCGCCGCTGGATTGGAAAGGCTTCAAACCGGCCGCAGTGTAGGCCAAAGGCCGGGCGAAATCAAATCGAAAAAGCCCTGTACAAAATTCCTGGCCAGGAAAGCAGCTTATATGGTAATTTATCTTTTTAGGGATTATTCCTTTAGACTTAAAACAAGAGCAAAATGCCGAGGAGCAAGGCATGGATTTTTTTGAACTGCTGATCAAAAGACGCACCATCCGGGATTTCGAGGACAAGGATGTTCCCTTGGAACTCGTCGAGCAGATGATCGAGGACGGCGTCAAGGCGCCCAACGGCGGTAACCGCCAACCCTGGAATTTCATCATCATCCGGGACAAGGCCTGGATTAAAAAAATCTCGGATGCCAGCAAGCGCGATCTCCTGGCCATGATCGCTCAAAACCCGGACCACATCTTGAAACGGTACGAAGCCGGGTTGCGCAACGAAAAATTCAACGTCTTTTACAACGCGCCCTGTCTGGTCCTGGTCACGGGCTATCCCGAAGCCGGGTCCCTGATCGAGGATTGCTCGCTCTTTACAGCCTACTTCATGCTCTCGGCCACGGCCCGAGGGCTCGGCACCTGCTGGGTCGCCCTGGGCGGCGGGGTCCGAGACCCGGAGTTCCTCCGGGAGATCGGCCTGCCCGAAGGACAGCAGATCGTGGCCCCGATCATCGTGGGCTATCCCAAGCGCATCCCGGCCATGCCCGAACGCAAGAAGCCGAACATCCTCAAGACCATCCCTTAAAAGGAGAGGCCGACAGGAGGAGGCATGAAATTTCAAGATTGCATCTTCTTCAACATCGCCAAGGCCAACCAAACGGCCATGCGCTTCTGGAGCAAGCACATCTCCCGGCTGAATCTGACCGCCGTGCAGGGTATCACCCTCGGCTTTCTGTACGAGGAAGATGGGGTTACCTCCCGCAGCCTGGGCGACCGGACGGTCCTGGACAGCGCCACCCTGACCGGCGTGTTGGACCGCCTCGAAGCCCTCGGCCTGATCGAACGCCGGCCCAACCCCGCGGACGGCCGGGCCATTTTAATCCTGCTCACGGCCGAGGGCCGGGCCACCGCGGCCAAGATCGCCACCATCATGCAAAAAGCCAACCGTGAATTCCTATCGGTCTTCACGACGGACCAGGAAAAAGAGTTTCGGGAAGGACTGCGAAAAATTCGGGAACGCTGAGGACACGGGCCAACCGGCCCACGGGCTCACGGTCGTAGCAACCGGCCGCAAAAAGGAGGAGACGATGAAAGTCCTGGTCACCTATTTCAGCCAAACCGGCAACACCGCGCAGATCGCCAAGGCCATCCACGAAGAAGCCTCGAAAAACCACGAAGCGGACCTGAAGGCACTGGAGGAAGTCTCCCCTGACACCCTGGCCTCGTATCAAACGGCCTTTATAGGTACTCCCATCCACGCCGGCGGCCTGGCCGCCGCGGCCAAGGAGTTCCTGGAGGCCCTGCCCCAAGGCGCATCCTGTACCCTGGCCGGCTTTGTCACCCACGCTTCGAGCGCCTATGAGTCGGCCAGCTTCGAGAAAGGCCTGGCCCTTTTCCGGGAAGCCTGCCAAGCCAAGAACATCGCCTTTGCCGGCACCTTCGACTGCCAGGGACGCCTGGCCAAGGCCATTCAACCCATGGTTCAGAAGGCTCGTAAACTCTCGGACGAAGACTGGGCCAAACGGATGGCCGATACCGATCCGCATCCCAATGCCGAAGACGAGGACAAGGCCCGGGCCTTTGCCCGGCAAGTTCTGGGCTGATCGGCTGGATAGCTGAAGCGGGCGTTCGAGCCACCGGCGACCGGAAGAAAGACGAACTTTTCGAAATTATCTTGACATTACGTTATATTATGGATAACGTGGGAAACACGTATACCCAAAAACGACGCCGGAACACAAAGGAGAACCGAGGATGAAACGAAGATATGCCTGGATTGCCTTCGCCGTTTTTCTCGGCTTGAGTCTGGTGATCGCTCCAGCGGCCTTTTCTCAAACGGAATCCAAGTACACCGTCAAAAAAGGGGATACGCTCTGGGAGATCAGCCAAAAGCTCTACGGCGATCCCTTCCTCTGGCCCGCCTTGTGGGCGCTCAACCAGGGCCAAACGACCAATCCACATGTGCTGTCCGTGGGCGACGAGCTGATCGTCTATCCCAAAGCCAAAGTGGAAGAAAAGATGGCCGAGATGAAGGAGGCCAAGGTGGAAACCCCGGCGCCGGCGCCCGCTCAACCCCCGGCCAAACCGGTGAGCCTCTACGAGCCCAGCCAGCCCATCGAGACCCTCTTCCCCAAATATTTTACCTTCGCCGCTGACCCGGAAAGCCTAAAGGGCGCCGGCTCCAGCCAGATGCAAGTCAAGAAGGTCGTTTACGAGACCAAGATCGAAGTGGGCGAAAAGGGCGAGGTTTCGACCGTCAACAAACGGACCATCCTCGACACGACGTCCGAGGCCTATGAGGTGGGAGACATCGTGGCCTCCGACGAGCGGGGCACGTCCAAGATCGCCGGGCAGGACATTCATGGCCGGGTGCTTTTGGCCGCCTACGACAAGGTCATCGTCAATTTCCAGAAGGACGTGGCCAAAGTGCTCGACTCCGACGCTAACGGTGAACCCGATCCCTACTTCCGGGATTATCCGATTTACGCCATGGGAGATGAAATTCAGGATCCCTCGGACGAAAAGGGCAAAAAAACATTGGGCCGCATCTACCATTTTCGCGGTATCCTCAAGGTCGTTGCCCGGTTGGAAATGTCCAAGGCCAAGCAGGCCGAGGCCCAGGCTTCAGGCCGGCAAGGCGTTCTCTACGTGGCCCAGATCACCAACTCCCTGGAGCCGATCCAGATCGGGGACAAGCTGTTCCTGTTCAAACGCGTCAAGTAACCAAGCCCTGGCCTTTTCGGCCCGGTCAGCCCCGAGGGGCCGACCGGGCTTTTTTTATTAAAAAAAATTTCAAGCCTAATATTGACAAGCCTTCGGGGGTCGAGTAGTATCGTTTTGCTCATGGGGCTGTAGCTCAGCTGGGAGAGCGCATGAATGGCATTCATGAGGTCGTGGGTTCGATCCCCATCAGCTCCACCAAGGAAAACAAGGGGTTAGCTGGAAACGGCTAACCCCTTTTTTCTTGTTGTGACAGCTCTTAGTGACATGTAGCGTCAGAAAGAGCGGTCAGGCCATTAAGACGAGGTCAGGCCGCGCATGCATAGGCTCTCCAGAAAACCGCGCCACAGGACCAGCTTCTCCCCCAGACCCACCTCGAAGCCCACGATCTCCCGATGCCCGTCGCTTCGCACCCCCACCGCCACCATCACGGCCAGACTCATCACCCGGCCCTCGCGCCGCACCTTCTCATAGCGAGCATCCACAAAAAGATACGGGTATTCCCCTTCCAGCCGCCGGCTCTTGAAGGCCGCCACCTCGGTTTCGAGGCCCTGGGTCAGCCGGCTGACAAAACTCTTGTCCAGGCTCTCGACGCCCATCTGGCGGCATAAACGTTCCATGCGCCGGGTGGACACCCCCTGGAAATAGGCCTCGCGGGTCACCCCGATCAAGGCCTTCTCGGCTCGCCGGCGCGGTTCCAAAAACGATGGAAAGTAGGAGCCCGCGCCCACCAGACGGCTGACCTCCTCCTCCATCACTTCATGGATAAGGCCCGTGATCACCTCGCCAAGCCAATCCCCGTGCAACTCCATAAAAGCCTTGTCGAACCACTCCGGACGTGAGATGCTTTTCTCAGGCATGCCGTTCGTTCCTCCTTTGGGTATGGTGTCTGGATCACACAAACCCTTTTGGAACGAACGGCGGCCTCTTTCAAGACCCTTGTCCCTCAGACCTTCTTACACCACCTCCTGAGACACCACCTCGGGCTGGCCGTACTCGTCGACGGCAAGCCGGCTTTTATCGGCGAAGATGAAAAGAGAGTCCCGTGGACATGCCCGGACTCTTTCAGAACATCAAGAAGCTGAAAGGAAAGCTCGACCTCGACATGGGGCCAGCCTTCCCTTCTTCCTCAATCAGAAAAACCATTGCCGCCAGCCCAGCCCGCTTCCGCCATTGCGCTAGCAGCCGCATACCGATCTCGGCGTAAAACAGGATTGCTCTTGCAATTTATTCCTGGTAGCTTGTTATTCTGGCGCAGCATAAAAAACATCTGAACAAGCTATTAGTCCATGGAGGGGCAAAGGAGGAAGTAATGTCTGATGTGGTTCTTTATGAAGTGAAAGAGCAGATTGCTTATATTACCATGAATCGCCCCGAAAAACTGAATGCCATCAACGACGAGCTGGTTGCTGAGCTGGCCAAAACCTGGGATCGTTTCGAGCAGGACCCGGATGCTCGGGTGGCCATTCTCGCCGGAGCCGGCCGGGCCTTTTGCGGCGGCGCGGACATCACGCCGGGGGCGTTGGTGCCGGGCACGGTGCTCAAGGCCTTTCCGGCGAACGGCATCCGGGTTTTAAAGCCGATTATAGGCGCCGTGCACGGACTGGCCATGGGCGCCGGTTCCGGTCTGGCCGTTCGGGGATGCGACTTGACGATCGCGGCCGAGGATACACAATTCGGCTTCCCCGAGGGACGCGCCGGCCGCGTCGGAGGAATCCTCACCTATCAGCCATACATGACGTTCAAACAGAGCATGGAGTTTTACCTGTTGGGCGAATGGTTCGACGCCCAAAAGGCCTTGGAAGTCGGGCTGGTCAACAAGGTGGTTCCCAGGGCCGAGCTGATGGAAGCGGCCAAAGATTGGGCCAACCGACTGAACAAGCTCGCCCCGCTCAGCTTACGGATCATCAAGTTCGGTATGTATAAGATCATGGATACACCGGTCGCTCAGGCGGAACGGGAATTCAAGCAATTTGTCGAGCCTCAATTCAACAGCGAAGATTTCAAAGAAGCGGCCCGGGCCTTTCAGGAGAAACGGGACCCCGTGTTCAAAGGCAGGTGAGGTTTCGTTGTAACCAATCTCTCCCGACCACATGAATTGATTCACTGACCTTCATTCGGCAAGCCCCATGGAGGGGGGGTCTCCGAGCCTCCCCTTTTCCTCTACCGACAAGCGATTCCCGCCCTCGTGCTCACACCCTGGCAGCCTCACCCGTGGCCCAGAGCTCTTCATTTGTGAACACGACGATCACGACGTAGCCGTAAAAATCTTGATTTGCCCGCGGGTCTATGGCAGATTTTCCCCACGACACCAGCATCGCTTGAAAGAAACCGCGTGCAAGGCGCAGCCCGCGTGGATATTTAACGACGGGACCTCGGCGCGGCTTTTTCCAGATAAAAGCTGCGGGCGAAGCCGCTGACGCAGGGCTTCAAAATCCGCGGCTGTCCACGTATTTATTCAATCCTTCAAAAAAGTGTCACCCGGCAAACTCAACTGACGTCTTTGAACCGACTTCAATCACAACCATAACCAAGGAGGCGGAAAGATGGAATTTAGATTTACCAAAGAGCAAGAGAAACTGAGGAAAAAAATCCGCAACTTTTTCCTCAAGGAACTTCCCGAAGATTTCGGGCGAAGCGGCGGGGACATGAACGAACAGGCCCAAGCCTTTATGCGGGGCTTTCAGGAAAAGACGGCCGCCGCCGGCTACCTGACCTCGGGCTGGGAAAAGAAATACGGCGGCATGGGGCTGGGCCATATCGAACAGGGAATCGTGGACGAAGAGGTGGGCTACGCCGGTATCGGCTGGCCGTCCAACCTGGGCCTGCATTTGGCCGCACCAGCGGTCTTTCTGTTCGGCACCGAGGAACAGAAGAAGAAATTCATCCCGGCCCTGGCCCGCGGCGAGCAGATATGGTTCGAGGCCTTCACCGAACCCCAGGCCGGCTCCGACGAAGCCAACCAGCAGACCCGGGCGGTGCAGGAAGGTGATTATTTTGTCCTGAACGGACAGAAGACATTCATCAGCGGCGGTTACAAACCGGACTTTCTGTACACCCTGGCCCGGACCTCGGATTCGGTTCCCAAGCATCGCGGCATCAGCCTTTTCCTCATTCCCGCGGATCTGCCCGGCATTTCTTACCGTCCGCTGCCGACCATCGGTGGCGGCGTGCAGAACGACATCTTTTTTAGCGATGTCAAGGTCCACAAGGAATACCTCTTGGGCGAACTGAACCGCGGCTTTTACCACGCCATGGCCACCTTCGAGTTCGAAAGAACCGGCACGGCCAATTCCGGCCGGGCCAAGCGGGCTTTGGAGGAGTTCGTCCAGTTCTGTCAGGAGGAAAAGCGAAACGGCAAGCCATTGTTCGCCGACCCGGCGGTCCGCAAGAGCCTGGCCGAAATGGCCATTGAAATCGAGATCTGGCGACTCATCTGTTGGAAGGCCGTGTGGTGGTTCGGCAATCGCAACAAGTTGGGGCCCATGCACTATGACCTGAGCGGCATGTGCGCCAAACGGTTCAATACCAGCCACGCCGAGAGGATGTCCGAGATTCTGGGGGCGCTCGGTCAGATCAGGCAAGGATCGAAATGGACCAAGCTGCGCGGGGCGGTGGAAAGACGCTGGCGAGCGGCCCGAAGCCTGCACGCCGGGGGCACCATCGAAATCTACAAATACGCCATTGCCCGTCGCGGCCTGAGCCTGCCCAGGATTCCGGCGAAATTGAACGTGCAAATCGGTCGGGCCCTTCAGGAACAAAAAAAGTAAGCCGGACCCACGAGGAGGAAAACCATGGATTATCTGCTGGATAGAAAACAGGAAGGGCTGCAAAAAAAGACGCGCACGTTTCTGGAAAAGGCCTGCCCGGAAAGCGTGGTCCGGGAAGCGCGGGAGGACGAGGATGGGTATTCGCCCAAGCTGTGGAAAAAGATCGCCAAGCGCGGCTGGCTGGGCCTGGCTCTGCCCGAACAATACGGCGGCAGCGGCGGCAGCCTCCTGGACCTGGCCGTGCTTAACGAGGAGATCGGTCGGGCCGTCTGCCCCGGGCCGCACCTGTCCACCATGCTCAGCGGCCTGATCCTCCTGGACGCTGGAAACGCGAGCCAGAAAAAAACGTTGCTGCCCCAGATCGCGGCCGGCGAACTCATCGCGGCCCTGGCCCTGACTGAACCGCAATCGGCCTGGAACGGCAACAGCGTTGAACCAGCCGGCATCACGGTCAAAGCCGTGCCGGAAGGCAACAAGTACGTCATCAACGGCACCAAGCTGCTCGTCTATGACGCGCATATCGCCGATGCCATCCTCTGCGTGGCGCGGACCAAGGCCCGAAGCAAGGGCGGCGACGGAATCACCTTGTTCCTGGTGGACGCCAAAAGCCCGGGTCTGAAGTGCAAACCCCTCAAGACCACGGCTTACGACAAACCGTGCGAGGTCGTTTTTAAAAAAGTACAGGTGCCGAAATCGAGCATCGTCGGCAAGGTGGACCAGGGCTGGGCGCCGTTGGCCAAGGTCCTGCAAATCGGCGCGGTCCTGACCTGCGCTCAGATGGTGGGTTCCAGCCAGAAGGCCCTGGAACTGGCAGTGGACCATGCCAAGACCCGGATGCAATTCGACATGCCCATCGGCGTGCATCAGTACGTGCAGGGACACTGCATCGACGTGCTCTGGTATTCGGAAACTTCCCGGTGGTTGACCTATCAGGCCGCTTGGAAACTGAGCGAGGGCCTGCCCGCCGAAATGGAAGTGGCCATGGCCAAGGCCTGGACGAACAAGGCTCACGAAAAGGCATGCTGGCATGCCCATCAGGTCCTGGCTGGCGTGGGCTACACGGCTCAAAAGGGCGCCATGTCGCTCTACTCCATGAAAGGCCTGAGCCTACAGAACTACTTGGGTGAAACCGATTACTACCTGGAAAAAATTGCCAAGGAGATGGAGAAGTGGCCGGCCCCGGAACAACCCCACGGCAAACCCCTGGGTTTCTGGGGCACGCCCATCGAAGAACAGACCCCGGCCTGGGAACCATGGCGGCAAATGAGAGAAGGGAAAAAGACCTGGTAAGAAGAGCCTGAGGCTGTTGCCCGGAATCTGAACCCTTTGCAAAAGAAACGAGGCGGTCCCCTCATGCGGGGAGACCGCCTCGCTTTGTTGCTCTAAGGGGCGCAAACACCGGCGTGGCCTTGCGCCGTAATCCCTAAATCGCCTTATTGCTTGGCCAGGGCCAGTTTCAGTTCGATTTCGGGATCGTACCAGGCCGGTCCCTCGACCGTGACCGTCACCCGTTTGAGCCGGCCCGTGAAACGGAACGGAGGCCGGTAATCGTCCGAGACCGGCGTCTGATCGTCATAGCCGCAGCAAAGCCCGTCGTCGGCCAGGTGATAGCGCACGCCCACGGTCCGGGGCACATCGCCCCGCCCGACCTCGCGGCCGTTGATCAGGAGTTTCCCGACTCCGCCCGCGCCCACCGGCTCGGCCCCGGTTTTTTCGAAGGCAAAGGTGAGCCGGGTCGGACCCTCGGGCACCGTTTCCTCGGACGAAATCTTGTATTGCTCGATGCCCAGGAAGTTGTGCACATAGTGGAGCCGGCCGTTGGCCAGATAGAAGGCATACCCGCCGTACTGCCCGCCGTGGGCCAGAAGCACGCCCTCAGCGCCGCCGGACGGAATTTCGACCTCGGCCTCCATGGTATGTGACCGGTTCTTGACGTTGACCGCCGCGCCCTCGCTCACCGGCGCGCCAAAGGGATAATAAACGTACACGCTCCGATCCGGGAAAGGCTTGGGGCGGGGATCGAAGAAACGCTGGGTGCCGCGATCGTCCAAAGGCAGGACGTTGTACCGTCCGGCCTCGGCCCACCACAGGTCCTGGAGTTCCCGGAGCTTGTCCGGGTATTTCTCGGCCAGGTCGTGGCACTCGGAAAAATCCTCGGCCACGTGGTACAGCTCCCAGACGTCCTCGTTAAAGGACACGGGCGGCACCATGGGCAGGTTAGGGCGGTGCCAGGTCACGGCCTTCCAGCCCTGGCAATAAATGGCCCGGCAGCCCATCATCTCGTAATACTGAATCAGGTGGCGGTCCTCGGCCTGCGCGTCGCCAAGCGTTGGGACAAAGCTGACCCCATGCAGCGGGGTCTGGACCACTCCCCGGATCACGTCCGGCGGCGTGAGGTTCAACACATCCAGCACGGTGGGCATGATATCGGTGACGTGCACGTACTGTCGCCGCTTCTCCCCCGGCGTACCAAGGCCCGCCGGCCAGTGCACGATCAGGGGATCGGCCACGCCGCCCTCGTGCGTCTCCCGTTTCCAGCGCTTGAGCGGCGTGTTGCCGGCCCAGGTCCAGCCCCAGGGATAGTTGGGATAGGAGTCCGGGCCGCCCAGTTTGTCCATCTCCCGAAGGTTCTCCTCCAGGGTGTAGGGCACCCAGTTGTAGAGGCGCGATTCGTTGATCGAACCGTGCGGACCGCCCTCGGAACTGGCCCCGTTATCCGAAAGGAGCAGAACCACGGTGTTGTCCCATTGCCCGATCTCCTTCAGAAAGGAGAAAAACAGACCCAGGTGGTGGTCGGTGTGTTCGAGGAAACCGGCGAAGACCTCCATGAAGCGGGCGTACAGCTTCTGCTGCTCGGGCGAGAGCGCCTCCCAGTCCTGAATCCAGCCCGGACGCGGGGACAGGTCTGTGCCGGGAGGGATGATTCCCATTTCGAGCTGCCGTTGATAGACGGACTCCCGCCACTTTTCCCAGCCCTGGTCGAAGCGGCCTTTGTACTTGTCGATCCACTCCTTCGGAACGTGATGCGGGGCGTGCATGGCTCCCGGCGCCAGGTACATGAAGAAGGGCTTGGCCGGGTCCACGTTCTTGAGGTCGGTGACGAACTCGATGGCCCGGTCCACCAGGTCCTCGGTCAGGTGATAGCCCTCGGCCGGGGTCTTGGGCGGGTCCACGGCATGGTTGTCATACACCAGGTTGGGCGCGTACTGGTCCGAATGCCCGCCCAAGAAACCGTAAAAGCGTTCGAAGCCGCGCCCCAGGGGCCACCGTTCCTTGGTGGCGGCCATGTTGGTCTCTTCGTCCGGCACGAGATGCCACTTGCCCAGGGCGAAGCAGGCATAACCCTGCTCGGCCAGCACCTCGCTCAGAAAACCGTGCTCCTTGGGGATGACCGCGTCATAGCCGGGATAGCCCGTGGCCAGCTCGGTGATGCAGGCCATGCCGTTGGCGTGGTGGTTGCGGCCGGTCATCAAGCAGGAACGGGTGGGTGAACACATGGCCGTGGTGTGGAAATTCGTGTACGTCAGGCCGCCGGCCGCTAGCCCGTCCATGTTCGGAGTGGCGATATCCGAGCCGAAGCAGCCGAGTTGTCCATAGCCGAGGTCGTCCAGAAGGATGACCAGAACGTTGGGCGCCCCGGCCGGGGCATGAAACGGCTCCGGCCAGTCCGGTTTTGAATCGTCCCTATACCGTCCGATCACGCCTTCGAATCTCTTGCTGTTTTTCATCCGGTTTCCTCCTCACCGGCTTGGGTTAAAAGTCCAAACGAATCGACCCGGCCGGCTGGGTGCAAAGACGCACCTCGAGGCCGGCCGGGCCCGGTCAGGTTTAAAGACGGCGTCAAGTGGAGGTCATATCAGCTGCCCGACGAAGCATATCCTGGGATTGAACACATAGGAACCCCCGCCTTCATCTGCGTTGCACGGGTCCACAGCCACCAACATCAGGAAGATGTTGCTAACATCTTCTCCATCGTAATCCCCGTTGAAGACGACGTAAAGCGTATCCACAAAAAAGGCAATGTAGATATTGTTTTCGGGGTCCTCCGGCCTGAAGGTCGGATCCAGATCAGCGCCATCCGTGGTCAACCGGGTGGCCGCCAGGATCTGGTTCACTTGGTCTCCGGTGGTATCGAAGATCTGGTAATACAGCTCTTCATACTGCAGCTCGTCCCGTGCATCGGCCCAGACCACGTGCACCCGACCGCAGGAATCCACGGCGATGCTGACCATGTGAGACCTGAAATCGTCATTGGCCGTAACCCGCGCCTGGTCGATCAGGATGTTGACGTACCCCTCGCCGTCCCCATCTCCTCCGACGGCTACTTTCCGAGGCTCCCGAACCGGCTCACCACCGTCCTCGTTCGGAACGGGTTCCAGCTTGGAGTAGTAAATCTCGTGCTCTCCCTGGTCCTCATCATACAGCCGCCGGTCGTGCCAGGCCACGTGCACGTTGCCGTCGTCGTCCAAGGCCATGCGCGGTTTGACCGAGCCATGGCCATCATCGTCGGTGATGCGCACGTCGTCGATCAGGGTGACGCCGTTACCGGCCTCGACCGCGGCCATGGTGTAGTAAATCTCCCGCTCACCTTCCTGGCGAATCGGCAGGCCGCCATCCTCGGCCGCGACGTAAATGATACTGGCCTGGCCGACTGCATTGACCGCGATTTCAGGACCGCCCCATTCAGCATAGACAAACAGGCCGCTGGTCAAAACCGCGGGAGAGATCACCGCATCGCCGTCGGTGTCCAGCACCAGGTACACAAGATCAAGGTCCTCGTCTTCGTTCCCGTCCAGCCAAACCACATGCAACCGATTGCTGGCCTGGTCGTAAGCGATTCTCGGAGGCCAGGATTCCACAAAATCCTCCGTGCTGATGATCGTCTCCTTGATTTCGATCAGGTCGTCGATGGTACCGCGGCCGGGGGCCAGATAGGCCAGCGGATTCAGCTTGGTATAGATAACCTCGTTGGCGTTCAACTCCTCCGAGGTCGCATATTCCTCTCCGTTAAAACCGGTATAGAGAACGTCACTGTAAAAAAACACATGCAGATTGCCTGCGGCGTCCATGGCCAAAGCGGGTTGATGCACGTGCCAATCCGGATCGGTAGACGGGGTGACATTTATTTCCTCGATGATCACTCGGCCTTCCGAATCCACCATCTTGTAAAACAATCCACCTCCACAATCCCCCACCCAAATGATGTGGGCGTTGCCCAAGGGGTCCACCAGCACGACCGGTGTTTCCACGCACTCGGAGGAGATAGCTTCGGGGCCGTAAAAAACCATCTCAGGCTGCGTTCGCGCCAGGTCAAAAGAGAAGAACAGAACCGCCACCAAAACGATCAACACCCACCACTTTTTCGTCATGGTCTTACTCCTTTTCCGCGGGGCCTATGTTAGACACCCGGTGAAAGCCTGGACGAAAGCTCCCTCCTCCCCGAGGGACCCAAACCACCTCCAAAATGCTGGCAAAGTTATTTGTGTATCATGATCGACGCTTGTCTGTGAGGCCTTCCGTTCAGGAGACAAACGCCGAAGTCGAACGTCCGGATAATACGTGTCTGAGACCGAACCCCAGTTATCGCGGGTCGTTGAGGCCGCACTCTTTCGCGCTGGACCGGTATTCAGTCCAGGGAACCAACGGAGTTTTTGACGGTGAGAACCGGGCATGGAGCCTGCAAGATGACGTATTGCGCGGTCGAACCCAAAAGGAACTTATCCACCCGGGATTTCTTGACCACGCCCACGAGTATAACGCTGATTTCGTTCTCCTCGGCGTACTCGACCAGACTCTCGCCGGCGCTCATGCCGTGGGTCACCAGACGAGTGTGGCAGGAAACGCCCTCTTCCTCAAAATAGCGGCGGGCAAAAGCCAAGTCCTGCTCGCCCTGGTCTTTGCTCTTCATGAACTGGAGAGAACTGCCCACCAGGGAGGTCAGGATGTGGACTTCCGCCTCGAATTTTCTGGCGCTGCGGAGGGCCAAGTCCAGACTCGCCTTGGCCGCTTCCGAGCCATCGTACCCAATCAATATTTTCATGGACATCGCTCCTGGTTCGATTCTGCGCCGATAAGTTAGCATAGGCAAAGCGGCGCGGCGCGTCAAGGGCGGGGGATACGGGGCCCGCCTCAATACCCGCCTCGGCTCAGGGGCGCACCGCTTCCAGCCGGACCCTTTGGCCGTCGATCTCGACTGTTGTCTTCGAATAAGTCAGCTTTCTGTAAATCTTGCCGTCCTTGAAATGGATGACGTCCAGCCCCTTGCGTTTCTCGGGCCGCCCTTCGTAGCCCTTTTCTGTGGAGGGCCATTCGAGCACCCAGGTGACCGTCATCTTTTGAGCCTCTTCGTCAATGAACATGTCATCCCGGTGAAAGGTAAATTTCCCGCCGGAGGTGAACCAGGGCGTCCAGGCCCGGCGCAGAGCCTCTTTGCCGCGCGCGTTCCCGCCGGTCCAGTTCTCGAAATAGACGTCGTCGTGGTAGAGTTCGAGCACGCCCTCGAGGTCCAGCTTGTCCCAGGCCACGCTGTTGGCGGCCATGACTTGTCTGATTTCTTCACTCGACAGTTTCATGCGCTCCTCCTTTTGCACAAAAGAAAACCGAACAATGCCATGCCCGGCTCATTTTTTCACCGGCGGAATCCAGCGCACGTGCGACCCGCCAAACTTCAGGTTGGTCAAACGGTGGTAGTCGGAACCGTCGGGCCGGACCATGACCGGCGAAATCAAAAACAGGACCAACCCGGCCAAAACGATTCGCGGGATTCCCCGGCCGGCCAAAGAAAGACACGGCCTCAAATAACACGCTTGCATGCTCAACCTCCACCCTGAAGCCCGGGCAACCCCACCGGCCGAGAAGTCCAGCCCGGTGGTCCGATCCCTTTCGAGCCGTGTCGATCTCAAAAAGCGAATCTTCCGAAAATGAATGTGCCCAGCATAATTGGGTTCGGTCTGTTTCGCAACCGAAACCTTAAGCCAAATTATCCTTGTATGCAAGACAAGTTTTGACAGGGATCGTGGAGTTCCGTATGGTCGGCTTCGCGTCGTTACTCGACGGTCGATTGCCGAGAGCCGGCCCTCCACCCCGACGCCGCCCCGAACCTTCTCAAACTCCGGCCTGGCTGCTCAACTCCTGTAACCGGTCGGACCGTTCTCACGACATAAAAGACGACCCCCGAGGTCCCGACTTCACATCACGAAAGGGACGATGATGAACTCTTGCCCATTTCGCCGCTATAAAATCCTGCTCCAGGGAGGTTTGGTCGCAGCCTTCCTGTTTTTTATTCTTCAAACCGCAACGGCCCTGGAACCGCTGACCCTCAAGCCGATGGGGCCCCCCAGGCAGCTCCCGGACCGGCTGCTGGGCATCCAGGGCGTGACCGCCTTTTACGAAGACATCCTGAGCGATCCCCGCAAGGTGGAGCCGGCCAAGGAATTGGCCCCGGCCCTGATTCGCTTCCCGGGCGGCACCATAGGCAACTACTACAATTGGCGCACCGGCCTTCTGGAGGTGCCGGTTTTTCAGAACAGCTCGATCTACACCCGCTACATGGCCAAGGTGGCTCAGGGCACGAACCGCATGCACCCCCAGGGAATCTTCCTGGAGGATATGGCCAAATTCAGCCGCCAGATCGGCGCGGAAATCGTCCTGGTCCCCAACCTGGAAACCTCGACTGTCGAGGACCAGGCGGCATGGTTCAAGCATCTGAAGGAGGCCGGCCTCGCTCCCCGCCACATCGAACTGGGCAACGAATTCTGGATCGCCATGATTATGGACCCCAACGTGTTGAGCAAATTCCCGGACGCGGCCACGACCATGGATCTGATCGAGCGCTACCAGAAGGCCATTAAGCCCTATCTGCCCGAGGACGCGGTCTTTGCCGTGCAGTACGCTGGCAGCGGCTTCCACACCACCCAGGCCGCGGCAATCCGACACCCGCTCCTGGCCCGCATGAAAGAGTGGGACGAGGACCTGCCCAACCGGCCCTGGTATCAGGCCCTGACCGTGCATTTCTACCCGGAGATCGACGAGGCCGCCGGTCCGGGCGCCTCCCGACGCCTCTCCGACCGGATGGATCGCATCTTTCCGGCCATGATGGCCCGGGTGGATCAGGGCATCTCCGAGGCCCTGTCCGAGATGGAGGATCGCTTTCCAGGCAAGGAAATCTGGGTGACCGAGTGGAACGCCAACGGCGTGCGGTTTCTTTTCGAGAAGCGCAACCCGGGGCTGACCGGCCTGATGATCCACCTGACGGCCCGCATGACCCTGACCTTCCTCAAGCACCCGGCCGTGACGGTCTCGACCTATCACATGCTCAGCTATAACAGCCGGCCCTATTCCGTCTTCACCCCGAAACGCGGCGGCGAGGGTTTTGCGCCGGCCGGGCCGGCCGTGGCCCTGCGTTGGTTCAATGAGGCGGCCAACGGCGGGGTCAGTTACCAAAACGTGGCCGTGGATGGCGGGAAGCGGATTCCCGGCGGCGGCGCGCACCCGGAGGAGGGATACGCCGACGTGGCCGCGGCCTTTTTCATGAAGGGCGGCCAGGCGACTCTAATGGTGCACAACGCCGATCCCGAAGCCAGGACCTGTCGGATTGCCGATTTTATGCAAGGCCGGAAACCCGCCCGGGTCGAAACCTTTGACACGCCGGACCCGTCCAAGCAGTATGTCCGCCATCCCCCGGAGGTACGCACCCTCCCGACCGAAACCACCATCCAGGTTCCCGGGCTGTCTCTGACCCGCGTTCTGTGGGACTGATCAACCGATAGCATCCGGGGAGGCCCCCCGGCCGGGGTCGAAGCCGGAATACCGGCCGCCAGCCGGCGACGTTTCGCCAACACCCATGCTCTGTCAACCATACCGGTCCGACCTCCGTGCGAATCACGTGCTTCCCGGATCGAATGGGGCTTGATTTTTCCCCGACTTTTTGAAAGGATGGCTAGCTCTGCGGGCGCAGGCAACGCCCCGAAAATTTTTTTGCGACGGAAGGAATCGGAACCATGAAACCGCTGAGCGAACTCTCCGGCCAAGAACTCGAGGCCCAGCGGGCCGAACTCGCCGCCCGGCACGAACAACTCAAAGCCGACAACCTAAACATCGACATGACCCGAGGCAAGCCCTGCCCGGAGCAACTCGACCTGGCCCTGGGCATGTTGACCGTGGCCGACGCGAGCCATTACAAGGCCGCGGACGGCGCCGATTGCCGCAACTACGGCGGCCTGGAGGGACTGCCCGAAGCCCGGCGGCTGTTCGGGGAGTTGCTGGGCGTCAGCCCCGAGGAGCTCATTATTGACGGCAACGCCAGCCTGACCCTGATGAACGACGCCATGACGTGGGCCATGCTCTTTGGCGTGGGAGAAGACGCCCCAGCCTGGGGCAAGCTGCCCGAAGTAAAATTCCTGGCGCCCAGCCCGGGGTATGACCGGCACTTTTCCATCTGCGAACATCTGGGTCTGCGCATGATCCCGGTGGCCATGAACGAAAACGGCCCGGACATGGACGACGTGGAAAGGCTGGTGACCGAGGACTCCGCGATCAAGGGCATCTGGTGCGTGCCCCGCTACAGCAACCCGACGGGCATAACGTATTCGGACGAGGTGGTCGAGCGGCTGGCCTCGATGCCCACGCGGGCCGACGATTTCCGCATCTTCTGGGACAACGCCTACGCGGTCCATCATCTGACCGATCGGCCCCAACCCCTCAAGAATATCCTCGAAGCCTGCAAAAAGGCGGGCAACCCGGAACGCGTGCTGCTCTTCGGCTCGACCTCGAAGGTCAGTTTCGCCGGAGCCGGCTTGGGCTTCATGGCCGGTAGCCGCAAGAATGTCGAGTTCGCCCTGAAGCACCTTTTCTTTCAGACCATCGGTCCGGACAAGCTGAACCAGCTTCGCCACGTGCTTTTCTTTAAAGACATGGCCGGCATTGAGGCCCATATGAAAAAGCACGCGGCCATTGTCCGGCCCAAGTTCGAGGCGGTGAACGAAATCCTGACCCGGCGGCTCGGGGGCAAAGGCGTGGCTGAATGGAGCCGTCCCCAGGGCGGATATTTCGTCAGCATGGACGTGCCCGACGGATGTGCGACCCGGGTGGTGCGGTTGGCCGCCGAGGCCGGGGTCAAATTCACCGGGGCCGGCGCAACCTTCCCTTATAAAAAAGACCCCAGGGACCGGAATATCCGCATCGCGCCCACCTTCCCCTCGATGGACGAAATTCGATCGGCCATGGAAGTCATGGCCGTCTGCATCCAACTGGCCGCTTTGGAAAAGCAGGGATAGCCTCCCGGCTGGGTCTGGCGAACAAGGCGGGGCTTTAGTCTGGCTCCGCCTTTTCCAATCCGGCCGCATTCGGGAAAAGGGTTGACAGAACGCCGTCTCCGAGGCTATATCACGCGGAGAGGTTTTCCCCACTTTGTTGATAAATAAGGAATTTTCACCCCTCTCCCTTGCCGGCGACCCAGTCCGCGCGCCCTGGCGGATTCTCGTTTGCTTGACCCTGCTCTTCATCCTGGCCGCGCCGGCTCTGGCCGCGCCCACGGCCAAAGAGGTCCAGGGCGAGGTGAAAAAGGCCGTCGATGCCTCGGTCCAGGCCCAGGCCAAGGCGGACGCCTGGGCCTCGCAACGGGCCGCGCTCGCCTCCCGCATCCGGGACCTTAAAAACCGCGCGGCCTGGTTGGACTTTCAGAACGAACAGTACCAAGCCTACATCGACCGCCAGGAAGCGACCATTCGTTCCCTCACGCAGAAGGCCGGGGCGGCTCAAGCCGTGGGCCGGGAACTGGAACCGTACCTCAAGGAGGTGGTCGCCCGCCTGGAGGCCTTTGTGGCCGCGGACATCCCCTTTCTGCAAGAGGAACGGGCCAAGCGCATCGACTTTCTGAAAGACTCGCTCGAAGACTACCACCTGCCGCTCAGCGAAAAGCTGCGGCGCGTGCTCGAAGCCCTGCGAGTGGAGGCCGGTTACGGCGAAACCGTCGAATCCGAGGAAACCACCCTGGACCTGAAGGGCCGGCTGACGCGCGTCACCCTGATTCGTCTGGGACGCATCGAACTGTATTACCTGTCCAGCGACGGGGACCAAGTCGGCCGTTGGGACCCGGTCGCTGACGCTTGGACTCCCCTGCCCCAGCACTACCGTTCCACGTTGCGCCGGACCCTGGACATGGCCGAACGCAAGCGGGCCAGCGAACTCCTGGACCTGCCCGTCCGCGGAGGAAAGCCATGAGACGGCTCCTTCGCCTCGCCCTCGCGCTTTTCCTGGCCGCTGGCCTGGGGATGGGATGGACGGCCGTGGGCCGGGCCGCGTCCTGGGACCAGACCGCCGAGAAGGTGCAAGACCGCAGCCGGGCCGCGGTTCAGGAGGCGGCCGTCACCGAGACCCTGATCGCGGAGGAACGTAAAAAGCTCGAACAGGAACTGGCCGCGCTCCAGGCCGAAATCGCCTCCAAGGAAAAGGCCATGGCCCAGCGCAAGGCGCGCTTCGAAGCCCTGATTGACGAGGAAGCCCGCACCCGATCCCGCCTGGAAAACGAGCAGACCGAGGTCAAGGCCCTGGAAGGGGCCATCCGCGTGGGGACCAAGGACGTGGAAACCCTGCTTCGCACCGGCCTGATCGGGCCGGAACTGCCGGGCTGGAAGGACACGGTGAACGGCCTTCTGGACACGACGCGCTTCCCGGACCTGTCCGAGATCAAGGCTCTGGGCGACCTTTATTTCGACTACATGACCGCTTCGGCCGAGATTCGAGGACGGGACGGGGAGATCATCGATCCTCAAGGCCGAATGGTCCAGGCGCGAATCGTGCGTCTGGGCGCTTTCACGGCCCTGTACCTGACGCCCGGACTACGGGCCGGCTATCTGTTGCCGGACGTCTCGGGCCGGCGGCTGGTCGCCGCGCCGGGCCGGGTTTCCTGGCGGCAGGGCTGTCTGCTGAAACGGTTTATCCAGGACAAGACCGATCACGTGCCCCTGGACATCTCACGCGGGGCCGTGTTCGAGCAGCGGGTGCAGCGCAAGAACCTCAAGGAGTGGTTCCTGAGCGGCGGGGTGCTGGTCTGGCCCATCCTGTTCATCGGCATCGTGGGTCTGGTGCTGGGTCTGGAGAGAATCGTGCAGGTGACGCGCGTTCGGGGCAACACCGACCGGATCGCGGACCGGTTGCAGGAACTGGCTCGCCAAGGCCAATGGCAGGAATGCCGGGACCTCTGCAAAACCCATTGGGCGTTGCCCACCTGCCGGGTGCTGGCCGCGGCCCTCGATCACCTGGGCGAAACCCAGGAGGTGCTGTCCAACGCCTTGCAGGAGGCCATGCTGCGGGAGCTGTCCAGCCTGGAGCGTTTCCTGCCCACGCTCTCGGTGCTGGCCGCCATTGCCCCGCTCCTGGGACTCCTGGGCACGGTCACCGGCATGATCGAGACCTTCCAGGTCATCACCCTGTACGGCACCGGCGACCCGCGCCTCATGGCCGGCGGCATCAGCGAGGCCCTCATCACCACGGAACTCGGGCTGGCCGTGGCCATTCCCATCATGCTCCTCCACCACTTCCTGGAAAGCCGGGTGGAAAAGGTGGTGGGCGACATGGAGGAAAAAGGCATGGCCTTCACGGTTACGCTGCTGAAAGAAGGGGCCGTGACCAACGGGAACGGCCCGGAGGCCAAGGCCTAAGCCGCCATGAACAGCCTTCGTTACAGCCTCCGCCGCCGCAGCCGGGCACCCGAGATCAACATGGCCCCGCTGATGGACATGATCTTCATCCTGCTCATCTTCTTCGTGGTCACCACCAGCTTCGTCAAGGAGGCCGGGGTCGAGGTCGATCGGCCCGTGGCCCAGACCGCCACGGTTAAGGAAAAGACCAACCTGGTCGTGGCCGTCACCCGGGAGGGCCTGGTGTACGTCGAAAACCGGCCGCTGGACGTGCGCCTTCTCCGCGCCTACATGGAACGATTTTTGGCCGAAACCCCGGATGGCTCGGTCGTCATCGCCGCCGACCGCCAAAGCCAGGCCGGAACCGTCATCCAGGTCCTGGACGCCTGCCGCCTGGCGGGAGTCAAGGACATCAGCCTCGCCGCCAGGATTCCCTAAGCACATGGCCGTTCCCGGACACCGTCTCGACCGGATGATGAACCCGGCCACCGTGGTGGTGGTGGGCGACAAAGGCCCCCGCTACATGTGGCTGAACAATTTCCTCTCCTTCAAGCGCGCCGGCGGCCGTCTCTATTCGGTCCAGATCGACCCGTCCCAGATTCCGGGCATCGAGGCCCTGGGCGTGACCAATTTCACCGCCTTGGCCGACGTGCCCGAACCGATCGACTACGCCCTGGTGGCCGTGCCCCGTCAAATCGCTCCTCGGGTGCTCAATGATCTGATCGCCGTGGGCGCGCACGGCGCCGCCTTTTTCACCTCGGGATTCGCCGAGACCGGCGAGGATCTGGGCCGGGAACTCGAACAACGCTTGACCGACATGGCCCTCGAAGCGCACTTCAACCTGGTCGGCCCCAACTGCATCGGTCTGCACCTGCCCCAGGTCGGACTCAGCTTCGGCGATGATTGCCCGGTCTCACCCAACGGTCGCATCGGATTTTTAAGCCAATCCGGGACCCACGGCTCCATGTTCGCGGCCATGGCCGAGCGCATGAACCTGCACCTGTCCCTGGCCGTCAGCTTCGGCAACGGCGTGGTCCTGGACGTGGCCGATTATCTGGAATACCTGACCCTCGATCCCCAGACCGAGATCATCGGCGTTTATCTGGAGGGCGTGCGGAAAGGCCGGGCCTTTTTCGAGGCGCTACGGGAGGCCTGCCGGCTGAAACCCGTGGTGGTCTGGAAAGGCGGGCAGACCGAGGCGGGCGCGCTGGCCATCCGGTCCCACACCGGCTCCATGGCCTCGGCCCGAGCCGTCTGGGACGGCCTCATGCGCCAGACCGGCGCCATCCCCACCCATAACATTGAAGAGACCCTGGACGTGGTCCAGCTTCTGAATACGAACCGGCCGCCGTCCGGTCGGGGTGTGGCCCTGCTGGCCATGACCGGCGGGCAATCCGTGTCCATCGCCGACGCATTCGGCCGGGCCGGCCTGACCGTGCCGCGCCTCAGCCCGGCGTCCTACCAGGCTTTGGCCTCCTTTTTCAATATCGTGGGCGGCAGCTTCCAGAACCCGCTGGACATGGCCGGCACGATCATGCTCCAGCCCGAGAGCCTGAACCGAATCCTGAGGATCGTACTGGCCGACCCCGAGATCCAGGCCGTGGTCATGGAGTTTCCGGCCCGGTTCGCCAAACGGTTCTTCAAGGAATCGCCGGACCAATTGGACCGGCTTCTCGAAATCGTGCGCCAGGGCGCGGCCGAGAGCGCCAAACCGCTGCTATTTACCTTGCAGCCGGGCGACGAGGACGGCCTGGCCCGCAAACTCGAAACCAAGCTTACCTCATGGGGCTTGCCCGTCTTTCCCAGCTTTGAAAGGGCGGCCACGGCCCTGGCCCGGGTTTTTGCCCAGGCCGAGCGCCGGCGCCGTCAGACCGTCTTGGAAGAAAGGTCCAATGTCGCCCCGCGGCAATAAGCTGTAAAAAGAAAGCTACACACCGTCGTTGCGAGGAGTCACACGGTAGTTCACTGAAAGTGGACGAAAGCGGACGACGTGGTAATCTCAAATATTGTAACCCGGTTGCGAGATTGCTTCGTCGCTTCGCTCCTCGCAAAAACGAATAGTCTCTTCCCCGCGCCCTACAGATCGATAAAAACGACCTCTTTGGCGAACCACATGGCTGAACGGGGAAAATCGATGAACTTCTTCTCGTCTTCGAGAAACAGGTTCACGGCCCGCTGGCCCTCGGCCGTGGGCGTTGCACCCGCGGCCCGGTCGTACCACAGCTCGGCGTGGCCGTCATAGGCCGGTGTCATCCCGCCCCGCGCGACCCGGATGGGCTCGGACAAGGCGTCGTCCAGACTGTGTACCTGGATGTACCGCAGGATGCGGGCGGCCTGGGCGTTCCGCCGAATCAAGGGGCCGTGGTTCATGCGCCAGTATAGCTGCGCCTCTTCCTTGGAAAGCGACGGCAAGCGGTGGAAGACATAGAACAGCTTGACCAGGCTGCTGCGCTCGGTGGCCACGATATTTTCCGGCGTGGGGTTGACTTGGGGTACATCGGTGGCCCACCAGATGGAGGATTGGGAAAAGTCGATGAACTTTTTCTCGTCCTCGATCAACTCGGCCGCCGCGGCCTGCCCCTCGGGCGTGGCGCCGGCCGTGGCGGCCTCCTCCAGGCTGTTCCACCACAACTCGGCCACGCCGTCATAGGGCTCGGCCAAACCGCGCGAAGCCCGCATGGCTTCGTTGGCCGGGTCATCAAGGGTGTGCACCTGAACGTAGCGGGCGATGCCCATGTGGGTGGAATGGCTGGCCACCAGGGGCCCGTGCTGGCGACGCCAGTAACTCTGAAACTCAGCCAGGGACATGCCGGCCTTGCGGCGAAGAACATAGATAAACCGGATCATGGTGAATGCTCCTTTCCAAACCAGAAATCGTTGGGCTTTGACAAAACAGGGGCGGAAACCTTGTCTCCCCGTTACCGTGGCAAAGACAACGCCCACCCGAAAAAGGCGAGGAACCTTCCGTAGGGGCACGTTGCACGTGCCCTAAAAACCGGAAGCAACGAGGGCACGTGCAACGCGCCCCTACAAATCAACCCACGGTCGCCTCTTCCCGCCCGCCTTGACTTCACCTTGGGCCGGCCCTAAGATGGCCAGACCGGAACGGGCCGACCGCCCGGCCGCATCCAAAACAAGTCAGGACCAAAGAAACGCAAGGCCAGGAGGACAACCGCCCATGCCTTACCAACATCTGCTCGTCGAACGACAGGACGACGTGGCCGTGGTCACGCTGAACCGGCCTCAGAAACTCAATGCCCTCAGCCAGGACCTTATGCAGGAGATTATCAAGGTTGCCGAGGAATTTCGAGAAGATTATGAAAGCCGGGTCGTGGTCTTCGCCGGCGCGGGCAAACACTTCAGCGCCGGAGCCGACCTGACCGATCCCAAGCGCAAGGAACGGGCCAGCCGGAACCTTTTGACCCGGCTGCGGGATTCCCATATTGGACCACGCATGCTTCGGGTCCTGCTGGACATTCCCCAGATCACCATCGCCGCCGTGCACGGCGCGGCCCTGGGCGGCGGGGCGTGCATCGCCGCGGCCCTGGACTTCCGCGTCGGTTCCACGGACTGCCGGATCGGCTTCCCCGAAAGCGGGCTGGGCATGAGCTTAAGCTGGGTGTCATTGCCGCTGGCCGTGCATTTGGTCGGCCCGGCCCGGGCCAAACGCTGGGTCATCCTGGCCAGCCGGGAAAACGCCGAGACCCTGCTCAACTGGGGCTTCTTGGACGAGGTCGTACCCAGAGAACAACTCATGGACCGGGCCATGGCCATGGCCAAGGAGTTCGCGGCCATGCCGCCCATCCCGGCCCAGATGATCAAACGCAGCGTGAACGCCATCGCCACGGTCATGGACCAAGCCATCATGCACATGGACATGGACCAGCTCGCCTTGACCACTTCCAGCCGGGACTACCGCGAGGGCGTCACGGCCTTCTTGGAAAAGCGGAAACCCAATTTTATCGGGGATTGAGGTCGCCGCAGCAATATGACGTCCGCCCGACCGGTCCTTTGTGAGCCTATCGAGCAATCCGTCGATTCCACGCCGCATCTTGGAAATGCACAGCGAGGGCGTTCCATTTCGGTTAGACAGAATGCGAGTTGGAACGCTGCCTTGACCTAATCAACTCACCAGATGCGAAAAATGACTGAAGTTGTTGCTGAAAATCACGTAGGAAACAAGCCTGCAAAGGAGCGCAAGTCCGACGAAAAAAATAATTCTCCGAATCGCCTGCATTCAACATAAAAACACGTAAAATCAGTATGTTAAAAAAATTGAAATTGCACGGACGTCGTATTTTTTAGAGGTCTTGAGACGGAATCTGCCTCACGAATATTTGTAAACGATAATAGAATATTGCAGGGATTTAAACCAAAGCGCGCGAATCGTCTCGTCAGAAAATCCATTCGTTATTGATGAACGTATCCGCTATATAAAATTCATACACGCTTTTCAAATTACTTATAAATTTTTTACCGCCCAAAATGCTGCTTGTATCCGACTGGAAACGCCGATTTTATTATAGACATTATATAGATGGGTTTTAACCGTATGTAAACTGATACCTAAGTTTTGAGCGATTTCGTCGTTTGAAAGACCTTTGACAATATCGATAATAATCTGCCGTTCCCGAAAAGTAAGAATCGGGTAAATGCTCATTTTTGTATCCAGATCGACATTCTCTTTAACATATTTTGATAATGTATCACGACTAAACCACAGTTGACCATCCAAGATCATCTGAACGCCTTTTATGATGCTCTCCACTTGTTCGTCTTCATAAAAGACACCTCGTAATCCTCGTTTCATAGCGTCTTGTTCTATATTTAAACTACGGCGAATGTTGAAAAGAGCTATCAAAAAACGATTCGATCCGGATCTGAATCCGTTTTCAAGATGCTGCCAAATATCAGGAATATTTAAATTTTTACAATCACATAAGACAAGATGCATCCATTCTTTTCTTCTATTAACCACACCTCGAAATTCATCGAGATTGGTGAAGCAACCGCATTCCTGATTCAATTCATTCTGCAAGAATTTGGTCAACAGACAATTTTGTAAAAAATTGTCACCAACAATGGAAGCATAAACTTGAGGTCGCGCATCACTATTCCGCATCAAGAAACTCCATTACCTAAATCGTTAGTCACTTCAACCTCAATAAGAAATAATTCAATTACTTCTTTCATCTAACTTTTCAAAGGAAGCGCATGAAGCCATTTCCAAGGCTTTGCCTTGATGTTCTTTTCCTTTCAGTACCGTATGCTGGCCGGGTATCAGCGCTGGAAAAGAAAATAGGCACCACAGCGGGTCAATCATTAATACTGAGCATGCCGTCCCGGCTGACCCGAGAGAGCTTCTGCTTGGTTTGACCCTTGATACCGCCCCTCCATTGAGATTGGCGATTGACCCTCCGGCGTAGGCTCCCTTACTTGGCTTGCGAATTACTCCAAGGGCCGCAAAGACCCCAATTCTCTTGGAAGCAACAACACTTAAGCAATTTTTTGAAGAGCTTCAGCCTTCTAATTTCTATTTCCGTCAAGTGCGCTAAAAAATTAACCTCCGATGACTGTTAGATTTCAATAATTTTTGAGTAATGTCAAGGGGTTCAGGGTATCATTTTTGGTATGATTTTAATGAAATAAAACTAGCACCTAAGCATTAGAAAAAAGCGGTCCATCAGAACCAAGGCCATTTTTCCTTAAAGATGTTGATGACTAGAACTGGTTTCAAAACCTCCCTTTGGGCTTATTCTCTTTGTCGAGCCAGAAAGGAAATTAAAAATATGGTTGTATATTCAATCAGTTATCTTTTTCCCCTTCTCGATTTAATCACCGTTAAAAGCCCTGAAAGGGCCTCTATGGGGTTCTGAAACCAGTTGTAATGTCGAGAGATTTGGTCAAGCCTAGCCGGCGATTCGGATGGAAACTCAATTTATAGTACCAGTGGCCGCACCTGATACATGATGTTGAGCCGGGAGGAGATCTTTAACTTTTAAAAGCCAAGTCCTCTTTTGAATCTCTCTTTCGCTTTGGAAAAAAGAGCGCTAGCTGCCCAAGAGTTACAGCCATTAGGCATAGAGAGAATTTTAGAGCTGGTTCTGAAACGGCTTTTTATAAAAATTTCAGCAAAACAAGTAGTTATTCAATGAACCTTGGAAATAATGCTGGCCGAATGAAAGGCTTCCATTCACGCCGCCTGCAAACAATCCCTGCCTCATGACCACGTACTATAACCTACCCAACCCAGCAAAGGCCCGCGCCGGACCGAGAAATAACGAGATGACGTTGGTCCACTTCCTTAATGCCTCTGCAAGCCGAGGGGAAGGCACTCGCTGTGCATTTTTAGGACCGGCCGGGGATTGTTGGAATTTTAGGCATTGTCTTTTTTCCGATCCTTGCTCCTCGTCCGGGAGAGCCGCGCTTCCCGGCAGCCTCCTGATTTGATCGGTGTTCCCTCGATAAGTCTCGCGTAGGCCGGCCGGCAAAGACCCTGGTGCCCCCCAGGGAAGCATCTTGATCGTTGGCGATCATCATCCATTTCGAGCTACCTCTCCACTTTTTACGATGTTGGCGAAGGACACGGGTGACTTAACCAAATGAATTTTTCTTGAAAGTTTACTGAGGAAAATTTTTTGAACCTGATTTCTTTAGGAAAACACTGATATTAAAAAAAATAAACAATCAAGCAAAAGTGTTGATGGTTTTGAAAGCCTAATACTAAAGTATTAGACAAGTATTAATCTATTTTAATAGATAATACCATCTCCTTACGCATTATTACTACAATAAATACGAAAAAAATCATACTTTCTTTGTATTTTCTTTTGAAAAAATAGGAGTAGAGTACCAAGCTAACAGCAAAAATACAGCACCATAGATTTCGTATTCGCTTATGAGGGACATTAAAAATACCAAATTTATGAGTAGCAATCCGAGATAAAAGAAGAAAGATGTAATATGACCTTTACGCCCATTTCAGTCGGTCTAAGAATAAGACGAGAAGAGCGTCGTAGTTTAAAGCTACAGACCAAAATATTCAGGAGGCGTATCAGAAATAAGTCAGAGGATTTTTATGCAGAAACGGAAAATATCTCATCGCTTGGTGCTTATTTTCTAACAAATGCTCCAATAGCAACTGGCGAAGAGGTGGAAGTTAGAATCTACCTGCCTGATTTTGAGACCGGGCAGGAAGCTGATGTGCAGAAAACACTCCATCTGACTGGTTTTGTGGTGAGAACCGACGCATATGGTCTCGCCATCGCTTTTCATGAGGACCAAGAGATATCTTGTGAGATGGACTCGAATATAATTGATATAGACGCTGATGGAAATGGCCAATTTATTCAACCAATGATGGAGTATTTGTACGGAGTATTAAAAAATCAAATTTGATTCTTTAAACTTTAGGAGGTCACCATGAATCATGCAGAAAAAAGAAACTTGGAACGGTTCGAGTTTTCGCTTCCGGGCGAAGTAACGCAGATGAATAACCAAAACGGATATTATAATTTGCTTGTCCAGAAATGCCTGGTGCGCGATATCAGCTCAGATGGAGCTTACTTCTTAACCCAAAAACCGCTCCCGATTGACACCGAGGTTGACGTTTGCTTTGACCTGCCTCCTGCTTCGGCGAATAAACAAAAAAATAAACGTGGGCTGACTGAAATCAAAGGCGTGGTGGTACGGACAGAGGAAGACGGCATGGCGATTCGCTTCTGTGGCCCTTACAAAATCAGATCCTACAGCCCGCATACTACTCGAATTCCTCGCATGAAATCATTTGGCCAAATCCCATTAAATAGTATCGGTTTCAAGGAAGAGATGGCCTTGGCTGCTTGCGCAACTTAAGACACAACGAAGGAATTCCAATGTAACAAGTGCAACATGAGCCTTTTAAAAAATCGAAACGAAAGGAAAGGGGGAATTTTTTATTCAAAGGTATTGGGAATTTTTATGCGTTACTGGGTCGAGGAACGGACATTCTCTAATAGATCGAAACTTGAATAAGGACGATATGAGATCTCTTTCAAATTCGGCATATTTGGCCCTAACCATACAACCTTAAAAGCGAAAGGAGCGGATATGAAAAGAGCTTTGCTATTACTCCCCATCGTTTCATTGAGCATATTATTTTTCTTAACTAGTGCCATGGCCTCGACATATGATATTACCATTTGGGACAATACTCTTAAAAATTCAACTTTTGGAACAACCGATTCTCGGATAGACATGAACGGAAATCCCACCAATGAAAATAATGAAGTTGAATACAACTGTATTAACAATCAAAACTGGGATCTTGAAGCCTTTATACTGCACACTAAGACCGATAGTACGGACACTACGAAACAGACACTGACTATTGTCAGCGGCTATAATTTCTCCGGGTATGAAGGCACACATCTCGGAGATATCTTTTTTAAGATAGGCACGTCCGCGATTGATAAACCACCCTATGGTGATGCCAGCCCATCCGAACCTACTAATACAACAGTTTTAAATAGTGAATGGAATTATAATTTTGCCATTAGTCTCAACACCGGTACTGGTCTCGGCACTTACACCGTATATGGGTTAGCTCCTGCAGACCTTCTCACGGTCAATGAGGCGCAAAACGGCGTCTCCAATCCATTAGAAGTTGTTACCGCGTCCGCAACTATTACAGATTCTACTTACACGGTTACTTATGATTCCTATAGCGATGCGGAGGGTACTCATTACAGAGCCGAGATTGATCTATCTCAGCTATTAATTGACCTCGGTGAGGCTGGCTTTAAAATATTTGATGACGATGACGGACCTGGGGAAGGCCTAGAGTATTACTGGTGGGCTCATCTCACCTATAGCTGCGGAAATGATATGGCTATGGCTGAATATTTTGATTCCGGTACTGGTGGCGGCAATCCCTCGGTTCCGGTTCCTCCTTCGGTCTGGCTCTTGGGATCCGGGCTTCTTGGTTTTATCGGAATCGGTATCAGGAAGAGGAGCATCTCCTAAGGCTAAGCGCGGCATTGATCTCTTGGAAGCCGTTTCAGGGCCTTCGGTTTGGGTTCAAAATCGAGAGGAGGACGCAGAAGGACAACCAGGAACATGCGGACATATTTCGAGGATTGTCCTTGAAGCCCCGACAAAGATATTGAACCCAAGAGGAGGTTTTGAAACGGCTTCTAGAAATGGCAACTGAAATCGATTTCCTTGAGGGGGGAATGCATGAAATCGAAATCCTACATAATAGCTATTCTGGCCTGCATGTTTCTCCTGTTTATGGCCCTGCCTGCGGCGGCGGACATCAAGACCGACACCTTTTACGTTCAATTTAGTGAACGTGGAGAGGTAGTTCCGATGAGCGGCAGCTCCGGTTACACCTTAAGCAGCGAGCAGTGGTTCGCTTATCCTAACGCACAAGATTTGGACCCCGCCGTGGGGGAAACGCCTGAGGGATTTCCAAGCTCGGTGGTCGTTTACAATACATGGTTTTATGACGACCCCGTGGACACCTCGAAGCTGAAGAGGGTGTCCATCACCATGCCCGTTCTGCCTATTATTGCTCTTGGTGAGTCAGGGGAGGAGGTTATACAGGCCGGCGGATGGGAACTCTGGGTCAATTGGAGCACCGCCGATTATTCGGTTGGCCCGGACGGGGCACCGCCAACGTCTGATCAAGAAGTGTATATCGAGAGACTTTTTTTGGAAACGGATTTTTGGACGACGGGGTCCACGGGTCCCAACATTGTCGAGTTCACTTGGGAAGGCATCCTCCCCGTGGATTACAACCCGGAGTGGGTTTCCATTGATCTGAGAGGATTCAACTTCATTATTGATTATACCGTTAACAGCTCTATAACTGGGCTCGGTATCATCGAACACGAATGCTTTGCGCCAGTTCCCATCCCTGGCGCCATCTGGCTGCTTGGGGCTGGATTGCTTGGTCTTTTTGGGGCCAAGAGAAAGCTCCGGTCCTAAATGCCGTTTGTTCTGCTTTTGCAAGAAGCAGGGTTCCGCGCCCTGCTTCTTGCGTTTTTGGCAGGATTTATGCCTAATACTAGCCTGACACGAATGGAGACAAATCCTTGAATCGGGCTTGGGGATGCTTTTTCAAATCCAGGGACTAATAACAAAGCACTAAAAAAACAATTACTTGTGCCTGTTGCTAGAGCGTTTTCCAGCAAACCGAACTCTTGGCGGACTTCTTGACTTCAGCCGTATTAAATAGTTTAATGCCTATTAATTTATTTAATATTTTACAGGAATTGGTCCACACGAAGAAAGATAGCATGCGCACTCTGATCGCAGTCTCCCTGGTCCTGGTTGCCTTGATGGTTCCCTCGGTCGCCTTGGCCGCGGGATCGCTGACAGTGGAGATTTCACCTCAAGCGGCCATCGACGCCGGAGCCCAGTGGCGCGTCGATGGAGGCGCGTGGCAGGACAGCGGCGCAACCGTGGGTGGATTGACGGCCGGGAGTCACACCGTTTCCTTCAGCTCCATAGCGGACTGGAACACCCCGGCAGATCAAACCGCCTCCATTGTGGACAGCCAAACGACCGAAGAAGTCGGACGTTACGTCCCCGATAGCTTCAGCCTGCAGGCCTACATGACCCCGGCAAAAAATCAAGGTTCTTGTTATACTTGTTGGATTTTTGCTTCGATCGGCGGCCTGGAGGGGGCCGTTGGGGTAGCGACTGGTGGAGCCAGCCTGCCGGATTATTCGGAGATGAACGTCAAGAACTGCCACCAGAACCTGGCAGAAGGAGAAAACCGATGCACTAACCTGGGAAATCCATGGAAGGTCGCTGGTTACCTGGGGATTCATGGCGCGGTCTTGGAAAGCGACGACCCGTATGTAAATCCGAGCACCGATAACGTCTGCGACTCGGGTTTGACCGTCCAGATCTTACCCACGGAATATGGCATTATTTCGCCAAGCGCCTCTACTGCGGCCACCGCCGCTATCAAGGAGGCGCTTTATTATCAACAGCGCCCCATCGTCACGGGAATCAATGACGCGCCTATATCGGGTGCAGGCTCGGGGTTTGAAGACGGCGATCCCGCACTTTGCGGCGCAACCAGCGATTACGCCACGCACTACCTTTTGATCGTCGGGTATAATGATGATTATCCCAAAGCTTGCGGCGGGACCGGGGCCTGGTTGGTGAAGAACAGTTATGGAACGGGGTGGGGAGATAACGGTTACGTCTGGATTGGGTACGATCAAGTCCGCATCGGCAGCGACGCGGCGTTTTATGCGAATTATCGGACCCCATACAGCGGTGAACTTATCCGGCATTATGATGAAGGCTGTAATAAAACCACCGCTGGATCTTCAGTAAACAATTATGGTGTGGTCAAATTTACAGCGGACCGAGATGAAGTTTTAAGACGCGTGGATTTTTTTACGGCCAAGGGTTATTCGACGTATACAATAACCATTTCGACTTCGAAATCTACCGCACCGGGTAATGTGCCCGACGGGATATTGGGAACTCAATCCGGGAGCATCCAGTATGCCGGATTCTATTCAATCGCGCTGGACACGCCGATTACCATTTCGAACGGTACGTCATACTACATTCAAATATATACTCATACCGACACGAGCAAATTTGGGAGCGTTGGCAGCGGATTTTATTATGATGAAGCGCGGATAGGCACTTTTCCCGAGGGAGTTTGTTGGTACCCATTACTCGGTTCATGGATGGACGCCGCCAGCGCAGCTTATCCCCAGTACAACCGAGGCCCCCTGATCTTCCACGCCGTCACCACCCCAGCCGCCGCTGGAGACACCTGGTACAAGGACGCGGACGATGACGGGTATTCAGACGGCACAACGACCGTAGCCGAAGACCGGCCGGACGGCTATAAATTGGATTCCGAGCTGACCGCCACGTCCGGCGATTGCAACGATGGCGATGCAGCCGTGCACCCCGGAGCCGTCGAGGTCTGCAACGGGGTGGATGACGACTGCGACGGCCAGACCGATGAAGGCGTAACCACGACCTATTATCAGGACTCGGATGGCGACGGCTACGGCAACGCCGCGGCCAGCACCCAGGCCTGTGCCCAACCCGATGGGTACGTAACCGACAACACGGACTGCGACGACTCCGATGCCAACGAGCATCCCGGTCAGACCTGGTACAAGGACGCGGATGGCGACGGGTATTCGGATGGAACCACCCAGAGCGCCTGCACCCGGCCGGCGGGATACAAGGTGGCCTCCGAGCTGACGGCCACGTCGGGCGACTGCAACGATGGCGATGCAGCCGTGCATCCCGGCGCTACCGAGGTCTGCAACGGCGTGGATGACGACTGCGACGGCCAGACCGACGAAGGTCTGACCACCACCTATTACCAGGACGCGGACGGGGACGGATACGGCAATTCGGCGGTCAGCACCCAGGCCTGCTCTCAACCGGAAGGGTACGTCACGGACAACACGGACTGCGACGACACCGACCCCAACGAGCATCCGGGCCAGACCTGGTACAAGGACGCGGACAACGACGGCTACTCGGACGGGACCACGTCCAGCGCCTGCACCCGGCCGGCTGGATACAAGGTGGCCTCCGAGCTGACCGCCACTTCGGGCGACTGCGACGACGCCGACGCGGCCGTGCATCCCGGCGCGGTCGAGGTCTGCAACGGCGTGGATGACGACTGCGACGGCCAGACCGACGAAGGCGTGACCACAACCTATTATCGGGACGCGGACGGCGACGGGTACGGCAACCTGGCAATTGCGGTCCAGGCATGCACCCCGCCGGATGGGTATGTGGCCAACCACACAGACTGCAACGATGGCAATGCCGCGATTCATCCGGGCGCCACCGAAATCTGCAACGGCGTGGATGACGACTGCGACGGCCAGACCGACGAGGGCCTGACCACGGCTTATTACCGGGATGCGGACGGAGACGGATACGGTAATCTGGCGGTCGCGGTCCAGGCATGCACCCCGCCGGATGGGTATGTGGCCGATCATACGGACTGCGACGACACCGACACCAACGAGCATCCGGGCCAGACCTGGTACAAGGACGTGGACAACGACGGCTACTCGGACGGGACAACGTCCAGCGCCTGCACCCGGCCGGCTGGATACAAGGTGACTTCCGAGCTGACCGCCACGTCCGGCGACTGCAACGATGCCGAAGCGGCCGTGCATCCCGGCGCGGTCGAGGTCTGCAACGGCGTGGATGACGACTGCGACGGCCAGACCGACGAGGGTCTGACCACCACCTATTACCAGGACGTGGACGGCGACGGGTACGGCAACCCGGCGGTCAGCCAAGAGGGGTGCGCCCAACCCGAGGGGTACGTCACGGACAACACGGACTGCGACGACACCGACGTCCACGAGCATCCGGGCCAGACCTGGTACAAGGACGTGGACAACGACGGCTACTCGGACGGGACCACGTCCAGCGCCTGCACCCGGCCGGCTGGATACAAGGTGGCTGCCGAGCTGACCGCCACTTCGGGCGACTGCAACGACGCTGACGCGGCCGTGCATCCCGGCGCGGTCGAGGTCTGCAACGGCGTGGATGACG
>Ga0209163_1000378_pt1 | contig 91158 bp, 86 predicted proteins | sample MTBAKSrepl2MetaG_FD_187457 | JGI IMG/M metagenome (GOLD analysis project Ga0209163, IMG submission 187457) | Enrichment culture microbial communities om Arthur Kill intertidal strait, New Jersey, USA, that are MTBE-degrading - MTBE-AKS2 (Arthur... | ecosystem: Environmental > Aquatic > Marine >...
GTGAACGGTGAAAAGACCATCTGTCATCTCATACCCTCCGGCATTCTCCACAAAGGGAAAAAATGCCTGATCGGCAACGGCGTGGTTGTCGACCCGGAGGTCCTCCTGGAGGAGATGGAAGAGCTCCGGCGGAAAGGGGTTGAGATCACGCCCCGGAATCTCGCCCTGAGCGAGAAAGCCCATCTCATCCTGCCTTATCACAGGGCCATTGATGTGGCCGGGGAAGAGGCCAGGGGAAAGGACAAGATCGGAACCACGGGCCGAGGTATCGGTCCCTGCTACGAAGACAAAGTGGCCAGAAAGGGGATACGGGTCGTCGACCTCCTCGAACCGGACACGCTTGCGGAAAAAATCAGGACCAACCTGGAGGAAAAAAACTTTCTCCTCACCCAGTGGCTCAAGGCAAAGCCCCTCGAGTTCCAGCCCATGTATGAAAACTATCTGGGCATCGGAAAGATCCTCGAGCCCTACATCACGGATGTATCCCTGGAGCTGGACGAAGCCGTGGCCCAGGGGAAACGGATTCTCTTCGAAGGCGCCCAGGGCACCCAGCTTGACATCGACCACGGGACCTACCCCTTCGTAACCTCCTCCAACCCCTTGTCCGGTGCCGTCTGCAGCGGCGCGGGAATCGGCCCGGACAAGATCCACCACGTCGTCGGCATTGTGAAAGCCTACACCACCCGGGTGGGGGCGGGACCTTTTATTACAGAGCTTCATGACGAGACGGGCAACTACATGCAGGAAAGGGGGGCGGAATTCGGGGCCACCACAGGACGACGACGCCGATGCGGATGGCTGGATCTCGCCGTGGTCAGGGATTCGGCTCGACTGAACGGATTGACCAGCCTGAGCGTGACCAAGCTGGACGTGCTCACGGGATTGGACACGCTCAAGATCGCCGTGGCCTACGACCTGGAGGGAAAGCGCCTCCTGTCCAGGCCCGCAAGCATGAAGAAGCTTAGCCTGTGCAAGCCCGTCTACGTGGAACTCCCCGGATGGAAGCAAGACCTCTCCTCCGTGAGGTCCTGGGACGATCTGCCCGAGGCGGCCAGGACCTATCTCAGAACCATCGAGGAGATCACGCACATCCCCTTCTCCATTATTTCCGTAGGGCCGGGCAGGGAGGAATCGATCATTCTGAGAGATCCGTTCGCCGACCATCCATCGTGAAGACCCACGAGCAAAGAACCCGGTTCCGGTCTAAGTTCGGAGAGGAGTTGGTTCTCCGAATACCCTTATCAAAATTCGAAATCCGAATATCGAAATTCGAAACAAATTCGAATATCAAACGACCGAATGACAAGAAGGGGGACTCGTTCGGGACTTCAGATCATACCGATCGTTTGAATCCTTTGGATTTTGGTCATTGAATATTGTTTCGGATTTCGGATTTCGAGATTCGGGTTTAGAATAGAAAAAGAGCCCCTGAAATCTGACCTGGACTTGCGGTCCAGATTCTGAGGCTGGAATGAGGGTACTTTTTCATATGTCTCTTTTCGACAAACACTATGACGTCATCGTGGTCGGCGCAGGTCACGCAGGGTGCGAGGCTGCGCTGGCTGCGGCCCGCATGGGTCACCCCACCCTTCTTCTGACCGTCAATCTCGATCACATCGCCGCCATGAGCTGCAACCCGGCGGTCGGCGGTCTTGCCAAGGGACACCTGGTCAAAGAGATCGACGCCATGGGCGGCGAGATGGCCAGGAATGCCGATGCCACGGGAATCCAGTTCAGGCGCCTCAACACCCGCAAGGGGCTCGCCGTGCAGGGGTCGCGTTCCCAGAACGACATGGACCTGTACCGCAAACGGATGAAGCAGGTCGTGGAATCCCAGCCCAATCTCGACCTCCGCCAGGCCATGGCGGATCGGCTGCTCGTGCAGGACGGCAAGGTCTGCGGCGTGGAGACTCACATTCACGAGCGGTTCCTCTCCAGGAGCGTCATCCTCACCACGGGGACCTTTCTGCGAGGACTCATTCACATCGGCCTGGACCACTTTCCTGCAGGCCGTATGGGAGATCCACCCTCGAACCGGCTCTCCGAGCAACTCATGGAGCTGGGGTTTCGCGTCGGCAGGCTCAAGACAGGAACGACACCCAGGCTCAACAGCCGGACGATCGACTACCAGGGGCTGGAGGTCCAGCACGGGGACGAGCATCCCAGGCCCTTTTCCTTCACCACGAAGAAGATCCTCCTGCCTCAGGTTCCCTGCCACATCACCTACACCAATGACAGAACCCATGCGTTCATCCGGGAGGGGCTCGATCGATCCCCGCTGTACAGCGGGATCATTGTCGGCACAGGAGCCCGCTACTGCCCTTCCATCGAGGACAAGGTGGTGCGGTTCCAGGAAAAGCCCAGGCACCAGATCTTCCTGGAGCCGGAAGGGCTGGAGACCTCGGAGGTCTACCCGAACGGCATTCCCACCAGTCTGCCCATCGACATCCAGGTCAAAATGGTGAAGTCCATCGCCGGCCTCGAAAAGGCCCAGATCCTGCGGCCCGGCTATGCCATCGAGTATGACTATGTGGATCCCATTCAGCTCAAGCCGACCCAGGAGACCAAACTCGTTGAAGGCCTGTACCATGCAGGTCAGATCAACGGAACGTCGGGCTACGAAGAGGCGGCAGCCCAGGGATTCATGGCCGGCATCAACGCGGTCTTGAAAATCCGCGGTGAAGAGCCCCTGATCCTGGAAAGGTCCCAGGCTTACATGGGGGTGCTCATCGACGACCTGGTGACCAAAGGAACGAGCGAGCCCTATCGCATGTTCACGTCAAGGGCCGAGTATCGCCTTCTGCTTCGGGAAGACAACGCCGACTTCAGGCTCAGGGACCTGGGGTCCGGGCTCGGCCTGGTCTCGGACGAGGCATACCGGGAGTTTTCCCTCAAAAGGGATGCCGTTGAAAAACTGATGGAGCGGTTGCACGGATTCAAGGTGAGGCCTGAACCCGGGGTCCTGGACAGGCTCAAGGATCTGAAGACGGCACCTCTGAAGACCGTCACGCCTTTGGCCCACCTGCTCAGGCGAAGCGAGATCTTCTTCGAGCACCTCACCCTTTTCGATCCCCAGCTCAAGGAGATCGAGGCAGGGGTGGCCGAAGAGGCGGAGACGCGCATCAAGTACGAGGGCTACATCCAGCATCAGGAGAAGCAGGTGGAACGGCTGCGGCGCATGGAAAGCGTGAAGCTCCCGCAGGATCTGGACTACAGCGAGGTTTACGGACTCACCCGGGAGGTGCAAGAGAAATTGAGTCGGGTGAAACCTTTGTCCCTTGGCCAGGCTTCACGCATATCCGGGATCACCCCCGCCGCCCTGATGGCCATCCAGGTGCATCTGAAGAGGCAGAGCAGAAAGGATGGTCGCAGCATTTCAGCGTCTTGAAATCATGGCTTCTTCGTGCTTCGGGTGTGTGCAGGAAAACTTGGAAAAGAAAATCATTGCCGTCTTGAAAGAAAAGGGCCCCCTGACCGGGGCCGAGATCCTGGATGACTTGGGTGAAGATTCCCTGCTTGTCTGGCGTGCCTGCAAGCTCTCGAAGGCCCTGACCGTCCGGACCATTGGGTGCAGGTATCTCAGGCTGGACAGCAAGATCGAGGGTTTTGCACGCCTTTCTCCCTCCATCTTGAGGGAGTTTCTGACCTATTCCGTGATCGGCTTGACCCGGGACCAGGAGGCCCTGAGCCGCAAAGCCGGCGAGACTGCATCGCACATCAAGGAAGTCAGCAAGGCAAAGCTGGATCTGGCCGACAATATTTTTTCGGCCGTGCTCGGCCAGTTGGAAAATGATGGGCTGATCAAAGAACGGGCCTGTGTCCTCATCGCAGGGGACATCGTCTATGAGATGGCCCATGACGTTCCCCGGCCGGAAAGAAGCACGGGCAAAATGGTGAAGGGATCGGACATGGATCTGGTGGTCGTCGTGGATGACCTGTTTCCCAAGGAATTAATGGAAAGCATGGATGAGACGATCTACCGGGAAAAGCAGAAGGTTCTTATGACCCCTCACCTGCGGGAAGAGATGGACTATGTGGTCAAAGACATGAGCCGCGTGAGAGAGCAGATGGGATTTGATACCTTCAAGCGCATGGTCGCCTGCAAGATCCTTCAAGAGAGCACCCTGCTTTGGGGCCAGCAAGACCTCTTCGAGTCCATCAAATCCATGTTGCAGGAGCACGGCATCACCGGGAAGCTCAGGAAGATGGAAGAACACGCTGTGACTTTCAGGGCAAATGCCGAAGCGACCCTCCTGATGGAAGACCCTGAAAAGATCAGGAATGAAGGATTACACCTCTTCTATCCCACAGAGGAGTCCGAAGAGTTCGAATAGGGGTGGGCGTTTTTCAGCAACCGGCTACTCCGCCAGTTCGACATCCCGGTGAGTAAGCGACGCCTCCCTCTTCAGCCCCTTCAGAAAAGCGTGAATCTCTTCTGCAATGGTCACCGCACGGTGCTTACCGCCTGTGCACCCCACGGCAATGGTCAAGTAGGATTTCCCCTCTTTTTCGTAAAGAGGGATGAGGTACTCCAGCAGGGAGAAGTATTTTGTGAAGAATTCCCGGGTTTCCACCTGCTTTTTCACGAACCGGCTGACCCGCTCATCTCTGCCGTCCAGCTTTTTCAGTTCAGGAACAAAGTGAGGATTGGGAATGAACCGGACGTCTATCACCAGGTCTGCATCAAGGGGAATACCATGCTTGAAGCCAAAGGAGAGAACCGTGATCCGCATCCTTTCGGTTCTGACGCTCCGGTACGCAACTTGAATAATCACATCCTTGAGCTGGTGCACCGTCAAGGCGGAGGTGTCGATGATCTTGTCCGCAGACTCTTTCAGTGCTTTCAACTGCACCTTTTCGGAGCGGATATTTTCGAGAAGACTGTTTCCTTCGGAAACCGGATGGTGCCGCCGGGTCTCGCTGTAGCGCTTCACAAGAACCTCTTCCGAGGCCTGGAGAAAGACGATTTCCAGGTGATAACCCTCATCCCGCAATTGCTGGAAGATCTCCCGGTGCTTTTCGACGAAACCCTTTTCCCTGAGGTCCATGACAAAGGCAAGTTTCTGGATCTCCGATACACCCCATGAACGGAGTTCAAGAAATTTGGGCAGCAGCAGGACCGGCATGTTGTCCACACAAAAATAGCCTATGTCTTCTAGAGCGTTGATCGCGGTGCTCTTGCCGGAGCCAGAAAGGCCCGTGATGACGATGACATTGAGGTCTTTCATGTCTTTACCCTTGACCTAGGCCCTGCGGTTCATTGCCGAGCCCTCAACAGGACCTGTTCTATCAGCAGGGCCAGCTTCCCCGGATCGTGTCGCACCAGGCCGCCGGAGGTGTCCAGCAAGTCGCACACGTGCATGGCGCGATTGCCCCAGCACGGTGCAGAGGCCTCTATCTCAACGAATTCGGCCTGCTCACTCCTGTACTGATCCAGGAGTCTCTCATCCGGCCTTCTTGAATTGTAGAGGATGCCGTCCACGCACCGTCCGATACACTCTTCCACCTTGGCGACAAAATCCTGCCCTGTAAAATGATCGGTTTCCCCGAACTTGGTCATGATGTTGACGACATAAAAGATCCTCGCCTTGGTCTCTTCAAGCGCCTCCCGGACGCCCGGCACGATGAGGTTGGGAAGGATGCTTGTGAACAGGTCGCCCGGCCCGATAAGGATGTACTCCGCGCTGCTGAGCGCTTCGATGACCGGAGGGTAGACCGAAACCGAGTCCGTGTGGTGGGGAACCAGAAAGATATCCTTGATCCTTTCGCGCTGGGTGCCGTGGGGCACATTGATGGCGGCCTGGCCGTAGACCCGCTCCCCGTTGCTGAGTTCGGCAACGAGGGTTGTCTTATCAATGGTGACCGGCAAAATCCTGCCCTTCACGTCAAGGATTTCGACGAGGGCCTGGATGCCCGCCGGGAAGCTGCCTGCGTAATCCGAGAGCACGGTGAGGAGCAAGTTTCCCGCATTGTGGCCCTTGAGCCGAAGATCGCTCGCGAACCTTTTCAGAAAAATGGTGCGCGCCAGATTACGATAGGGCGACAGGGCCAGGATGCATTTCAGCACATCCCCCGGCGGAAGAATTCCAAGTTCATCCCTCAACCTGCCGGTGCTTCCGCCGCTGTCAGCCATTGAAACCACCGCGGTGATCTCAATGCCTTCAAGATCTCTCAAGCCGGACAGGAGCGCGAACTGACCGGTGCCCCCGCCAATGGTGACGACCTTCTGTTTATGGCTGTTCATGCCTCACCCAAATCCCCCATTCCCTCGAAAAACCCCTTGCAGGGTTGAGACAACTATAGGAGCATGTCCTTTTTTAGTCAATATGGAGGCTGGAATCCCAGACGGAGGAATTTTTCAGAGCAACCTTTTCCCAATAATTGTTTGACAAAAAACTCAAATGTCTTTAAAAAAGCTCCCGAATCTTGGGATGCAACCCCCAGGGGGACCGTTGGGGTAGCGAGGGAGGGTGCCGTGGAACTCGAACCAAGAGGCTTTGAAAAGATCCAGAAGCTGATCCACAAAGGGGTCACCATTCCCAATCCCTTGACCCTCGACATCGGCGAAGAGGTCGACATCGAGCGGATTTCCGGCGACCGGGTGACCATCTATCCGGGCTGCCGGATTTATGGCGCCCATACCGTCGTCGCATCCGGCGCCCACCTCGGGTATGAAGGCCCGGTGACGGTCGAGAACTGCCAGATCGGCCCCAAGGTCGAGCTCAAAGGCGGTTATTTTAAAGAGGCCGTCTTCCTTGAAGGCGCGAATATGGGCTTGGCCGCCCATGTGCGCGAAGGGTGTATCCTCGAGGAACAGGCCGGGGGCGCCCACTGCGTCGGCTTGAAGCAGACCATCCTCTTCCCTTTCGTTACCCTGGGCAGCTTGATAAACTTCTGCGACTGCCTCATGGCCGGAGGCACGAGCCGCAAGGATCACAGCGAAGTGGGCAGTTCCTACATCCATTTCAACTTCAGCCCCAGTGGGGACAAAACCACGCCGTCTCTCATTGGAGACGTTCCCCGAGGCGTCATGCTCAACCAGCCTCCCATCTTTCTGGGCGGCCAGGGAGGCATGGTCGGGCCGCTGCGGTTGGGTTATGGCAATGTGATCGCCGCCGGCACGATTCTGCGCCAGGACTTCAAAGAGGAAAACAAACTGATCGTGGGCAAACCCCACCGAGGGGCTGTCCTCGACTTCAATCCCTATGCCTATCCCAGTCTTTCCCATGTGGTGGAAAACAATTTTTTTTATCTCGCCAATCTGACGGCCCTGGAGCACTGGGTTGGCTTCGTCCGGCAACCGTTTTTCAGCGGGCAGGAATTCGGCGAGCTGATGTTCGCCGGCCTCATGGACAAATTGACCATGGCCCGGAAAGAACGCATCAAACGGCTCAAGGACATGGCCGGCAAGATCGCCGAATCGCTCAATAGACCCGGATCCAAGGCCGTGAGCGGCGGAGGCAGACAGGAATTCCACGAGCACATCGAACAAGCCTGTGACCTGTTCTCCGGAAGAGCAGGGGCCGATGCGGAAGCCGAGCATCGGGACCCCTTCCTCGCCATGTTCTTTGACCACAAGAAGGCACATGACGGAAATTACCTGGAGGTCGTGAAAAGCCTGCCGCCCGACGTTTCAAAGGCAGGCACGCTGTGGCTCGACAGGATCATCCTGGATCTTTGCCGGCGCACCGCAGCCTTTTTCCCCTCCCTGGACCTGTTCAAGAAGACGATTTCCTAGGTCGATTCCATTAAGGAGGAAAAGGATATGGGCAAGCTATTCGGCACAGACGGCATCCGGGGAGAAGCAAACCGTTACCCGATGGATGCGGCCATCGCTTTCTCTGTCGGGCAGGCCGTGGCCAATTTGTTCAAAAAGGCCGATCACAAAACCCGGGTCGTCATCGGCAAGGACACCCGCATTTCCGGCTACATGCTGGAAAGCTCCCTCGAGGCGGGAGTCAGCTCCATGGGCGGCATTTCCTATCTGGTCCGCGTGTTGCCTACGCCTGGAATTGCCTTTATCGCGCAAAGCATGCGCGCCGACGCGGGCATCGTGATTTCCGCCTCCCACAACCCTTACCAGGACAACGGCATCAAGATCTTTTCCGGCAACGGGTTTAAACTGTCCGACGAGCAGGAAGAGACGATTGAAAGCCTCATCCTGAGCGGCAAGCTGCCCGAGATGGTGCCCGAAGCCAGGGAAATGGGTCGGGCTTACCGAATGGAGGACGCCCTTGGCCGATACATTGTTTTTTTGAAGAACACCTTTCCTCGCGATCTGTCCATGGAAGGCATGAAGATCGTCATTGATGCGGCCAATGGAGCCACCTACAGAGTGGCCCCGGCCACGTTCACTGAATTGGGAGCCCAGGTGGACGTCATCCACAATGATCCCAGCGGCCTCAACATCAATGAGAACTGCGGTTCGCAACATACCCAGGATCTGGAAAAACGGGTGAAGGAGACCGGGGCCGCCATCGGTTTGGCCTTTGACGGCGACGGGGACCGTCTGATTGCGGTCGATGAAAAAGGGCGCACCATTACCGGGGATCAGATCCTGATCATCTGTGCGAAGGTGCTCAAAGATCAGGGCAGGCTGAAAAACGACTTGCTGGTCAGCACGGTCATGAGCAACCTGGGACTGACCTTTGCATGCAAGAAATACGGGTTTAAACACCATGCCTCCAAAGTGGGGGACCGCTATGTCCTGGAGGACATGCAGCGCCTGGGCGCTGTGATCGGGGGTGAGGAATCGGGCCACATGATCTTCCTAGACCACCACACCACCGGCGACGGCATCATCACGGCCTTGCAACTGATTGCCGCCATGATCAAAGAAAACAAACCCCTTTCCGAGCTGGCAACGATGATGGAAATCTTCCCTCAGAAGCTCATCAATGTGCCGGTCAAAAGCAAACCCGACATTTCCACGGTGCCCCAGGTGGTGGCGGCCATCAAGCAGACCGAAGCGGAGCTGGGAGACCGGGGCCGTGTGCTGGTTCGCTATTCAGGAACCCAAAACGCGTGCCGCGTGATGGTGGAAGGCCCCACCGACGAGCTGACACAGAAATATTGCAAGCAGATCGCCGATGTCGTCAAAGCCGCCTTGGGATGATCTCATGCGAACGCAATAAATCATTTGCGATCACCCCCCTCCCTAAGAGGGTGGGGGGGATAAAGCGTTAATGCGTTTGCTGTAGAATTTCACTTGAGAACCTCAAGATAACCAGGAGCTGAAGATGCCTATCAGAGTTATCGTGACACGGGATTTTGACCACATGAGCAGTGTGGCGTCGGACATTGTCAAGGCGGACATCGTTAAGACGCTGCGAAAAAAGAAGGAATATGTCCTGGGCCTGGCCACCGGGAATTCGCCCACAGGCGTCTACCGCAACCTTGCCAAGGCGGCCAACGCCGGTGAATTCGACAGCAGCCGGATCCGCAGTTTCAATCTCGATGAATACGTGGGTCTGCCCGGTCAAAATTCACAGCAACGGATGATGCATCCTGAGAGCTACTGTTACTTCATGATCCAGGAATTTTTCGGTCTGCTCCAGCGCAAGTTCATCGAATCCAATCTTCCCTATGGTTCCTTGATCGATCAGGAAAAGCTGATCACCGAACTCAAGACCCATCCTGAAGATTGGCGCGAACTGGGCACGGATGCCGGGAAGTGGATCCGCATTAAAGCCGGCCCGGTGTCCGAGTACCTGGCATGGGTTCGAAACGCAGTGCTCAGCGCCTATGCGAAGGAAATCAAGAAGGCCGGTGGAATCGACTTGCACATTATCGGCGTGGGCGGCCGGGGTCACGTGGCCTTTCACGAGTCGGGAATCCCCTTCAAGGGCAGCGACGTGATGCTGGTAAAGCTGGACGACAACACGGTGGCCAACGCCGTGGCGGACGGGCATTTCCCTTCGGAAAAAAACTCCCCCCGTTATGCCGTCACCATGGGCGCCGAACTGGTCTATCAGGCCAGGACGGTGGTCCTGCTGGCCTCCGGGGAGCGAAAGGTGCAGCCTGTGACCGAATCCTTGCTCAATGCTCCAACCCCTGATATCCCCATTTCTTACGGGCAGAACTATGCCCAAAAGGGTGGTGATCTGATCTACGTGGTGGATGAGGCAGCAGGCCGGGGACTGCTCGCCAACAAGAAGTTGATCAAACAAAAAGGCATCACGATCCAAGACCGTTTGGCGGGGTGAGGGCCGGCACATCCGGCGGCATGTTGAACCCCGTGGAGCAGGATTGCTCCTTGGCCCTCCTGAGGACGCTTGTCGACATCCTCGCCCACATTGAAACAGAACTGTAAACAGAAAAGTGACAACAACGGTTAGAGTTGTAACCATACCAAACCACTCTGACACTCCCCGTCATTTCCGCGGAAGCCCCTGAAGGAACCGGGCGAAAGCCACCCGAATCACCTTGTCTAATCAAATCATTGGCTTTGGCCTTCCGGGTCCTTCTTCCCCAACGGAAGATCCCCCGAAACGTCTCAAGGCATACGTTTTGCAATGTCGTAGGGCAGGGTTCCAATGGACGGGGAGAGGAGCAGGGGCTCCCCTCCCGGTGGATTCGCACAACATTTTTTGAGAGCACTTCTTCGTGCTTTGGCAAAAGAAAGGAGGATTGGCTATGCGGAGAAGCGTGTGGGTGCATCTGTTTGTTCTGCTGGTGTGTCTGGCCTTTGTGCTGCCGGCTTACGCCGCCGAGGAAAAAAAGGCGAAGGAGGACAAGGTGACGGGGACCATCGTTTCCGTGCCTGCCGACCCGAGCGGCAAACTTGCACCGATCGGCATCAAGACGGACAAAGAGACCCTTGCCGTTATCAACAACGCGATTTCCAAGAAGAAGATGGTGCCCCATGTGGGCAAGAAGGCCAAGTTGACAGGGGTCATCAAGGAGATGGACGGAAAGAAAGTCATGGAGGTGTGGGTCTTCGAGCGGGTTGACGAAACCGCGAAAAAACCAAAATTCAAGCAGCCGACTTGATGGGAGCGGTGGGCTTTCCTGGAAACCGCCCCAGCCATGCAAAGGCAAAGGGTAATTTGTTGTTGCGAGGAGCGGAGCGACAAAGCAACCTCAACACCGAGATTGCCGCGGCGCTTCGCGCCTCGCAATGACGAAGTCGGGCTCTTTGCTCCGTGCTCCCTGCTCCCTGCTCCGTGCTGCTATTGCTCATGAACTCATGATCTATCTTCACCCGAAAATCGCCTCCACGAAATCCGAGGGATTGAAGGGCCGAAGATCGTCCATTTTCTCCCCGATGCCGATGAACTTGACGGGTATCCGCAGTTGATGACAGATCCCCACCACAATGCCCCCCTTCGCGGTTCCGTCCAGCTTTGTGAGAATGATGCCGGTCAATCCCAGGACCTTGTGGAAAATCTCGGCCTGCGAAATAGCGTTCTGCCCGGTCGTTGCATCGAGCACCAGCCAGACGTCGTGGGGTGCTCCGGGCAATTTCTTTTTTGCAATGCGGTGGATCTTCTCCAGCTCCTCCATCAGGTTGCTCTTGGTGTGGAGCCGTCCTGCCGTATCGATGAGCACCACATCCGTCTTCTTTGCGAGGGCCGAGGAAAGACCGTCGAACACCACCGCCGAGGGGTCTGATCCCTGTCTCTGTTTGATCACTTCCGCACCCACCCGGTCTCCCCACACTTGGAGCTGTTCAACGGCGGCGGCCCGGAAGGTGTCGGCGGCCACGAACATGACCGTTTTGCCCTGCTCCCTCACCTGATGCCCGAGCTTGGCAATGGTCGTGGTCTTGCCCACCCCGTTGACGCCGATGATCATGATGACGCAGGGCTCTCCGGGACCAGGCTGGGTGTGAGGGATTTCCGGGATATCGAGGAACTGTTGAATTTGCACCTTCAACGCTTCTCTCAGCTTCTCGGGCTTGTCCAGCTCTTTTCGTGCCACCCCTTCCCGCACTTTTTCGATGAGCTCCTGGGTGGTGGCCACACCGAGATCCGAGGTAAAGAGGATCTCCTCGAGCTGCTCCAGGAGGTCCTCGTCGATCTCCTTCTTGCCGAAGAAGACCTTGTCCAGCCTGCCTGCCAGGCCGCTTCTTGTTTTTGAAAGGCCCTCGCGGAGCCTCGAAAAAAAGCCTTTGTTCTCTCTTGGTTCTTCCGGGGTTTCTTTTTTCTTAAAGAATTTCCACATGTCCTAACTCTCTGGCGGGAGGGGTTCCATCCCCTTCTCCGGAGATCCGAAGAAAGGGATGGACAACGTCGGAAAGGGGGTCAGTGCACCTGGACCCCTTCGAGGCTCACCGTGACGATCTTCGACACTCCCTGCTTTTCCATGGTGACGCCGAAGAGCCTGTCCACGATCTCCATGGACCGCCGGTTGTGGGTCACCAGGATAATCTGAGAATATTTTCTGATCTCTTTGAGCAGGTCGTTGAAGCGATCGATGTTCGCCTCGTCAAGGGGCGCATCCACCTCATCAAGGAGCAGGAAGGGGCTTGGCTTGATCAGGTAGATGGCGAAGATGAGGGCCATGGCCACGAGCGCTTTCTCGCCCCCCGAGAGCAGACCCATGTGGCTCACCTTTTTTCCGGGCGGCTGGACTTCAACAAGCACGCCGCTTTCCAGGGGTTTGGTTTCGTCCACGAGCCTGAGCCCGGCCGTGCCTCCACTGAAGAGGATGGGGAAAACCATCTTCAGCTTTTCATCCACCAGTCTGAAGGTCTCCGTGAATTTCTCCAGGGATGTCTTGTTGATCTTCCTGATGGCCTCCTGCAGGGACTTGATGGAATCCAGGAGGTCCTGCTTCTGGGTGGTGATGAAGGTGTAGCGCTCTTTCAGAGCCTCGTGCTCCTGGATCGCCGTGAGGTTGACTTCACCCAGTCTCTCTCTCAATTTCTTCACGTGATCCAGTCGCTCCTTGGCATCGGATAGGGCGAAATTCTCCTGGAGGTGTTCCCGGAAAACCTGGTGCAGGTTGAGATTGTACTTGTCCCGGACCATCTCAGCCAGGCTTTCCATCTTGAAGCCGATCTCTGACTGCTCCATCTGCGCCCTGTGGATCTTTTCTTTGAGACCCTCCAACTCGCTCCTCGAGACGTCCGCCCTTTTCTCCTCCTCCCGGATCTCGTTCCGGGAAATATTGCGGGCCTGCTCAGCCCGGTTCAGGGTCTCCTCCGCCCTTTCGAGGTGCGCATAGACTTCCTTCATCTCATCCCTGAGCTCATTTTCTTTCTTCGCACACGCCTCAAACCTTTCCCGGGAACTCACGATATCTTCCTCGATTCTCCTGAACGTTCCCTGGGCTTCCTCGGCAAAAGCGTCGATCCTCTCCACCTCACGGGTCAGGCCACGCTGTTCTTCCCGGGCCAGGCTCTGATCCATTTTGAGTTTCGCCAGTTCATTCCGGAAGCTCTCGAATTCCTCTTCGCTTCCCTGGAGCTCTTTTTCTTTCTCCCGGAAGTAGAGTTCTTCCTGCTCTCTCTTCTCCTTGCAGTGGAGCAGTTCCGAAGCGATCCTGTTCAGGTCCTCCCTGTGCCGGCTCTCCTCTCTGTCCCGCTGGCTCAACTCGTCGGAAACCCTTCGGGTCAGCCGTTCAAGCTGATCCAGTTCGTGGCTGAGCTGGAAGATGGTCCGATCCAGGTCATTGATCTTGTCCTGGCAGTCCGCCTTTTCTTCCACAAGGGTCTTCAGCGCTCCTTCCCGGTCTTCTTTCTCCGTCACGACCTGTTCGAGCTTGCCCTGAAAAACCTCCACCTCTTTCTTTTGCTTGGACACCGCCTCTTCCAGCGTCTGGATTTCCCGCTTCCTCGCGAAAATCCCGTGGGAGCTTTGTGCGGTCATACCCCCGCTGATAATGCCGTGAAGGTCGATCATGTCCCCTTCCGGGGTCACCAGGCAGTAGTTCTTCCCGTTGCTCGCCCAGGCCGAAACAGCCTGATTCAGGTCCTCCACAAGAGCCGTGCTCCCCAGAAGGGCATCGATGATCCGCTCGTACTCCTCAGGAACCTTGACCAGGTCCTTCATCAAAGGGAACCCGTTGGTTGCGGCGCTCTCGGTCTTCCCGTTGAGCTCGTTGAGGGGAATGAAACTGCCTCTGCCTTTGGACCGTGTCTTGAGATACTCGATCGCTTCCTTGCCGTCCTTCTGGCTTTCCACGATGATGTACTGGAGTTTGTCCCCGAGGACCGCCTCCAGGGCATGCTCGAGTCTCGGCTCGATCTGGATGATGTCGGCCACCAGGCCCTTGATTCGACCCTCCCGCCGGGCCTCCAGGTCTTCGGCCTTCATCACGGTCCGGACCCCCACCTTGAAGCCCTCGAAGTTCTCGGCAAGGGACCGGAGGCTGGAGAGTCTGGTTTGATCCATGTGAAGAGCCCCTTCGAGAGCCTTGAGCTGGGTCTCCAGGTTTTTTCGCATCTGATCCAGCTCCTGACACACCTGCTGCTCTCTTGCCACATCGTCCGAAATTTCCGCGAGCTTCTGAGCCAGGGCCTCTCGAACCTGGTTTTTTCTCTCCCCGGCCTGGGTGAGGCTTTGCATTTTTTCAGCCACCTCATCCCTTTCTCTTTCGAGCCGCGAACGGCTGTCCGTGATTTCGCCGATCCGCTTGTTGAGGTATCCTGATTCCTGGGTCAGGCTCATTTCCTTGGACTTTCCTGCCTGAACCCTGGTGCGCGCCTCTTCATAGGCTTCCTTGATCTGCCTCAGGAGTTCCTGCCGGTTCTTGGCCCGCGCCTCGGCCAGGGCCACCTCCTCTTCCAGGCCGGTTGCGTTTCGTTTCACTTCTTCGATCCTGTCGAGAAGAAGACGCTTCTCCCTTTCCAGCTCACCGAGCCGCCGGACAAGGTCTTCCCTGTCTTTCTCCAGCCGCTTTTCCAGCTCCACCTGCATCCTTTTTTCCGCGGCCAGGGCCTCCAGGGTGCTTTCCCGTTTGCTTGCCTTTTCCTTGGCTCGCAGATAGGTTTCTCTCAGTCCGGCGATCTCCTTGTCCTTTTCCTCCAGCTCCAGATTCATGGTCTCGATGCCGGCGTGGATCCGCGAGACCTCCGCGGCTCGCCCCGCTTCCTCCTGGACAAGGGCTTCCGCGGATTTCATGCGGTTTTCAGATTCCTCTTTGAGCTCCTGATAGGCATGGGCGTTGAGAATCAGCTCGAGGCGCTGGATCTCTTCACCGAGACCCTTGAATCGCTTGGCCTTGGCAGCCTGCCTTTTGAGGGATCGAATCTGTCTCTCCACCTCCCCGAGGATGTCCTCCACCCGCTGAAGGTTCTGCATCGCCGCTTCGATCTTTCTCTCCGATTCTTCCTTTTTCTTCTTGTACTTGGTGATGCCCGCCGCTTCTTCGAGCATGGCCCTCGTCTCCTCGGGTCTTTGCTCAACAATAGAACCGATCTGCCCCTGACCGATGATCGAATAGGCCCTGTTCCCGAGGCCCGTGTCCATGAAGATCTCCTGAATGTCCTTAAGCCTGCAGGGCATGCTGTTGACCAGGTATTCGCTTTCTCCCGAACGGTACAGTCTTCTTGTGACCGATATTTCGCTCTCGTGGGCAAACTGGGAAGGAAAGGAACCGTCCCCGTTTTCAAAGAGAAGCGAAACCTCGGCCATTCCCAGGGGCTTGTGTTCAATGGTCCCGTTGAAGATCACGTCTTCCATCTGCCGGCCTCTGAGCAACTTGGCGCTCTGCTCGCCCATGGCCCAGCGGATGGCGTCTACGATGTTGCTCTTCCCGCACCCGTTCGGTCCCACAATGGCGCTCAATCCCAGAGGAAAAGGAATATCGAGCTTTTCCGGAAAGGATTTGAAACCGATCATTGATACCCTCTTGATTTTCATGGATGCCTCCGGTCAGGAATAAACTGATGATTAATTAGCAGATTCAAGAAAGCTTGTAAAGAGGAAATACCATATGGTGTGGAATTAGGCCTGCAAAAGGCCAAGATGTAGGATTGACCATTGGGCATTAAGCATTGACGGCCTCGTAAAAAGTCCCGTTCGCCCTGATGTATAGAAGGGTGAACGGGACTTTTTACGAATCCTTCAACTTTGAAAACTTAGAAAAAAATTGACAACCTTTGAAAAACTTCGTAAGATGCATTCAATTATTACCAAAATAAGGGAAGAACTTGAGACGCATTGTCCTAGCTACCTTTGTCTTTTTGGTGGCTGTTGCCCTTTTTCCCCTCGTCCCGCACAAGGCTTTTTCTCAGGAGGAAGGGGAGGAGACTTACTCTATCTCCCTTGTACAGACCGCCGAATCGGACAAAGAGATCCAAGAGGTCGAAGGAAGAAAAGTCCTCACCGAAGGCTACACGGTCAAGAAGGGAGACCACGTGTGGCAACTTCTCCGGGAAAGAGGGCTGCTTGAGAAAAGAGAACTTCCCGAGCTGCTGGACGTGCTCAAAACGCTGAACCCCTCCTTCACGAATCTGGATCTGATTCATCCGGGGGAACATCTGGTGATCCCCCTCACCCTTTCCCCGGTGAAAGGGCTCGCCGGCTTTGCCGCGAAAAAACCGGTAACCCCCGTTTCCCTGGCTGACCTCAAAGATCTCAAACTGGAAAACTACACGGTTCAGCCCGGCGATTCCCTGATCAAGGTTGTCAAATCCCGCTACGGTCTTGAGAACCAGCACATCACCCAGGAGTATTTGGAGCAACTCAAGAGGCTGAACCCGGAAATCCAGGACATCGACCGCATCTTTCCCAACCAGGTGGTGCGACTGCCTGTTTACACCCCCCAGATTGTGCGCGCTCCCATCAAGCCGATCAGAAGAATCCAGGCCGAGGACGAGGAAGCGACAAAGCTCACCGAGAAAGGACCGACGGCACTGAGCCTTGAGCTCTCGAAGTTTTTCACCCTCATGGGTGAAGAATGGTTGAACACGGGAGAGCATTTTATCCCCCTGACCTCGGGAGGGCAGATCAATCTCAAGGCCGATTCTTTTCCGGTCATCAACCTCACGAACGGAAACCGCGTCATCGTCGACCTTCACAACGAGCTTCCTGAAAGGATGGCTCAAGTCATCTCCTCAAACTGGCAGAATTACAGGGTAGCTCATCTTCAGGAGCGGGATGACCTGCGAGGGGCGCTCAACAGGATTTTTCCCCTTTGCGGCTTCCACCGCCTTTACCGGAGCGGTGAAGCCCTCGAGCTCCTCAACGACATCCGTCTGCAAATCACGGCTGACTGGATCATTGTGCCCTCCCCTGCCCTTCAAGGAGAGCGGGAACAAACCATTCTCGTAGATCTGACGGACCGGCCGGGCACCAAGATTCCCGATGAACTGAGAGACTTCTTAGCGGCACAGGGCGTCAAGTCCATCGAGTATCCTCCTTCTTCTCAATCGGACGCTCCACCCCCGGCCCACGCGGAAGTTCTCAGGCCCGGTCATGACAAGGCCCGGCTCATCGAGACGGTGTTGACCCTCGCCGGCCAGGGATTCACAAAAAACATGGAAATGCCCCTGCACAAAGAGGGGAAAAGCGGGTTCCATTTGACCGTCAAGGCCGATTTTTTTCTCTACCTCAACAAGAAGGAAGCCATCATCGATTATTCAGGAATTGGAAACGAGATGATCCCCCTTCTCAAGGAGTACAAGGTGTCCGTGCTTTCCGTGGCCGCCGAAGCGGATCCCGGGCTCATCGTTTCGAGGATCCTTGAGTTCATCGGCGTCAAGTTCGACGCCAGGCCCCAACCTTTCACCTCGGCCGGCAAGGAAGACTCCACGAACGTCAGGGTAACGATCCCCGGAATCGTTTTCCAGGACAACCACGGGCAGAATGTTTTCGCAAGCCATGTGGCCCTGCCTGAAGAAATCGCGGGATTCCTGTCAAGAAAAGGCTACAAAGTCTTAAGCCTCGTCCTTTCCTGATCCATAATAAGCTTGAAAAAGAGTGGAGTATTGGAGTAATGGGATAGCAGGGAGCAGGGAGCAAAGAGCCCAAAACCGTGGTGCATCGCTTCCATGCCCTGATCCATCCTCCGCAGCAGCTATGGCGGTAGAGCGTTCCGGAAATATCGCTGCAGCGGAGTCATTTCTAGGGCAGCGAGAAATCTTTTAACTACAGTGAAACACAAGATTTCTGACTTCATTCGAAATGACATTCTGATAAAAGAACTTTTGGTACATCACACCAGGTCGCATTGGCATCGGGCAAGAGGAATTGGCGCTGGAGCGCCGGACGCTTAACGCTTTTCTCCCTGCTCCCTGCTCCCTGCTCCCTGCTCCCTGCTCCATGCTCCCTGCTCCCTGCTCCCTGCTCCCTGCTCCGCGCTCCCTGCTCTCTAACCCAAGGAGGTTCCATCATGCCCCTTATGACACCCGAGCAATTCGAAGAAAGTCTCAAAGCGCTGAAACCCAGGGTCTTCATGAACGGGAAGAGAGTGGAAAGCATTCTCGAAAACCGGAACACCCGGACCGTCGTGGAAGCCAACAAGGCAAGCTATGCCTGGGCTCTTGACCCTGAAAGCAAGGACATCATGTCCTGCTGGTCTCCGCTCATCGACGACGTGGTCAATCGCTACACCCATGTGAGCGCCAGCAGGGAGGACCTCGTCAAGAAGGCGGAAGCCGGAACCTTCACGGCTGAGAATCTCGGCACCTGTATATACCGCTGCGTGGGCTACGACGCCTTTCACTCCCTGGCGAGCACCACCTGGGAAATGGACCGGGACCTGGGAACCTCCTACCGGCCCCGTTTCCTGGAGTACCTGAAAATGGTTCAGAGAAAAGATCTTTCCGTAGCCGGCGCGCTCACCGAACCCCGGGGCAGCCGCAGCAAAAAAACCCTGGACTGGCGCGACCCATACCTTTCCTTGAAAGTGATGGAGAAAAACGACAAGGGCATCGTCGTTCGGGGCGCCAAGATCAACATCAGCGGCGCTTTCGCCAGCCACGAGATGGTGGTGCTGCCTCAGTCCGCCCATTTCAAAGGCGAGGAGGATTATGCCGTTGCTTTCGCGACCCCCACGGACGCCGAAGGGATCACCTTCATCTGCCAGTACACCCCCTATTCTGCAGAAAGAGACATGGCCGACGATCTCGAGGAGCTCGGAAACCCCCTCTTCGGCCAGAGAGAAACGTCCATGGTCATCTTTGACAACGTGTTTGTCCCCTGGGAGAGGGTCTTTCACTGCGGCGAGTATCCCTATTCCGTCAAGCTCGTCACCCGTTTCGCCAAGACCCACAGGATGACCTGTGGCGGCACGTGCAAAGTGGGATTCATGAATCAAATCATCGGAGCGGCCAAGCTCGTCCAGGAGTACAAAGGGTTGGAAAAGGCGACCCATATCAACGAAGAGCTCATGGAAATGGTGGTGCTGAGAGAAACCGGAAGAGCTTGCGGTCTCGCAGCAGCAACCAGGGGCGCCGAGGAGCCGGAAGGCTCCGGGGTGTTCCTGCCCGACGAACTCATGGGGAACGTCTCCAAGCTCAATATCTGCAACGCTTTCTGGCGCGTCATGGCGCTGGCAGGAGATATCGGCGGCGGTTTGATCGTGACCCTGCCCTCCATGAAGGAGTTGAAGAACCCTGAAGTGAAGGATTACGTGGAGGAGTTCTACAGCTTCGGCTCGGATGAGCCCACAGAGAACATCATGAAGGTCCACAAGCTCCTGCAGAACTGGACTTCCGGTCTTCACGGCGTGGGCACCTGGCACGGCGCCGGGCCGGTCATGGCACAGAAGATCATGCTTCAGCGGGTCATTGATTACGAGCGTGAAAAAAATCTCGTCAAGCGCACGCTGCGGCTCAAGGAAAAGCCGAAGGAGCAATGAGTCCGAGGATCGCGCTGCTTTCTACGCCCTGGCCCCTCTTCAACCGGCCTTCCATCCAACTCGGGGCACTCAAGGCCTTTGTTCAAAGGGAATTGCCTCAAGCCAGGGTCGACGCTCACCATCTGTACCTGAATATTGCCGGGTCCCTGGGCTATGACCTCTACCGAACGATTTCAGAAAGGAACTGGCTCTCCGAGGCCTGCTTTGCCGCTCTCCTCTATCCTGATCGGATGCCCCTGATCGAGCGCTTCTGGAAAAGGCACTCGAGAAATCTTTCACTGAAAAGAACCTTCCGGGACATCTGCAAAGACCTCCAGGCTTGCTCCCATCGGCTCCTCGCTTCGACTTCCTGGCCGACCTATCACCTTATCGGCTTTTCCATATGCTACGGCCAGCTCATGAGCTCCTTGTACTTCGTGAAGAAGATCAAGGAAGCGGCGCCGGGCGCGAATATCGTGGTCGGTGGATCGGCGTGCGCGGGAGAGATGGGATCGAGCCTTCTCAGAACCTTTCCGGCCATTGACTTTGTCGTGAGCGGAGAGGGAGAAAAACCTCTCCTCCACCTGGCTCGCCGGCTCTGCAAGCCACACCCGTCCCTCGTCCCGGAGCCTGTCCCGGGGTTGCTCACCCGGCGCACCGCTCATGGGAGCGGCTTTAGCCAGGTGTCGAACCTGGATGACCTGCCTGTCCCGGATTTTTCCGACTACTTCAACCGTCTTGCGGCCATGGGTCCTGAAAAGCGATTCTTTCCCAGGCTTCCCGTGGAGATGTCCCGGGGCTGCTGGTGGCGAAAAACATCCGTCGACCCCACGCGCCGTGGGTGTGCATTCTGCAACCTCAATGTTCAGTGGAGCGGCTACCGGGCCAAGTCGGCCGAAAAAATCACGGCCGAGATCCGGAGCCTCGTCGAAACTTACCGGGTCCTCTCCCTGTCCTTCATGGACAATCTCCTGCCCCCAACCCATTTGAAAGATCTTTTTCAGGGCCTGGCAGGCCTGGGAAAGGACCTTCGCCTTTTCGGCGAGATCCGGGCCACCACGGCGAGGAGTGACCTTCTTGCCATGGCTGATGCTGGCATGGTGGAGGTTCAGGTGGGCATCGAGGCATTGAGCTCTCGTCTTCTCGAGAAACTGAACAAGGGGACCACGGCCATCCAAAATTTGGAGATCATGAAGCATTGCGAAGCGCCGGACCTTCCCCGGCTCACGTCAAACCTCATCACCCACTTCCCCGGGAGTGACGGCGATGACGTGAAGGAAACGCTGCAAAACCTTCAATACGCCCTTGCCTTTCGGCCTCTCAAGGCCACGCCCTTCTGGCTGGGTTACGGAAGCCCGGTCTGGTCCGATCCCGGCGCTTACGGCATTCGGAAAGTCCAAAACCACCGCTGCTATGCCGACCTCTTTCCTCCGGGAATCCTTAGCAGCCTTGCCCTGATGATTCAGGGCTATCAGGGCGGGCTGAGGGAACAGGAACGGCTGTGGCGCCCTGTAAAGCAGGCCGTGGGAGTCTGGGAAAAATCTTACGCGGCTCTCCACCGCACACCCGCGAGCAAGCCCATCCTTTCCTACCAGGACGGCGGAGACTTCCTGATCGTCCGGGAGCGGCGCAGCGGAGAAGAGGACATGATGCACCGTCTTCGGTGCACGTCCAGGGCCATTTACCTTTTCTGCGAAGAGCATCGGAGCATCAGGGAAATCCTGAACCGCTACCCGGGATTCGGAGAAGAAAAGGTGGTGCCCTTCCTTACGATGATGGTGGACAAGAAGCTGATGTTTCGGGAAGGACAAAGGTATCTGAGCTTAGCCGTTCCGATGAGAGGATATGCAAAGAGCAGGGAGCCTCCTCCTACGCCGAGGCTACGGAGGACAGGCGGAGCATAGAGCAGGGAGCAGGGAGCAGGGAGCGAGGAGTCCTCTTGTAGGAGGGAGCTCCCGCTCCCGAATTGGCGGCAAAGGCGAGAAAGGGCCAAGTTCAGCAGGGAGCAAGAAGTAGGGCGGGCCACCGCGCCCGCCTGGACGTAGGGCGGGCCACCGCGCCCGCCTGTAGGAGGAAGCTCCTGCTTCCGATCATCGGGACCGGGCTTGCCCCGCCGAAGCCTTGGGCGAAGGCGGGAGGTCCCTCCTACAGGGGAGGGGCGGCAACAGTAGTGGAGACAGTATGATTAGCGGTGTTTCAAGCCCCGAAGGGGCGCTTCATGAAATCCGCTTCAGCGGATTTCATTTCTTCCTCATCTCCTCCGCCAGGTACTTGATCTCCGTCAGACTGTTCTGCATGGCGCTCCACCCGTACCAGAAGGCATAGTCCGGGTTGGCATGAAACATTCCCTGGAACGTTCTCTCTCGATGCTCGAGGAACATGACAAAGAGCTTTGTCTCAATGACCGTCGGTGCGTCATTGAAGGTCAGCACGTCGGGGTAAGCGTAGGTGTAGTTCTTCGGTTTCTTGAGGGTCCCGTCCTTGTAAAGACCGGCCACGATGTTGATGGCCTCTGCCATGACCAGATCCGCTTCCCGAATCATGCTGTCACCCTTGCCCAGTTCTCCCCGGGCAAAAGAAAGGGAGTGGCACCTGGAGCAGGTCTGGCTCATCTTGTCCCGCTCCTTCTGCCACGCTTCCTCGGTGAGGCGGGCGAGATCGATGTCCTTCACCACGTCCAGCCTTGCCGTGGGCTTTCCATCAGGATCAAGCACGCCCAGTGCCTTCAGGATGGTGGCCCTGGCTTCCGCCCACTTTTTGTCCTCGGGCATGGGGAGACGCACAGCCAGGAAACCCCAGGCCGCCCTGACTTCGTGGTTGCCCGCCTGCATGTGGCAGGTCTGGCAGGTGGGAGCCGGCGCGGACTCGGGAAGCACGCCCATCTGCTTGAGCTGGTGCCTCACCCCGTGCTTGGAAGAGGAATACATTTCCCACTGGGGATGATCGAAACCCATGTGACAGGTCTGGCAGGCTTGCGGCTGCCTGGCTTCCTTCTTGGAAAAGGTGTGCCGTGTGTGGCACACATCGCAGGACGCATGCCCGAAGCCTGAGCCCGCTTCGACCAGCTTTTTTATCTCCTCCTCGGTCTTGAGGCCCAGCTTGTGGCATCCGCCGCAACCCTTCATCCCCTCCGTCAGGGCCATAGGCTGCCAGTGGGCCGTGGGCATGGCTTTCATGGACTCCCAGGCCATGGCGTGCTTTCCGGCCCTGAACTGGTCCCACTGAAGCTGGTGACACATGCCGCATCGGTCCGGCTTCATGCGGGGCATCTTCTCCACGTCCTCTTCGGACATGTGGTGCTCGCCATGGCAGACCGAACAGGTCACCTCATGTTTTGCGTGACTGCTCTCTTTCCAGTCTATAACGATTCCCGGCGTCACGTTGGTGTGGCAGTTGACGCATTCCGCCTTGATAGTCCACTTCTTCTCCACCGGGTACTGAGCCCCGATCCACTCTCTGTACCCTCCCTTCAGGCAGTAAACCTTCTGAAACCCTAAGCCTTTGAGCTTCCATGCCACCCGGGCACTTGTCGACTCCGTCGGTCAAGCTCAGTAGATGACGATGGTTTTGTCCTTTGAGTACTTCCCGGCCCAGGATTCGACGTCCATAGGGTCCTCATGAACGGCCCCCGGAATCTTCTGATCGCTGAACCTCCACTGCTCTACGGGCCGGCAGTCCAGGATGACCACGTCAGGATTCCCGAGCATGGCCTTAGCCTGTTCTTTGGTCATCCTCGGCATTTCCGGGAAGGGCAAGGCCGCGTCCCCGGTTCCCGTGCCGGCTGCGCCCAGAGACGGGCCGGCAGCGGCAAAGCTAAACACAAGAGCCATCAGTACCAGCAGCAACTTCTTCATGCGTCACCTCCTCCAGCAAAAGCAGTTTACCGCGTCAGCGATAAGAGTTGCGTGGCCACATCCCTTTCACCCCCACCTCGCCTCCCCCGTCAAGGGGGAGGAAACGACTGGTTATCGCTCAAATTTCCCATCCCTCGGTGGGAGGGGTCAGGGGAGGGGGAAGTGTGGGGTCACTATAGAGTCCTTCACCATGGGAGTCAATAAAAACAGGACGAGCCTTTTCCGGTTGCAGACAGGACGGCAATGTGAGAGATAAGTTACCTGTTATCCGTAAATGGTTCTTAGGCTGAGCCGCATTCCTCGGGCGTGCTGTAGGAGGAAGCTCCCGCTTCCGATTGATCGCGACCGGGAGGTCGCTCCTACCTATTCATCATCGGTGCATCGTAATCGCAAATGGAGAAAAGATCATGGAAAAAGACCGCCCAGGCATGGGCAAACCGGATCCGGGGAGACTCGACCTTGTGAGGCGTCTCCCCAAAGAAGTCATGGAGACCCTCACCAAGGAAGAACTGAAGGCCATGCTGCACGACGATGAATGGCCGGATTCGCTGAAGGAGAAGCTGAAAGAGTATATGGAATGAAGGAATGTTGGAATCGTCGGCCAAAAATCGGTCCGTACGTTTATAGGTAGGCAAAGCGCAGGGAGCGGTAAGCCCGCATGTAGGAGGAAGCTCCTGCTTCCGATCATCGGGACCGGGAGGTCCCTCCTACAGGACAGGGACGAGAAAGGGCCTCGGATAACCGATAACCATTCACGGTTTCTCACTCCCTGCTCCCTGCTCCCTGCTTATCTTAGCTTTCCCCCATATACGCCTTCCGCACCGTCTCGTTCTTCCGAAGGGCTTCTGCCGAGTCCCTTAGCACGACCGCGCCGGTTTGGAGCACGTAGCCTCGACCGGCGACCTGAAGGGCCATGCGCGCGTTCTGCTCCACCAGAAGAATGGTCGTGCCGCCCACATGGAGTTGGCCGATGGTGTCAAAAATGCTGTCCACCAGCACAGGCGCCAGCCCCATGGAAGGCTCATCCAACAGGAGCACGGTTGGATTGGCCATCAAGGCTCTCCCCATGGCCAGCATTTGCTGCTCTCCTCCGCTGAGGGTCCCTGCCACCTGTTCCCTCCGTTCTTCCAGCCGGGGAAAAAGTTGGAAAACCCGGCCCATGTTCTTCTTGTTCAGTTGCTGATCTTTGCAGGCAAAGGCGCCCATTTCCAGGTTCTCGGTCACGGTGAGCCGCCCGAAAATGCGTCGCCCCTCCGGAACCTGAACGACTCCTTTGATGACGATTTCGTGGGGCTTCAGGCGAGTGAGTGCCTCGCCATTCAATCGAACCGCGCCCTGCCTCGGCCGCAAAAGCCCGCTGATGGTTCTCAGCGTGGTGCTTTTGCCGGCGCCGTTCCCCCCGATCAGGGAGACGATCTCTCCCCTGTCGACCTCGAGGGAGAGGTCCTTGAGAGCATGAATGTTTCCGTAGTAGGCGTTTACGTTTTCGACTTCGAGCATCGCCATGGTCTTAAACCCTCCTACCCCGTGGCTCGGTGCATCTCGGCAGCGCTTCCTCGCCCCAAATAAGCCTCGATCACCCGGTCATTTTGCTGGATCTCGCGCGCCGTCCCCTCGGCGATTTTCTTGCCGTAGTCCAACACCGTGACGGTTTCCGAGATGCCCATGACCACCCGCATCTGGTGCTCGATGAGGAGAATGGTGATCCCCAGTTCAGCCCGCAGGTGCCGAATGAAATCCATCATGGTCTGGGTTTCACTCGGGTTCATGCCCGCCGTCGGCTCGTCCAGCAGAAGGAGCTTGGGTCGAGCGGCAAGGGCCCTGGCAATTTCGAGCCTCCTCTGTTCTCCATAGGGGAGGTTCTTCGCGAGAAGATCACCCTTGCCGGTGAGGTTGGTAAACTTGAGAAGCCTCCGCGCTTCCTCTTCAGCCTCCTTCTCTTCCGCCTTCGTCCTCGGCAGAGCCAAGACAATGCCGAAATAGCCTGATTTCAAATGACTGTGCAATCCCACAAGGACGTTTTCCATGGCCGTCAGCTCGGGGAAAAGCCGGATGTTCTGGTAGGTCCTGGCAATCCCGAGGCGAACGATCTGATCCGGGAGGAGCCCCACCAACGAGTGGCCGTTGAAGCGGATGCTTCCGCTTTCGGGTTTATAAAAGCCGGTGACACAGTTGAAAAAGGTGGTCTTCCCCGCGCCGTTGGGGCCGATAATGCTGTGAATGCTTCGCTCCTTGATCTCCACATCCAGTTCATCGATGGCAACGAGGCCCCCGAATCGTTTGGTCATTTTCTCGGACACAAGTAGCGCCATAGCACCTCCTCCAGGCTCCGTCATGCGGGCACTGCCTCTTCATTCTCGGCCTCGGTGACGGCCTCCTCGTGGAACTCTCGCTTGTGCACGGCCTCCGGCCAGAGGCCTTCCGGCCTCAGCAGCATCATGGCCACAAGAGCCGCGCCATAAACCAGCAACCGGTATTCCGCGAACTCCCTCAGCAGTTCAGGGAGACCCACGAGAGCGGCAGCCCCTACAATCACCCCCGGTATGCTTCCCATGCCTCCCACAATGATCAGGCAGATGATGTTGATGGAGATCATCACATTGAAACTGTGAGGATAGACGGAGCTCAGCTTGCTGGCGAAAATCGCCCCGCTGAGGGCCGAAAACCCCGCCCCTGTGGCAAAAGCGAGCAACTTGGTGGCGACGAGATTGATGCCCATCGCCTGGGCCACGTCCTCATCCTCCCGGACCGCCATCCAGGCCCGCCCGAGCCGGGACCCCCTCAGTCGCAAAGAAATAAAAACAACGAGCAGGCAGCCGGCGAGAATGAGGTAGTAGATCTGCTCCGGCCCGGCGAACTCAAATCCTGCGATAGAGGCTTTGGGAATCTTGCCGATACCCTGCGCACCTCCCAGCCACGGCCTCAGAAAATCCGAAAGCACCAGGATGCGGATGATCTCGCCGAACCCCAGGGTGGCAATGGCCAGGTAGTCACCCCGCATCTTGAGGACGGGAACCCCCAGGAGCACCCCTGAACAGATCCCGAAAAAAATGGCAAAGGGAAGGGCCGCCCAGAAAGACAAGCTGAAGAAACCAAGCTCCGGGGACGTCAGGATGGCGGTGACATAGGCGCCGATGGCAAAGAATGCCACGTAGCCGAGGTCCAGCAGACCGGCATAGCCCACGACGATGTTCAGCCCGAGGCCTAAAAGGACATAGAGCCCCACGATGGTCAGGACCTCGCTGAGAAAGAGCCCGAGAATCTGAGGCAGGAGGAGCAAGATGGCAACAAGGATGAAATACCAGGTGTACTTCAGAGTCCGCTGGCCGGTTGACGGCAAATTTGCGTATCCTGTTTTGAGGCTATCCCCTCTGAACGCCCAAAAAGACATAATGGCCCCGATCACCAAGCAGAGGGTGACGGCGCCGTGGATGCTCATACCGTTCACTCCGAAAAGCCAGTCGCTCAACACGGACAGCGTCCTCCAGGCAGAAAGCGTAGGGCGAATCAAGTCCTGAAGCACCCCGCAGGTGATGACGCTGCTCAAAGCGACAATCATGATCTTTCGAAGGAGCCCGGGCGCGAGGAACAGGAGTCCTGCGAACAGGCCGCTCAAAGCCCCGGACAGAAGCATGAGAAAAGATCCTGTCGCCAGGCCTTGATGGAAGGTGAGAATCATGTACAGCACGGGCGAGGCGTTGATGAACATGGACCGAAGGTTGATCACATTGCCCAATAGAACAAGCGCCATCATCAGGAGGCTCACGACCAATCCGCAGAGGGTGCTGTTGAGCAGGCTCAACGTCACACCGGGAGGCCTGGTGCGCTTTGCAGCCAGATATCCCATGAACACGGCCACCAGGAGCAAGAGGATTTGGCCCATGGAAATCACGCCGTCGATAATGTCGCGCTGGTTAAAGGTCTCAACCATGCCGACGAGCGCCACGAGGACCGCCACGACACCGCCGATAAGCCCAGTTTTTATGCTGTGCTTCCATATCGAGCGAAGAACCGACATATTTTCCGCTCCCCTTTCTTGCGTCAAGCTTTCTTCACGGCAAGACGTTCTCCGAGAATGCCCGTGGGCCGGAAGATCAGCACCAGAACGAGCATGGTAAAGGCAATGGCATCCTTGAGCTGGTACGGCGCCACGATGCCCAAACCGTCGAGGAAAAGGCTCGGTCCCACGGACTCTATGAGACCGAGAAAGATTCCGCCCAGCATGGCGCCTGGGACATTGCCGATGCCCCCGAGGACTGCGGCGGTGAAGGCCTTGATTCCCGGTATGAAACCCATGAAGAAGTGCACCTGTTTGAACATGAGTGCATACAGGACACCGGCCGCTCCCGCTGCCGCTCCTCCGATAATGAAGGTGGCGGAAATCATCTTGTCCACATCAATCGCCATCAGGGAAGCGGCCTCTTTATCTTCCGATACTGCGCGGATGGCCTTCCCCACGCGGGTGCGCTGGATAAAGGAATAGAGCAGCGCCAGGAGCACGGCGGCCGCAATGATCACGATGACCTGAAAGCGCAGAATCCGCAAACCCCAGAACACCCAGTACCCCTCAACAATCTTCACCACTGGATAGGCCTGGAAGCCGGCCCCGTACAGTCCCCGGAAGACGTACTGGAGAAAGAAGGAGGCACCGATGGCCGTGATGAGAGGAATCAGACGGGGCGCTCCCCTCAGGGGACGATAGGCGACCCGCTCGAGGATAAAGGCGATGAAGCTTGAGATGAGCATAGCGACCAGGAAGATGACGAGGAGGCTCAGAATCGGATGGCTGTCCAGAAACCCGGACCGGTAAAAGGCGGCTGCCACAAAATAGGCGGTGTACGGCCCGCTCATGAAGACTTCGCCGTGAGCGAAATTGATCATCCGCAGGACCCCGTACACCAGGGTGTACCCCATGGCGATGAGGGCGTAGATGCTCCCCTGGGCGAGCCCGAAGATCATGAAGTCAAACCAGTGCCGAAGCGTGTAGCGATCTGCAAGCCATGTCTCATAGGAGCCTACCAGGATCAGGCCCAAGATGCCCGCACCGATGAGCCACATGACGACATCGGTGGGCGTGATTCTTTCTCTCCATCCTTCCAGCATAGAGTCCTCCCCAATGAATACGGTGCCGCGGACAATCATGTTTGTCCGTGCCCGCTCCCTCAAGAGGCTGTGTCGCAATCGTCTTTTGGTCATTGCGAGCGACGAAAGGGAGCGTGGCAATCCAGTGCAAGCACTGTCCCGAGCTGAGAGGCGAATCTCCTCTCGGCGCTAACAGCTCCTTCGATCCGCCTTCCGCGGCCTCAGGACGACTCGCTCAACGAGTCGGATTTTTCGCTCGTTTCACTCCCTCGCCATGACATTATGACACAGCACTCAAGCGATGAGGGAGAAGGAAGAGTAGTGGTACTATCAAAGCAGAAACCCGGTTTCGCATTGAAACCGGGTTTCCCGCTTGCCTGGTTAGTAAGGCTTCCAGAATGGCACGCTCGGCGTCACCTGTTTCTTGACGTTGTCGAGCGAAGATTTGTAGACCGCGATTTTCGGATCGGCGCAGTCGCCGTACTCGTCGCAGTTGAGCGTCCCTGTCAGACCCTTGAAACTCTTCATGGCATAGAGGGCATCCCTGACTTTCCCGCGGTCGATCGTGAGCGATCCGTCTTTTCCCTGGACAGCGACCTTCTCGATGGCGGCAAAAATCAACATGGCCGCGTCGTAGGCGTGGGCATGGAAAGGAGCGATAGGCTTCTCGCCATATTTCTTCTTATGCTTGTCCAGAAACGCCTGGTATCCCCCGGCAAACGCAGAGAAGTCCGGGCTGGAGTGGAACATGTCCACAGCCGCTTCCCCGGCGGCTTTGTAAAAATCCGGGGAAAAGCAGCCGTCGGCGGCCATCAGATAGACTTTCTCGAGGCCTGCTACTTCTTTTGACTGCCTGGTGATAAAGCCTCCCTCGGCAATGAAAATAGGATAGTAGATGAATTCAGGCTTGCCGGTCGCAATCTTGGTGAGCACCGGGTGCATGTCCGTGTCCCCGGGAGACACGGCTTCCATAGAGGTAATCGTTCCGCCCATCTTCTTGAAGGTCTCCGCAAAGACCTGCGCGAGCTGCTCGGCGTAGACGCTGCCGTCGTGAATGGTGGCCGCTCTTTTCACTTTCAGTTGGTTGAGGGCGAACTGGGCCGCTACAGCACCCTGCACCTTGTCGTTGTGGCAGGTGCGGAGGTAGCCGTTATATTCGGCGCCGCGGTTCGGATCCGTGAGATAAGGGGCCGTGTTGGAAGGGGAGACCGTGGGAATCCCTGCTTTCCAGAGGATGGGGACGCCGGGCTTGGCTTCGCTGGAGCAGTTCGAGCCCACAGCCGCAACGATGGTCGGGTCGGAAGCGAGCTTTGTTGCCGCCGCCTGGCCGCCTTCTGCGTTACATCCGGTGTCCTGAACCGAAATCTTCACGGGATGGCCAAGAATCTTGCCGCCTTTGTCATCCATGGCAATCTCGACGCCCCTCTTTGTGTCCGTGCCCAGGGAGGCATTTGCCCCGACCACGACCATCCAGCATGCGATGTGGATCGGTTCGCCTTTCTTGATTTTCACCTCACCCATTTTTCCTGCGTATTGTGCTGATGCGTTGACTGCGACAAGACCAAGAACCGCGATGAGAACAACAAAAATGGCCAGAAACCGTTTCATGAGTACCTCCTTTTTCCCGAATAAAGGTTGGATAAGACCGTGATTTCAAGATGGAACCATTCCTTGTCCGTTCTCTAGGCACATCACCCCCTCTCAGCTTACTTTTCCAGAATAGGCGGATACTATTAAGGAAATATTGATTTGTCAAGCCGCTGGTAGCCTTAAATACAAAGGAACTCGTCCAAATCGTAAAAGCCGTTGAAGACGCCTGCGTCAGCAGTTGATGGGTTTCGCATGGCTCAACCCATCCTACCGACTGTGTTCTCTGCGGCCTCTGTGAGAGACCGCTTTTCTCCTATTCTCCGGCCTATTCCTGTGCGGCCGGCACCGCGCCAGGAAAGGAGCGGCGAGAGGGAGGAGGGTTTCGACGGGCCCATGGAAGTAATTAATTGACATTCTTGTATTTTTTCTATATTATACCACGATTTATTTCACGGAGGAGAAGAACCAGAATGGCTTACTCAATCAGTCCGGAAGGTGAAAAATTCAAGCTTCCCGAGGAGGAAGATTACAAGAAAGAGTACCAGAAGCTTCAAAAGCTTGCAAAGAAACACAAAGCCGAGGGTCGTGAAGTGGTCGTGGTCATGGGCCTCGGATTCGTGGGCGCCGTGATGGCCGGAGTGGTCGCCGACTCGGTGGACAAGAAAACAGGCAAGCCGAGCAAGTTCGTCATCGGCATGCAGAGACCGAGCACCAGAAGCTACTGGAAAATCCCGCTCTTCAACCGGGGGGTCTCTCCTGTCAAGGCCGAGGACCCGGAGGTGGCGCCCCTGATCGAGCGGTGCGTGACCGGGAAAAAGTCGCTCATGGCGACCTACACGTACGACGCGCTCAAACTCGCCGATGTTCTGGTCGTGGACGTGCAATGCGATTTTCTCAAGCAGGAACTGGGAAATCTGAGAACGGGCCATGCGGACATCAGCGCTCTGGAGGAGAGCTTCAAGATTATCGGCGAGAAGATCACGCCCGATTGCCTGGTGCTGATCGAGACCACCGTGCCTCCGGGCACGACGGAGTACGTGGCCTATCCCCTGGTCAAGAAAGCCTTCAAGAAAAGGGGACTCCAGGAGGAGCCCTTGCTTGCCCATAGCTTCGAAAGGGTGATGCCGGGCCGGGACTACGTCAAATCGGTGAGGGATTTCTGGCGCGTGTGCAGCGGGACGAACGAAGAGAGCCGCCGAAGGGTGGTGAAATTTCTCTCCGAAGTTCTCAATGTGGAAAAATATCCTCTCACGGTACTGGACCGGCCCCTGGAGAGCGAGACGTGCAAGATCGTGGAAAACAGCTACCGGGCCACGATCCTCGCCTTTCTCGACGAATGGAGCGTGTTCGCCGAAACCAACGGCGTGGACCTGATCAAGGTGATCAACGCCATCAAGGTCCGTCCCACCCACAGCAACATCATTTTCCCCGGACCCGGTATTGGCGGCTATTGCCTTCCCAAAGACGGGGGACTTGGCCTCTGGTCCTACAAGCACCTCTTGGGCTTTGAAAGCGATATTTTCAGCATCACGCCCCAGGCCATCAACATCAATGACACGAGGGGACTGCGGGCAGCCCAACTGGCGAGGGACGCCTTGAGAAACATGGGCCGCATCGTCGCGGCTTCCCAGATCGCGGTTCTCGGGGCTTCGTACCGGGAAGATGTGGGGGATACCCGCTACAGCGGATCCGAGATCATCGTCCGCAAGCTGACGGAGATGGGAGCCGAGGTAAAAGCCCATGATCCCTATGTGCAGCACTGGTGGGAGCTGGAAAAGCAGGAAAGCTACCCTGCGGCAGGGACAAGCTGGTCCAGGTTCTTTCGCAACCAGGAGCACCTGAACGAGTTCCAGATGGCTCCGAAGCTGGAAAACGCCCTGAAGGGTGCGGATGCCGTGATTTTTGCCGTGCGCCACAAGCCTTATCTGGAGCTTGAACCCGATGCTTTGGTGAAAATGGCGGGTGGACCCCTGGCTGTGATTGACTGTTTCGGCATCCTGGACGACCGGAAAATCGAAAGGTATTTCGAGCTCGGGTGCGAAGTGAAGGGCCTGGGCCGGGGTCATATCCAGAGAATCAAGGAGCGGGTGAGAAAGAGTAAGATGAGAACTCCGTGAAGCAGGGAGCAGGGAGCGCGGAGCAGGGAGCGCGGAGCAGGGAGCAGGGAGCGAAATCAGCAAGCAGTATGAAGTAGGCAGTAAACAGTCAAACGCCTCGCCCGCCTGTAGGAGCGATCTCTCCTTCGACTTTACTCAGGACGGTGAGGACCATCGAACCGCTGCTCGCGATGCGAGAGAGGCGAGAAACGGCCAAGGCGGGAAAAGAAGTCTCTCACAGAGACACAGGGTCCACAGAGCTTTTAACTCTCATAAATCATTTCTCTGTGATCCCCTTTGTCCCGCCATAGCCGACAGGCGACAACGGATGTGCACTCTGTGTGAGATAATTCTTTTTGATTCTGTCTTCTGTATTCTGTCTTCTTCTTTGTTTCATTATTCCATCATTCCACTCTTAGGGAATCGTGTCCACGGCGGCGAACCTGGGTTCATGCAGGGGCAGGAGAATCTGCGCCATATTTTTCACCCTCACCAGGATGTCATACGCTTCGTAGGTGTTCACATGGGTCCCCGGCGGGATCACCTCCATCTCCATGGCCGTGATCTGCTTCGGCGCTATAGGCTACGAAGCCTGAGCACACAAGGGCAAATTCGCATTCCTGCGGATCATTGACTATTTTCGAACTTCATTGCATGATCATCCCATGAATCCCATGGACATGTACAAAGCATGCCGCCTTTGCCCGAGGGCCTGCGGCGTGGACCGCACCTCCGGCAGCCGGAAGGGCTTCTGCAAGGAGAGCGCGCAATTGAGGGTCGCTTACATCGGCCCCCACTTCGGTGAAGAGCCTCCCCTGTCCGGCACTCGGGGCTCGGGAACCGTTTTCTTCACAGGATGCTCCCTCCGTTGCACCTTTTGCCAGAACCATCAGATTTCCAGGGACGGCCTCGGAAAGGGCCTGGACATGGGTGAACTCCTGGAAAAGGTCGAAACCATGATCATGGGGGTCGGGGTTCACAACATCAACTTCGTGACCCCGGATCACTTCTTCCCCCATGCTTTCGGACTCATCACCGCACTCCGGCAAAGAGGACACGCTTTGCCCATGGTCTTCAACCTTTCCGGGTATCAATCCAGGGAACTGATCAAGATCGCCCATGCCCACGCAGACATCTACCTGCCTGATTTCAAGTATGCGGATCGCAACCTCGCGGAGAGACTCTCGCGCTGCAAGGACTACCCGGACGCGGCCCTTTCCGCGGTCGAAGAAATGATCGCCGGGAAGGGCTTCCTTGATTTTTTTGAACATGACTTGTCCCTGGCAAAAAGGGGAGTGCTCGTGAGGCACCTGATTCTGCCCGGATACGTGGAAAACTCTTTGGATGCCCTTACCACCCTTTTCCTGGAGTTCGGCAGCCGCCTGCCCCTCAGCCTCATGTCCCAGTATTGCCTCGTCGTCCCTCACGAAGACCCGAACCTCAACCGACCCTTGACAAGGGAGGAGTTCGACCGGGTTTATGCCCACGCTCTGGACCTCGGATTCGAGCACCTTTATGTTCAGATCCCCGAAGAGGCCCAAGCGGCAAACCCGGACACAAGACCCGCCTTTGTTCCGGATTTCCGTCTGGGCCGCCCCTTTTCAGCGCAGGCCCCGGAAAATTGACTTCCCGGTTCCTTGTTGATAGAAGAGCAGGGAGCCCTTCGACCAGGCTCAGGGTCTGCGACAGGGAGCGGGGAGCCAAGGAAGGGTGATAAGTTCATGAGTTCATAAGCGAGAAAGGCGAGAAACGACCAAGGCGAGAAAAGCATGTCTCACACAGAGCGCACAGGGATCACAGAGAAAAGATCAAAACATGAGACACGAAAACACAAAGCTTAAAAAACACGAAAAGAAGAGAGCGTATCTTTTGTTTGCAGCTTTTGTCGCATCAAAACGTCTCCGTGGCCTCCTTTGTCCCGCCATAGCTTATGAAAGCGACGGCGGATGTGCGCTCTGTGAGAGATAATTCTTTTGCATTTCGCCCCGTAACCTTTTCTCGCTTTGGGCTCTAGCATTCTCGAATAAACGATAACGGATAACGATTAACGGATCGGACGATATGAAAATCGCCTACCTGGACTGTTTTGCCGGAGCAAGCGGGGACATGTTTCTCGGAGCCCTTCTGGATGCGGGCCTTAGCCTCGATGACCTCAGGACCGCTCTTTCCACCCTGCCCCTTCAAGGCTACACCCTTCGGGTTCTCAAGGAGGAGCGCAACCACCTTTTCGGGACCCGATTCATCGTGGATATCGAAAAGGACAGGCAGCCTGCGAGATCCTTCGGGGACATCAAGACCCTCATCCATGCCGCCGGCTTGAGCCCTTGGGTGAAAGATACGAGCACGCGGATCTTCGAGTGTCTTGCCCTTGAAGAAGGAAGGATTCACGACAGCCCACCCGAGAAGGTTCATTTTCACGAAGTGGGCGCGTTGGACTCGATCATTGACATTGTCGGCGCCGTGTTCGGCATGGAGTCGCTGGGTATCACCTCCCTTCATGCCTCTTCTTTGCCTCTGGGGTCCGGCTTTGTAGAGTCCCGGCATGGCCGCATTCCCCTGCCTGCACCGGCAACCATCGCCCTGCTGAAGGGGATACCGGTGTACGACTCGGGCATCAGGGCCGAACTGGTGACTCCCACAGGGGCGGCGCTTCTGAAGGGGCTTGCCTGTGCCTTTGGTGCCATGCCGCCCATGATCGTCGAACAGGTCGGTTACGGCGTGGGCAGCCGCGAGCTTGCCGACCGGCCCAACCTTCTCAGGATCCTTGTGGGCCGGGAAAGCAGGGAGCAGCAAGCAGAGACCGTGGTGGTCATGGAAGCCAACGTAGACGATACCAACCCGGAGTGGCTCGGCTTCCTCATGGAAAGGCTTTTTAAAGCAGGCGCCCTGGATGTCCTGTTCTGTCCCGTTCAAATGAAGAAGAACCGGCCTGCCGTTCTCATCCAGGTCATTGGGAGACCCCACCACAAGGACCTTCTCATGGAGATTCTCTTCCAGGAAAGCACCACCCTGGGTGTGCGCTATCACATGATGCAGCGCAAGGTCCTGGCAAGGGATGAGGCTGAAATCGATTCGCCGTGGGGCAAGATGAAGGCAAAGAAAATTTCCCGGCCCGACGGCTCGTTTCACCTTGTTCCAGAGTACGAATCATGCCGTAAGATCGCCCTGGAAAAAGGGCTGCCGGTCAGGGATGTCTACGCCTGGGTCGTGGCACAAAGCCGGCATGGAGCAGGGAGCATGGAGCAGGGAGCAGGGAGCGAAATCCGTAAGCAGGATGAAGTAGGCAGTAAGCAGTGAAAACGTGAATCGTTATCCGTGATTCGTATTTCGGGCAGTTTGGTTCATTGTTTCTTGCTCCCTGCTCCATGCTCCGCGCTCCCTGCTGAACTTAGAGCACTTTAGGCACTTCCTATGTCTTACCTTCGCCGTCGCACAAAAGACGCCTCCGGATCGTTTCGCCGGGCCGGCTTTCCCGCCAAGCTCGGGTTCCTGTTTTCATCGGCCTTCGGGATCGGATTTATTCCTGTTGCCCAGGGAACCTTCGGCACCCTGGCCGGGATTCCGCTTGCGATTCTTCTTACCCATCTCAATCCCTTTGCAGGCGCTGTGCTCATCCTCCTTTTCATCGTCCTGGCCGTTTGGTCGTCCCAGGTGACCTGCACGCTGCTGGAAAGGGATGATCCTGCGGAGGTTGTTATCGACGAAGTGGCCGGAATCTTGATAACCTTTTTTCTTTTGCCCTTTTCCTGGCTTCATCTATGTTTCGGGTTTGTCCTGTTCCGTATTTTTGATATAGTGAAACCTTATCCTGTGAGGCGCCTGGAAAAATTAAAGGGAGGTCTCGGCATCGTGGCCGATGATCTTATGGCCGGCGTTTACGCCAACCTTTGCCTGAGACTCTTAATGCAGTACATAAGTTCATGATGAAGCATGGAGCAGGGAGCGCGGAGCATGGAGCAAAATCCCGGATAGCAGAAGACAGACGACGGATGGAAGCCGAAACAGAGCCGAGTTATCCGTTAATCGTTAACCGCAGGGCGAAGGGCTTCAGGGCCAGGGCGAGAAAAGTTATCTGTTATCCGTGATTCGTGTGTCGGGCAGTTTGGGTCATCGTTTCTCGGATAACGTATAACGATCAACGGATTTTCACTCCCTGCTCCGTGCTCCCTGCTCCCTGCTGGTATTTATCTATGCACGGCGAAATTATCACCATAGGCAATGAGCTGATCTCGGGCAGGACCCGTGATCTCAATGCGTGGTACGCATCCGGGAGACTGACCGCATCCGGTTTCGAGGTCAGCCGCGTGACCACGGTGGGTGACGAAGCTGAAAAAATTGCCGAGGCGCTGAAGGAGGCAATCAAGCATTCTGACTTTGTCATCATTACCGGCGGCTTGGGCTCCACGGAGGATGACCTGACCAACAGGATCGTTGCCGAAGCTTTGGAGCGACCCCTCTGCCTCGACAAGGAAATGCTGAAACAGATCAAGTGCTACGTCGAGACCAGGGGGATGAAGATGTCCGGCTCTCTCGAAAAGATGGCATGGATGCCGAAGGACTCCAAACTGCTTAAGCCCCAGGCCAATGTCTGCGGATTTTCATTGGTGGAAAACGAGGTTCGCCTCTATTTCCTTCCGGGCGTTCCGGAACAAATGCGCTATCTCATGGACGAATGTGTGCTTCCGGATCTTTTGCTTCACTGCAAGACCATTGCGGTCGCCAGGCACAGGGTCCTGAAGCTCTACGGCCTGAGTGAACCGGCTATGGCGGAGGCTCTCAAGGATCTGTCCAAGAAATCGGACCACATCATCTTGGGCTTCTACCCTCGCTTCCCGGAAAACCACATCACCCTCAGTCTCCGGGGCGATGATGAGCCGACCGTGATCGAAGAGCTGGACCTGATGGAAAAGGAGATCCGTTCTCTTGTAGGCTCCTACGTGTTTGCCACCGCCGACCGAACCATGGAGAGTATCGTGGGCGATAGGTTAAGAGAAAAAGGGCTTACCCTTTCTCTGGCCGAATCCTGCACCGGCGGCTTGATTGGAAATCTCGTCACGAACGTCCCGGGAAGTTCGGGCTATTTTCTGGGCGGCGTGGTAGCTTACAGCAACCAGGCCAAGGAGGACCTGCTCGGCGTATCCGCGGACACGCTTCGCCGGCATGGGGCTGTCAGCGACGAAACGGTGAGGGAAATGGCTTCGGGCGCGCGGGAAAAATTCAAGACGGATTTGGCTGTGGCCGTGTCGGGAATTGCCGGTCCTGAAGGGGGAAGCCCGGAAAAGCCTGTGGGCACGGTTTATATCGGCATGGCCGCTAAGGACACTGTATGTTCAGGCAGATACCGCTTTTGGGGAACACGGGATCAGGTGAAATTGAACAGCGCCATGATGGCTCTGGACTGGGTGAGGAGATATCTTCTTGGGGATTCGTTCCTTCCTGGCTTTTGAGTTGCCGCCTCAGATCAGGCAAGTATTGCGCGAGGCATTCGAGAGGGCAAAGAAGACCTCTCTCGATGCGAGATGGGTGAGACCCGAAGGCATCCATCTCACCGTGGTCTTCATGGGTAATATCCGGGAGGAGGATGTCTCGCCCATCAGCGAATTCGTCGGCGGAGTTTGTTCCAGGTACGGACCCTTCACCATGGCCTTGAAAGGCATGGGATGTTTCCCTAACAGACGAAATCCCAGGGTCCTCTGGCTGGGTGTGGAAGGTACGCTGGAGAGGATGTCTCGCTTCAGGGATGACATCCAGCAGGGACTTACCCCTTTCGGCATCCAGGAAGAAAAAAGGGATTTTCGCCCCCACCTGACCCTCGGGAGGTTCAAGAAGCCTCTCAAGAAGTCCGGTGATCTGGAAAAGCTCCTGTCGGAGAACAATGGGTTGACAAGTCCTGCCTGTTCCCTTAATGAATTGATTCTTTTCAGGAGCGATTTGAGACCCGGCGGCGCCGTCTACACAAAGTTGAAGTCATGGCCGTTGTCGGGGACACGGTGAGCAGCAGGACAGCAATAACAGCAGGGAGCAGGGAGCAGGGAGCTTAGAGCAAGAATTTAGTAACCAGAGGGCAGTAAGCAGTGAAAGGACTTGGTTGTTATCCGGAACTCTTTGATCGCGTATTCGACTCAGCTCGATGGGGGAAAACAGGGTAAGACTCCCGGCTCTTTGCTCCCTGCTCCCTGCTGAATTTTCTCCCATTGAGCATTTTAGGCACTTTTGGGATTTTAGACGAAGTCCCTGAGCCCTGAGCTTGTCGAAGGGTCGAAGGGGCACTTTAGGCACTTTTGGCACTTTGGGCACTTTAGGCACTTTAGGCACTTATACTCGGGGGTATCACCATGGCAGAGCAAACCGACAAGGGAAGAGCAGTAGAGCAGGCCATTTCGCAGATCGAGAGGCAGTTCGGTCGAGGTTCCATCATGAAGATGGGAGAGGACAAGGTCCTGGAGATCCCGGCCATTTCAACGGGATCTCTGGCCCTGGACTTGGCCCTGGGCGTCGGAGGCGTTCCCAGAGGAAGGGTCGTGGAGATCTACGGGCCGGAATCATCGGGCAAGACCACCCTCGCTCTGCACATCGCGGCCGAAGCGCAGGCCACAGGAGGCATGGTGGCCTTCATCGATGCAGAGCATGCCCTGGACGTGGGCTATGCCAGGAAACTGGGCGTTGACGTGGACAGCCTTCTTGTTTCCCAACCCGACACAGGCGAGCAAGCCCTGGACATCGCGGAAATCCTTGTCAGGAGCGGCGCCATCGACGTTCTCATCATCGACTCTGTGGCCGCCCTGGTTCCCAGGGCCGAGCTTGAAGGCGAGATGGGGGATCAGCATGTGGGCCTGCAGGCAAGACTCATGTCCCAGGCGCTCAGGAAATTGACCTCGACCATCAGCAAGTCCATGACCTGCGTGATCTTCATCAACCAGATCAGGATGAAGATCGGCGTCATGTTCGGCAGCCCCGAAACCACCACGGGCGGCAATGCCCTGAAATTTTATGCTTCTCAGCGTCTGGATATTCGCCGGATCGGGGCCATCAAGGAAGGGGACCAGGTCATCGGCAACAGAACGAGGGTGAAGGTGGTGAAGAACAAGATCGCACCCCCCTTCAAGGAGGCCGAGTTCGACATCATCTACGGCACCGGGATCTCCAAGGAAGGGGACATCCTGGACCTGGGTACGGCCATGAACATTATTGAAAAAAGCGGGGCCTGGTATTCGTTCAACGGTGAGCGGCTCGGCCAGGGAAGGGAGAACGTCAAGAAGTTCCTGGTCGAGAACACCGACATTCGCAGCCGTGTCGTCGACCTCATCAAGGATAAGAGCGGCCTCAAGAAGATCAAGGAAGAGGTGGAGACCAAGAACACAAAGGGCGAGAAGTAGGGACAGAGGCCAGCAAGAAACAGTAAACAGTGATCAGTAATCGGTCAATCAGAGATCAGAGGTCGGAGGTCAGAGCCTCGGCAAGGATCAAATCGAACCCCACCCACGGCAGCCCCAGGCAAATGCACCGGTTTTTACGATTTGAACGACTTGAACGACTTCAACGATTTGAACGATTTGAACGACTTCAACGATTTGAACGATTTGAACGATTTGAACGGCATTAAAGGAAATGACTGCCCATGAACTTCAGAGAGATCAGAGCAAAGTTTATTGACTTTTTCAAAGAGCGCGGCCACGAGGTGGTCACCAGTTCCTCCCTGATTCCCAGGGACGACCCGAGCCTCCTGTTCACCAATGCAGGGATGGTGCAATTCAAGGGGCTTTACCTCGGAACCGAGAAGCGGGCCTACACAAGGGCCGTCACCTCCCAGAAATGCGTGCGTGCCGGAGGCAAACACAACGACCTGGAAAATGTCGGCTACACCGGACGGCACCACACCTTCTTCGAGATGCTCGGCAACTTTTCCTTTGGCGATTACTTCAAGGTGGAGGCGATTCAGTGGGCCTGGGAATTGCTCACCGAGGGATACAAGCTCCCGGCCGACAAGCTCTGGGCTTCGGTGTACAAGGATGACGATGAAGCCTTTGCCATCTGGGAAAAGAAGATCGGCCTCCCGGCCGACAGGATCGTGCGCCTCGGAGAAAAGGACAACTTCTGGGTCATGGGCGACACAGGGCCTTGCGGACCCTGTTCCGAGATCATTATCGATCAGGGAGAAGGCGTAGGGTGCGGCAGGTCCGAGTGCGGCCCCGGATGCGAGTGTGACCGCTACCTCGAGATATGGAACCTTGTTTTCACCCAGTTCGACCGGGATCCGAGTGGAAACCTGACCCCCCTTGCCAGCCCCAACATCGACACCGGCATGGGCCTCGAACGAATTGCCGCCGTGGTTCAGGGGGTCACCTCCAACTATGACACCGACCTCTTCAGGGACATTATTTCTTTCACCGAGAACATCGCGGAAAAGAGATACGGGGACGACGGGAAACAGGATGTCTCCTTTCGGGTGATTGCCGACCATTCGCGAGCCGCCGCCTTTCTGATCTGTGACGGGGTACTGCCCTCCAATGAAGGCCGGGGATACGTGCTCAGGCGAATCATCCGAAGGGCTTTGAGATTCGGCATGGTTCTGGGGATCAGGGACCCCTTTCTCCATCGGGTGGCAGGCCGGGTGATCGACATCATGGGCGTCGACTACCCGGACCTTCTTTCCTCCAGGGGCTTCATTGAAGGCATCACCCTCAATGAGGAAAAGCGCTTTGCCGCCACCCTGTACCACGGCATGAAAATCCTCCAGGACAGCATTGAAGAGGTGAGAGAAAAGAAAGAAACCACCATTCCGGGTGCCGTCCTTTTCAAACTCTATGACACCTACGGCCTTTCTCCGGACATTGTTCAGGACGTTGCGCGTGAAGAGACCCTGACGGTGGATCTGGAAGGGTTTGACCGTGCTATGGCCAGGCAGAGAACCATGTCTCAGGAGTCATGGAAGGGGAGCGGCGAAGAAGAAATCCCCGACGTTTATCGCGCTCTGACCCACCGGGGCGTGAAGAGCGAATTCCTGGGCCACGAGTCCCTTGCGCTGTCATCGAAGATCGCGGCTCTTCTCAAGGACGGTCAGGAGGTTCCTTCTGCCAAGGCAGGCGAGCGGATCGAAGTCGTTCTCGACCGAACGCCCTTTTATGGCGAGGCGGGCGGACAGGTGGGCGACAAGGGGTGGTTAGCCGGGGATGGGATGCAGGTGAAGGTGACGAACACGCTCAAGTTCGGAGACAACCTCATCGTGCATCAGGGCGAGGTGGAGCAGGGAACGCTCTCCGCAGGCGCCCGGGTGGAAGCGCGGGTCAACGAAGAGGAAAGAAGGGCGACGGCTCTCAATCATACGGCCACCCACCTCCTTCACGCCGCGCTGAGAGAGACCCTGGGGACTCATGTGAAACAGGCCGGCTCTCTCGTCTCTCCCCGCAGGTTCCGCTTCGACTTCAGTCACTTCTCGCAAGTCGACCATGAGACATTGAAGGAAGTGGAGCGTCATGTGAATCGCCATATTCGCCTGAACCTCCCGCTCACCACCCGGGTGCTCTCGCGAGAGGAAGCCTTAAAAACGGGCGCCATGGCAATCTTTGAGGAGAGGTACGGAGAACAGGTGAGATTGGTTCAGGTGGGGGAAGGGGTGAGCATGGAGCTCTGCGGCGGCACCCACGTCCACAGGACCGGAGATATCGGCCTTTTCAAGATCCTGAGCGAGAGCGCTGTGGGAGCCAATGTCCGCCGTATCGAGGCGGTCACCGGGGAGGCGGCTCTGGAACACGCCCAGAGCCAGGAGGAGGAACTCAGGAATATCGCACTCCTCCTCAAAACGTCGCCGGATCAGCTTGAAGACAGGCTGGAAAAGCTTCTCAAAGACCAGAAGCAGAAAGAAAGAGAGATCGAATCGCTCAAAGCAAAGCTCCTCGCTACGCAGTCAGGCGATCTCCTCGATGGGATACGGGATGTCCGGGGCGCCAGGGTCCTGGTCCGGCAGGTGGAGGCCGATTCACCCAAAGAGCTTCGGGATTTTGCGGACCGGATGAAAGAAAAGCTCCAGTCCGGGGTCATCGTCCTGGGAGCAAAAAAAGACGACAAGGCTATGCTGGTTTGCATGGTGACCAAAGACCTCGTGAACCGTTACAAGGCGGGCCAAATTATCAGCCGGCTTTCTGAGATGGTCGGTGGAAAGGGTGGCGGGCGCCCTGACATGGCTCAGGGCGGAGGAAGCAAACCCGAAGAACTCGGCCGTGCCCTGGAGGAAGCCGTCCGGCTCGTCGAAGCCTGAAGCCCGAGCCGTGTTATCTTGTTATCCGTTCATCGTCCATCGCGGGGCGAAGGGCTTCAGGGCTGCCCGCTTTCGCCGATCTATCCCCCTTTGGAAAAGGGGGAGAGGGAGATTTGACGATTCTCGGATAACAATAACGGTTTTTTGCTCCCTGCTCCATGCTCCCTGCTCCATGCTGAACTTTCTCGCCGTTCCCGGGTAACGACTCACGGTTAACTCGTTCACTTACATGGGGGACGTGGCCTTTTCCTGCGAATCTTCGGCGGGTTTCCGGTCCGAACCAAAAGGCCACCATGACTTGGTCTTTTTCACGGTGGCCTCCTCCGTCACGGCCGGTTCAAGGGCGAGGCGTTCTTTGCACTTGCTGATGTATTCCAGGGCCACGTGATACTGCCCCATGTCCGGGTAATTCTTGATCACGTAGGTGTACCTGGCAAGAGCCGCTCTGTAGTATCCTCTCTTGAAATAGTAGTGGCCTACGTAAATTTCGTACTCGGCCAGGTAGATAAAACACTTCCTCAAATTCTTGCGCGCCATGTTGGCATAGTCTTCTCGAGGAAACCTGGCGATCAGCCTTTCAAACTCCTCTTTGGATCTTTGCGTGTGGAGCTGCTCCCGGTCCGTTGTCGTGATCTGATCGAAGTGGCACATCCCCTTCTGGTAGATCACGTAGGGAATCTCCTTGTGCTTGGGATGAAGCTTCTCGAACTGATCGTAAGCTTCGAAAGCCTGATCGTATTCCTCGGTTCGGTAGAGGGCATCGGCCAGCTTCAATTCGGCCGTCACGGCGAACTTGCTGTAGGGGTACCTGTCCCGGATCTTCTCGAAGGCCTTGACCGCATCGGTGTAGCGCCCTGACTCGAGATTGTCGAGCCCCTCCGCCATGAGTTCATCGGGATCCGTTTCATCCGCTCCTCTTCCGAAAATGCGGTCGACCGTGGAGCACCCGCTCAAAACGAACAGGAGCAGCAACCCGCCAAGAAGCGCTTTTGCGATACGGCTCATTCCATGTCTCCATTCAAAACAAATGCCTAAAGTGCCTAAAATGAAAGAAAACGCTTGGAGTGAAGGATGGTGCGAGGCCCGCTTTTTGCTCCATGCTCCCTGCTCCATGCTCCATGCTATTCGCTCCCTGCTTCTATATACTTCTCCGCCGCATAGGAAGCGGTAGCCCCTTCCCCCACAGCCGTTGAAATCTGCCGGAAGAGCTTGGAACGAATGTCACCGGCGGCGAACACACCGGGGACCGAGGTCTGCATGTTGTCATCGGTTATGATGAAGCCGTTGTTGTCCAGCTTCACTTGCCCCTTCACCAGCTCCGTGTTGGGGATAGTCCCAATGAAAACGAAAACCCCCTTCACGTCTTTCTGAGAAATCTCGCCGGTTTTCACGTTCTTCAGCGCGATCCCTTCCACCCCGTTCTCGCCAAGAACCCTGATCGGAACCGTGTCCCAGACGAACATGATTTTCTCCTGAGCCATGGCCCTTTCCTGGATCAGCTTCGTGGCCCTCAATTGATCTCTTCGGTGGACGAGGTGCACCCTGCTGACGAATCGCGTGAGGAAAATGGCTTCTTCCACGGCCGTGTCCCCTCCGCCGATGACCGCCACCTCCTGGTCCCTGTAAAAGGGGCCGTCACAGGTTGCGCAGAAGGAGATTCCTTTGCCCATGAGACGATCCTCTCCCTCGATGCCCAGCTTTTTCCACGTGGCCCCGCAGGCAAGGATCACGGTTTTCGTTTCGAGCGCTTCCGCATGGGTGTAAGCGACCTTTTTGGATTCGGACACTTCCACCCTGTTGATCTCATCGTTTCGGATCTCCAGGCCGAACTTCTCGGCCTGGCTTTTCATTCGATCCATGAGGTCAAATCCGGACACCCCGTCCGGAAAACCGGGATAGTTTTCAACCCAGTCCGTGGTCAGGACCTGTCCGCCCGGCGCCAAGCGTTCGAAGAGTGCAACCTTGAGCCTTGCCCTGGCGTTATAGAGACCGGCGGTCAGCCCGGCCGGGCCTCCACCGATGATGATCACGTCGTACATAGCCTAAAAACCTTGAATACATTATCCGTCTTCCCCGCCTGAGCTGACCGGACTTGATTTTTTCAACTTTAGGCACTTTAGCGCACTTTAGACATTTCACAGAAGCTTCTTCAGCTCTCCCTCGATATAGCTCTTGGGCTGAGCGCCGATGATCGTCTGGGACACTTCTCCGCCTTTGAAAAGGATAAGGGTAGGGATATTGCGAATCCCGAATCTTCCCGGAGTCTGGCGATTCTTATCCACATCCATTTTCGCGACCTTGATTTTGCCTTTGTAGGCATTGGCCAGTTCCTCAACCACGGGGCCGACCATCCGGCAGGGCCCGCACCATTCCGCCCAGAAATCCACCATGGCAGGGATCTCGGACTTCATAATTTCAGCGTCAAAAGTCTCGTCTGTGACTTGCAAAATGTCGGACATGGACTATCTCCTTTCCCTGTGAAATTTGTCCTACACTGTTAACACTCGCACCCCCCTTTGTCAACCAGGCGTTGATCCTCACGCAACGACGCGAAGGCGCAAAGAAAAGATATTATTTTGCGTCTTTGCGTCTTGGCGTGAGGTCTGCTTCCGTTTTGAGAAAACTATCCAGATACATGTTGACGAGAACCTGTCTTGAGTAGACGAGTTTGATTCTTTCCAGAAGTTCCTCCCGGGTGAGGTCTTTGAGATCGGGATGTTTCTCCTGGAGGCTTTTTAAAGCGCTGTTCGTGTCCACATCGGCGAAGGGGATCCGGAGGGCAGCCATGAGGGCCCGGTCGATCTTTTCCCAATCCCGGTTCACACCCACAATGGGCTTCCATTCGTTGTCCGCGAATCGCCAGGACCGGCCGGTCCACTTGTCCTGCTTGACCATCATCTCGCCCTCCCTGACCGTCTCATACCGGGGCGCAAAGTAATAGAAGAACACGACAGACAAGAGGATTCCCAGCACAATGCCCACGCCGAAATACGTTTTTTCACCGTTCATAAAAACTCCGTAGAAATTTGCTAGAAAAGGTTAAGGCGAGAAACGCGCGAAAAGCAATTTAACCCAAGAGCGTACACTTTTTCAGCTGCTTCTAGTCTGGTATTTTTTCAAGCTCCGGATGAAACTGCCCAACTTGCTGGACATCTTCTTTGTCTTGCCCTTCACATCTTGATAAGTCTGTTCATCCATATACCCAACCCTGAAGGCTATATACAGATGTGTCCGCAACTCCCCAGCTGATCCTTTTGCGATGTACAAGTATCGGGTGAGTTCAGGAATGGTCTCTCTTTCTTTGCCTTCTGCTACATTGGATGGAATTGAAACTGCGGCTCTTGTCATCTGGTCTTTCAGGCCATAGTCCCTGCTAATCTTTCCCTCTTGGACTAGCTTATAAACGAGCACAGCAAGGTCACATCCTTCTTTCCAGACTTCCAGGTCCTCGAAACTCTCAACCTTCTTCTTATCGGTCATCCCCTCCCCTCCCTTCCTCTCTTTTCCCCTTCCTGCTTTTCTCGCCTTTCCGCCCCTTCCCCATTTCGCGCCTTTCCCGCGTTTCTCGCTTTTCTCGCCAAACCAGCTATGCCGGCTTGTAATCTTCCACGATCTCCCTCAGTGTCGTCCGGATGGCCGAACCGTCCTGCTCGTGGGCAAATCCGGCAAGCTCGTCGATGGTGCGGTCGAGAAGGCTTTGGTCGCAAGTTTTTCCCCGAAGGACCAGGATTTTCTCATGGCTCGTTGGGACGATCCCTTCCCCTTCCGTAATCAGTTCTTCGTACAGTTTTTCGCCCGGTCTGAGGCCGATGAACTCGATCATGATGTCGACATCCGGTTCGAAACCCGACAGGCGAATGAGGTCTCTGGCCATGTCCACGATCTTGATCGGCGTGCCCATGTCCAGGATGAAGATCTCGCCCCCCTCACCCATGGCGCCGGCCTGAAGGATGAGCTGGCAAGCTTCTGGGATAGTCATAAAAAAGCGGGTGACCTCCGGATGGGTCACCGTGACCGGCCCCCCCTTTTCGATCTGCCTCTTGAAAAGAGGAACCACGCTTCCCACGCTGCCCACCACATTCCCGAAGCGGACGGTCATAAACCTGGTCTCGGACAGATTGCAGCCGTTCTGGCTTTGCACCAGGAGTTCCGCCACCCGCTTGCTGGCCCCCATGACGTTGGTCGGCCTCACGGCTTTGTCCGTTGAAACGAGCACGAATCGGTCCACACCATGCCGGTTGGACGCGTCAATGACATTGCGTGTGCCCAGGATGTTGTTCCTCACCGCCTTCCACGGGTGAAGCTCCATCATGGGCACATGCTTGTAAGCCGCGGCGTGAAACACCACCTGCGGGCGGTAGGAGCTGAAGGCCCTGGAAATCTGGCTCCGGTCGCGAATGTCTCCGAGAACGGAGATGATTCTTACCTGGGGGAAGTGCTCTTTCAGCTCGAGGTCAATCTCGTAGAGCGGGCTTTCCGCCCTCTCGTAAAGGATCAGGCTTTCGGGGCTGAATCGGCATATTTGGCGGCAAAGCTCCGATCCTATGGACCCGCCTCCGCCCGTTACCAGCACCCTTGCGTTCTCGATGTACGCGCCGATGCGGTCTTCGTCGAGCCTTATCACCTCACGGCCGAGGAGGTCCCGGTATGCCACGTCACGGATCGCTTTGACCGACACCCTCCCGTCGATGAGCTCGCCCATGCCCGGGACGGTCTTGAAGGCGATGCCGCTCTCCTTGCACCGTTCTACAATCGCCCTCATCTGGGCGCCTGTTGCCGAGGGGATCGCAATAAGGGCCTCATCGGCCCGCACGCTCTCCGCGAGCTTCTTGAGGTCATGGGTGTTTCCCAGCACAGGCACGCCGTGAAGCTGTTTACCCACCTTCATCTCATTGTCGTCAAGAAAACCCACCACGCTGTAACGCAGGCTCGCGTTGTCCCTGATCTCCCGGAAGATCTTTTCCCCGCAGTCACCCGCTCCCAGGATCAGGAGCCTTTTGGCGCCATGCCTCTCCCCTTTGCTGAAGCCGAAAAGCGCGAGAGAGGCAAGACGGCTTGTCCTGTCCTTGAGCCCGATCCAGAAAAAAAGACGAATCCCGACCCTGTACCCTGCGACAAAAAAAAGGGTGAGAAGCCAGTCGATGATGAACGTGGCCCTCGAAAACCCCGCAAAGCCGTGGGTGAAGACGATGATCGTAACAAGGATCAGGGACCCGACGCTCCCTGCCTTCAGGATATTGATGAGGTCGTCGAGGCTCGTGTATCGCCACATGCCTTTGTAAAGATCGAACATGTAGAAGGTAATGATCTTGACGAGGACGATCATGAGCAGGACGCGGGTCATCACCGCCTCCGTGTCGGGGGGGATGTCGAAGTTGAAGCGCAGGAGGTGGGCAAAATACCAGGAAAACGCCACCAGGAAGATGTCGATGGCCAGAACGACGAGGAAATTTCTGTAGATGTACTTTGTCATAAATTACGGCATACTGAAATATTGGAATGCTGGAATAATGGAGTCACAACAGGGTTTCGCTTCACGCACTTTACGGTCTTTCGACTAGGCATCCTGCGACCACGGTCCCTTCGACAAACTTCCTTCGAGTGCCTCCCTTCGAGAACCTCAGGGTCTGCCGCAGGGTCTTCGACAGGACAGGCTTCTTGGCACGCCGTAGTCCGGACGGAGGGGGCTGCGCGAGATAATTACTTGTGGCAACAGCGGATGGCGGAGATGAAGCCGTTCAGGCCGGCGCTTGTCATGGCGGTCCCGCCTTTCTCGGTTCGACTACCAATAACCTCAACAACCGAACAACGTGCCCAATACCTGTCTCGAAAACAGCCCAAGGCCGAAATCGGTAAAACCATCTGCCATATCGTTCTGCGCTCTTCTATGCTTCTACGAAACCCTCCCACTAGCTCGGTCTTTTCCCCTCACCCTCGTGCTTGCATTGAGAATGGTGATACCAACAATCTCTTTTCCATCTTTTCGGACCAGAATGTCATCGTTCAGCTCAATCGTCCTTTTTGACCGCTGAGGTTTCCTGAAACTCACATACAAAACGTCGGCTTCCTTGTCATAATCCACCCACATATGTTTCATACTGGGAATCTTCATAATTTCAGACGAAAGACCTATACACGTTTTCACGATTTCCTCACTTCTTAATGCGGTCGCCATACGATTTCTCCTCGGGCCTTTCTATCCAAGAAATACGATGTAATGACAAAACCATCTGACTTAGAAGTCTCTCTATACAAGACAACCATCCACTTTTTCTTTCCCAAGTTCCTGGTTGCCTTTAAGGTGCCATGACCTCCTCTTAACACGAACTCAGGAGTTTCTACTGTTTCCAAAACATCAAAAAAATAGCTCGCCAACTCATCATGATTTTCTATGGTATGGTACCATCTTTCGTGTGTCAACCGTATCGGAACATCATTTACTGATTAAGCTATATCCACGACTTCATCCTTTTCGACCGATAGACTTCTCCCTCACGCGAACGCACCGCCGGCACATTCACCTGGGATTCTTGGAAAGATCTTGTATTTGATGACTTGACTCATTATTGGTACCGATTCTCAGACTTGATTTCGAAATTCATAACGCCTTCCATTATGCCCATTTTAGCCAAAGGCCGAAATCGCTAAACGGTAATAATAACATCAAAAACCGAACAACGTCCCCGGTACCACATAAAAGGGAGTATGCCCGGCGTCATTTCTCCTTCGCCTGATTCCTGCTTTGGCTCTGTGGACACAGTGGCCTCTGTGACAGATCCTCTTTGCTTTTCGTTGTGTGCTTTGTCTTTTCATTATTCCATTATTCCGGTATGATCACACCTTCAACGATTTGAACGACTTGAACGCCTTCAACGGCTTTCAGAAGACTATTTGTGGCAATTGCGGATGACGGAAATGATGCGCTCAAGGTCAGATTTTGTCATGGCTGAACCCGAAGGTATAGTTACACGGCTGCAATAACCTCAAAAAACTCACAACGTCCACCACATACCACACTGGTTCTTACTCCCTGCTCCCCCCTGGCGCGGCGTAGCCGGAGGCGAAGACGGCTGCTCCATGCTCTATGCTGACTCACCTATCGAATAACCTTCAAAACCTACCAACGTCCACCACATACCGAGATCAGATTTTGCCCTTCTGAAATTCCTCTCCTAAGCTCAAATTTGAACGCCTTCAACGCGCTCCTCCTTTTGCCCGGAAGGCAGGGGCCGCAGTAAATACTCGAGGATTTGGGCTTGCATCCGCTCAATCTCCAACCGATAGCCACTCGCCGCTGCCTGGAACTCCTGCGGACGAGCGTTCCGGCGGATTTCTGCAAGCCAATCTTGCAGATGCGTAATGCGTTCCTGGGTTACCCTAAGCTCCTCATCATTGGCTATCATGGTATCACCTCCACTATTCCACGCTTTGAACCATCTCGTTTGAGTTGCCAATAGGCAATGAAATCCTCAACACTTCCACCGACCAATAGCCCCGGGCGTAACCAAAAAATACTGGCGCCATACCTTGCCTGGGCTACAGCATGATCGAACAAACCCAAAGACTCAATAGGGCACATTTCCAGGCGAAATCCATCATCCATCACAAGAACCACGTCAATATCGTTCGGATTCCCTTCGGCAGTCACATAGCTCCCAAAAATAACGAATCGCTGCAAGTGCCCCGTTCGTTTCGCCAACTCATAAACGTGAGAAAGCCGCAGGGTGCATGCCTCTCGCTGGCCTCCTACCGAGCCAAAACGCCGGATTATGTTGTTTAGTGTAGCACGATATATACCTGGTGGCAAATCCCCGGATGCGTTAAACTCGGGTAATGACATGACCAATGCCCCTTTCTTTTAATGGCGTAAAACATCTTTCTCACGCCAAGATGCATAGGCGCCAAGGCAAAGCGTTCAAAGCCAGCTCCTTCTGCTGTGCAGCAAAACCATCGTTGTAAACGGTTCTGTGGTTCTGAGGTTTACCCGCCTCTGGTGGGCTTGCCCGCCGTTTGTGTGGCAGGTTTGTCTGCCTCCGGCGGGTCTGGTCCCTGATTTTGCCGACCTCCCTGTCAGCCGACTTGTCCGCCGAAGTTTTAACGAAGGCGGAAGCCCTGAGCTTACCGAAGGGGCGAAGGTGGATGTGCTTCTGAAGTTCCTTGGCCCGGCGAAGTGAATCGCAACGAAGCCGGCTGTGTCCCTGCTGTGGCTCTGTGAACCCAGTGGCCTCTGTGAGAGACAGTCTTTGTCTTTCTTTGTTATCCGCCGATTCCACAGATTTTCAGGATCGGTTTACTTGCTCCCTGCTCCCCCTGTCCTCCATAGCTTTAGCGGCGGAGGATGATGCCTGCTATCTTTCGTCCCCCATCTTACACTGAGCAGTTCATAAATTCCGGCATGTTAGACACTTTAGGCGTTTGCTTCTGCTGTCTCCTGTCTCCTGTGTTCTTCTTTAGTGAATAACCTAAAAAAACTAACAACGTCCCCGGTACCAGGCTACATCATTCCGTTGTTTCAGCGTTCCAGCATTCCTTCTTTCCCTATCCCGGCAGTGCGTAAACTTCAAAACCGACCCACGTCCGAAAGCGAGCCATTTAGTTTTTTATGTACGCCCCCTAAAATCACTAATACGCTTTACTGCTTCAATCACTTTGCCGCTGTCGGACAATCTTTTTAGCCAAAGTCTTCACTCTGGTCTCTTTAAGCCAGGCATGCCTGTCCTTTGTATAATCCCCCGACCCTCTATCAAACTGCTGCAAAAACCGAATCATCCCATCCGGGCCGAGATGACGTTCCAAAGCCTTTATACCCTCTTTTCTTATCTCCTCAGAAGTCATGATGCCTGTATTCATTTTATATCACCTCTTTCAGCCATGTCAGTGGGTTACCGACTCGCACCTCAAGCACATCGGAACTTTCATTTGCCAACCGCGAGAGATTATCGTCTGTGGTTCCGAAGTTTACCCGCCTCGGGCGGGTTCTGTGGCTCTGAGGTTCTGAGGTTCTGAGTTCCTGTGGCTCCTTGGCCCGGCGAAGTGAATCGCAACGAAGCCGGCCGTCTCATACGGACAACAGACAACGGTCAACTTTTCTTCCGACTTGAACGACTTTAACGATTTTATCGTCTTACCGTTTTCAACAGTCTTCCGCTATTCCAACATTCCATCATTCCAGAATTTGGTAACCTAAAAAACTAACAACATCCCCTCCATTTCCCTTCTCTCTCTTTTTGCGGCTTTGCGTGAGGTGGGTTATTTGTGGCAGCGGCGGATGGCAAAAATGATGCGGTCGAGGGCGGATTTGGTCATGGCAATTCCGCCTTTCCCGCTTCGACTATTAATAACCTTCAAGACTTACAAACAGGAATCAGCTCACCCCAAAAGTTGCGCACAATTTCCATTGATTGGAATATTCTCTCATTGAATTGGCCCCGTGATTCCCTTCACGCCCGAATCATAATCTCTTCATCTTTCCTCCTGGGAATCGAAATGTTGAATTCATCCATGGACACGACTTTAGAGGCATCCAATATTTCCATTTCAATTGGCGCCCCCTTCGCGTCCAAATGAAGAATGATTCCTTCTTTCAAATCAATTGAATCAATAGGCGTCCCTTCTTTGAATTCAATCAAGAGGATATCCGCTTCATTCGAATATCTTATCTTCAAAATGTCTACCTCCTTGATAATACCTGTCTTTGTAAGGAAAATATATTGTGATCAATGATGGGATCAGATTGTCATACTCATAGATCGGCCTTACTATGTGCTCTCCATAACGCCTGTGAGCTTTAAACCTATGATGATGTCCCATCAACACTTCTTCAGGCTCCAATAGTGTTTCTAAAACTATTTCAGCAGTCACTTTCCATTTTTTCATCCTGTCCAAGGCATGGGATAAAAACAGGATTTTTACGAGGTTACCATCTTTTTCACATGATAGTAAAATACCTTTTGGGTGGGGAATCCGATCTATAATCATGATGCTCAATCGACTAACCCCAATCTTTTCCTAATCTGCCCCAATCCACCAGGGGGACAAATCTATGCATCACTTCCAATGCATTCCCCGGGGAAATGGAGTGCTCCTTGATGTAGGTATTCTGAACAAAGCCGATCTCAACCAACCGGAGCGCAGGGCATTTACCCAAAAGCGGCCGCCACAAACCACCTCCGAGAGCCTCAGAGTCTTCGACGGGACAGGCTTTTTGGCACGCCGCAGTCTGGACGGAGGCGGCTGCGTGAGATAATCACTTGTGGCAACAGCGGATGGCGGAGATGATGCGGTCAAGGTCAGATTTTGTCATGGCTGAACCCGAAGGTACAGTCACATGGCTGCAATAACCTCAAAAACCTAACAACGTACCCAAAACCATGTTGCAAACAAAGACGAGCTCTTGTAATATTAACTACGGCGTTTTCCCTTGAGTCCAATTGGAAGAAAAAAGCAAAGAGGAGGATCACAGGCATGAGTGAAACCAGTACGATCGATTGGGAGATTAATCAACTCGTTAAGACCAAGTTATTTCCTGACGAGCAGGCAGTCTTGCGCAGTGCGCTTCGTGCGCTCTTTCAATCCAGACCGGAGATCAGGCGGGAGATGCTTATCCGTGCGTACACTGCCGGCGAAATCAGCCTGGGTAAGGCGGCCGAGCTCATGGGCGTCTCAACGGAGGAAATGAAGGATATCCTCCAAGACAATCGGGCCGAGATCCATATGGGGCCACGTACCGTTGCTGAACTCCATACGGACACGACCAATGCCTGATTACATCTTTGATACCACCGCACTCTCCAACTTCGCCGCTGCGGGTCGCATCGACCTGCTCGGAAAGCGATACGGAGGGAAGGCTTTCACAACGGTAGACGTTGTCGACGAATTGAATAAAGGAGTCAAAGCCGGATATTTGCATCTTGGCTCTGTTGTGCAGCAGATCCAAACCATGAACCCCGCGGGTTGGATTCAGATCATGATTTCGAACTCGGCGGCTGAGCAACTCCTACGCTCTCAATTCGACCAATCCCTTGGCCCAGGAGAAGCCTCCTGCCTTACATTAGCCATATCGCGACAGATGATTTTTGTCACGGATGACCTGGCTGCCCGTCGACTGGCCAAAAAAAGAAACGTATCGTTAACAGGCACTCTGGGTATTTTGATCGCCCTAGTGCGGCAAAAAGCCTTTTCAATTGAAGAAGCAAATGCAATGATAACCGCAATGATCCAGAGGCACTACCGTTCACCTGTTGATCGCCTCGATGACTTTATTTGAAGGCCTGCCTCCGCAGCCCGTGCGCCCACCTCCAACAACCCGCTCCTTCCTTTTCACACTCTTTTTGCTCCGCGAAATCCCGGGCCTATTTCACCCCCTTTCTAACCTACTTACTATTCGTTATAGCACTCGCCGGAACCTAATCTCAACAACCGGATAGGTAATTACCGAAAACAGCCTTGGGCTGAAATCGGTAGAGATCCCCAAAGCCCGCTGGAATGAGATTCAACAACCTGCGAAATTGCGCGAGGGTTACGGGTTGCGACGACGTTTACCCATAACAGCCCAAGGCGGAAATGGGTAAAAAATCCGGAAGCCGGGTCTCTTTTCTTCCTCGGTACCAGTGAGAAGGCTTTTCCCATTCCGCCCGCCATTCTCGCCCTTCATGTCTAATCACGATAATCAATACCCTCAAAAACCTAACAACGTCCCCCACATACCACCATTTATTTTTTTATGTACGTCCCCGATACCAGGCTATTTCCGTTTGAACATGAGCTGGTCTATAGCCCGTGCTTTGGCTTAGCCGCAAAGCGGCTATGCCACCTTCAACTCTAAACCTTCAATACGCGATTTCCGAAGCCGCTGAACGCGAACATAGACCACCGGTTGCTTCTCCTCGCGGTTTTTTGTGGCAATCTCAAGATTTATCTTGCTCAGTTCAGCATCATATTCAGGGAGAAGGACGATAAGAGCATTGTTGGGTATCTCTCCCTCAAGCTCCGGATGATCCAGAAGATAGAGTTCGAACTCCGTGGAAAGCTGTTGGTTTTTTGCAAACACTTCCTTTTTATCCATCTCTCATCCTCCTCAGGAACCTCGCCTTGTATCTCGGCCAGTTTTGATTGATGTCTTTATCCGCTTCGCTCAATAATTCGCTATAACTCACTTCTCCCAAAACAGTCTTCTCTTTCGTTCCATCCGGATTGAGAAGGTCCTTATGGGCATAACCGTGAGCGGTATCGAACCGGACAACCGGTAGCCACTTATCATTGATCTTTGTTTCATACTGTACCACAAACCCTTTGACCTGTCCCTTTTCTACAACGTGTTCATGCCGCTTTCTGTCCTCATCGGTCAGCATATAAATATAGCGCCTGGTTCTCATGAAATTCGCCCCTTCGGCACGCCTACACAGTCAGGCCCCTTCTCATCGTCCCACCACTCACCCTATCACCCACCGCATCGATCCGCGCCCGTCTGAGTTTATCCGCCTATGGTGGGATTGCCTGCCGTCGGTGTGGCGGGCTTGCCCGCCTCGGGCGGGTTCCCCGGCCCGCCGTCTTGTCCGCCGTGGTTTGAACAAAGGTGGAAGCCGATAGGCATCCACCCTCTGACTTACTGATTACTGCCGAAGGCCCTGTCGCAGACCCTGAGCTGTGTCGAAGGGAGCCTGTCGAAGGACTCCCTGCTATTTGCTGGTTCCATAGCCCCCTTTCGGAGACACTGAGCGCAGTCCCAACGTCCGCAAGCGGACCATCTACCCCTAAAAGCCTGTAGTCCTGAAGTTCCTTGGCACGGCGTAGCCCTGGGCGAAGCCGGCTGTGGCTCCTTGGCCCGGCGAAGTGATTCGCAACGAAGTCGGCTGGTTTTCGCTCCCTGCTCTATTGTTCAATAACCTAAAAAAACTAACAACGTCCCCCAGAAACCACGAGCCGCCAAAATGCGCGATTTCATCTCTGCGACAAAGGCAATATATTCTGCTGTGCCGATACTTCGTTCCTTCATGCTCCCCGTCCCTCCTGAGGCGGCTAAACTTTGCGCCCCTTCGACTCACTCGGGGCAAGCTTTTGCGAGAGGCCATCTTTTGTCAGTTCTCTGGCACCCATCCGAAGCGACTTTATCGACTTAAAAGGCTTCAGCGATTTAACGACGTTAACGATTGCTTTTGTTGTCATTTGACCTCTGAGCCCCCGACCTCTGGTTTCCTTCCTATCATCGCCAGTACAAAGCAATCGTCCGCATTCCTCGGCATGATCGATTCCACCCGTTACACCATCGGCTTCCCGTGAAGCCCCACCCGCACACCCCGGTAAAAAACCGGCCCGCCATCCTCGCGCTTGATCCGCCAGGCAATCCACAACAAAAGCGGGCTTAGGAACACCAAGCCCGCTATCGAGCAAAAGGCGTCAAAAACCCTTTTCACCATTCACCGCTGTTTCTTCCATCATCGATAGCGCTGGATGGGCATCTTATTAATTTGATTGACAGCTTCGGCATCCAAGAGTATATATCAAGCCTTGAAATAATATATTTCAGAACCTGAAATGATTTACTTAAATAGGCGACTAGCAAATAAACTCAATAAGATAACGGTTGATTTCCCTGTCACAGTTTTAACGGGAGCTCGCCAGGTCGGCAAAAGCACCCTTCTCCAGCATGAGTTTGCCGATTATGCCTATTTGTCGCTGGATGATTTCACCCTACAGGAAAAAGCCAGGAGAGATCCCGCTTCCCTCTGGATAGCACAGGAGCGGGTGATTCTGGATGAGGTACAGAAGTTCCCCGCCCTGCTTGAAGCGGTAAAACTCTCAGTGGACAGCTCCGGCCGCCGACAGCGCTTCATCCTTTCCGGTTCCGCCAATCTTCTCTTGATGCAGGGAGTCACCGAAAGCCTGGCCGGCCGGGCCATGTATCTGGATCTCTTCCCCTTAACCTTTGGCGAAGAGAAGCAATCGACGGAAAACGTCAATCTCCAACTCCTTTGGCAGCCCGACTGGCAAGTTCCCGAACAGGAACTGGAAGCCATCGATCCCTTGCCTTTTCTGCTTCGGGGGTTTTTCCCGCCGCTCCTGAGCTTCACGGATCATGAGCAGGTTCTCACCTGGATGGAAGGATACACCCGCACCTATCTCGAACGGGATTTGAGAACCCTCTCTGAGGTGGGCTCCCTGATCGACTTTCGACAGCTTATGCAGGCCGTGGCCCTTCGAACGGGCATGATCCTAAATCAAGCCGATGTGGCCAAAGACTGCAGTCTGAGTCCGGCTACCGCCCACCGCTATATCCGACTCCTTGAGGCCTCCAATTTGGTTGCCCGGGTCCCGGCCTTCAGCAGGAGCAGAAAGAAACGGATCGTCAAATCGCCAAAGTTCTTTTTCTTGGACCCGGCCCTGAGCATCTTTCTCTCGGGGATTCATGATGCGGAATCCCTCCTAAAAAGCCGGGAACTAGGGGGGTACTTCGAGACCCTCGTATATCTCCACCTGCGGGCCTGGTGCGAATCACAGACACCGAAACCAGGAATCTACTACTGGCGTACAGTTTCCGGCCAAGAGGTCGATTTCGTCATCGAGCAGGGGCGTAAGCTGCTGGCCGTGGAAGTGAAACTGACCCCCCGCCCAAGCGTTCAAGACATCCGTAATTTGTTGCTTTTTCTGGAGGACTATCCTGAAGCAGTCCGTGGCGTCCTCGTTCATGCCGGTCCCCGTCTTCAGTGGCTTCATTCACGGGTAGTGGCTGTGCCGTGGTGGTGGATGGATCTTTAGTTTTTCGCTGCAAGAATCACGCTTTCCGCCATCCCTCTGACCTCCCTGTCCTCCGACCTCCTTGGCCCGGCGAAGTGATTCGCAACGAAGCCGGCTGGCTTTTGCCGACTCCGACCTCCGATCCGAATCGGCGCAGGGATGTAAATCGCATTCGCAATCTATTTTTGGAAAGACCCCTTAGCGGCTTTGCGTAAGGTGACGGCCTGTGTCTTTCGCCGCCTTCTCACCTTTTTGTCTTCCCACCTTCTTATGTTCTCACGTTCTGCTCTTTTTACCTTCTGCCGTCTTACCTTCTCACCTTCTCACGTTCCTATCTTCCTACCCTCCGCTCTTCTCTTCTTCCCACCTTTCCCACCTCGACTACCAATAACCTCAAAAACCGAACAACGTCCCGCAGACCATGCGCATAGTCTTAACCAGCCGCTATCCGGAGAATTCTCAGGATTCTTCCTCTGCAAGCTGCAGAGCCTTGGTAATGACATCGTCACCGAGCCTAAACCCTTCACGTTTCAAATGCTCCAGGACAGTGGCCACATCGTCGATCCGCCGCTCTCGTTTTGCCACAACCATTATTCCCACTATCCCCATTACTGTTAAGCCCAACTCTTCTGCAAAGCGCCTCGCCAGCCGATCGTCAAGGCATGCCAAATGATCTCTGTGAAACATCGCATACGCGATGACTGCCCGCTCGCCTTCACCAAGTCGGTTCGAAGGAAGGCTCTCTATATCTGACGGGGATACGTCAACCACATTCGCCCACGTCAACCTTCGACAATCACATGTGTCAGCCCGCAAGAACCTCCCCATATCCAACTCGAGCGCAACCTGACTGGGCACAACCACCTTTTCAAACAAAGCGGGCAACAGGTCAAGCTGACCGATCCGGCCGAGATACAGAAGGCACGTGGTGTCGCAAACCAGGCTCCTATTCCGTAACTGGACCAACTTCACGATTGAGCTCCTCGGGCGTAATCTGTGACACAGGGATATCGTATTCTGCACACAGGTCCAAAAAAAGGACCCTGGGTATCCCGGCCAGCGAAGCAGCCGCCCCTGAGGACAACTTGCCAATTCGAAAAAGCATCAGTGCCGTGTAAACCTTCAGGTCACGGCTGATCTCCTCAGGTGTCCGGTTCAGCATTTGCCTGATCTCGGAGGGTATACGCAATGTCAGTAGTTCTTCCATATTTAAGTTCCTTTATTAAAGGCGAGAAAAAAACCTTCGTTCAAATCATTTCCCTCAAGAGATGGGAAACCATGCCCTGACTCAGGGCGATTCTGTGCTGAAGAGAATCGTCAGTAAGCAGTTCCGACCCAGATATCCGCGTTATTGCCAAAAAAAACGTGTCGATGGTGTATCTCACCATTCCTGCCACCAGTTTTCTCCAGTTCTTCTCATTTTTAACAAGATATCTGTGCTGTCCTCGTCTGTGACAGAATGGGCGACGATGGATGAAGCAAGGTCATCTAAATCAACGTCCTCATAGAAGCTCTTGCGGATGATTTCCCTCAGCCCCACCACCTCCGCCTCAACCTTTTTTACCCTGTCTTCCAGACCTTTTAGATCCAATTCCATATCGACCTCTCCTTCCGGTTGAAATCCTTAAGGAACTATCCGATTTCTAGTGGATCATTGCATTCTAATTGATTAACTAAGAATTTTCAACCTCACCTCGCAGGGGCCACCGAACGAAATCCAGTTCATGCAGATGCCGCAAGCCCTTTGGGCCTCATTGGCTCATGAAGTCAACCGTTTCTGTTCACACCTTGCCAACTATCCGCAGGTCCCTGACGGCTGCACTCTGGGGCCGAAGCAGGGCCTGGAAGGTAAGAAAGATGATCTTCAGATCAGTCCAGAAAGATCTCTCGCGGACATATTTAAGTTGCAGCCGGACCTTTGTGGGGCGAATAAGCTTCAGGTAAGCATCGTCAGCATCATCGGCCCCTGCGAGCACTGCAGCCTCATCCGAGTTCCAGATTGAGGCCCAGTCCGTAATGCCCGGCCGCACCGTCAGGATCGTCTTTTCCTCTTCATTATACAAATCCGTGAATTTCTTTACCTCAGGCCTTGGCCCGACAAAGCTCATATCACCCTTGAGCACATTGATCAACTGGGGCAGCTCATCCAGCTTGTATTTTCGCAGAAGCTTGCCTATCCTCGTAATCCTCGGGTCATCGTCCGACGTCGAAGAGGCGCCAAGCTTTTCAGCGTCCACTACCATGGTGCGGAACTTGAAAATGCGAAAGGGCTTCCCGTGAAGCCCCACCCGCACCCCCCGGTAAAACACCGGCCCGCCGTCCTCTCGCTTAATGCGCCAGGCTGCCCACAACAAAAGCGGGCTCAGGAACACCAAGCCCGCCGCCGCGCAAACAATATCAAAAACTCGTTTAAGAAATAGACTCACGGAGAAGCCTGTTCTATCAATGACCCTGAGCTTATTCGATGGAAGGAACCCGAGGGGACGCTAATCGGCGATTTTGATTCCAGTCCTCTTTATCTCATCGATGAGATTTCCTCCCGCAGTAAACGCGGCTGGAGTAAGTGGAATCGGCTCAATCCTACTGTCAATACCCCGCCTCAACGGCACGATTCTCCGCCTGTCTTCGAATCGGTCGCCGGTGAAAGCCTCGGAAACAATAGCGACGTCGATGTCACTCTCTTCATTGCCGCCGCCTCTAGCACAGGATCCAAAGAGAATGACTTCATTCACGACGATGCCATGATTCCTTAGTTCTTTTATGTAATCCTTGATAATCTTCTTCAAGGAACTTGTTTGATTAGCCATCTTCTCAGTCCTCCAATTCTCCTGAGATGCTCCTCAGTGAACTCCCTGGTGCATTTCTTGAAGAAAGCAAATTTCTCGTCCGGATACCTCGCTTCGAGATGGAAATCTGTGATGATCTCAAGCAGTTCAAGCCTTTCTGACGAGAGTTCAAGTCCTACCTTTTCGGCCAGGAAAATGAGCCTATGCGTATAGGGCGGAACGTCATTGAACTTCTCTACAAAAATAGCTTTTAGAAGTTTCTCAATCGCAAGATGCCCAAAGAACAGTGCGTACGGATAATCACCTTTTTCAAAGAGGTGATTCGCCACTCTCCAATCCTTCCTTAAGAAAAAGCGAGAAGTTAGCGCCCCTCCTGCTGCGGCGTAGCTCTAACGAAGCCGGCTGACCCTTGCTCGCCGCTTTTACCCGCCTGCCATAGGCAGATAAACCCCGGGCGGGCTATACTCCCTGCTCCTGTGGCTGATCTCCGACCTCTGATCGAAATCCGCGCAGGGATGTAAAGCTCATTCGTAATCCCTTTTTGAAAAAACCCCTTAGCGGCTTTGCGTAAGGCGACGGCCTGTGTCTTTCCCCTCTTCTCACCTTCTCATCCTCTTACCCTCTGCCCCTGTCGCGTTTCCAGCACGGCGACCTATACCTATCAGAAGTACCCACCATCCCCGACATACTACAGGCGGGCCTAGACCCGCACCTCGACCGCCTCCCCATCTTTGAGCCTCATCGTGGACTTGGTTGCAGTGGCAATGAATTCGCTAGCATCCAGGATTTCCAAAAGCACGGGCTTGTTGTCCTTACTGAAATGGACAACAATTGGCCCCATCTCTTCGGCAAAATCAATTCTATCGCTGGACACCTCCAACATCATCACATCTTCTTCTCTGTTATAACTAATCTTCATATCGGTCCCTCCTTCCTGGGTAGAAGGTAATCACCTTTATCGCGGTTTCCTGTTCTTCGTATACTACTCTTATCACATGAGTGGCGCTCATATTCCTCTGAGCGATCTTTCTTCCCTTGTGCCCAGGCTCAAACCGATCAGGCTTCCGGACGGCAGACAGGACAACATCTCTGGATACTTCGAACCCGTGTTCTCTCAAGACTTCGAATTTGGTCTCCGCATGCCCACTGAATATGATCCCTTTCACACCCACTCATACCTCAACCGCGTTATTTGCTTCATTTCAGTCATATTTAAATCTAGCTCAGCATCTTTCTTTTTGGCCCTACTGCTCACTGCGCCCTACTTAGTGCACACCGCGCTTTTTGCGCCTTGCACCCGTTTTGACGTTCGACTTTTTCTTTGTCGCCCTCTTACGTTCTCATCTTCTTATTGCTGATCGCCTTCACGCCAATTCTTCTCGTTCAGTTTCTTGGTCGGGCATGGCTCGGAGACCCTGGGATACAGCGTACTCAGTCATTTCGCGAAGCGAGATGCCCGCAAGACGCGCCGCCTTCCAAAGGGAGACATTTCCTCTCCTGAACAGAGACAGAGCCTGAGTTTTTTTCATCTCGGACAGCCCGATGCGGAGCCGCTCGTCCAGTTTGTCCTGGTAAGGTCGAAGTTGTGTCGACAACTCTTCAGGGATAGTTATGGTGACGGTGGTCATGGTTCCCTCCTTACTCATTCCTTATTCCATCGGCACTCTGTCCTAGAATTATAACGCTGCATTCTTCCGAAAACAAGAACTCTTCAGCCAGACATAGTCTCAGATAAGCAGAGAAATAAAGAGCCACCGGCAAAAAACGAATACAAAAAGAAGGCCATAGTCCCCGAAAACGCCCCGCCACACAAACAGCGGGCTTACCTGCCTCCGGCTGGCCGAAATCGGTAAAAGCGCGGAGATCAAGCAGGGCAACCATGACAAAGGCTACCTGAGGAAATGGAAACTCAATTTACCGAAAATAGCCTTGGGCTGAAATCGGTAGAGATCCCCAAAGCCCGCCGGAATGAGATTCAACAACCTGAGAAATTGCGCGAGGGTTACGGGTTTCCACAATGTTTACCCAAAACAGCTCAAGGCCGAAATGGGTAAAGGGTCCGGAAGCCGGGCCTCTTTCGATCCTCGGTCGCAGTGAGAAGGCTTTTCTCACTCTGCCCCTATTCTCGCCCTTCATGTCCGATCACGGTAATGAATAACCTAAAAAATCTAACAACGTCCCCTCAATTTCCCTTCTCTCTCTTTTTGCAACTTTGCGTGAGACACAAGAATAAACTTCTTGCCCGGCGTCTTACATGGGATGGAGATGGTCGATGGCAACCCCGGAGACCCTTTTATGATACTCAACAAGCTACCTGCTTTTGAAGCTCTAATTCCTCAATACGCGAGCGGATAGGCTTTATCCTCTTTATTCTAACATAGATTAGATCCTTCCCCTTTTCCGCATGACTTCTAGCCAACTCAACAGCCCACCGATTAAACTCCTCATCATCCGCCAATTGCATAATTACAAGGGCATTATCAGGGATCTTATCTGCGAATTCAGGATGTTCTCGAATATATCTGTTGAACTCCTTAATTAGATCGGTGTTCTTCCTCTCCATGATATTCATGTTAAATCTCCTTCCAGAAATCTATGCTTATAGGTTTCCCAGTTGTCATCTATATCATCATCGGCTAAGGTCAATGCATCTTCAAAACTGAGATACAATTTTTCTTTCTTATGCTTTCCCTGCAGATTATAAGAATCCCGATGAGCATACCCGTGAGCACAATCGTAACGGAGAACTTGCTTCCATTCTCCCTGACATTTGATCTCTAATTGGACCATGAATTTTACGACCATGCCTTTCATTGTCTCATGGTAGTGTCTCTTCCTGGCATCCTCTCTATAGGGAATTATATATTCTTTTTCCGCCATAGTAAACTCGCAGATAAACCTATGTTTCTAAGGTTTTGAGGTTTACCCGCCTCTGGTGGGTTTACCCGCCGTCTGTGTGGCGGGTTCTGTGGCTCCGTGGCTCTGTGGCTTGCCCGCCGTCTGTGTGGCGGGTTCTGTGGTTCCCCGGCCCGCCGTCTTGTCCGCCGTGGTTTGAACAAAGGTGGAAGCCGATAGGCATCCACCCTCTGACTTACTGATTACTGCCGAAGGCCCTGTCGGAGACCCTGAGCGCAGTCCCAACGTGCGCAAGCGAACCATTTATTTTTTTATGTACGCCCCCTAAAATCATGCCTCCGGTTGGCTGAAATCGGTAGAGATCCCCAAAGCCCGCTGGAATGAGATTCAACAACCTGCGAAATTGCGCGAGGGTTACGGGTTGCGACGACGTTTACCCAAAACAGCTCAAGGCCGAAATGGGTAAAGGGCTGCAAGATATTGGTAATAACGCATATTGCGCGTTTGACCGAAACCGAAATGAAAAAGTGCTTACCCAAAAGCGCCCAAAGCCGATATGGGTAAGAAGCCGCGGAACCTCGACACTAAAGCGTCTTGGGCGTTTGGGCGAAACCAAAATGAAAGAGCGCTTACCCAAAACGGCTCAAGGCTGAAATGGGTAAAGGGGCCTGCAGGCCGGGCCACTTTCCATCGTCGGTACCAGTGAGGCGGCTTTTCCCACTCCGCCCCTATTCTCGCCCTTCATGTCCGATCACGATAATGAATAAACTCAAAAACCTAACAACGTCCCCAAAACCCGTACGAAGTTACCCAAAAGCGCTCAAGGCGAAAATGGGTAAAGAGGTTATTTGCGGCAACAACAAATGATGGAAAGAATGCGGTCGAGATCGGAGTCGGTCATGGCCGTGCCCCCTACCCACCGCTCTTGCTTTGTATTTGCCCTTAGCTTTTCCGTGTTCTTGCCTTTTGGGTTTTTCCAGGATCCAGAGCCTAGAATCCAGTATCCTGCTCGCTCTGCCAGGGACAATAACTTACAAAACTAACCAGCGTCCCTCAACGACGAGACGGCATCGGCGGCGTGCGGCTTCATTTGCGCCAATCTGCGTAATCTACGGATTATTTCCATTTTACTCCCCGAAAGATGGCGTGCTCCTTTATGTTGGCTTTGTATCGAAGGGCTACCTCCAGCATCTCCGTGAGCACCTCGCCCGTGAGATAGTGGGGTTTGAGGCCCAGTTCCAGCAGTCCCGTGTGGACCGGGCTATAGTAATGATCCTCCGCCTCGATGCGCGGGTTGGGGACGTTATTGATTTTCACAGCAAGACCCAATTCCTTTCCTGCCTCCTGCACCTTGTCCGCCAACTGGTTTACGCTGAAGGTTTCCACAAACTGGTTGAAAATGCGAAGCTCCCCTGCTTTGGCCGGTTTCTCCAGGGAAAGCCTCACACATTGCAGCGTATCCTTGATGTTCAAATAGCCTCGGGTCTGGCCCCCTTTTCCGTAAACCGTCAAGGGGTACCCCGCTACTGCCTGCACCACAAAACGGTTCACGACCGTGCCAAACAACTCGTCGTAATTGAAAAAGGGAAACAGCCGCTCATGCTCCGCGTTTTCATCGGTGACCAGACCGTACACCGGCCCCTGCATCAGGTCCGTGACCCTCAATCCCCACATCCTCACGTAAAACCAAAGAAGGTCGGTGTCCATGATCTTGGTTGTGTGGTAAAGGCTGCTCGCTTGCCTCGGATACAAGAACTTATGCTTCCTTCCCTTGTGTTCGATGTCGATCCAACCCTCCTCGATATCGATATTCGGGGTGCCATACTCGCCCATGGTCCCGATCTTGACAATTTGCGCTTCGGGGCAGAACTGCTTGACCGCAAAAATGACGTTTGCCGTAACCGTCAGGTTGTTCTGAATCGTCATCATGGCCGCCCTGCGATTAAGCATGGAGTAAGGGGCTGCCGGCTGCTCGGCATAATGAACCACCGCCTCAGGCGGGAAGGATTTGAAAACCTCCGCTACGAAATCCCACTGGTTCAAGTCCCCGATAAAAACCGGGATATTGTATCCTGCGCTCGCTTCCCACAAAGCCGCTCTTTCATGAAGGTTGGGGACCTCAAATAGGGGCTCCACGTTTTCTTCTTTGCATATTCTTCGCCGCAGGTAATTGTCCACCACGGCCACTTCATGGCCGTGGCTCGTCAAGTTCATGGCTGTCGGCCAACCCAGATACCCGTCACCGCCCAAAATCAATATCCTGGACATACATGCCTCCCGATTTAATGAGCTCTCCCGCCCGAGCACTGTCGGCGATCCGAGGTCAACGCAAGATCAAAAACCGGAGCCCGGGAGGGCAGAGGCTTAGCAGAAGTCAGGCCTCTGCTATTGAATCAATGTGTGGACAAATTCAGCAATTTGATCAGCCCCGTTTTGGCCGTCGCATCTTGTGCGCCCCATGGAAAGGAGATCCGGCACCTTTGAAATCCAGGTACCCGCTTGCAGTTCTGCATCGCTTATTGGGACGCCCTTCATATTCTCTTCGATAAAAGAGGCAAGAACGCTCGACTCCCGGAAATCCTCTCTACCTGCATACCCGAAAGGCACGCCGGCCCGGTAAACTTCAGCCACCGTGCTGTACCCTGCTTTGCCGACGACTGCATCGGAGGCATTCACAAGGTCCGGATGATAAAGCCCTGAGTGATGGGGAAGAAGCACGATATTTTCACTCATCTCCATTTTTTCCCCCATCCCGGGGACCACAAAAAAAACCTCGCTACACATAGCAAGTCTGCTCAAGAAGGTAACCTCCCACGGAATCCCTCCAGTAGCGACCATCACAACGTTTGCCTCTTTACCCAGTTGCAGCTTCTTTCGGACTTGCAGCGCTGCAACACGCGGTTTGCGACAAACAGGAGCCGTGGTGAGATCCGCTGCACAAGGCCTGCAAACAGGTTCTGTTTGGATGCGATAATCTGCGGAAGAAAACAGGTCTTTCAGGTAATCCCTGTACCTGGAGAATGCCCCGTTCACTTCGACGTAGTCTTCGTAGATCCAATCCCAGGTAAAATTTTCCACGAGGACACAGGGGATCCCCGCCTTCCCGGCAACGGCGATCCCCAGAGGTGCGATGTCACACATCACGAGCCTGGATTTCCCTGTTTTCAGCAGGCGGGCAAGGCTCTCCACTTTTTCCGGATCAGGGGGATAGAAAGCATCGAGGCGTCTCAACGTCTCCCGGACGTCGGTCTTAAAAGGCGTTTCCTGGGCAAGGCCGATATCCGAGAGAAAGGGTCGGTAAACAAATTCGGCTGAAAGGGATTCCTCAAAGAACCATTGCGGGACCCCGGTGAAAATCTCGAACTCGATCCCTGCGTCAAGATCGTGGACCGCCTCCATGACCGCAGCCGCCCTTGCAGCATGGCCGAAACCATGGGGCGAAATGAAATAGGAAATTCTCACCGCCCTTTGACGGGAACCCTTCAATCAGTGGTTCGGCCAGTGCCTTTCGGCCGGGTGCTCCTGGTCCGAGAGATCTTCTTCGAGCAAATGATTCCGCAGCAGAAATTCCTTGAGTTCGGCTTTTGAAAGGGGAGTCTCGTTGGCGGAATTGTAGGGGTTTGTCACCTGATCAGATACTATTTTAGGGTAGAGGTAATCGATGCTCCGAAAAACACACCTGAATGCCGGGATGACCACGAAGTAGCGCTCCAGTTCGAGAGCTCTTCGCGTCTCCTCGTGATTCATCAACTCCTCGTACATCTTTTCGCCGGGCTTCACGCCGATCATTTCAACGCCAATGCTCAAAGGATCTTTCCCGTAGCGAGGGGCGAGCTCTTCAATCATCACCTCTGCAAGATCACGGATTCGAATGACCGGCATCTTTGTGACAAAAACCTCCCCGCCCTGGGCCAGGAAGCCGGAGTCGATGACAAGCTGAACCGCATCCCTGATGCTCATGATGAACCGGGTCATGGCAGGATCCGTCAGGGTTACCGGGCCGCCCCGCTTGATCTGCTCCCTGAAGATGGGAATCACCGACCCCCTTGAACCGAGCACATTCCCGAACCGGGTGGAAGCGAAAACCGGGCCGTTTCCCCGGAGGTTCCCGTTTGCCGCGGTCATCAACCGCTCTCCCATCAGCTTGGAGGTGCCCATCACGTTGGTGGGGTTCACCGCCTTGTCGGAACTCGTAAAGATGACCCTTCCCACCTTGCTCTCAATGGCTGCGGCTACAATATTCTGAACCCCCAAGATGTTGGTCTGGACGGCTTCCATGGGGGACCGTTCGCAAAGGATGACGTGCTTGAAGGCGGCCGTGTGGAAAACCACGTCGATGCCTTCCATTTTCCGTGTCATCTTGTCCCGGTCCCTCACGTCGGCCAGGTAAAAGGAAGATTGCGAGTATCCGGAGAACCTCTGTTCCAGGAAAAACAGCTCGCTCTCGTTGTTGTCTATGCCTATGAGCTCGCTGACAGCATACTCCTCCAGCAACTGCCGGACAAGCTCCTTGCCCACCGTCCCGCATGCCCCTGTGACGAACACCCTTTTGGTTTTGAAAAAATCTTTCACCGCCTCACGCCCCCCGCCTCGATCTTGCTCTTTACTCCCTGCTCCACCTGTCCTCCATAGCTTCAGCGGAGGAGGATGCTCCCTGTCGAAGACCCTGAGCTGCGTCGAAGGGCTCCATGCTGTTCTTCAGAAACCACAAGAAAGTTCTCTCCAGCCCCGCCTTCAGATCATGCTTCGGTTCAAAGCCCAGCATCCGCCGCGCCTTGGAGATATCGGAAAAATTCCTTCTCACTTCGCCCTTCCTCTCATTTTCATAGACGATCGGACTGGTTCGGCCGAGATGCTTTTGCGCAAGGGCGTTGAGTTCCTCCGCAACTTCTCCCACCGTGTGCTCCCGATGAGTGGCGATCTGAAAAACCTGCCCGCCGATGTCCGGCTTTTCAACCGCTGAGACGATGCCTTCCACAAGATCCTCGACGTATATGAAGTCCCTGGTCTGATTCCCGTCCCCATAGATGGGGAGCGGCTCTGAAGCCATGATGTGCTTGATGAACTTGGCGACAACGCTCCCCTTATGCGATGAATACGGTCCGTAGACGTTGCCGAACCGCAAAGCAACCGTCTCGAGCCCATAAGATCCATAATAGGCCGAACAGTATGCTTCGCCGCAAAGCTTGCTCGCCCCGTATGGTGAAATCGGATGGGGGACCATCTCTTCGTGAATCGGAGGAATTTGTTCCCCGAGCGGGGCGCCCGAGGAAGCGAAGACAAAGCGCTTTAGCCCATTTTGCCTTGCCGCTTCCAGGTAATTGAAGGTTCCGACAACGTTGGCCGTGCAGTCGGATCTCGGATCCTCGATGGAAGGAATGACGCCGGTGTTGGCCGCTAAGTGGACGACTGCGTCTATGCTCGTGCATGCTTTGAGCGCAAGCTCCTGATCCCGAATATCCCCGACCACCAATTCCAACCGATTCGAAGGCCCCTTTTTCAGATCCTTTTCGCCCACCTCAACATATTCACCGACGCGCGCCAGATCTTCCCGCGTCCCCACCGAGAGGTCATCCACCACGCGAATTTTCGCATCCGTACTGGTCTGCGAAAGCCTGCGGACGAGATTAACCCCAATAAACCCGCATCCACCCGTGATAAGAAAATTCATTCCATTCAGCTTTCTTCAGAGGATATCACTCTTCCCAGGGCCCCATCGGCACGGGATCCCTATTTCCCAAACAATAGAATAAAACCCAGATTGGAATTGGAAAACCTTTTCCTGGCACTGTTATTTAACTTCGTATCTTTTTCTCACGCGCGCGCTGCCATACACCCATAACGTCGAATAGGCTAGCAGAAGCAACAAGGCCGGGATCATGCCCAGGGCTCCTATCATCAGAACACTTACTCCCACAAAAAGCTGTATCAACCCATACCCTGTAGACACCTTCCAGTGCTCTATGCCACCCTCATTGGCCAGAAGCTGATAAACATGCCTTCTGTGAGCCCGAAAAAGATTTTGCTTGTCTCTAATCCGGACAACAATTGTTGTGAGCTCATCCGCATAGAAGGGAAACAGCAAACTAGTATAGCAGACAAAGTCGAGAAAATTTCGGGAAAACAAAATGACCATTTGCGCAAAAACGAACCCGAGGAGAATGCTCCCAACATCCCCCATGAACACCCTAGCTTTGGGCATGTTAAAAGGCAGAAAACCTAGGCAGGCCAACGACAAGCAAACCGCAACCGTACCGGTAGCCAGTTCATAGCCGCTCGCGTACGCTGCAACTCCGAGAAGCCCAAATCCAACCAACCCGGTAATTCCGGCGATCCCATTAATGCCGTCCATGAAGTTATAGAAATTGGCCGTCCCAACCAAGAAGATCGACATAACTAGAACTAGGATCATCCCATTTATCGGATCGACAATATGTCGATCCCACGAGTACAAGAAAAACCAAGCAGCCACAAATTGTGAAATCAACCTTAGCTTTGGGGCCACCTCCATTCGGTCACCTACCAGGCTGAATACCGCCAAACCTGCCGCCGGAATCCACCACAGCCCCGGCAGCCCCTCCCGTACGGAACCAAACAAAAAGGCGGCCAGGATTCCAATCCCGCCGCCTTTTGGAATTACTGAGGAATGGGAACTTCTCTCATTGGGGCGGTCCAGGAGACCGATACTGCTTGCAATTCGGTTCGCAGCAATAGCCCCGACGCCGCCAAGGATCAAGCTTGTGATGTAAGTCAATGCCAATTAAGACCTTTTACCGCGCATTTCGCGAATTGTCTCTTTCCATCCCTTGGCGAGATCGTACCGCGGCACGAAGCCGAGTTCTCGATGAATCGAACTGCCGTCTACCGCCATGTCCTCGAGATACTTGTTGAGGGTGGCCCGGCCGATTCGGGTCCTCAAGCCCAGCAGACTTGAAGCATCTTCAAGCAAGCCAATCAGCGCTCGAGCCGGTTTCACAGGAAGAGAGATTCTCGGAGAACGTCGGCCCAAAGCCTTGCAGATCGCCTGAATAATTTCTGCAAGCGTATGAACCCTACCATCCGTCACATTGAACACTTTACCCGCGGCAGCATCCTTTTCTATGGCGAGCACTGCGGCCGATGCGACATCCTTTTCGTGAACCAATGTTCTCCGATTTAACCCGCGCCCAACCGGGATGAACCTGCCGGAATCGAGCGCTCGCACCATCCGTTGGTAATTGCCTTTGATGCGACTGCCGTAGACAGCGCCCAAACGAAACACGGTTCCAACCGGCTCTCCTTCAGAGCGGCGGGCTGAAAGGACGATCCGCTCCGCCGCGAGTTTTGTTTTCGCGTAATAATCCTTGGGACGAGGCTCGGACGTTTCTGTTAGCATCTCTCCACGATCGCCGCCATAAATAGCGATTGTGCTGAAAAAGACTACTCGGCTCAGACCGTACCGCAACGCAGCCTCGATCACCAGTTCAGTGCCGTAGACATTTACGCGCTCGTACTCGGGTCGCAGTTCCGGCGTAGGGTTTTCTATGTGCAAAATCGCGGCCAGATGTACCATAACATCGGAACCGGCAACAGCTTTGTCCAAGAGAGTTTTGTCGGTTATTTCACCGGCATACGATTCCACTGGGCCGGCATAAAGGCCATCCTGCGGCCTGTCCAGAGCCAGGGTGCGCACGCGGTAGCCCGCACGCAAAAGGGCTGCGACTACACTCGGACCCAGAGAACCCGTCGCACCAGTGACAAGCGCAACTCTACCCCTTGCCGAGTTCATTTCCATGCCGCCTCATACTTGTTCCAAAAAGGGGCAAGGCCAAAATCGTTTGAAAATGTCGCCCATTTGGGAGATCGTAGTTTTGGCAACCAAAATCTTATTCCGGAACAACACGCGGGAAAAAGATCGTGGTGCGCTGCGCAAGCCATTTTATCGCGATCGGGCTTCCTGAAGGATATCACACCTATAGTCCTTCCCTTTCTGCCTTCACACAATCTCTTCCCTTTAACGCCCGCCAAAAGAGCCGGGAGGTGAAGAATTTCACTGCACTCGTCGTGTGCCACCGCAAGTAGCGCAAAGATCTGTGACTACTCATCTGCGCTTCGTGAATAACTTTGATCCGAGTGTCGACGACGACTGGATACCCTGCAAGGCGGCAGCGCAAGCTCAGGTCGACATCTTCATAGTACAGGAAATAACGCTCATCGAAACCGCCCAACTGCCGGAACAAGCTGCTCTTGAGCAGAAGAAACATTCCCGAGATAAAATCGGGATATGCGAGCCCTATCTTGTTTACCTCTACCAGATCATCGTTCCTTGACGCCCCTAAGCATTTGGCTATCAGCCGTTGAGGGGTCGGAAGTTTTCTGAAATTATCTTGCACTTTTCCGGAGGCATCCACAATCCCGGGCGCAATGATCCCGGCCCCGACAGACTCCATTCTGCCTATCAAATGGGACAAAACCTCCTCGATAAACACGATGTCCGGATTCAGCACACAGAAGTATCTGCCCTTAGAAACGGAAAAAGCCCTGTTGTGATTTTTCCCAAACCCATAAGGCACGGAATTCTTTATAAGCCTGACAGGATATGTCAGTTTGAGATTTTCGGTTGGATCCGGCTCGCTCACATTCAACGTCAAAAGCACTTCAAAGCCGCACGTTGGTTTATGGGTTTCCAAGGTAGTCAAGAGAGCCGGGACAAGCCGTCCCTGACCATGGCTCACCACCGAGATCGTCAACATCAAGTATCTCTCTCCGTCAGCTCCCTATAGTACCGCTCATGCCATTCGATACACTTGCTCAGATCAAATTTTTCGCTAGCCCTCTCCCTTGCAGCTAGTGCCAGTCGTTCTCTTTCCAGAGGATGATCTAACAAGAAAAGAATTCTCTCTGCAAGGGCGCAAGGATCCTTTGGAGGGGAAAGCAGACCTTCAACGCCATTTCTAACCAACTCCGGGATGCCACCCACATCAGTTGCCACGATTGGTTTGGCCATGGCCATAGCCTCAAGGAGAGCGATGGGACAGGCTTCATAAAGGGAAGGCATCACGAACACATCAAACAACCCCAACATATCATATACATCATTTCTCTTTCCTGTTAGAATGACATGACCATCCAGTCTTTTAGATTTTATTAGTGACTTCACATGATCAAAGAGATCTTTCTTGGTTGTCAGAGGGGCTCCAACCACTATAAATCGGCAATCGGGCCTGAAAGTTCGCACATGGGCCGCAGCATTGATAAAGTCTGGGACGCCCTTGACCTCGTTTATGTGCCCAACCATACCAATTACGCGGCTGTCCACAGGTATTCCTAACTCCCGCCGCAGAGCGTCAAACGTGGCTTTTTCACCAAGAGGCTTAAACCGCCGCGTGTCAACCGGCGCGTACAATATGCCCCCTTTAATGGATCTAGGCACTTTCCCAAATTCGCGGCGAACCGCTTCCGAGGCAAAGACTACAGAGTCGGCAACGCGGACGATTAATGGCTTCAGAGCCTTGAGGATCAAACGGGGTGTATTGATATCGTTAAGGTGCCAAATGACTTTCCTGCCCGTCAACCAGCCTGCCAAAGGACCCAAGATATACGCCATGGTGTTCCCATGCACGATGTCAACACGCTCATTCCTGATGATACTCGCGACCCTAAGCAAATTGGGAACGAAGCAGCAGATCCACACTAAATTCGGAATAGGATTCCTGGTGTTCCGAGGTCTTTTCAAGGCAGGCGCATAATACTTAATTCCTTGCTTCTTCAAAGCTCTGGGAAATTCGTCGTCTCCCTTGGGAAGAACTACTATGGTTTCGATACCGCGTTGCATAAGCCCATGGGCTACCCCCAAAATACGCCGATGTGGGCCTCCGACGCGGTCTTCCAGAATGACGTTGAGAATCTTCAAGTGAGGCGCAGGCTAAAATACCGTTCCGATAATGAAGGCGCGGAAGTGACAAAAATGAGTGCCTCCAAAGCCTTTCTGAAATTCACTTATCAGATCAAAAACCATCAGGCGCCTTCTTGGACCCAAGAGTAATCCTTCTCATAACCTGCCTTGATCAGTGCTTCACCGGCGTAATGGGCAAAAATCTCACGGCTTTTTCTGCTGAAACCACTCTTCCAGTCTCCGGCAATCCCCTTCCTGAGCCAATTGGTATTTGATGCCTCGCCCGCCCTTCTTTTGGCCTGGTTTTCGAAGCTATATTTCCCTGAAATCACCTTTAAACGCTCGTAATCCACTTTTTCACCCGTGACCTTTTCCAAAGCCGTACCAAGTTCGCCTGCGCAGTCTTGGAGCAGCCTTTCGTATCTGACAATGACAGCGCCTCTCCCCATCCAGTCGTTCACAAATTTGCTCCATGTAAGCCTGGGATAGTTCCTGTCATCGTACAGAAATTCGATAAACTTAGGTAGATTCGTGTGTATATTTTCTAAATCCATGAATGATATGCCTTTCATGACGCGATCGACATGCCTAGCATTATAAAGATTATTATAGAAAAGCGAATGGTAGTAATAGGATACCATAACATCGCGCCCGTCTCTAAAGACCACAAAAACATTTCGCTGTTTCGACAGCCCGATATTATGGCAATGCATGACCTGCGCGCCCCAGGTCGGCACTGCATTCCTGACAAAAGGGACTCCCAAATATTCGGCAATCATCTGGGAAACCCAGGTACCGCCCGACTTCGGATGTTCCGTCACTATATACAGAGGGAAGTAATTCGCCAGATGCCTTATCATCACATGCCGAACCAGAGCATTCACCTTGAGCACAAACAGATTTTGCCTGTTTCCGCTTTCTTTCTGTTTTGTTTGTGGCATTTGAGTCGTCTCCTACCGCTCGCTAACCAATTTCTCCTTTTCCCTCTCCCTGCAGCCAGCCTTTTACCTGGAGGCCCAACTCCTGTCCGACGTATTCCACGGTCGGCCGAAATTCATCGGCTAGGAAATGCCTTGCCCTCGCAGCCATAGGCGGATACGCCTCCGGTTTTTCATTGAGTCTCTTCACTCTGTCACCAAGCCTCTTGGCTGGGCCTACAAGTTGCGCCGGCAGCGAGTCTTTTAAATTTTGAACGAAATTTCGATCTCTCAGTCTCCTGGCTAACCAGTTGACTCTGGGTCTTGCAGATTGATTAACCCTTATCCGAACGTCAATACTTGGACTAATCCCTTCAATATTCAAAAAGTCTGTTATATCCTTGAATAAAGCCCATGGATCTTCCTGTAACTGATCATATGTCTTGACCAGGCAATTCTGAACCCCAAATATCGAAAAATACCGCTTCAGGTGTATGTCATACTTGCTCACATAAAGCATCTCCTCAGCTCTTTCCCCACCTGAGGTTATAAAACTGTAAAACTCCGGTAAAACTCTTCCTCCCTTGATTTCTTGCCAGTAATTTGAGTAAGTCCGATCGGTGGGATTCCTGATGATGAATATAAACTTAATCGCGCCGAGATGCCGCTGAATGAGTTTCGGTGATTCCGGATCATACATATATACGGTCGACGCTTCCCCAATGTGTTTCTGCCCTGAATAGCCACGGAAATGCTTTTGGTAAAAAGACATTCCTTTATGATAGAATCCTCGGCCAGGAAAAGTGCTGAAGAATGCCGGCTCCTTGATTGCCGTTACAAATACCTCCGGGTGCTGCCCCAGCACATACGCCACGTAACTCGTGCCGCTTTTTCCTGCCCCCGGGATGAGGAATGTAGGAAGAACGACCATTAAAAGATTTTAAAGAAGTAACATAGCATTCAAAATCGGACGCCGCCTTTAGAAACCACCCTCAATTAGCCCCTACCCATAAAGAACTTCATTTACCATATTTTTCAACCGCAAGCCAACAGCCGCAGCAGAATACTCCTCCTGTATTCTATTAATATTATTAGACGAAATTTGGTTCCTCACATCCACATCCTCGATCAGAGCCGACAAGGCACGGCAGAAAGATGAATCATCCGCTGGATCAAAGAAAACAGCATTTACTCCATCCTTAAGTATATTTCGAAAAGCTGCAAAATCATTTATAACGATAGGTAACCCATGCGCTTGCGCTTCTAAAACTGTATTTGGTAACCCATCAAACGTCGAGAAATAAAGGAAAATGTCTGCATTCCGATAATAGGCTGCGGCATCCTCAACAAATCCATGGAAGTGAACAGCAAGGCTTTCGTTTGATATTCTAGAGACCAAGCTTTTCAGGTCCTTTAAATAGTACCCATCGCCACAAATATCATAAACAATTTTTGACTTTATAGATCCATCCTTTAAAAAACTATCCAGCATCCTGATCAAGCACTTCGTCCCTAGGAATTTGTCCCTGTACTTAAAATTGGAGACAGTCAGTAAATGAATTCCCTCTTTCCCAAAGTTTCGCCCATCGAGCGGCAGCTCGGGTGCCTTAATGAATTGTGGTATCCGATGAATAACCTTGTCCTTTCGCGCATAACGATCCAAGTCAAGCCGCAGAATCTCATTAACGACAATATAATACTTCACCTTGCCCAAGAGCCACCGGTTCAATAAAACGTTTGTCCACAAGATGGCTCTCTTTGTGGCAGGAAGGTCAGTATTCTGCTCTAAAACAGCCTTCTTCTCACTGATGACCGCACCCCCAAGGCGCAAGATAAAAGGCGCTCTGATCAAAAAGTAATTCACTAGATACCAAGCTGCAGCATTGGGCCCAGCACCCACACAAATCATTACTGACGAATTTCTGTGTGCGTACGCCCGATGCATATTCGATAAAAACCCAACAACGTCCCTAATCTCGCTTTGAATGTTGATGGTCTCAAGCTGCCCGAACAGACTCAAAGGTGTCAGAAGGAACCGGTAGCGCCCCCTAGCGTCACCCTTTGAGGAAACCAGAAGCACTCTCATTCTTTTCTTACCAGTCACAAGGGATAACCCCAGTCTCACCTCGCATCCGACGGTTCCGTCCTCCCTGAAGAAACTGCGCTAGACAGCGCTCTGTAAGTCACTAGAGTAAATACCAGGACGAAAAGAAGTTGAAAGAGCTGACTCCCCCCGCCTACAATGCCCCCCTTTCCATAACGCATTGCGCTACCAGCCACAGCCGCCCCAATCAAAGGTGAGTATCTCTTTGAGAAACGATTGGACAGACAAAAAAATGATCCCAATACAAAATAATTAATCCACCGAAAATTCCAACCAAAGATGTACGCTGCCTCGCCCATTATACCGAAAGAGGCCGTAAAATCCGACATCGGGAAAAAAAACTCCGTGAAAACGTCGTTTGGCGCTCTCGGCCACCACCCTTCGCTTCTTATGAAGCCAGGAATGACATTTTTAAACGGCAAAAAGTAACAGAGTAACGAACCCTGGTTAGAAAAGAAATCATGGATGTAAGCCAATATAAAGCCATTCCCCATGCTCAGGTCTTTTATCACCGCAACAGCAATTTCATTGCCATAGCGAGAGCGCATAACCCCAAGAAGAGTGATTAACACCAATACCGCACCAAGGATCGCGAATAAAGAAACAATTTTGGTCCTCCTGCCATATACATAGTCGAGATACCCAATTCCAAAAACCGCTATGACTAGCCCATTCCTTGAACCTGAGATCACCAGAGGCGCACTCAATACCACTACTAAGCCATATTTTATGAGAATAGGCTTGTAGATGATCTTCTTGTACAGAAGAAAAATTCCAACAAAAATAAAATTCTGAAGAAAAACATAGATTCCCTCCCCACTCACGATTTGCGTGCGGTATCCACCTACAGTTTCGAACGCCGAAAGTCCCCCGTGAGCTCTAATCAGAAAAACCATTATGGCGATTCCAACTGAATAAGCCACAAACCATAGCCTATCAATAGTGCCAACCCAAATCTCTTTAGCGGATTTAAAACGCCTTTTTCTAGAACCCTCAATGAACAGATATGCGAAATAGCTTATGGAGAAAATTATCATGCACTCTCTAATCAGCACAAAAACATGCACTCTGCCAACAAGAAAAGTGTAGGAAAAGAAAAATGCCTCCCCCTCATTTCGAAAAATTAGAAACGTTGCATCACACAGAGTGAAAAACCACACGAACAAAAGGAATACACTAAGAGGATGGAATATACTATCCGAGAATAGATCCAGAAATACCCCTGCGGAGAGAATTAGAAAGCCTAGGACTAGAATCTCAAATGACCGGCTAAAGGAAGCGCAACCATAAGTGATCCACCCAAGGGTTATAAAAACTATTCCATAGACCGCTCTCCTTCTCACAATTGCCGACCAATTCGCAAACTCAGATGGAAATGACGCGTTTTGATTCACGATTCCCTCTGTGCCGATATACTTGTGGCGCCTAACCCTCAACAAGCCAGGGAAAGGCAACACGGTCTTCTGGATGCTGTGTCTACCAACAGGGAGAGCTTATTAACTGTCTCATAATTATGTAGACACGAGATTGTGTTTATGATAGCTTGCCGTCTATGAAAACGACGGATGCCAGACGGCTTAAGCATGAGATGTTGACCGAACTCCGAAAACGAGGAGTTAGTAGCGTTCACGATGGACAAAGCCCTGAGACCGTATTTAAGGCATTGGGTGTATGCCGTGCGACCATGTATGGTTGGCTCGCTCGATATCGGGAGGGTGGTTGGGACGCTCTTGATGCCCGTAAACGGGGTGGGCGCAAGCCCAAACTTGATGCGAAGGCGATTCACTGGGTATACAAAACGGTTACCGAGAAAAACCCCCTGCAACTCAAGTTCACGTTCGCCCTCTGGACGGCGAGGATGATTGGGCAACTCATTGATAACAAATTTGGGGTGAAGCTGAGCAAGGCGTCTGTGTGCCGGTTGTTGGCCCAATTGGGACTGACTCCGCAGCGTCCGGTATGGCGTGCATACCAGCAGAGACCGGAAGAAGTTCAGAAGTGGCTGCAGGAAGAGTATCCCCGCATTCGTCGATTGGCCCAGAGAAAAAAGGCGATGATCTTCTTTGGAGACGAGGCGGGGGTGAGATCCGATCATCATGCCGGGACTACGTGGGCGGTTAAGGGCAAAACCCCTGTAGTCAGCAGCACCGGTGCCAGATTTGGACTCAATCTGGTCTCGGCGGTTAGCGCGCAAGGGGAGTTCAGGTTTATGACAGTCAAAGGGAGAGTGGGGGCCGCCAAATTTATCGACTTTCTGAAGCGTCTGACTCACAATGCTGAACGCATGATCTTTCTGATCGTGGATGGTCATCCCGCCCACAAGGCGAAAATGGTGAAGCGTTTTGTGGAATCGGCGAAGGATCGTCTGCAACTCTTTTTCCTTCCGCCCTATTCGCCAGAATTGAATCCAGACGAAAGGGTTTGGAACGATTTGAAAAACAATGCCGTTGGCCGGAAGTTCATCAATTCCCCCAAGGAACTTAACAAGGCAGTGATAAGTCACTTGCGATTGGTGCAGAAATCCCCTCATCGTGTACGCTCATATTTCCAAAATGAGACGACAAGGTATGCTGCATAATCGTCCAGATAAATATGAGACCCTTAATAAAGCGCAAGTGGTGGATTCCCCCTCCCAGCCAGTACCCTCGATCCTAGAAGAGAACGAGCGCCTCAAACCTACCCCAAATAGGTCCATTCATCATCGAGATTTAACAAAGGATCCTCCATTCCCCACATACCTACGAATCATGGCAAAAGGAGCGTCTCTTAGGGACCACTTTGCTCTGACCCAAACTTTCCTCCTTCCTCGCTTGACTTCTCAACGGTGCTTTTCCAAAAATGATTTCTTACGCTTAGGATATTTCTTCAATTACTTTCCGAGAAGGTTCTTGGACATGTATCCAGGAAGCGATATCTCTGTTCTGGCATTTTTGTGAACGATCCCTTGCCTCACTCTGTTGATATTGAGGAAGTTGTTATAGCCCAAAACGATGTACTTGCTCGCATCATCGATATAAATCATCCCCTCCATGTCTGATAGGAATTGATTGCCATCTATAAAACAGCCATGAACGTTTTCAACTTTAATACACTTAGTTTTCGCCAATTGCATTGTGTTATCTCTTATGACTAGATTTCTGAGAGGACGCCCTTTTTCCCCGACCGTACGGATATAAAAGCCATCCGGTTTGCCACCCTCGAAGCTACAGTCCTTAATCATTACCGCTTGCCCCGAAAAATTGGGTATTCCTGTCCGTACCACTATAGAATCACTTCCGACAAAATAGGACCGTACGACCCGGAAATCATTTGCAGCTCCCCTAATAAGAACTCCTGCTGTACCGTGAATACCCCACCCGCAATTCTCAATGTTGCATATCTGGGGATTGGCCAATTTTTTCTGGAAATCCTCGACCAATACATGAATATTATTATCATAGCCGTGGCAGTCTCGAATATAGAACCCATCCCTTGGGTTCATTTCAACGAAGGCTCGACCGAAACCGGTACCAAACACAGCGGATACTTCGCCTCTCGTGATTCCGCGGATGCGTATGCCCACATTCGTGTTATTCGCTTTGACATCTGGACTAACCTGAAATCGGCCACCAGACCATCGGACACTATTCTGAACAAATCCCTTCTCTTCAGGCACAGCCCGATTATTCAAATCAACCGTGACTGAATCTTTGCTATACTGGACGAAAACAGCTCCATGTGCCGAAATCGCCACGTTTGAAGCATAAATACCGATGCCCCCATTCAGTCTATACGCTCCGGCAGGGACTATGGCCGTCGAGTTGTCGCCAATAGATTGCGCCCACTTATTAAAAGCAGCCGTATCGTCCAAATTGTCATCCTCTTGTGCTCCCCACCATTGAGGCACCCGCACTATGGAAGAACCTAGACTGACCTCTCCCTTTGCTTCAGGACTAAATATCTGATAGCACCCGGCTTCAAGATGGGGAATCATCACTTTGTTTGCGCCGGTATCAATCGACCCTCCCGGTTCAATCTTCAAGAAGACGTTGTTTGGGATCTTTACATTACCGCGAAGCTGCACACGATTTCCAATGACAAAAAGTGAGGGTTTCTCACGCCCTTTGGGGAGAATATCCTCAAGATAAGGCTCACCAGCACCCGCCCGGCTAACTATCATGAGCCCGTAAACCGAAACATGGATAAACCGAACTATTTGCGCTACAATTTTCACTTTTTCCTCTCTATCCTGAATTAGCCTCTCGAAAACAAGTTTCGATTAATCTCCATCCTGTGATGCGCTCACCCGGCTATGAGCAACCCTAAACAACACCGGGGTCAGTCAGCCGCGTCCGAATTAGAATCACTCTGCCATGAGTGCGACTGAGAAAGTTGAAATCACGATCCGTTCACCTTACCGGGATCCACAAACCAGGCCTCCTACCTCCTGATAAGCAATACCAGACATCGCGAACCACCTAGACCGGCAGATGAATGCACCTCCCTTTTTGATTCTCATGCAGCCCCCAACCTCTTTCCTCTGCGACAGAGCGCCAGCAAGCATCTCCTTGTCAAGCCACCACTCAGTAATGCGGGTTACACTCCGGCTTCCCCTCTTCGACTCATTGTTTTTCAAAACGCGCCGTTCTCAGAATGCAAGCAAGGGAAAGTAGCCAGTAGTCTTTCCAAATTTTAATTTAATATAAATAAGAGTAACAATGTTCCACCAGCTGGTGCTGACCATTGCAGCTAACGCAGCTCCGTTCATACCTAGGCTAGGAATAAGCAAAAAAGTCAGCCCTATATTAATCAAAGTTGCAGTAAGCATGATGAATTGATAAACGCTGTGGTTACTTGTCATATTCATGAAAAACCCCGTCGAGCCTGAGATTGAATTGACAAATTGCCCCACTGCCAAGATTGTTAAGGCGTAATAGGCACTGGCGAATTCCTCACCAAAAAATGTACGGAGAATCGGTCTTCCAACAAGGATCAGCACAACAAGGATAGGAGTGGTTGTCCAAAAAATGAGCTTGGCCGATTTTTTCGCCACATATAAAAGCTTGTCGACATCACCTGAATGAAACAATTCAGAAAATTTCGGCGCCGCCACAGTACTGATAGCCGAAAGCATGAAGCTTGTGAAAGTTGCTAATCGTACAGCGACGCCATAACAGCCGACTTCTGCATCGCTTTTGTACATTCCCAGGACAAGAACCCCTATCTGCCCCATGAAGAAGGACATCGCTCCAGTCATGAGCATGGGTAACGAAATGGAGAGAATTCGCCGAGCAGGCGCTATGCTGACTCTGTCAGCAGGATGCCTTTTGCTTTTGAAAGCAAATTCCACTACGGCCCAGCCTACAATCCCCGTAATGGCAAAACTTCCAAGCAAAGCATATATCGGGATATCGGTCGTAGAAAACAAGGGACCCAATAGAAGCAATAAAATAACGTTAACAGCTTGGGGGAGAAACAGCATAATCGCAAACATTTTGGTGAGTTTAAGCCCTCTTACCGCCTGTGTATTCAAAAGCATCATGGATTTAAAGACAATGGAGATTGCGGCGAGGGCAAAGTAAAACGATAAATGTGGCTTGGAAAAACATTTATCAGCTATCAAATCAGAACCCATGAAAACTAAGGCAGCGCTTAACACTGAGACCAGTATGACCATTTTTTGGATTTTTCGATACAATTTAAATGCCGAGGTAGGGGAATATTTGACCAGATGCTCAGGGACCAGCCGCAGTATCGATGTATTAGTACCAAGAACAGTCACGATCGTAACGAGCATCAGAAATGAATTGAGCACTGTTACGATTCCCATTATATTTGCACCATAAAGACGAGCGATGATGACCGTTGCAAGAAGCCCCGCACCAGTTGCTAGGGCCCGCCCTATCAGTGCCCACACGGAGCCTGTCAGAATTTCAGAAAAGTCCTTATTTTCTCCAAAATTGACAATTCTTTTTGCAATAGGACTAAGCATAGAGACCAGCATTGTCTATTTACCTAGGCGCGACTTTCTTTAGGAGGAGATATTTAACTCGAGAAAAACAATTATTTCCTGAATCTTGCACCCGATTGACGCCAACAGGTATCTTCATTTTTGGGAGCGGCGCCAATTGTGGCTTCCATCCCGTGCAAGAAAACTCATGATTTACCCACAGAGGAGAAAAGAACCCCCTCTTTGTGCGCCTGACAGCTTCTCTGCACAAGGCTTTTTGGACCCCTTGGAAAGCCCGGTAACAGAAAAGCTGTCAGAAGACGATTTTTGGGGCCTTCTCTAACCTGTTGATCCTATATCGGAAATAGGCCGCGCAAAAAAGCTTCTTACACGGGATTTTGTCAAAATGATACAAGGCGAAAAGCGGCCACACTTCTGCTTTTTGGGCGGTCATGCTGGTTACTCCTTTTTTGCGATTACAATCAAAGCGTGGTTGTCGTAATTGCATTCGCATTGCACTGGCCTCAAATTCGCCTTCTTAACCATTTCTAACAGTGTTTCTTTTGAGAAATGATAGACATGATTCCAGAACAAAAATTTCCAATTCCCGCCGTACTTCTTAAGTTCCGCACAATCCACATGAAAAGTATCAATTCTTAGAATGCCTCCCGGACGCAATAGCTTGGAGGAGGTTTGCAGGTCGTCTGAAGGATGATATGTATGTTCGATATAATCATGCATTATTACGGCATCTAGGCTATTTGGCGGTAAATTTACTCTTGGAAGCGTGTCATTATAAACTTTCAAGCCTAGCCTTTCGTTCATTATTTTGCATGCATAAGCATTGAGTTCATTTCCGGTGCCTACAATAGCTTCTTCCCTTGCTGCAGAAAGGAGGAAACCAACTCCACAGCCAACATCATGCAGCCGATTTAATTCCCTGCCTAAATAAGCACGAACGGAGCTAATGATGGCTTTGTCAAGGCTCGCGCGTCTGTTTCTCCAATTCGGCATACTCTTCTTTATGTTCCCAGAAAGGGCTACTCCATAGCGCAACCTGTTTTCCGTAAATTCCACATTTCGAGCACTGTCAGCCCCTTTTAGCCAATTGATCCAGACCTGCTCATCAATCCGTGGGCTAGTAAACCAGAGCTTGCAGTCTTCGCATTCGACTATCCTTGAACCGTCGCGAGCAATGAACTTTTCATTTGCCCTCAAACTCCCGCACAAATCACAAGGAGGGTACTCGTCAAAAGGGGCAATTCGATCCACGGCTTGATCTTCCTCAGTATCCCAGTGAGAACTGAGCCCAAGTTTGCTTGCACCCCTCGCCAAAAATGCTCTTATAAGCCAACTCACATTAGAGACTCTACTAGACCTGGCTTCACTCATTGCTGCGACAAGACCTCCTAACCAGCTGTGACCTCCCGAAGCTTTCCATGAAAGGCACTAAACCACCCTGGTGTGTAAGACGAGGGGTTTGAGAGTAGTCGATTTGAAATCGACTGTCATCAATAACCGGTTTACCCTCTTGTTCTTTGATAATAGCCGGAGCATTTCATCCGTGGGCGATATTGCCAAAGCTGATGGCGCGATAGCCTTGTGCCCAAAGATGTTTGCCCCAAAACTGCTTTTTCAGATGCGCGAATTCGGATAACGGGGTGCGTGAGATTATTCCCTTTAACCGTTGCATGATCTTGCTGATGTTCTGAGTCGGGCGATAGGGAATAAGCATATGGATGTGATCGATGGACACTTTTCCCGAGAAAATCCCGATTTCGTTTTCCAGAGCAATATCTTTCAAAACGTCCCTCGCCCGAATCGCTACAGCGCCCACCAGCACGCGCTTGCTGTATTTGCGAATTCAGATCAGGTGGGCTTTCAAGTCTGCCTTTCTAATGGCTCCGAGCTTATAAAGTCGCATAGCGACAGGTTATAAACTTTTCTTCAGCTGAGGGCGAGGAGTTTCCACCATCCCCGACAGAGACGATAAATTTCCCTTATAGATGACTCTCTTTCCAAAAGTTTTCTTCAGCCGTTCGGATTTTGAATTCAGATGTCCAACCCCAAAGCACACTTATTCACTGCTAGAACAACCCGATAAAGCAGCTGAAGCCTTTAATACACGTCGGCTCTCTTTTTCTTTGTGTTAGCATATACCTTGCCTAAAAGCTCAAATTCTCATCTTTATTTCTCGCTGTAATAGCTGTCCAGCATTAGCGAGAGGCTTTGTTCCCAAGGCTTTTGCGTCACTCCGAACACCCCTTTAACCAAAGAGCAATCCAGCACTGAATTGGCAGGCCTTTTGGCGGCCGTGGGGAATTCTTCCGTACTGATCGGCACCAGCTCTTTGACTCTAAGCACTTCAAACTCCCTTGCCAGATTGATAATATTCTCTGCAAAACCGTGCCAGGTCGTGGAGCCCTCGCCGCAATAATGGTAGGTACCCCATCTTTTGTCGCTCCCTTCTATTATCTTTTTCGAAATTGTCAGGACGGCTTCCGCAAGGTCAGCAGTATAAGTTGGGCATCCATGTTGGTCGTTCACCACCCTTAATGTATCTCTCTCCTTTCCCAGTTTCAGCATGGTGCGAACGAAATTACCACCGTGAACCCCATAAAGCCATGATGTTCTAATAATGACATGCTCATCCAGGCATTCCCTGACTTTTTTTTCCCCCTCTGCTTTGCTTTTGCCGTAGACATTGACAGGGTTTACCCGATCTGTTTCCCGATAAGGGGCATCCTTTTCGCCTCCGAAAACGAAGTCTGTCGAAATATGGATGAGGGGGATTCCTGTGTGGCTACAGCGCTCAGCCACGGAAAGGGGTCCATCTCGGTTCACTGCAAACGCCACTTCAGGCTCTGATTCGGCTTTGTCCACTGCCGTGTACGCTGCCGCATTAATGACGAGATCCAGATTCTTCCACCAAGTCTCTTTCTTGACGCATGAAGGATCCCTAATGTCAAAAACAGGGAGATCCACCGATACGACATCAAAACCCCTGCTCGCCGCTCTTCTACACAGCTCCCAGCCGAGTTGGCCGTTCGCACCGATAATGAGGACTTTCATCCTGCCTCCAGGCAACGATCCGGTACTTCCGATCCAAGTCCCCTTCCCGCGCCTCCGTAGACCGGCAAATGGTCAGGTGCGAATTCCTTCAGATGGGGGTATCGAGCATCCTTTTCGGATAGAATAGGGCCTTCAATTTGCCAATTGATATTGAGGTCAGGATCGGACCACAAGATGCCCCTCTCGCATTCTGGCGCATAGAAATCGCTGCACTTGTACAATACATAAGCCGCTTCACTTAGAACAGAAAAACCGTGCGCAAACCCTTCCGGGATGTAAAACTGGTAACGGTTTTCTCCCGAAAGCTTTACCGCAAACCATCGGCCGAAAGACGGGGACCCGCGGCGGATATCCACCGCCACATCAAGGACCTCTCCCATGACTACTTCTATCAGCTTGGCCTGGCTCTTGGGGTACTGGTAGTGCAATCCCCTGAGAGTCCGGCGCACAGAATAAGAAAGGTTGTCTTGAACAAATAAGGTTTGGATACCTGCTTTCAGATATTTTTTTTCATGAAAGGTCTCAACAAAAAAGCCGCGATTGTCCCTGAAAAAATCCCTTTCAATTACCAAGAGACCATCAAGATGGGTCTTAGTAATTTTCATCCCGGTATCCTCTCATGTCCCAAAATACTCACAAGGTATTGACCATATCCGTTCTTCATGAGCGGTTCAGCAAGACTTTTAATTTGATCAGCGTCTATATACCCCATACGGTATGCTATCTCCTCTACGCAGCATATCTTGAGGCCCTGTCGTTCTTCGATAACTTGAACAAAGTTTGCGGCTTGTAGCAGGCTTAAATGGGTGCCCGTATCAAGCCAGGCAATTCCGCGCCCAAGCCTTTCCACGTGCAAGTTCCCCATCTTCAAATAAGCGAGATTTACATCAGTAATCTCCAGTTCCCCTCTGGCAGAGGGTTTTAGCCCCGCTGCTATCTCAACGACCCTATTATCATAGAAGTAAATTCCAGTCACGGCCCAATTGGATTTCGGTTTTTTAGGTTTCTCCTCGATGTCCAGAGCCTTGCCATTCTCATCGAAAGTCACAACGCCGTAGCGCTCAGGATCTCTCACCCAATACCCGAATATTGTACCTCCCTCCTTGAGAGAGGCAGCTCTTCTTAGCATTTCATGCAGGCCTTGACCATAAAAAATGTTATCGCCGAGAATCATACACACTTTGTCTCCTCCGATGAAATCCCGGCCAATGATGAAAGCATGTGCCAAACCCTCTGGTCGGGGTTGCTCTGCATAGGAAAGCCTGAGTCCCCAGTGGGAACCGTCCCCAAGCAACTTTCTAAAGAGGGGCAAATCTTCAGGCGTTGAGATGACCAGGATGTCACGCAGACCAGCGAGCATCAAGGTGGACAGGGGATAATAAATCATGGGTTTATCGTGCACGGGCAAAAGCTGTTTGCTCACAACACGGGTTATGGGATAAAGCCGAGTACCTGAACCTCCTGCAAGAATAATCCCCTTCATTCTTCCTCCTCGGCAAGAAAACTGTTCTCAGTAGTTAAGATTGGATGCCCGTTACCAGTTATGCATACTTCGGAATCGCGATCTTCGTAATTCACCCTGATCCATTTGAGGTATTCACCAGTTTGGACAGATTTTATCCAATCCATTCGGTTCAGGTACCAATCAACCGTAGATTTGAGAGCCTCTTCAAATTTATGTCTTGGGCTCCACCCAAGTTCCCTTTCAATCTTTGAAGCGTCAATGGCGTAGCGCCGGTCGTGGCCGGGACGATCGGGAACGAAGGTGATCAACTTTCGGGAACCTCCGGGTGGCCGATTCAGTTTCCTGTCCATAAGATCGCAGAGGGTATGGACGATTTCGATGTTCTGTTTTTCCGCGCCACCCCCTACGTTGTATGTCGTGCCGGAAGTTCCCTTCTCGAGAACGGCCAGCAGTGCATCACAGTGGTCTTCAACATAGAGCCAGTCTCGGACGTTTCGTCCCTCTCCGTAGACGGGTAGAGGCTTTTCATCAAAAATGTTCAGTATCATAAGAGGGATGAGCTTTTCGGGAAACTGGTAGGGACCGTAGTTGTTGGAACAGTTTGTTATCACCGTTGGGAGACCAAATGTCCTTTGGTAAGCCCGGACAAAATGATCCGATGATGCCTTGGAAGCCGAATATGGACTGGAGGGATCGTACCTGGTGGTCTCTGTGAAGTATCCCTTCGAACCAAGACTTCCATAAACTTCATCAGTCGATACCTGCAGAAACCGGAAATCTGGAGCAAGCCTGCCCTCTTTCCAGAATTGTAAGCTTACGTCAAGAAGTTTGAAGGTCCCCACGACGTTTGTCGTAACAAAGGCTTCAGGACCAAGGATTGAGCGATCTACGTGGCTTTCGGCGGCAAAATGAACGACGCCGGAAAGCTCTTGCTCCGCAAAAATCCTTTTCAGCAAAGCGTCGTCACATATATTTCCGTGAACGAACCTGAACCGGTGCCTATTCCCTTCAAGGTCCTTAAGGTTATCATAGTTACCAGCGTATGTTAAGGCGTCTAGATTGATGATCCGCCAGTCGAGCCGCTTTTTCATCACCGAGCGGATAAAATTCGTGCCGATGAATCCACAGCCACCTGTAACCAGGTAGTTCTTCATTTCCAGTTTACCCTAAAGATGCATGAAGTGCGCGGACTTCGGGCAATCTAAAGTCCTCCAAGGCCCTCGAAATCGCCCAAACTTCAGTGGGTCGAATAGTAGAAATTAAATCCGCTCTGTGGTCAATGTAGTGAATCTTACCCCGATAAATTAAAATGGCCAAGGATTATCTCTCACAGAGCTCAAAGGGAACAGGAGGAGTTAAGCGCTGAAGAAGTGCCGCCATCAGCAACGGATGATGCCTGCACACTCGAGGAGATCGAGGATCTCCTCCGCAGCCTCCACAGGGGTGATCAGGTCGGAGCGGACGACCAGCGAAGGATTGTCGGGTTCTTCATAGGGTGCCGAGACGCCGGTGAACTCCTTGATGATCCCTTCATTGGCTCGCTGGTACAGACCTTTCGGATCGCGGATGGCGCAAACATCGACAGGGCATTCCACGTAAATTTCAAGGAAGCGCTCTTCCCCTACCAGCTTCCGCACCATTTCTCTGTCCGCCTTGTAGGGGGATATGAAGGCCGTGATGGCGATGATGCCCGCATCCACAAACAGGCGAACCATCTCGCCGATGCGCCGGATGTTCTCTTTCCTGTGTTCCGGTGAGAAGCCGAGGTCGCAGCAGAGGCCGTGGCGCACGTTGTCGCCGTCAAAGGAATAGGTAGAGCAGCCCCGCTTGTAGAGCATTTTCTCGACGTAGTGGGCGATGGTGGATTTGCCGGACGCGGAAAGGCCGGTGAACCAGACCACTGCGCCCTGGTGACCGTGAAGTGTCTCACGTTCAGCGCGGGTGATGTAGCCGTCGAACCAGGTAAGGTTGTTGTCAGATTGAAAGGTCATAGGCTGAAAGAAGGAATAATGGAGCAGGGAGCGAAAACCAGAACCACAGAACCTCAGAACCATAGAAACTCAGAACCCGCCACACAGACGGCGGGCAAGCCTCAGAACCTCAGCCGGCTTTGTTGCTAATCACTTCGCCGGGCCAAGGAGCCTCGGAACCTGCCCGCGGCGGGTAAACCTCAAGTTTTGCGGGACGCGGGTAAGAAAATAACTATCTTGGCTCATAGCGTCTTTTTCGCCCATCCGATGACAAAAGATTCTTCGCAGCCATTGCGAGCAATTCCCTGTCAGAAGTTTGTAGCTTTTGCGTTCAAGCCGTTCAAAGCGTTCAAATCGTTAAAATCGTCCAGTTAAATACGCTGCGGCCCAGTTAAATGATACTATGCAGGTCGACCTGGGATCAAACATTAAGAGTGCTTTATCTCGGATGACTTGTACCGATCCAGGATTCGGAAATTTAACGGGCCAAGCTGTCACTGTCGTGAATTTAACCGGATAAATTGAAGTCGTTCAAAACGTTCACGGGAAAAGACGAAAAAAATCGAGGAAGCCGAAGTCAAATTTTTGTTCACCTTGCAGGCGCATTCGCTTATGCCCTCTCAAAAGCGTCACGGTCTATTCCTAGTTGTCTGACTATAGCTTTGATTGTTCCCTCCTTGAGGTCCCTGCTGCCCCAGTCCGGCACAGTAGTCGCCCTTCCAGAGAAAGGGTTAATCCATTTTCGATGCGACCCCCCTCCCCTCCTTGGGATCTCGTGGCAGCCAAGAAGCCTAAGCTTGCGGGTTAGAGCTTTATAGGTCATGATTCAGCATAGATCAATGACTCAAACCAAACCGAATGCTTCATGCCGTCAGCCGCTAAACCGGCAGGAAACTCTTTCCCTGTGTCCTCATAAATCTCTATCACCGCGCTGATCGCATCTCTGACGACTTCATCAAGTTCCTTTAGATCACTGACCTCCGTTACCAACTCCGGCAGCAATGGACTCGTGACCGTCCATCCGCCCTCTTTCTGAGGCTCCAAAATCAATGGAACTTTAAGAAGCTTAGCCATGATTTCCTTCACACCTCCTTCAACCTGCTTTTATCGCATGATTTGCCGCGCACGAGAGCTAAGTTTTTCGCTATTCATATTCACTGTTTGTGTGGACATGCGAACCTCCAAGAAAACATTCTTGACCTGGCGCCACTCATTGTCAAGGCGAAAGAATAACCAAAGGCGTTCCGTTGAAATCGTTCAAGTGGTGTGGGGGACGCTGGTAAGAAAATAAGTATCTTGGCTTATACAGTCTTTTCTGCCCATCCGATGACAAAAGATTCTTCGCAGCCATTTCGAGTAATTGGGGAAGCGTTCTTGATGTTTTAACTTTCTCACAAAAAACCGACAGATGTAAAAGAGCAGGGAGCATGGAGCATCCTCCTACGCCCCTTCGACAGGCTCAGGGCTACGGAGGACAGGTCCTCCTACGCCGAGGCTTCCACCTTCGCCCCTTCGACCCGTTCGACACACTCAGGGCAGGCAGGCTCAGGGCTTCGGTGGACAGGTCCACCTTCGTTGAAACTTCCGTCTTCGTCGAGACTACGCCGGACAGGACGGTGGACAGGATGGAGGACAGGTAAGCAGCCGCCTTTCCATCCTCCGTAGCAGGCTACTGCGGAGGACGGGCGCCCCTTCGACCCGTTCGAGGGATTCGAAGAGCTCACCCCAAGTCCACTCAGGGCAGGCTGCGCTCCCTTCGACCGAGCTCCCTTCGACTACGCTCAGGGTCTGCGACCCATTCGACAGCCTCGCGGTCTACAACAGAGAGCAGGCAGATGAATCCTTCCTTTGGTACGAAAATACGTGCGTTTACGGATGGCTCCCCTGCTGTTTACAGATCGAACTCTTGCCTGACGTTGGATATCACTTCTCTCAGAAGCGACAATCTGATATGTAGGCTTGATTCTGAAGGGATACGATTTAGTGCATCCAAGACTTCGCTGGGATGCATAAGGGCCCTCCTGATGGCCCTAATAAGAACACCTATAGTTCCATGAACGCGGTACCCAAGCCTTGCGGCGACCAGTCGCGCAGCAGCGTCATCCGTCAGAAATACTAATTCCGGCTCCTTCACCAGGATGCTGAGCGCTGCCACTTCCCCCGCATCCAAAGAAAAGACCCTGCACATGGTTCGAAGCGGCTCCTCGACAGGAAGACTGGGCTGGGCCACAATCCATCTCACATCCTCATCTTCAAAGTCTATGAGCTTATGCTCCAGCACCTCCGCCCGAACCTCATCAGGCAGTATGACCTCCTCGAAGTCCCTCATCAAATGCAGACACCCGAGTTCGTCGAGATGTATAATAGGCCCCGCATCGCACACCACGCTGATCTTCGACCTAATCTTCGCCATGCAGCCCCCACTCAACATCTTCCCTGATGAATTGATCCATCAATTCCGGTTGGTGGGACTCGAGAAAACGTCGGATGGCTTCAGTAAAGACCTCTTTTTCATCCCGAAACCATCCCTGTCTTGCCAGGGCAACGGCGCCTTTATACAGATTCTCCGGTATTTCTGTTTGCACTGTTTTCATGTCATACGATCCTCCCCGGACTTCATTTTGCACTCACGGGAACAAAAAGGGGCCACAAGCTACCCTTTCAAAGAAAAACACAAAAAAAGCAAAACCACGAGCTCATGTGTTTTGCGGGACGCTGGTAAGAAAATAACTATCTTGGCTCATAGCGTCTTTTTCGCCCATCCGATGACAAAAGATTCTTCGCAGCCATTGCGAGCAATTCCCTGTCAGAAGTTTGTAGCTTTTGCGTTCAAGCCGTTCAAAG
>Ga0209163_1000381_pt1 | contig 90777 bp, 77 predicted proteins | sample MTBAKSrepl2MetaG_FD_187457 | JGI IMG/M metagenome (GOLD analysis project Ga0209163, IMG submission 187457) | Enrichment culture microbial communities om Arthur Kill intertidal strait, New Jersey, USA, that are MTBE-degrading - MTBE-AKS2 (Arthur... | ecosystem: Environmental > Aquatic > Marine >...
CATGGCACAGGGATCTCAGAGCTCCGGCAATCCATCAAGAACGGTGCATCAGGAACTTGATCATTGAGAGGTTCTTTTCCTCTATCGGTATCTCCCGATAGAGGAAAACTGAATACTCCCCTCTGTGACCTCAGTGCCTCTGTGGTGAACCTAGTTTTTCGAAGCGCCATGATTGTGCGAAAAGCGTAATGATATCAAACAAGCTCGGAACAATCATACTTTATCTTGGACAGCAATGGGTACAGATAATGTATCGGAAGCGAAAATGGCGAATCGGGTGCAAAAGGGCGATTGCATCCTTTCGCCGTGTGATGTTGCGGATTCCAACTGACCCGCGTTCGCAGGAAGCCGGGGTCTCCCGGCGCGGATGTACGATATGGGAAAGGTGACACGCCATGGTGAAATTCAGGTAGTGGGACAAGATGGTTGCCTTTTTTGCTTGACTTGTCAGGGGATTTCAGCGAACGTTCTTAATTATCCTGATACCTTACCTTCTACTGCTCTCAAATTCTCTGCCACTTTCTGTGATCAGGCCGGCGTCGCTGTTCAGGGTTAGGGACTGAAGGGGATGCTCATTTTCAGCTTTTTGTCCGCGTCGTCAGGTCACTTTCCGAAGCCACCGTGTAGAGCCATTTTCCAACAAGAGATCCTAATCCTTTAGCCGCACAATGGAAGTCCTGGACTGAGGCTTGATCTGATTCACTGAGTCAACCTTCACCGAGTGCTATCGGAGGGGCTCAGGAATGAGAGCTGAGTTCTTTGTGCATTTTCGCATAGATTGTTGGGCCGCAGGATTGGCATGGGCCTCCTTGGGGTGTTCATAACCTCTTGGAGGCTTTTTGTGTTGTAGGAAGAGTCATTAATCGCGTCGAAATAGAGTGAGAAGTTCGTTCCCCCCTCACTCCAACCCTCTCCCCCGACCGCGGGGGAGAGGGCAGGGTGAGGGGGCGCAAGTCAGCCGCGCAAAAGTTCCATGGAGCCAAAGGGAAGGAGAGAGGGGGTCATGAAGATGAGAAGAAAAGAAAACGTGGCAGGGACCGGGTTGGGGGTTCTGCTTCTCCTGATTGTGATTCCATGCATGGCTCTAGCCGTTCCCCAGGAGATCAATTACCAGGGCTACCTCACCGATGCAGGAGGTAACCCGCTTAATGGCAGTGTGGCGATGACCTTCCGCATGTACAATGCGCCGACCGGCGGGACTTTACTCTGGTGGGAGGGCCCCTCTGCCGTGACGGTGACGGAAGGGGTTTTCAATGTCGTGTTGGGGTCATTGGTGCCCATCACTTCGGACATACTGGACGGAGATCGCTACCTGGGGATGACGGTTGGCACGGACCCGGAGATGAGCCCCCGGCTGCGCATGACCTCTTCCCCCTTTGCCATCAAGGCAGCCGATGCCGACGCCCTGGGGGGTCTGACCTCATCGGAGTTTGCGCCAAGCGCCCATGGGCACACCTGGGGGGAGATTTCAAATATCCCTGCCGACTTTGCCGACGGGGTTGACAACACGGGCATCACGGTTGAGAGCGACCCCACCGTGCCCTCCTCGGTAAAAGACGGCGTATCATGGGACGAGATTGCGGGCCGGCCGTCAGGGCTCGACGACGGCGATGATGTGGGCATCACGGTTGAGAGCGACCCCACGGTGCCCGTCTGGATAAAAGACGGCGTATCCTGGGGGGAGCTTTCCGGCATTCCCGCCGGCTTTTCCGACGGCACAGACAATACGGGCATAACGGACGAAGACGACCCCCAGGTTGGCAGCAATACGGTCAATTATATTCCAAAATGGAACGGCACCGCCCTGGTAAAAGGCACGATGTATGATAACGGCAACGTAGGCATCGGCACAGCGAACCCGCAGGCACCTTTAGATATTGCATCTGACCCGCATGGCGCATCGCTGATTGTCCAAGGATCGACCCAATTCAACAGTAATATTCATGGCGGAAACAACGATCTGTTAAGTCTGATATCGACCCTTCCGGGCGAGGCGAATGCGTCATACATCACCTTCACAACCGGTGATGGCTCCGGGCAAACCGAACGGATGCGAATTACTCCAGAAGGGAATATCGGCATAGGGACGACGAGTCCACAAGCGAAGCTCAGCCTGCAAGATTCTGGAGATGCGCCCGGCATATTATTGGAAGGGACTGGTTCTATGGAGGAAGGGGAAGTCTGGGCACCTATAGATCTTAGACAAGGGAACGAAATTAAAGGGCGACTCTATTGGGAAGGACATGAAAATGGGATGCCTGATTTTGTCATCCAGTTGTCCGAAGGCCAAGGCAACACAAAGGCATTAACTGTCCTCGGCGACAACGGCCACATTGGAATCGGTACGACGACTCCTGATACTCAATTAACGATACAGACTCCAGTTTACGGTGAATTGGCCCTGAATGTAGGAGGGACAAGTAACGCCAAGATGAGAGTTCGCCATATCGATGGAAAAAGCGATGTAAGTTCGGATACCGAACATCTTTTCCTGCAATACGATGTTGACCATAACACATTTATAAATGCAAACAGCGCGGGTAGTGTCGGCATCGGTACAACTAGTCCTGAGAGTGGATATAAGCTAGATGTAGAGGGAAAAGTTCAGGCGACTTCATTCGATACGGGTGATATTACATTCCGGAAAGATGGAGAGATTCTATGGAGGATGTTTGAGGAAGATGACGGATTATACCTCGAGAATGTCAAGACGGGTAAGACTTACCGGCTTGTTATGCGAGAGCTTGAAGAGGCATCTATTTCTATGGCGCAGATTCAATTGAAGAGCCAGGAGTTAGAAAAAAGACTAGCAAGATTGGAAGCCTTGATCAACAAAGAGCAATAGAATCCGAGCAGGCACTTTTAGGGGTGCCATCGTTCATTTGAGTCTCTGTAGAATAGCAGGCAAATTGTTGGAGCACGGAAGTGCTGTTATATTGAGCATATCTAGAGAATAGGAAAGCCTTTGCGATGCAACTGATTCACTGACAGAATCCACCGCACAGAACGCATCCCATTAAGGATAGGGAGAGGTGATAGCAATTTAATGGTAGCTGCTGACCCGGGGCGGAGGGATAATCTAATGCTTGATATGCATCGAAACATGGTTCAGGCTGAGGAATCGTCCCGTTCATTATGAGCGGGCGATCCTCCGGAACAAGGGTAGAGTCAAAACAACACTGGACGGGATTTGGCCCGGGCCGTGGCGATGCAGGGGAGGGGACAGAAATGCGGCATAAAGCATTGCATGGCTTCCTGGTTGCAGCCTTTGTCTTAGGCTCTGCAATGTCTTGCATGGCCGGTATGGAAAGCGAGAACTACCGGATTCCAAGGTCTGTCCAATGGGGAGGCGGGGCCTTCATGGTTTCGGAGAATTTTCGCACAGGTGCCACTCTCGGTCAGAGCTCTGGAGTCGGCCCTTTATCGAGTGCTTTTTATGATCTCCAAGCGGGGTTTTGGATTTACATCCTGACCAAGGGAGACTTGAATGGGGATGGAGAGGTTGACTTAGCCGATCTCGTTCTCTCCCTTCGAGTGCTCGTGGGGATAAGCGCTCCGGATGTGAACAGAGGAGCGGATGTCGACGGAGATGGTCGCATCGGTGTCGCGGAAGCCATCTACATCCTGGGTAAAACATCAGGGCTGAGAAACTAGTACCGCGTCTCAAAAGGTTAGGACAGGAAGCCAGAAGTGTCCGTGAGCCAGCTTTGCTTAACCCAATGCTCTTTTTACTCTTTTATGGATATAGCGTTTTTCCTTCCACCCATTAATCTCCCGTTAGGAGGTGCCTCATGGAGAAGCCTCTCAAAATGTGCCCTCGTCGCGCTCCTTTCAGAACAGGACCTGTTCTCTAAGGAGCCGGATGGAACTTGTCGACGAACCCAAACATTCAACCCTCATGAATCAGGAGAAGATTATCCTGCCGGCAAGGCAGGAGCCGGCCGATCAAAGGCGGATTCGATTCCCGCCCAAGAGAAAATCTCCTGCACGTTTTATGGAGAGGAGGCGTGGTATGGAAGCGTTGAAAAAAGGATGGCAGGTGAAGGGAACGTACAACGAAGCCTGTGCCGCCGAGGGACACTGTCCCTACTACTTCGGCAGGGACAAAGAAGGAGGGTGCAGGTATTTCATGGTTTTCAGAATTAGGGAAGGTGAGGCGAACGGCGTGAACCTGGCGGGGACTTCGATCGTCTATGTCGGTGATCTGCCCCATGCGAAATTTGAAGAGGTCATAACCAAAGGTTCCGAGGGAGGGATTTACGTCGACAAGAACGCGAGCCCGGAACAGCGAAAGGTCCTCGACACACTGGTTGTCAACAGCCTTGGTGCTGCGTTGATGAAAAAGAACTTCGGCGTGAAGTACGTAGACATGGACATCGAAGATAAGGGGGGCACCCTTCATGTCAAGATGCCTTTTGGGGAAATGGAACAGCAATTGACGAGGGGACCGGACGGTAACCCGGTGCGCATCGAAAATCAAACCCTTCCATTTCTCAGCAACGTGAAGGCTTGTCACACTCCCTTCTGGAACTTCGAGGACCATGGAAGGCATTTCGATTACAAGAATCGCTGCGGCACCTGGGCGGACTTCACGATGGCGGGATAAGGTTTACAGGAGGAGCTTAGGGAAGAACCCATTCAGCACTGTCGGATCACGTTCAGAGCAGTTCTGTGTGCCGTTTCCATGCGAGATAGGGAACGCCCTGAAAGGAGGAGACAACCATGGCAAAAAAAGCATCAGCCGTACCCACGGAGTTAGACTATGAAAAGCTTCTTGAGGAGATCGCCTTAGAACGTTTCGTAAGAGTACTTTCGTGGAGTGGCCGTTATGAGTACTCATCATGGCAGATCTCGTATAAGCAGGCCGTCGAGATGGAAAAATATTTATCTGCGAGACGGCGCATCCAGGTGAATCCCAGCTACAAATTACTGCGACCCAACAAGAGAACGGCGGACATATCGCAAATTCTGTCCACTTCATTCACGACGATTCGGCTGCACATCGATATTGATGCTACGGACCCGCTGAATGTTGTCAGCGGGTCCGTGAAACGGTGGCCTCGCTTCGTGATCTCCCCCTCAAGCGCACATTTCATTGGACGCGTCACGTCGAATACTGCTGTTACGGGCGGTCGCGAACTCGTTGTGGAAGACCTCGGCTTCGATTGGCCACGCACGAGCAAGGAAGTCGACCGTCTGGAGATCACTCTTTCCGACATCCTTCATCCGGTTGCGAGGGCAACCTTCTTTTGCACTTCCGAGGGCACCTCCTACGGCCCCTATCAGATACGTCGAACCTCTCGGTACTTTCGTAAAGTCGAGTTCGAGATTGACCGTGAAGACAATGCCCGCACGGTAGAGCCGTATAACACTCACACCCACCCCGACCGGCCGGCCGACCTGCCGGAGCAAAGTCTCACAATCAAGACTGCCTATGCAAGAGCGGGTGTGAAGGTCGACTATTCGGATGAAGTAAACGTTATCGCGACGGCTGGCGCGGGGGAAGGCGGGTGGACAAATGCAGAACTTCACCAGGCCATGGAAGATCACTGGAGCGCCTTTGCAAATGAGCCGCAATGGAAGCTGTGGGTTTTCCTTGCAGAACATCACGCCAACGACAGTTACGCGGGAATCATGTTCGACAGCGAAACACTGGAACTCGGCGACGTGACCCGTCAGGGAACGGCAGTCTTTACCGAGGCCGACTGGCTCTTCGGCGCAACAGGGGATTTTGCCTCAGATAACACCTCTCCGGCCCAGGCGGTTGAACGGGAGCTGTTTTTCACGACCGTGCACGAGATCGGGCATGCATTTAATTTGGCCCACAGTTGGCAAAAAACGCTTGCGGCTCCTTATGGTTACCCTTGGACGCCGCCATCTTGGGCTCCGGCAATGGCGGATGACGACCAAGGACTCTCCTGGATGAACTACCCATGGCGTGCCGACACCGATCCGGTGGATACCTATTGTGCGAAGTGGTTCTATGACCGGTTCACCTTCCGCTTCGATGACGCGGAGAACCTCTTTCTCCGCCATGCACAAGAAGAATATGTGCAAATGGGCAATGAAACTTGGTTTGAAAACCACGGGCTTGCAGACGAAGGCAGGATCAATCGCGCCCTGTCTCTGCAAATACGCTCCAGTCGCGATCCCCTTGAACTGGGCGAAGCCGTATTCGTTGAACTCCGACTCCGAAACGTCTCGCAAAAAGCCGTACAAACCCATGGGTTGCTCGATCCTGCAGCAGGCTTCACGCAAATCGCGATTACTTGTCCCGACGGGAAAAAACTGCCCTTACTTCCACCGATCCACATCGACCAACGCTGCCCACCGAAAACGCTTGAACCAGGCGCTTCAATCTACGAATCGGTGCAGCTCACGGCTGGAAAAATGGGGTTTCACTTCAAAAAGCCCGGTCCCTACCGTATCGAAGCGTGCTACACAAGCCAGGATGGAACCCAGGCGGCAGCGGTGAGTCAACTTTGGGTGCGCCCCGCCGATTTTGACGACCAACGCGTTATTTCCACCCTCTATGAAGGAAGGATTGCCCGCGCCTTATATTTCGGCGGCGCCCGCAAGATGGAGGACGTGAATGAAAAGCTTGAGTGGATCCTGTCAAGGCTCTCAGCGCAACACCCGACACGGGTTTATATTGCGAACTGCCTGGCAGCACCATTTGCAATTGACTGGAAAAGCATCAATCTCACCGCCAGGAAAATTGAATTGCTCAGAGCCGATCATTCAAGAGTAGAAAACAGGCTGGCCCCTGTGATGAAAGACCTCGAGCTACTGGCTGACACTCTGGGACACATTAAGGCTAAAGAGGTTACCGATACATACGTTAACAGTGCCGTCAAGGTGCGTAAGATCAGCCAAGCTCGCGCTGTAAGAAAAGACATGCTCGCCATTTTCAAGAAGCGAAAAGTGATCGAACCTGTCTTAAAGGAGATGGATGATGATCTGAAGCGATTGAAGTGAGAACTGCGTCTTCCGGACCTCCTCCGCAATGGGAGGGCCTAACTTGCTTCCCGAGCCCAATTGAGTCTCATGTTCCAGGTGCGAGTTCCAGGACGGTTCATCCAATTCGCAGATAGAGTCCCGGCATGCCGGTTGGATGAGAAATGGCTATGCCGGTAGTTCGTGAAGAGACCACTGGTCGGGAGCGAAATTGAGGCAACCGGAATGTCAAGGATTACGTTGTCCCCGATTCCGAATCTGCTGGAAGTCAGAAGCGTCACCAAGCTGGTTTTTCTTGACATCCTGACATTTTTTCCATTTTATGGATAAAGTATTTCGCCTCAATCCGTTAACCTCCAGCCAGGAGGCGCCCCATGGAGTACCCCCTCAAAATGTGTCTACCTCGCTCCGGGCAGGATGGATATCGTTCTGCCGGGAGGCTCAAAATTCGGAACAGGTAAACCCATTGAAAGTGTGGGACGGAAGTTTACGGGTTCTCAAGTGCAAAGGAGGGATTTCTCGTCAACTCAAACTCGTGTGAGCTCTATCACGGGTTTCCTTCATTTATTTGCCATCAGGGGATCAGGTGGGCTGAAAACTCACCCCTTGCTAGGGTGGTCTCTTAAAAGGTCGTGCAAGGGACCCACCGCAGGTTCCGGATGGACCACAATCAAATACATATCTCCATTTCTGGTTGCCGCAGCACATCTTCCTTTTCCTGTTGAGTTTGCAAGCACTTCGTCGAAAAGATGGAGAACATGGCCTTGTTTCTCACAAATCGGGCTTGAACGAAGATGATGTTTTGAAGGCCACTTTAAATGCAAATGAATCGACAAGGAGTCAAGAAAGGGGTGCATCATGATTCAAAAAGCGCGAAACTCAACCAAGAAAACAACGATTAAGGTGAGCTATGCCAAGCCGCCCGAATTCAAGGGCAAGGTGGCGGCGTTTGCGTTTGATGCCGCCGGCAACCTCATGGATCGCGCCGAGGTTAAGGATAACAAGGCGATTCTGGCGCTATCCGAAGAACAACTCGGTTGTGGTCGGCTATTTCTGGCGCCTGTTCTCGACAACATGGAGGACTTTCGGCCGACCATTTCAATGATGCAACGGCTGGAGGCGTATGAAGCGACGGTGCGCCGAAAAGGGCAATTGATCGATACGGTGCGCATCCCGGATATCGTCATTGACCGCTGGTTGATCTGCTTTTGCCTGGTACGGGGCAGGGTGGTCAAGGGCGATAGCGCACGGCCCATTTGCGGTGCCAAGGTGCATATTTGCGAGGTGGACAAGGTATGGCGCTGGATTATCCGGCTGCCTGACCCCGATATCTTTCGGTTGCGCGACGACCTCTTGAAGGAGGTGGAACTGCCTGAACTGCGCCGGCCTCCTTTCCCCGAACCGCCGCCCTTCGATGTGTCTCGGATCAGTTTTTCCAAAGTAGGTGCCATCACCATCAATCCCCAGCCTGAACCCCCGGCGAGCCGTAACCTGCCCTCCGTATCCCGTGGCGAAACCATACGCCCTCTCTCAGTGCAGCTCGCACCCGAGGTGCGGGCGGCTCTCAATTCCACCTCAGCCCAGGTCGTGCGCCAGGCACTGATTGACAATGTGAAGTTGATCATGCCTTATTTGTGTCTTTGGCCTTACTGGTGGCGGTTGAGTTGTGATGAGATCAAGGTGGTGGAGACTGACGCATCCGGGCGCTTCGAAACCATCGTCTGGTATCTGTGCAGCGGCGACAAGCCCGATCTCTATTTCTGGGTGGAGTATGAAATCGACGGTACCCTGGAAACCGTCTATCGTCCTCCCATGGCCTGCCATACGTATTGGAACTATGCCTGCGGCACCGAAGTGACCCTGCACGTCTGGGACGAGCGTGTGCCGGCCTGCGATGACGAGCCGGATCTGGCCGGATGTATTGTCCAGATTCTTTCCATCGGACGCACGGTAAGCATGTCGGAGATCCAGGGCAACGGTGCGCCGGTGGCCGATGAGGGCTTGACCACAGACGGTCGGCCCTTTGGAGGCAAGCTGGAGCCCCGGGTGTGGTTTTCGCGCACCGAACTGCGCGACGGCAAGAATATCAAATACTACCGATGGTCGTATCGCCGTTTGACCCAGGGTGACGGTATGCCCCTGGCCGTGCCTGGTCCGTGGATAGCCTTAACGCGGACCGTAGTGCGGCACTTCGCCAAGGCATCCCCTGGCGGGGTGACCCATGAACCATACCCTTTGGGGCCGACATCAGCAGGGACTGAACCCAATGTGTTTGAAATCAAGCCGACCAGCTTGCCTGCCGGCGGGATTGAATGGACCGTTGTGGATGAGCGCGAGGATCTGGCCTCCGGCCACTTTGAAACCCAGAAGCTGGGTACAGGCCCCGACGCTTGTGCCAAGGCCTTAAGCTCTGCCGGCAAGTATGAACTCAAACTGGAGCTGTTCAAGGGCGATGGGGCCTTGGTGGATTGGACCGCCGAAGGCATTGACTTGCAGATCACCGATGTGCCTGCGCCCTTCGGCACCGGCGCGGTGACGGCCGTGACAGCCCCCGCTTACAACCGGATTTTCAATGGTGCCGGTCACACGGTGGCGTTCCGGATGGTGCTGCGGGTGGATAACAACTGTTGCGAGGCCAAGGTGCAACCGGTCGTCGGGCCCGGGCTGGCCTTGAAACCGTGCGGTTTCATAGAGTTCGCCCCAGGGGCGGCTGCCACGTTGACCTTCAAGGCCTATCATCCTAACAACTTTGCCACCTTCAACTTCAGCGTAAAGCACGGTGTGTCGGACCCTGTAGATGAGGCCAGCGCCATGGGCCGAGCGGGAGCTGTTTCAGTGGTGACCAACGATCCGGCGCCGCCGGCCCACGCCTATACCTTGGGCGCACCGGGCACTTATTTCGAGACCTTTGCTGTAGTCACCCTTTTGGAGGGTTGCACCCGGGCGGCTTTTTCCGAAGCCCTCCACGTCTGGACCATGGCCATTGATGGGTACAACCGGTTGTCAAGCCTCGACAGCTTTGACCACGATGCCTTTGCGTTGACACCCGCTCCCTAGGTGGCTTGCTCAAAGGCACCGCCAGGGAAACGCCCGTGAGTATCCGCCTCACGGGCGTCGCGCCCTTATAGGGCTGCTCAAGCCCCCGGCTATGCCGGTGGTGCCGGCGTTGCAAATGTCATCGACACGGATGAGAGAGGCCTGATTGCGAGGCGCTCACCGGGTCGATATTCTCAAGTTCGAGACGTTTCCGGTTTCCCGATCGGCGATACCCAAAAGAAGCCGTCCTGAAAGAAAAGGCACATCACGGATCAGGGGTTGCGGCGGATCTGTTCTCCGCATGCTGAGCAGGTGCGGGCGAACCAATACTGGGTCGTTCCACATGCGGGGCATCGCCCGGCGACTTCTTGTTTACGGATCCATTTCTCGATTCCCTCTGCTTTCATTTCAGAAAGGAACTCGACGAGATGCTCATGGTGGGAGATGCCGTCCACCACATGAACATCTCGAAATTTCTCAAGCCGTTCGCAGGGAAATTCATCGCACTGAAAGCACCAGGTCACCCCATGGTTGAACGCGCATTCACGAAAACCGTAGCGGCAGCCTTGGCAATGAGGAGCGATCCGGTTTGACAGGCAACCGTTGCACTGCAGATCTTCAATCGGCAGCTTGTAATCCTCAGCCAATTTGGCCATCATGGCCGTATCGTTCAGGTGAAACGCGAGAAAAGAAGGGCAGGTGCCGCAGTAAATCCCGCAAATGCCGACGAGCTGCTTTTCTTCCGTCATCGATCTTTCCTCCACACTGCCGCAGCGCTCTCCGGAACCATTCTCCTGCCGTTTCTTGGAACACGTTGTCATATCCATCCCTTCGGCAGGCCCTTCGACTTCGCATAGGGCCATGAGCACGGTCGAATGGCTCAGGGCCGACTCCGGGAGACATCTTCCGATTGTGCTGAACGCCGAGATTTCTCACTTCGTTCGAAATGACATCATGATCATGGTGCTCTTGAGCCACGACACTAGTGGTGGGTGACTTCAATCAGGTTCCCTTCGGGATCCTTGCAGAAGAGGTAGTCGGAACCGTCCACCCGTTTCCCGGGACCGTCGAGAATCTTGATGCCCTTTGCTCCCAGGTGCTCGATCGTCTTCGGGAAATCTTCCACTTCGATCGCGAAGTGGCGCATGGTTTCCGGATTCTTTTCGTCCATGACCATGAGGTGAAGCTGCCGGGTTTCTCCGACCTTGAACCAGTGGCCGGGGAAGTTGAAGGCCGGGCGCTCGAGGCTTTCCAGTCCCAAAACGTCGGAGTAGAAACGCACGCATTTCTCGAGGTCTCTCACGACAATCGCCATGTGGTGGTAGTCTTTCACGTGAATCATGATTCATTTCCTCCTGAAGGGCAATGAAACGGCCGCTTGATCAGAAGTCAGAGCCGCGGCCGATTCGCCGGAACTCACGTCGGCCAGGCGGATTTCATCGGAGACCGTTTCTCCGCGGGCGGCCCGCGCCACGGTAAGCTCTCGGGCGTATCTTCTTTTGAGGTCGTCCACGTCCTGTGGCGGCTCCACGACCTGTGGACGGCTTCTGAGGGTGAGCGATCCGGTGGGGCACTTGTAAGCGCACACGCCGCACCCGACGCACAAGCCCGGGATGCTCACACTGACCTTCCCCGTCTTGTTTTTGGCTGCAGGATGTGCTTCCAGTCCCAGCGCACCCATGGGGCATCGCTTCACACAAAGGCCGCAGCCCCGGCACGTTTCGGGATTGGTGTGGATTTCGTAGGCCGATGAGTTCATGGCGCTGTTGTGCTTGAGCACATGGAATCCCTGAAAATAGGTGCAGCAGCACCGGCAGCAGTTGCAGATTGTATCCACGTCGCTTTGCCAATTCGAAACGGCATGAACCAGGCCTGCTTCCGCACACCTGCCGAGGATCGCCTCGGACTCCTCTCTCGTGATCTCACGCCCCAAATTGTTCTTGATGATGTAATCTGCAAGCTTGCCGAAATGGAGGCAGGTTTCCGCTTCATGCGGGCACGGTATTGCTGAAACGTCCATGTTTGCGCGATGCCTGCACGCGCAATGGGCCACGGCAAAGCGTTCCTGCTGCAAAAGCAATTCCCGCACATCCTCATAAGGCAGGATGCGCCGGGGGTCGTCGACGGTCCGCCCAATAGGAACCACCCGCAATCCCTTTGTGTGCACATCCTTCCAGTGATCTCCGAGGCCGTCACGGTAGTACCGGGAAACGTGGGTGGCTACGCTCCGGGTGTATTCATCCTTCCTACCGGGCCAGAAGAAACTCCGGATAAAGACAAACCTCAGGGAGTTCAACCGGTACCGGGTTTTCCCTCCCTCATCGGATTTGTATACCAGGCCTCGCCCGGCCAGATCATCCAGGACAGGCGCAAGATCCCGAACATCGGCATGTTTGAGGGCGGCAAGGTCTTCCACATCGATGGAGGTGAAGGGCATTCCTGTCAGAAGGCGGGCTTCTTCGGGCCGGTAGCAAGCCTTGACCAGGGGCAAGAGTTCTTCGGATGCGGGCACGTAGGCGCCGGAGCTTCTGCACCACTCGACGAACCGGTCATAGACTTCATCGTTTTCCACGACGTCTCCTTCCATCCCTTGAGGCCATGTTGCCGGGCCTGATCGAATCGCAGTGTGCCCTTGTCATCGCAGGCAGGAGCCTGCTCCTACATGGGGATTGGCACTCGCGATGGGCACGCTTACGGTCGCAGGCAGGAGCCTGCTCCTACAGGCCGGCTTGTCGCCCGATAATGTGCGTAAAAGAGTAGGGTACCGATGGCTGCGAGTCAAGAGCAAAGGTGGAGCAGGGGAGGGGCGCCGGGTTTCAACAGGGAGGAAGTATTGATTAGCTTGTAGAAACTGTGCTAATTTCTCGAAAGAGGAATCCCGGTGGAGTCGGGGAGCGGAGTCGAGGGCCTCGGACAGACTGGCCTGAGGCGCGGAGGAGGAGATGGAAAGCATAAATCGAAGCGACATCGTTCCCGTTCCCCTGGGCAGGGCGAACGCCTATTTCGTCATCCGTGAGCAAGAGGTCGTGCTCGTCGATACGGGGACAAAGGGCAATGCACGGAAGATTGTCCAGGCTCTTTTAACCCGTGGCTTGTCTCCCCGCCACATCCGGCTGATCGTGATCACCCACACGCACTATGACCACTGCGGGAGTTTGAAAGCCCTCAAAGATCTGACGGGCGCAAAAACTCTGGTGCATGAAAGCGAGGCGACGCGTTTGAGGGAAGGGTACGGGGGATTTCCAAGGGGCACCACGGCCTTGACGCAAGTCATTTCTTTTCTCGGCAGAACCATAGGTAAGCGCGTGGGCGGATACGACCCGGTTTCACCGGATATTATCATGAAAGATCGCTTCAGTCTGGAAGCGTACGGCCTTGACGGGTATGTTTTGGCGACCCCGGGACACACGATCGGGTCCGTGAGTGTGATTCTCGACAACGAGCATGCCATGGTAGGAGACACGCTCTTCAACATTTTCAGGAAGAGTCTGTTTCCGCCTTTTGCCGACGACCCGGATGAATTGCTGAAAAGCTGGACAAAGCTCTATGAAACCGGGTGCAGGCAATTCTATCCGGGCCATGGCAAGCCTTTCGGTAGAGACAAGTTGAGGCAAAACCTGGAAGCAAGAATGATGCATTGATTTCACCCATGGCAGGAAGGAGGGTTCTGTATGGTCGGTTTGAAATGCGCAAACTGCGGGTTCAGGGCGAGGTATGACAGAAATCCTGGGTCGCTCCTGGGGCGCCTGTGGAGATGGCACGCCGGGTGGTGCCCGGGGTGGAAAAGGTACATGGAATCTCTTCCCGGGGACGAAAGAACCCGGCTGTCCGAGAAATACGGGCTGGAGAAATTCAGAAGGCCGTGAGAATGCCCTAACCGTCTATCCCTGCGGTGTTTCGCGCGGCAGATATTAATGGTCTCATAATAGTATTGACATTGATTGCCTCCCCGCTCTTGTAGGAGTCCCGCCAGGGGCGGGACGACAGGCTCGCGACCGGGAGGTCGCTCCTACAGGGAGCTGAGATGGCGAGAAAAATGAAGCGTCAATACTATTTCGAGACGTTGCATAAGTCTGTTGACATGGGCACGTTTGTTGGTAGTATCTGTAACTGCGCGTGAAATTCTCGGTGGATCTTTGACGGTAAAGACCACAATGTTTTATTCAGGAGGTGGATTCGATGAGGACCAGGAAATATATCTTTTCAGGCTTTGCTCTTTTGCTGATTCTTTCGCTGCTGTTCTTCACGGGCGCTTGTTCCCAGAAGAAAAGTCGAGTCGATACCTCGGGGGTGACAGCGCCCTCCGGGACCCAGACATCTGCGGCTGAAGAGGAAGAAGCCAGGAGGAGGGCCGAGGCCGAACGCCAGGCGGCGCAGGCAAAAGCGGCCGGTTCGGCGGGGACTCAAGGGGCCCAGAAGGTCATGGACGAGTTCCAGATCTTTGAGTCGGAAGCCATTTACTTTGAATTTGACCGCTCCGAGATTAAGCCTGAGTATCGCCCTGTGCTGGAGAGGAAGGCGGCCTGGCTGAAAGCCCGGCCCGAATACAGGGTGAGGATCGAGGGGCACTGCGATGAGCGGGGAACCGCGGAATACAACGTGGCCCTTGGAGAGAAGAGGGCGCTCAGTGTCATGGAATACCTCGTCGCCCTCGGTGTTCCCGCAAAAAGAATGTCGACCATCAGTTATGGCGAAGAGCGGCCCGCTACCCGCGGTCAGGACGAAGCCGCCTGGGCAAAGAACAGGAGGGCGGAATTCCGGCTCCTCAAGTGAGCGCAAAAACCGGGCTGAGTGAGGCTTGAAACAAAGGTGGAACAAGATGGCGGACCGGCAATACCTGATCAACTACAGTCTAAAAAGGGCCTTTCCTCAGGCTGTCAGAGGTGAGGGAGTTTACCTTTATGACAGCGATGGAAAGAGGTATCTCGACGGCTGTGGCGGAGCGCTGGTGGTGAACTTCGGGCACCAGGTGCCCGAGATTGCCCAGGCGATGATCAATCAGGCCCGGAGCCTCGCCTACGTCTACCGGTTCCATTTCTCCTGCCCTGCCGCCGAGGACCTAGCGGCGCGTTACTGTCACCTGACCGATGTGCCCATGGGCCGTACCTTTTTTACAAACTCAGGGTCCGAAGCGACAGAGATGGCTGTCAAGCTTGCCCGAACGCGCCATTTGGCCGCGGGCGAGAAGGAAAGGTACAAGGTCATTTCCCGCTGGCAGAGCTATCACGGCATCACCATGGGAGCCTTGGCGTGGTCCGGCTACACGGCGCGGCGGGCCGATTATCAACCCTACCTCAAGGATTTTGTTCACATCCCTCCGGCCTACTGCTACCGCTGCTGGTTCGGGCTGGAGCCGCAGACGTGCGGGCTCGTGTGTGCCCGCGCCCTGGAAAACGCCATCCTCACCGAAGGACCTGAGACGGTGGCAGCCTTCATCGCCGAACCTGTGGTCGGGTCGGCTTTGGCAGCGGCTTGCCCGCCGCCGCAATACTTCAGCGAGATCCGTGAAATCTGTGACCGCTATGGGGTGCTGTTCATCGCGGAGGAGGTCATGACCGGGGCCGGAAGAACGGGTGGCAAATTCTTTGCCAGCGATCATTTCGCAGGCCGACCGGATGTGATCGTTTTCGGCAAGGGCGTCGGAGGGGGATATTATCCCTTGGCCGGCGCTCTGATTTCCCGGGAGATGGCCGAGACCATCGCCGCCGGCGCCGGGTCTTTTTCCGCAGGCCAATCCCATTCCGGCCATCCTGTTGGGATGGCCGCGGGCCTGGCAGCTCTCGATTATATGGGCAAGCACAGGCTTCTCGACCATGCGGCAGAGATGGGGAAATACCTTGGCTCGAGGCTGGAAGAACTGCTTGATCATGGCTCCGTGGGCGATGTGAGGGGAAAGGGGCTGATGCGGGGACTGGAGTTCGTCAGGGACAAGCGAACGAAGAGCCCCTTCGATCCCGCGCGGCAAGTCCACCTCAGGATCTATGAAGCGGCGAGAAACCGGGGTCTTCTGGTCCTCCCCTCCGGTGGTTGCAACCGCGGCCGTTCGGGTGACATGGCTCTCCTCGGACCGCCGCTGATCATCACACGGGAACAGATCGATGAACTGGTCGGAATCCTCGACGAAGCCCTCACCCAGGTCGAATCCGAACTTGAAATCTAGAGTTCGGCAATACGGAACGTCCCGGTAATTCACCAAGAGGACCCCCCCTTCTCATCCTGGAAGAATGCAGCCATCCCGTCCTCACACGCTTCAGCCGCATTAAAACGAACTCTCCCGGTCGAAGCATCTCTTCTCCTCCTCCTCATTAGACCGACAACTGAACAGAGGCAGAATCGTAAACGGTCATTGCCGAAGTATTGGCCGCCCCCGCGCATGAAATCCCCCTCGATCCCCCTTTATAAAAGGGGGAGGTCTAATGAGGAGCAGAAGCTTTCCCCCCTTTGAAAAAGGGGGGCAGGGGGGGATTTTTACGGTAAAAAGTCCGAAAACACCGGCTTGGTCATTACGAGCCCTTCGACAGGCTCAGGATAAACTCCGCGAAGCTCTCAAAATCCCCCCCAACCCCCCTTTACTAAAGGTGGGCAAGGGGGGATTTTTGGGAAAAAGACTTTTTTCCCCGCACCCTTCATTTTTTTCTTGACACGGAAAAGGATGCCGTCATAATTGACCGAACGACCGGTCGTTAGATTTTCTAACCGCGTTCGGTTTCGCCTTCGCGAAAAGATTCCACCAACCTTCAACCCTTGGTCGGAGCAACGAAATGCCGGGAATGAAGGACACCCTGAAGGCCGTCTCCATCGATCTCTTTCACCAAAAGGGATACTTTGCGACCAGCATCAGCGACATCGCCCGGGCCGCAGGCATCCAGAAATCCAGCATCTACTACCACTACGCGACCAAAGAGGACATCCTCTTCGACATTCTGAGCACCACCCTCGCCGATTTGAATTCCACCCTCCAAAAAGCGCTCGAAAAGGTCGAGGGTTCAGAGAACCAGATGCGAGCCGCCGTCCTGAGCCACACCATTTTTCATCTGGAGCGGCAAAAGGAAGTCATCATCGCCGACAGCGAGCTGCGGGGCCTGACCGCCAAAACCTACAAGACCATCATCGAACAGAGAGACGAGTACGAGCGGAAATTCCAGGCGCTCATCAAGGCGGGGATAGGTGAGCGGGTTTTCCGCACCGCCGATTACAAGATCATATCCTATGCAATCATTACCATGTCCACATCCGTCTGCTGGTGGTATCGAGCTCAGGGCCGCCTCGACAAAAAGGCCATCGCGGAAATCTACACGGATTTCATCATGACCGGATTGAAAGGAAGGGATCACAAGGCCGACGGTAAAGGAGTTCGCAAAGGAAGGAGGTGATTTTTTTCCAGGCAAGGAAAGGTGACAGGGAAAGAAAATTTTAAACGCACGACAATTAGATGAGGGAGGTAACGATGGCACGCAATTGGAGAAAGACAAAGATCAGGGTGTTTCTCTTCGTGATTCTTGCGGTCTGCATAACCTTCATTTTCACAGGCAGCCCCGCGGAGAGCAAGGATTACAAATGGAAAATCAGCCAAGGCATTGCGGAAGACCACCCGGCAGCAGCGCGGTGCAAGCAGTTTGCAAAGCTCGTGGAGGACAAGTCCAAGGGGCACATCAAGATGACTTACTTTCCGTCCGGTGCGCTGGGGGATTGGATGGAACAAATCGAAGCGAACCGGATGGGAACGCTTGAGTTTGGGCTCAATGCAGGCTCCACGTCTTATGACCCAAGGACCAACCTGATTTTCATGCCCTACCTGTTCGCCACCTGGGATGAGGCCAGGGCCGGCATCGGTTCAAAGGGATGGCTCACTCCGATTTTCGATGAGCTGTACTCCGCTATCGGACTCAAGGTCCTCGGCATCTACCTCAACGCGTGGGACGGTATGGCCTTTACGAAGCGGGTGAACAAGGTTGCAAAAGTCCCGGCTGATTTCGGCGGCATCAAGATGCGAGTGCCGCCCATCCGCATCTTCGAGATCTATGTCCCGGCCCTGGGCTTCATTTCGACGCCCATCGCGTACTCTGAAACCTTCACCGCGTTGCAGACCGGGATTGTCGATGCGCGATCCGCCTGCCCCGCCGTGGAGGCCTACGTCATGCGCGATGCCCTGAAGTACTGGGTGGCGACCCGGGATGCCTTCGAGTACTGGTTCCTGACCGTCAACAAGAAGCTCTGGGACGGCCTTTCCACAGAGGACAAGGCTCTGCTCACGGAGGCCGCCGACAAGGTCATGAGCGACCAGGCTGTTGCCGCGGAAAAGGACGAGACCGAATTTAAGAAAAAACTGGAAGCTGCCGGGGTGAATGTTTACGAGGTCACCCAGGCGGAATGGGCCGAGTCGGCAAAAGTGGTTCGGGAAAAGGCATGGCCGAGGATCCAGGAGGAACTTCTCGGGTCCATATTGATGGAAAAGGTCCGGGCTCAGGCCACGAAAATTTCTCAATGATCGTTCCGGCCCTCGGTGGCTGCAAATTGCACCAAGGTCCTAATTTGACCGGGAGAGGGATCGGTCGATCCCTCTCCATTCACCCACAGGAAGCTTGCCATGGTTTTCAATCTGATCAGAAAAGTGTGCTCTTCGGCCGACACCGCCATGGACCGGACGTTCACGGTTTTCATCGTCATCGGCGGTGCCTTGATAACCATTACCGTGGTCCTGCAGGTCCTGCTCCGCTACGTCTTCGAGGCGCCCCTGTTCGGGCTCGAGGAATTCTCAAGACTGATTGCGGTCTGGGTTTACTTCCTGGGTGCCATATTCGGCACCAAGCTCGACTCCCATGTGCAAGGGGATGTGGCGGAACGCTTCTTCAAATCGGATCGATCGAGAGCGGCGGTGAAGATGTTGACATGGGGCTTGAGCCTCGTCGTCTGTGTGCTGTTTCTCTACCATGCCACAAAGTACTGTGTGTGGCTTTACGGCACGGGTGAGCGAACCACGGGCCTTTGGTGGCCCAGGATCACCAGTGTGGGCAGCATGTTTTTCGGCGCCTTGTTTATGACGCTCTACAGTATCGGAAACTTTTATCAACACCTGCAGAGGTCCCTTAAGCTTTCGGGCACTTCATCCGGAGGTGATTCATGACCCTTGTTCTAGTCATTATGCTGGCGGTGGTGTTGATGATGCTTCTCGGCGTCCCCGTGGGGTTTTCTTTCGGCCTGGGCGGTTTTCTGATTTTGTTTTTTACGGGCCTGGATCCCCGGTTCGCCATTCCGGCCGCCTTCAGAAACCTCGAATCCTACACCCTGCTCGCTCTCCCTCTGTTCATCATGGCCGGGGGCTTGATGAGAGATGCCGACATATCCCGACGGCTCATCGCTTTCACCATGTCCTTTCTGGGCAGAATCAGGGGCGGTCTGGGCATGGTGTGCGTCGTGAGCTGCACCATTTTCGGCGCCATCTCCGGATCTGCGTCCGCTGCGATTGCGGCGATCGGGTCCGTGGTGATACCGGAGATGGTGGATCAGGGTTACGAGAGGGGGTATGCCACGGGTCTTGTTGCGGCATCATCCATGCTGGCTCTGCTCATCCCGCCCAGTATTCCCATGATCGTCTTTGCCATGACCGCGCAGATCTCCATTCTTGCCGCCTTTTTGAGCACCCTCATTCCCGGCATCCTGATGATGACGTCTTACTGCGTGATCAACCTCATCCTGTGCAGAAAAATGCGTGGAATCAAAGTTCACGATCGAACGGGTTTTGTGGAAACCCTGGTTCTGGTCGGACGGTCCTCCAAACAGGCCGGGCTGGCTCTCTTCATGCCCATTCTGGTCCTGGGCGGGATTTACGGGGGGATATTCACACCGACGGAGGCGGCAGGGATGTCGGCGGTGTATGCCATCCTCATCGGTTTCATCTTTTACAAGACGATGACTTTGCGAGGCGTCAGCCAGAACATCAAGAGCTCCATGATCACGTCCGGGGTGGTCATGATCCTCCTGTTCTTCATTCTCATGGTGAGCCGGATTCTCGTCACGTACCAGGTTCCCCAGCAGTTGACCAACCTCATCTTCAAAGTCACGACCAGCAAGCTCCTTGTGCTGTTCATGTTGAACATCATTTTACTTCTGATGGGCATGCTCGTAGATGATGTGTCAGGGAACATTCTTTCCGCCGCGCTTCTATTGCCCATCGCCAAGTCGGTGGGAATCGATCCGGTCCATTTCGCGGCGATTTCAGTGACCAACCTCTCCCTGGGGAACATCACCCCGCCCTGTGCGCCCATGCTCTACCTCGCTGGTCTCATCGGTGGAAACCTGCCGCTCAATGCGTATGTGAAGCCGGCTTCATACTTCATGATTTTCGGGGCTTTGCCCGTCATCTTCATGGTGACCTACGTCCCGTCCTTTGCCCTGGTGCTCGTGAACTATTTCCTGAAGTAACCTCGGGGGAGCGTGCAGATCGAGACGGACGAATGCTCAGGGGCGGTTAAAAAGGGTGTCGAGCGTTAAGACAGTGATCACAAGGAGAGGTGACGCGTTGATGAAAGTGCTCGATATGAGGGTGCGCATCCCACGGGAGGCCTCCAGGGAGGGGCCGGCTGATTTCATGAAATATTACCAGGAACGGGCCGGTTTTGATTTGCGCTACGAAGCGGATTCCAGAAGTCTCATCGAAGAAATGGACGGCGCGATGGTAGAAAAGGCCGTCCTTCACAGTGAGTGGGAATACGAGGACCCGGACCCGTTGAACCGAAGCGTGACGAGACTCGTCAGCGAACATCCCGGAAGATTCTACGGAGTCGTGAGCGTCGATCCTCGGAAGGGGATTTCCAGATCCGTCAATCAGTTCAAGGAGGCTGCGGACAAAACGAGTTGCGTCGGCCTGAGCCTGCAACCCGCTTTCATCGGCATGCTGCCGACCGATGCCGGGCTTTATCCCCTTTACCAGGTCTGTGAAGAGTCCCGCATCCCTCTCTGGCTCCACACGGGGATCAACTACTCGCCCAGGCACTCCATGGATGCCGATCGCCCCATCCACCTGGAAAGAATCCTGATCGACTTTCCCGAGATCAGGATCGTTGCATGCCATTCAGGGTGGCCCTGGGTGAGCGAGCTCTGTGCCCTGGCGCGAAAATTTTACCCCCGGGTTTTTTTTGAGATCGGCGGGGTTGCTCCCAAATACATTTTTGCCAACAACACGGGATGGGATCCCTTTCTTCAATACGCAAATTCCCTGCTCCAGGACCAGGTTCTGTTCGGCACGGACTGGCCCATCATTCCTTTCAAGAGGGCCATAGCAGAAATCCTGGAGGCTCCCTTGAAGGAAGACGTGAAAGGAAAAATCCTTTATGAAAACGGATGGAAACTCATCCGTGACACGCTGAAAGACCCATGACCCGTCTGCACGCCGGACCTGTGCCGGGGTGAGATCCGGGACCATCACGGTTTTGCCAGTGCCTGGGAAGCGCGCCGGGATGAGGTGAATCGGAAGGAGGCACCACATGCTGAAAGGAAAAACCTACGAGGAAGTGTACCGGAATTTCCAGTGGAAAATTCCCAAGCACTACAACATCGGCGTTGACGTGTGCGACAGGTGGGCTGTGGAAAAATACCGTCTTGCCCTCATTTATGTGGACGGGGAAGGAAAAGATCACAAGTACACATTCTGGGAACTGAAGAATTTGTCCAATCAACTGGCGAACGCCCTGGAGGCGAAAGGCCTCACGCGGGGAGACAGGGTCGGCATCCTCTTGTCGCAACGCCCTGAGACCTTAATTTCCCACATTGCCGTGTACAAGCTTGGGGCGATCGCGGTCCAGTTGCTGACCCTGTTCGGTCCCCAGGCCATCGAGTTCCGTCTCAAGGACAGTGCAGCCACGGCGATCATCACCGACAAAGAAAACCTCGTGAAAATCTCTGAAATAAGAGATCGCCTCCCGGATTTGAAGGTGGTCATGGTCGTCGACTCCGAGGGGGAGGAGGGGGTCCTGGATTTTTGGCAGTGCACTGAAAAGGGGAGTCGTGATTTCAAGCCCGCAGCCACAAAACCGGAAGATCCGGCACTGATCATCTACACCTCAGGCACCACGGGGCAGCCGAAAGGAACACTCCACGGGCATCAGCTCCTTCTCGGGATGTTGCCCGGGTTTGATTTCTTCCACAACCTCTTCCCCCAAAAGGGGGACCTGGTCTGGACCCCCCTGGACTGGGCATACATCGGCGGGTCCTACGACGCCCTGTTCCCGACCCTCGCACACGGTCGTCCGATCCTCGCCTACAGAGCGAGGAAGTTCGACCCTGAACAGGCTTTCTACATGATGGGGAAACACGGGGTGAAGAACCTGATGGCCGTCCCAACGGTCTTGAGAATGATGAAGCATGCTGTGGAGAATCCCCGGGAGCGATACGGGGTCCAACTCAGGTCGGTAACCGCGGGAGGAGAAACGCTGGGCATGGAACTGTGCGAGTGGACGAGGGACGCTCTTGGGGTCGAACTCAACGAGCATTACGGGCAGACCGAGTGCGACTTCGTGGTGGGCTCCTGTGCCGCCTTGATGAACATCGTTCCCGGCGCCATAGGAAAGACAGTTCCCGGGCACCTTGTCGAACTCATCGATGACAACGGCACGGTCGTCAAAGCGGGAGAAGTCGGCGAAGTGGCTGTCAGGCGCCCGGATCCGGTGATATTTCTCGAATACTGGCACAATCCCGAAGCCACCAGGAACAAGTTTATGGGCGACTGGATGCGGACGGGTGACTATGCCAAGAAGGATGAAAACGGTCACTTCTGGTTCGTCGGAAGGCAGGATGACATCATCGAGAGCAGCGGGTTCAGGATTGGGCCGGGGGAGATCGAGGATTGCCTGATGGGACATCCTGCCGTCGCACTGGTGGGCGTGATCGGGGTTCCGGATTCTCTGCGGGGAGAAATCGTCAAGGCCTTCATCGTCCCGAAAGAAGGGGTAACGGTGAGCGAGGCCCTCGAGGAGAGCCTCAAAGAATACGTTAAGACGAAACTCGAGGCCCATGCCTACCCCAGAGAAATTCAGTTTCTCAAGGAGATGCCGAGGACGAGCAGCGGAAAGATTTTGCGACAGGATCTTAAGAAGATGCACCAGGAACTCGTAGCCACAAAGACTGCCTGAAAGAGAGAAGAAAATTTCGACATCAGCAGGGCTGGAAAAAGATCGAATTGGGAGGGTTGGCATGGCAGGAAAAGCGGTTCTTTACAAGCGGCATGGAAACGTCGGCGTGATCACCCTGAACAGACCGGATCGACTCAACGCCATCAACGGGGAGCTCTTGAAAGACTTCACCCAACAATTGCGAAGGGCGAAAGAGGACAAAGAGGCCGTTTCGGTCATATTGACCGGCGCGGGCAGAGCGTTCTGCGCAGGAGAAGACTTGAAGGAGACGGCTGAGGGAAAGAGCTTTGACACCTGGGTGGAGGAAACGGACGGGCTTCAGGACATCCAGAGAGACATCATGAGGCTGGGAAAACCTTTGATTGCCGCCGTCAGGGGATACGCGCTCGGCGGGGGATGCGAGTTCGCCCTGAGTTGCGACATCAGAATCGCGGCGGAGGACGTGAAGTTCGGGTTTCCTGAGACCGAAGTCGGTCTCACGGTCACGACGGCGGGAACGAAACTGCTTTCTCATATCGTAGGACTCGGGAAAGCCAAGGAGCTGATCTTTGGGGGCGAGTTCGTCAATGCCGACGAGGCCTTTCGGATAGGGCTGGCAAATCGTGTCGTGCCCACGGAAAAACTCCTCGATGAAGCACTGGCACTGGCCGGAAAAATCGCAAAGAGGTCTCCCCTGGCGCTGAGGCTTTCCCGCATCGCCATCGACCAGGGGATCGGCGCGAGCATTGAACAAATTCTGGAACTCGAGGCAAGCCACCTCCTTATGTGCGTCGAGAACAGGGACCAGAAACAGTTCGTGGACAACAAGCTCAGGAAGATGAAGAAATAGAACATCTGAAACGGGTTTAGGCCAAGGGTCACGACCGAGAAAGGTTTGAAAATGCAGGAGGGTGCCTAGATGTCCAGGAGAGTGGGTATTGTTGGAGCGGGCGTTACGCCTTTCAAAGGAAGCTGGAAGGAAAAAACCTATTATGAGCTGGCCCAGATGGCCACCCGGGAAGCCGTCAAGGACGCTCAAATTCCCATTCAGGATGTGGATGCCGCCTTCTACGGGATCTATAATGATATTTTCGAGCGAACCGCGATACCGGAACACGCCGTCCACGGCCTGTGCGGGATGCAGAACAAGTTCGGCATCAGGATCACGACAGGAGGTGCGACCGGTGCCTACACCATGTCCGCAGCCCATGCCTATCTGGCGGCGGGGCGCTTTAAAACGGCGCTCGTGCTTGGTGTGGAGAAAGCAACCGACTGCTTCGATTTCTCTTCCATGTCGGCCACTCCGGAGGTGATCAAATCGATCGGGTGGTCCGGAGACAGCTTTTTCGAGCAGCCCATCGGCTGGTCCGCTTCCGACAGTTATGCCGAGGTCGTTCTGGCCTACATGGACGAACACCCCGGTGATTTGAAACCCCATATCACGGCAAAGATCTCCGCGCAGCTCAGTGAACAGGTCAGGAACAACGGGTATGCGCAACGGCAGTTCGACCAGGTTACCCCCGAGGAGGTAATGAATTCAAGGCTCATCGTCTATCCGTTCAGGGAACTCGAGATCTGCGTCTACTCGGAGGGCGCCGCGGCCCTTATCATGGCTGAAGAGGAAACGGCCCTGGCCATATCGAGAAATACCGGAAAACCCGTCGTGTGGATTACCGGCCTGGGTGAAGCCAATGAGCACTCTTTTGCAGGGAGGAACCAAAAGATCATGTCCCGCATCATGTCGGACTATTATGCCTCCCGGCGCGCTTACGACATGGCGGGGATCGATGATCCCAAGAAGTCCATTCAAATCGTGGAACTCCATGACGCGTTTGTTCACCAGTTGGAGATCTCCATGGCCGAGTTCGGCTTGGTCCCCCTGGGGCAGGCGGATTCCCTCATAGAGGACGGACTCATGACGCCGGGAGGAAAGTACCTGGTCAATCCCTGCGGAGGGCTGATCTATTGCGGCCACGCGGTGGGAGCCAGCAACATCATGTCGGCCTGGTCGGCTCGCAACGAGCTGTTTAAAAGGAACCTCGACACGGCGCTGGTTCATGGAACGGGCAGCACGGTCGCCCAGTACACAGCCTGCATGGTTTTTGAACGCGAATGAAATTCGGAGGAACCATCGATGCGCACGGTAGAACAAAAGATCATTCCCGCCAAATACATTCCTGACGTAGGCTCCCAGATCGAAGAGGTAGACGGCCGAAGATATCTCATCACCAATGACGCGATGTACACGTTTTACCGGAGGAGCAGGGGAGAGTTGTCTCCTTTTTTCCTGGCCCTGAAGGAAGAGAAGCGATTGTTGGGCTGCCGGTGCACAACGTGTGGCCTCGTGAGGGTTCCTCCTTTCCTGACGCACTGTCCGGATTGTGACTTCGCACCGACTGAACCGGTTGAAGTCGAACAGGTCGGTGTCATGAACAGTTCGCCGCCCATCACGTACTTTGCCACCGCTCTTTTCCAGGACATGGCGCCCTATGGAAGGGGCCGGGTCATTTTCAAGGGGGCGGACACGGCGATGAGCGTCATCCTCTACACGACCACGGGCATTCTGGTCCCGGGCGTGATTCGGAAGGGGACGGAAGTCAAGCTGGTTTTCAAAGACGAGAGGATAGGAGAATTGACGGATGTGTTCTGCGTGCCTTGCTCCGAGCTGACCAGGAAGCAGGTTGCAAAGAAAGGCTTGCTTGAATCGGAAATCGATTGGGAGTCGCCCGTCGAGCCCAAGTTGGGGAAGAGTTCGAAAAAGCATGTGTCCAGCTTTGAAGAATCCTTCAAAAAGGTCGACTCCATCCTCAAGGAAATGAATGGTAACGCGAGGGCGAGAAAAGACATTGCCGGGTGGAAGAGAACCATTCTCGTAAAAACCCGGGGTGGACAGTTTATGATCCGGATGAACGACGGGGATATCAAAACTCAAAAGAAGGCTTCGGCTTCACCGGATTTCGTGATGGTCTGCGACGATCTCATGACGCTGGTCGACGGGCTCGCGTATCGCGGTGCGCTCACGGATTCGGTGATCAACAAGAAACTGTGGATCAGCAAGAACATGGAGTTTAATACGATTTTTAAATTGGATAGAATGGCTCGATCCGTGGCGAGGTCTAAGAAGAGCTAGGGAGCGGTCTTGAGAGAACATGGTCATCAGCCCGTTTGGTTCTCGGCATGACAGGGCGGCCGATTTGACATGGAGGGCTCAGCATGAAAGGTGAGAGTTTGCTGGAGGGGAAGAGGATTTTGATTGTCGATGATGAAGTTGACGTACTCGAGACTTTGTCCGGGCTGCTTCCCATGTGTGATATCTCTACAGCCACCAGTTTTGAAGAGGCCGAGCGACTTCTCCAAGAGAGGGATTTCGATATGGCTGTTTTGGATATCATGGGTGTTGACGGTTACCGAATCCTGGAATTGGCGGGTGCCGGAGATATCACCGCCGTCATGCTCACGGCTCATGCTCTGAGTCCGGAAGACACGGTGAAATCCTTCGAGAAAGGGGCCGCCTCCTATGTCCCCAAAGAGAAAATGTCGGAAATCGCCACTTACCTGGAAGACATCCTGGAAGCCCGAAATCCTGGAAGCCAAAAAAAAGGGAAAAAGTACCTGGGGGCGATGGCTTGAGAGATTCAACGGCTACTACGACAGAGTATTCGGGCCGGACTGGAAAGAGCATGACAAGGAGTTCTGGAGGAAATTCCTGAAATATTACACCTACTAGTGCTATGTAACGCAAATTCCTTGACCGAAATCTTATCCTTCGATCTCTCAGCGAGGTTCCACAAATGACCCCGGACCGGGTCCTCCCTGAACGGGATAGGGTCTTTTCCCGTTCAAAATGGGGTGTTCACCCCATTGATCGTTCTGGAAAATCCTGTCATATTGCGATTACGACCCATATTCTATTTACCTAACCTCAATACCCCATTCCCCCCGGATGAAAACACGGCAGCCGTTTTATCCGGGGGCCTCCTTTTGAGCACCCATCCGTATCTCTCACAGAGCCCGCAGAGGATATAAGGTCCGGAATCAAAAATTGCGGGATAAAACACCCGGCCTTGAGAATAGATTTTTCCGCATTATATTTTTGGTGTAACTCTTTCCTCCTAAGCCCCTCCGGGTTTCCTTTGCAGGGCCCGAAGGGGCTCTTTTTGTATCTTTCACCGCAGAGCCCGCCGAGAGCGCAGAGAGAACTGGAATTTCTGAAACGCTTCCCCGGTCCGCCGTTTCGTGGTATTCTTTAAAAGACGAACTCACCGCCGTGGGTCCAACGAATCTCACCAGACATGCACAAGTCAGGAGGTCGGCCATGCAGAAGTACAGTCCTGAACAAGCCTTGTGGGAATGTGTCAGAGAACTCGGCGAGCATGACGGGGTGGTACCTTCCATTTCCCGTTCGGCCACCTTCTCGGTCAGGGAGCCTCACACCATGCCCGAGATTTTCGAGGGCATCCGGGGCCCGGACAAAGGGGGCTGCTTCCTTTACAGCCGCCATTTCAACCCGACCGTGCAGGTCCTGGCTCGATCTCTCGCAGCCATGGAAGGCACGGAAGCCGCTGCCTGCACGGCAAGCGGCATGGGAGCCATCGCCTGCGCGCTCTCCCAGCTCTGCGAGGTCGGAGACCACATCGTATCAAGCGACACGATTTACGGCGGAAGTCACGCCCTTTTGGGAGAGCTGTTTCCGAACATGGGGATCAACACGACATTTGTCGATCCACGCGATCCGGCGAATTTCGAGAAGGCCGTGAGACCGGAGACCCGGGTGCTTTACACGGAGACCCTGGGCAATCCGACCCTCAAGGTGGCAGACATCGAGGCTCTTTCGAGGCTGGCCCAGGAGCGGAACCTGACCCTGGTGGTGGACAACACCTTCACCCCCATGATTGTGTCGCCTGCCAGGTTGGGGGCAGACGTGGTCATTCACTCCCTCACGAAGTTCATTAACGGTGCGAGCGATCTGATCGCCGGGGCCATTTGTGCAAGCAAAGCGTTTGTGCACAAACTCATGGATCTCCACACCGGTCGTGTCATGCTCCTCGGGCCCACCATCGACTCGCGGGTGGCATTCGACATCATTCAGCGTCTTCCTCACCTGGCCATCAGGATGCGCGAGCACAGCAGCCGTGCCATGGCGATTGCCGCCAGGCTGGAAGGGATGGGTGCGCCTGTTGCGTACCCGGGCCTGCCGTCCCACCCGCAGCACGGGCTCATGACGTCCATGATCAATGAGAGTTACGGCTACGGCGGCATGCTGACCATCGACTGCAAGACTCAAGACAAGGCCGAACACCTGCTTTCCGTGCTTCAGAACAAGGAACGTTTCGGTCTCATCGCGGTATCTCTGGGATACTACGACACGCTCATGTCTTGCTCCGGGTCATCGACGTCCTCCGAAATCCCTCCGGAGGATCAGTGCAAGATGGGGCTTTCACCGGGTCTGGTGCGGCTGGCCGTCGGATATACGGGAAGCCTTTCGGCGAGAGTGGAACAGATCGGGCGGGCCGTGAAGGCTGTGGGACTGGCCTGACGGGGGCTCACTGGCCAACCACTTTGTTTCTACCGGTTTGCTTGGCCTGGTAAAGGTTCTTGTCTGCCGCCTTGAGCAGGTCTTCTACGGAATCGATGCCGGGAGCGGGCCCTGCAGCAACCCCGATGCTCAAGGTGATGCCCAATTTTTTCCCTTGGAAGATGAACACGGTCTTTTCCGCGATTCCGCGAACCCGCTCTGCAGCGAGAAGGGCATTCTGCAGGGGGGTTTCTCTCATGACCAGGGCGAACTCCTCGCCCCCGTACCTCACAAAGATGTCTTCCGCGCGAAGTCTTTTTTCAAGCACGCCTCCCAGCGAGCGCAACACCAGATCACCGGCTAGATGCCCGTAAGAGTCATTGATTTTCTTGAAGTGATCGATGTCCATCAGGGCAAGAGACAGCGGCTTGTTGTGACGTTTGGCAAATGCCATTTCACCCGGTAAACGGTCAAGGAAGAATCGCTTGTTGTAGCAGTGGGTCAGGGGATCCCGCGTTGCCGATTCGTACTGTTGACGCTGGAATTGCTCCTCCAGGGCATCCTGGAAACTGAATTTGATGATCGTGGTTACCCCGATTTGAATTTTGTCGCCGTCCTTGAGCACCCGGTTCTGCACCCGCTCACCGTTGCAGAAGGTGCCGTTGGTGCTGTTGAGGTCTGCAATGGTCACCGAGCCGTCGGGCTGGCGCACGATCTTGGCGTGCCGGCGGGAAACGCCGTCATCGTCTATCATGAGGGAAGCGTCTTCGCTGCGGCCGATAATGACTTCCTCGGACTCGATCTTGTACATGGCGCCGGTGCGCTTTCCGGCAATGACAATAAAACAGGCGGAACGAGCACCCTCCTTTTGCGCCTTGAGCACGGCAAGTCTCTTTTTGTCTAAGGCCTTGGTTTCTTCCCCGGAATCCATCGCACCCTCCAAGATTCGGCAACCCGAAAATCGTATCCGTTACACGCAGCGAAATTTTACCACGAAAGGGCCAAAAAAGGAAAGAGTGGAGTGGGAGAGCCGTATGAGTGCCTAAAATGCCCAAAATTAAAAACGGCATTCAGGAGAATTAGGATAACACATGAGTCAACCTTGGTTTAGCCCGGCATGGGTTTCGCTGCTCCCTTCGATGCACCCGGGGTCATGAGCCTATGTCGAATGGCTCAGCCGTCCTACCGGGTAGCGACTGACTTGCCAAGCTGCTCGATCATCCTGTGAAAGACTTCGTGCCTCCCTTTTCCAATTCTCTCTTCCTCGAGCTTTTCGAACTGCCGGGCCATATCCTCACGCGCCGGGCTGGAGAGAATCTCACGGGCTTCCGGGAACACGCTGCCGTTTTCCTTCCTGATGTGGGTTCGGAAAACCTGAATATAGCCGCGGATTGTCTCCACCAATTGGGGGGTCGCTTGCTCAGAATCTTGTTTCAGCTCACCGAGGGCGGCTTCCAAGATGGCCGTCATCTTCCGTCCGTCCTCGTGCTCCGAGATGAGTTCGTCAATAAGCCGGCTGTTGCTGGTTCGTGCTTTCTGCATGGCCGGGAAAAGGAATTCCTCTTCCTTGGCATGGTGACATTGGTCGATGAACACGGTCATGAAATCCAGGATTTGGTCGAAGTGATCGACGGCCTTCGGGTTGCGTTCCTCCATGTCTCGGGCCACCCCCTGCAGAATGGCAAGGACCTTCATGATGGCTCCGTGTTCTTCTCTGAGTTCTTCGAGAGGGTCCATGGCTTATACTCCTTTCGCGTCGTGATCGAAGCAAAGAGCATCCTCCTTCGCCGAGGCTTCGGAGGACTGGTGGAGCAGGGAGCGCGGAGCAGGGAGCTAAAATCCCCCTGTAGCCCCCCTTTGGCAAAGGGGGGTCGGGGGGATTTGATCTTTACCATGACTCCAACACTCCGGCACACCAACACTCCATATTTTATTTAAACACCACCTCCGGGAGCCAGGTCACCGCAGAGGGGATGAAGACGACGATCGCAAGGCCCACAAGCTGCAAAGCCACATAAGGGATCACGCCCCGGTAGATCTGGCCTGTGGTGACCTCCGGTGGACTGACACCTTTCAGGTAGAAAAGGGAAAATCCCATGGGCGGGGTGAGAAAGCTGGTCTGGAAGTTGACGGCGATGAGAACCGCCATCCAGACCATGTCGAAGCCCATGTGTTCAAAAACAGGCGTGAGAAGGGGAATGACGATGAAGGTGATCTCGATGACGTCGAGGACAAAGCCCAGGAGAAAGAGAACGATCATCACCACCACGAGGACGCCCCATTTTCCGCCGCCCATTCCCTGGAAAAAGCTCTGCACCATGTGGTCCCCGCCCAGCCCCCTGAAAACGAGCCCGAAGGCGGTGGCCGCCAGAAGGATCATGAAGATCATGCTGCATAGGCGTGTGGTGGTGATCATGGACTCCTTGGTCACCTGCCAGCTCAATTTGCGTTTTGCCGCGGCAAGAAGCAGGGCGCCCAGGGCGCCCACGCCGGCCGCCTCGGTCGGGGAGGCGATTCCGAAAAGGATGGATCCCAGGACGGCCACGATGAGAAAGGCCGGAGGAAGGAGAACGCCGGCAATGCGCTTGAGCGAGCTTCGCCCCCGAGTCCTCTGAGCGGGTTGGGAGGCGGCCGAAGGGACGGATGTTGGTCGCAGGAGGCCGTAGATCAGGATGTAGACGATGTAGCACCCGACAAGGACAAGGCCCGGGAAAAGGGCGCCTGCAAAAAGCTCGCCCACGGAAACACCCATAATGTCCCCCAGGAGGACCAGGATAATGCTGGGAGGAATGATCTGCCCCAGCGTCCCTGAAGCCGAGATGACGCCCGTGGCCATTTCCGCCGAGTAACCGGCACGGAGCATGACCGGCAAAGAGATGACACCCATGGTGACCACCGTGGCACCCACGATGCCCGTGGAAGCACCCAGGACCGCGCCCACCAGGACAATGGAGATGGCAAGGCCGCCGCGAATCCTGCCGAAGAGATCCCCCATGGTTTTGAGCAGATCCTCAGCCAGCCCTGACCGCTCGAGAACCACGCCCATGAACACGAAGAGGGGAACGGCGACCAGGGTGAAGTTGGTCATTCGACCCCAGAGACGAAGGGGGAGAAACATAAAGAAGTCAAACCCGAAACCGAGGAGTCCGAAGATGGTGGCCACACCCCCAAGGGTCCAGGCCACAGGAAAGCCTGCCATGAGACTCAGGATCAGTGCAATCACCATGATCAAGTCGAGATATTCTTTCATGGCCGGAGCTCCCCCTTGCCGCGCAGGATCATGAGCGCTTTAACGGCCTGCGAAAGGGCCTGGAAAAGGACAAGACCGAAGCCTGCCGGTATCGTCGCCTTCAGAAGGTATCGGGCCGGGAGACCGCCGGGATCCGGCGAACCCTCTCGGATGACCCAGGCATTGAAGAAAAAGGTCCAGGAGGTCCAGATGACGATGAGGCAGAAGGGAAGGCAGAAGAGGAACACACCCACAAGGTCGATGAGGGCCGTTTTCCTGGGACTGAGCCGGTTGTAGAGAATGTCGATTCGCACGTGGCCGTCTTTGAGCATGGTCCATGCCGCCGCCATGATGAAGTTGGCGGCATAGAGGTGCCATTCAAGCTCCTGAAAAGCGACGGACCCTGCACGGAAAAGGTAGCGGAGGGTGACATCGGTCGCGGTGATAAAGACGAGAAACAGGATCAGGAAGGCTGAGGCATAGCCGAATTTCTCGTTGACTTTGTCGATCCATGCGGAAACGGGGAGTAGGAATCTCATGGCTCACCCTCCCGGAATAGGGTTTGGACCCCGGCCCCGCCGAGTCGCCGGGGGGCCGAGTTTCAGGGGTTACTTGCTGCGGGCTTCCAGGAAGGCCTCTTCGGATACCGCGGTCCAGGGTGCGGTTTTGGCCTTGAAGGTGGTGAAGGATTCATAGATCTTCTTCATCTTCTCGCTCTTGGCCACTTCTGCCTTCATGACCTCGTCGCTCAACCGGTGCAGTTCTTTCAGCACGTCGTCAGGGAACTTCCGGACCTGGACGCCGTGCTTTTCAACCAGTTCCTTGAGCGCGTCGCCGTTCAGGGAGTCGAACTCCCCCAGGCTCCAGATGTAGCAATCCGCGGCCGCGCACCGGATCATAGCCTTGAGGTCATCGGGCAGAGAGTCCCACGCCTGCTTGTTGATGAGCAGTTCGCCCACGGTGCTCGGTTCCTGCCAGCCCGGGTAGTAATAAAACTTGGCCGCCTGGTGAAGCCCCATGCGCTTGTCGTGAAAAGGGGCGATCCAGTCTGCGGCGTCGATGACCCCTCTTTCAAGAGAAACGAAGATTTCGCTCGGAGGCAGGAGCACCACGTTGGCCCCGGCCTTGGCCATGACCTTGCCGCCGAACCCGGGGATGCGCATCTTGAGGCCTTTCACGTCCGCGAGGCTGTTGATCTCCTTCTTGAACCACCCGGCCATCTGGACACCGGTGTTGATCATGGGGAAGGGCACGATGCTGAAAGGGGCATAGAGCTCCTGCCAGAGTTCGAGACCCCCGCCGTTGTAATACCACGAGATTCTCTCCTGGGGCGTCATGCCGAAAGGCACGGTGGTGAAAATGGGAGCCTCGGGGATCTTTCCTCCCCAGTAGTAGGAACAGGCGCTTCCCATCTGGGCCATGCCGCCTCTCACGGCCTCGAAGGTCTCAAGGGGCGGAATCAAGGTCCCGCCCGGGTGGTGCTCGATCTTTAAACGACCCTGGCTCATGACCTCGATGTTATTGATCATGCGCATGATGGCTTCTTCCACGACGGGAAACTTGGGAGGCCAAGCGGTCACCATTTTCCACTGGAAGGTCTTGGCATCCGCGGCCAACAGATCGCCGTGGCAGAGAGCAAACACCGACAGAGACATCACCGCCAGAACCACGCACACTTTCACATGTCCTCTCATGATCAACCTCCTTCTTGGGATTAAGGGTGAATGGGTAATGACAAAGAAGAAGACAGAATACAGGAGCGGAAGAGCAGGAATCATGGAATCGTGGAGTATTGGAATGCTGTTCAAGCAAACAATCCTGCTGATCCTGTCCGTAAAGACCTCTGTGACCCCAGTGTACTCTGTGAGAGACCGGTCTTTTCTTTTCAACCTAACTCGGCCTTGGTTCGCTGGAATGGGTTTCGCTATGCTCAACCCATCCTACCGGCATTCGGCATCGCAAGCAGGTGCTTGCTGGTACAGAAATCAAAAATCGCAAATTCTCTCGAATCATTATTCGTGATCCGTGAATCGAAAAGCGGAAATCCCCCCCGACCCCCCTTTGCCAAAGGGGGGCTACGGGGGGATTTTAGCTCCCTGCTCCGCGCTCCCTGCTCCCTGCTTCACTGATCACTGGGATTGCTCCCCTGGATCATGGCCGCTCCCCTGTCATAGGCCGTGAGGTTCAAGGCCACCTTGTCCGGAGACATTTTGCTTGCCAGGACGGTTTCAAAATGATGCCGGTCCAGGGGCAAGACCCCGGTTGCTGCAAGGGCGCCCACGCAGACGATGTTGCCGAGGATGGGGTTCCCGAGCCTGACAGCCTCCTCGGTGGCATCGATGAACCAGGCGGCCTGCGAGAGTTCGCGAATCCATGCCGTGATCGCTCCCCTGTCCGGATAGGTTTGTTCACCGCATATGACCCCGATGGAACGGATGGGTCGCATGTTGCAGATCACCCTGACCTCGGGGTTGCCGTAATCTTTCAGCACCCGGAGGGCTTCGGTGGGTTCGAGGGCCACGATCATGTGTGCCCTGCCTCCGGGAATTTGCGGCGAATAGGACGAATGGGAAGAGACCCTGAGGTGGCTCATGACAGAGCCGCCCCGCTGGGAGGCGCCGAAGGTCTCCCCGATGGTGATATAGAGCCCAAGGCGTGACAGCATGTCCCCCACGATGCGGGATGCCAGCACATTGCCCTGGCCGCCAACGCCGGTGATGATCAGGTTGTAGGGTTCGCTGGAAATGTTCACAGATGCCGACATGCTCAAGCCGCCTCCTTTCTCTCGATGGCGCCCGCAGGGCAGACGGATGCACAAACCCCGCACCCGGCGCAGATCACCTCGTCGATGCGGGCCGCATGCTTGTCCTTGTCCCACAGGAGGCCGGGACATTTGAAAATACGGGTGCACAGGCGATTGCATCCGCAGTTCTCCCCCAGGCAGACGTTCTGGTTCACGGACATGTCGAATTTTTTCTTGCCCTTCTTTTCAGGGCTGAGGGCGCAGATCTGCCTGAGTACGACTACCTTGACGCCCTTCTCCTCGATCATGTCGAGCAGGGTTTTTCGTGTCTGCTCCAGGTCAAAGGGGTCGCACACGCTCACCCTGGCCCCCATGGCCTTGCACGTCTCGGGAATGTCCACAGCCGGCACCCGGTCCCCCAGGGCATTGACTTCCAGGCCGGGGTGGGCCTGGAAGCCGGTCATGGCCGTGCCGCTGTTGTCCAGGACGATGAGGGTGATCTCGGCCCTGTTGTGGATGGCGTTGACCAGGGCGGGCATGACCGCATGGTAAAAGGTGGAGTCTCCACACACGGCAAAGATCGGTTGATCGAGGCCGAAACGTCCCTGCTTGCCGAAGCCGCTGGCAAGCCCTGTACCGGTGCCCATGGAATGGAGCGTCTTGAGGGTTTCGAAGCCGCTGGAAATGGCGCCCAAGGAGTAGCACCCGATGTCGCCGCACACAAATCCCTCCCGGTTGTCCAACTGCAGGGCGTTGTGGATGGACCAGAAGGAAGCACGATGGGGACACCCGGGACAGAAGGTCAGAGCCCTCGGCGGTGCACCGGCGCCGGCGATCTCCGCCGCTCTTTTAGCATAGTTCTCGGGCACGGCCTCGTAAGATAGGTCCAGAATTTTCGAAAGAGCGGCCACCACCCGGTCCGGGTTCATCTCGTTCACCGCGGGAATCACGCGGTCGTGCTTGCCGTAAAACGTCTTGAGGCCGACACCCGGAGCGAGGAGGGCCGCCAGGGCGAGCAGGTTGTCTTCCATGACGGGCAGCACCTCTTCAACCACGAGAACCTTGTGTGTGCGGGACAGATGCTGTTCGATGAGCCGCCGGGGCAAGGGCCATGTGGTTCCAAGCTTGAGAATGCCGACCCGGTCCTGCACACCCAGGAGAAGGACGGCTTCCCTGCTGTAGAGGCTGCACGCCGAGCTGGTGACAATGAGGAGTTCGGGTCTTTCCGGACCGGTGTAGGTGTTGAAAGGGGAGGTCTCGAAGATTTCGGCCACCCTGCGAAGTTTTTCCTGCTGCTTCTGGCGAAAAACATGCAACAGGCCTGGCAGGTTGACGATGGGGCCCTCCATGGTGTCCAGGAGACCCCCCCGGTAATTGAAACGGGCCCGGGCCTCGACAGGAGGGAGGTCGCCCACGATCACGTTCCCGCTTGCATGGGAAAGGCGCGTGACGCTTCGCACCATGATCACGTTTCTGATCTCTTCCGAGAGTTCGAAAGCCCACCGGGTCATGTCCTTGGCTTCCTGAAAGTCGCCGGGCTCGATCAGAGGAAACTCCATCATCTTGGCATAGGGCCGTGATTCGCCTTCGTTGGTGCTGGAAAGGGCCCCCGGGTCTTCGCAGGACACGATCACCATGCCGCCCCGGGTTCCGTACTGGGCCAGGTGAAGAAGGAAGTCGGAGGCCACGTTCATGCCCACCTGCTTCATGACGGCCATGGCACGAAGTCCGGAGTATGAGGCGGAGGCCGCCACTTCGAGGGCCACTTTCTCGTTCACGGACCACTCCACGTACATGTCCCGGTCCCGGGAGGCCCTGGCGAGGTTTTCGACGATCTCCGAAGAGGGCGTGCCGGGATATCCCGCAACCACGCGGACACCGGCCTCCATGGCGCCGCGCGCGATGGCGTCGTTTCCCATGAGAAGAAGCCTGGCGCCTTTTTCCGCGTGCGCAAGTTCAAACATGGATTATCTCCTTAAAGAGAGAAGTAGATAGGAGACAGAATACAGAAGACAGGAGCAAAAGGCAGGAACACTGGAATGGTGTAATACGGTTCAAGAAAAATCCAGACGATCCTGTCCGTAAAGATCTCTGTGACCCCTGCTTGCCTCGCCAAAGCTTTGCGACGGCAGGTGCACTCTGTGAGAGAACAGTCTCTTTCTTTCCGTTTGTCCGATGTATTTGAAAATCAAAAATGCTTTTTGCTCCCTGCTCCTTGCTCCCTGCTATACCTAAAAGGTTCCGTTGCTGTCCTCGCCTGCCAGCATCCTTTCCAACGCACGGGGGTTAATCCTCAAGCAGGAGCGGCCTTGGGCGTTGACAAGCCCCATGTCCAGCGCCGTTTGGAGTGTCCTTCTCTTCTTGTTTGCCGCTGCGAATCGGAGGTGGGCCAGGTTCTCCCGGGGCATGGATTCGGTCAGCAGACATCCGGCCTCCGAGGCCCTGCCCACGAGTTCCTTTCCCCTTTCAGTGCGGATGATCAGGGTGTTCCAGCATGGGTCGCCTTCCAGGATCCCCACGGAGAGATCGGCCCACTCCGCGGCCATGTCCGGGCACACGGTGCAGCCGTGAGGGACGAGCGGTCGGATCTCGGAGAGCGGAATCTCCAATCGCCCGTCATCGGTTTCGATCACAAGGATCTCGGCCGGCGGCGGGGGAATGTCCATCTTTTTCACCTTTCGAAGATCCAGGCGCTGTGAAAGAAGAGCCAGAAGCTTGCGGGTATCCAGGGCCCACGTGCAAAAAAGGCCGACCGCAAGGGCGACAGGGTCCTTGAAATCCGGCTTGTCAAGAGGATTGGCGCGCATCTGCGCCACGGCCGTCACCTGGCAGGGTGTGCCGACCACGGCGATCTTTGTGCGCCCTTCCCGCACAGCCCTGTTGAGGGCTGACAGGGTCGGGGCCGCCGTGTACTTCGAGGTCGCACAGGCAGCCACGTCCTGCGGCCGGCTCACGAGGCGGGGGACGGGGATGAGATCCTCCCGGTCGGTCAGCACCGCTGCATCGATGACGCCCTGGTCCAGGGCAAAGGTGATCAAGGACGAAACCGTGCCTCCGGCCTGGAAAATGCCGGCCGGAGCCTTTTCACCTACCCGGGCTTTCACCACGGCCAGGTGGTTGCCTAACGGGTCTCCTTCATAGGCCCTTCCCCACCACCTCTCCGCGAGGGCATCCAGGTCCACTTCCGCTTTAGGACAATGGGCGTAACACCTGCCCTGGGCAAGGTCGCAAGGGAAAAGCATGGCGGTCTTGCCCTTGTGGGATCTGAAGTAGGGGCAGAGTTCCACACAGGCGCCGCATTCTACGCAGAGGTCCTTTTCAAAAACATCCTCCAACAGTTCTTTAGGTCCAAAGGATTCCATTTCAAAAAAGTCTCCAGGCAGATGTGTATGGGCAGGGAATACAACAAGGGCGGGGCAAAGTAAAGTTGAAACCCCAGATGTGCCCGATTTGTTACAAAAAACGTCAGAATCGTGACGCTCTTTGCTCAATTCTTGTCAAAAAAACGCCGGTTGCTCAGGCCTAAATTTCTGTGTTTTTAACTAAGGCATTAAGAATACTGAAGAATATATCTTTTAACCCTATTTGGCATCTATTTTGCTATAAGTATATGCCAGTTTTAATGAGTTCTCGGATGTTCGTGCATCTTTTCTGCCCGGGTTCATTCCAATAAAAAAGAGAGCCGCAGGGGAAAAAAACGACACCTCGGGACTCGAAGGAAAGCAGAGTCAAAGAAGCTCTGCTTTTTCCTTTTTTGGGGTCAGTGCCTGCCTGCATTAGCGTTCGTCATTCCGTATTCTTATTCTTCTGATCAGGAGAAAGCAGACCGCGGCCGCTGCAAGCCCTGAGAAAAGTACGGCTGCCAGAGCGAGGCAGGTCAGGTAGTTGGCTCTTCTCAAAAGCTTCACCGGATTCCAGCTCGCCTCCACGACCACCCTGCCTAAAGGTTCGCTGTACTTGGGGGGCATCGAGGCGACAAGAGCAGGTCCATCTCCGTGGAAGCTTCGAAGGTAATCCATAAACCCAACCCACTCCTTCAACTCCTGTATACCCGGTTGATGCGGGTCGGCATCAACCCGGGCCGCTTTCAGGTCCTGGATCGGCAGGCCTTCCCCGTCCTTGGGAACGATATTGAGGATGTTCCAGGTAAAACGGCCCACGATCTTGAGAAAGGTGGCGTTGTAAATGTTTGCGGCGCACCGGTACAAGCGTTTGTTCGCCGAAGAATAATCCAGGGGAGCGTAACCCTCCTCCTCGCTGCCGATCATGATGTCCGTCACCCTGTCGAAGATCATCCTGCAGGGGTTGTAGGTGAAGCGCACCCCTGATACGTGAAGGTAGTAGTCGCTGCCTTTGAGCGGATAGATGCTCGTCAGGACCTCGAGGCACTTCTTGATTTCCGAGCCGTGGAGATAAAACGAAATGATGGGATAGCCCATGGTGTCGTCCGAGCCGATCCCCAGGGGGACGGCGTTGAAAGCGTCACACACGGCGAGGTTCCCTGTTTCACCTTTGAGAAGAGGGTCCCGGATCAGGCCCAGGGATTCCACGGCCAGCACCACTCTTTCGGAGGGGTCTTTCTCTTCCTGGTCGATCCTGTTGACCGCCCATCGAATGGAATCGGCGATCAGGTTGCCGAGATTGGTTTCCCTTTCTCCGATCTCCAGATCAAAAGCCGTCTTGGCAATCACCTGGCGGAAAAGGAGGCTGCGCGGTTTCAGGACCCTTTCGTCGACCAGTGCAACGAAGGAATCGATGAGGGCCTGGATTTTTTCGTCCCCCGGCACGGCGTCATCCACCGGCACCAGATTGTAGCCGGTCACCACCGCAGGGCCTTCTCCGACAGAAAGGTCAAGGACGCCCACGTGCCTGCCGTAGGCTCCAGCCTGAACGATGATGGATCCGTCCCCGGCAATGGGTTGGGAAAGTGTCGTATGGGTGTGCCCTCCGATGACCACATCGATGCCCGGGACTTCAGAGGCGAGTTTCTCGTCCTCGGAGGCTTCTTTGCCTTCACCGAGTCCGCAGTGGGACAGGCAGACGACCAGGTCCACATTTTCTTTTTCCCGCAGGACCGCGACCATGTCTCTTGCCGCAGGTACCGGGTCACTAAATGTCACAGGCGCAGCAAAGGGCGCTACCTGAGCGGCCCTCTTTCCAAGGAGTCCGAAGATGCCGATGCGCAGCCCGCCTCGCTCAAGCACGGTGTAGGGTTTGACAAGTCCCTTTGAGAAAATCCTTTCCAAAGAGTCGTCTTCCGATTTCCCCTCGCTGAATAGGGCATTGGAGCAAACGATCTGAGGCGGTTGCCCTTTTTCCTTCGCCGATGTGATGATCCTCGCCAGCCCGTCCGGCTTCAAATCGAACTCGTGGTTTCCCAGGGTGGTGACATCGTAGCCCATCTGTCCCATGAGCCTGAGTTCGAAGCTCTCCTCCCGGCTCAACATGTGGAAGAGCGTTCCCATGAGGAAATCCCCGGCGTCGAGCACCAGGACAGGATGGTTCCTTTTTGCTTTCTCCTGTTTGATCACGGTCGCGACCCTCGCAAAGCCTCCGACCGTCCGGTCGTTCCCGGTCTCGAGGGGCGAGTAGTCGATGTTCGGCGAAAACCCGAGGCAGTGGGAGTGAAGGTCGTTGGTATGGATGATGGTGAGGGCTTTCACCCCTGCCTGCGCGCTCGATGAACAGATAAGAGCGATCACGACCGCGCACACGAACACCTTGCAAGATGATTTCATTCCCACATGCCTGTCTCTGGATCCGGACGAGATCGTTGATCTTCGCTTCAAAGGACAAGACACCAGCAGCCATCATACCTGTTACACGCTCAAGAATTCAAGAGGGTCTTTTCCTCGGCCAACCTCATTCTGAGCCTTCCAGCGAGCCGACGTTTTTTGCCGGTTGCAGACAATCTGTGTAACATCCGAAATTGCGGAGGCGGGCTGCTTGGTATAACCTTATGAAATCTCAGTAAATATTTCAAGAAGCCCGGAATGGCAGAGATTTTGCTTGTATTTCGGGAGGTGGTAGAAAGGAAAGTGATTTAAAACCTTGACGAGTTGAAGAGGCTTCGCTTACTCTCTAAATCTCCAGGGGGGAACATGAACGATTCCGAAAAAAGGCGGCGACATCCCAAGCTGAGTGAAAGATTCCCGGTCACCGTGCTCACCCAGGAGGGTGAATCGAACGGAGAGACAAGGAGCTTGACGGTGGAAGGCATTTTCTTTCACTGTCCGGAAAGACTTAGAGAGGGAGAAGTTTGTCGCATGAAAATCGACCTTCCGGAAAAACCCGTGGAGGTGACTGGCAGGCTTGCATGGTCCAACCTGGAACACTTCAAACCCGAGCACGCCATCCCCGGCATGGGCTATTGTTTCGTCAAGATGTCGGGTAAGGATCGCGATCGGCTGGGCGATGTCATCGACACGTACAGTGACAAGAAACGACCCCCGGCGCGTTCATGAGCGCTGCCCGTGCCTGTTTCGCCCTGCGCCCGTTTTTCCTGGGGCAGTGAAGGAAGTTCTTCCCGGAAGTTGCCGCTTTTTTATCCACCCTTGCATTTCATCGTAGCAATCCCAGTTGAGAATGCGTAAATTTTGCAGTGCAGGGTAAGAAAAGTGCAGTGAATGAAATGCCGCGTGACATTCGGGACGTGCCGGATGGAGGACTGGTTATGAGAATCCGCCGGAGATTTGCATGGGGCCTGATCACCGCCGTCATTGTTTTGGGGCTGTCAGATGCATCCTTTGCATTCAGATGCGGCACGAGGCTGGTCAGCGAAGGGGACAGCAAATACGAAGTCCTTCACAAGTGCGGTGAGCCTGATTACGTGGAATCCTGGGAAGAGGAGCGCATCCAGAAAGATTATGGTCTGAGACGGGAGTATGATACCGAAAACAGGCGGTACACCTGGAACCGGGAACCCTTCCTTGTGAAAGAGAAGGTGAGAATCGAAGAGTGGACCTACAACCTCGGTCCGACCCAGTTCATGCGCTACTTGAGGTTCGAAAACGGAATCCTGACGAAGATTTCCACTGGGGATAAGGGTTTCTAAATCGCCCGCTTCTCGCTGCTTCCTCTCCTGTGTCGATCTTACCAGCCCGAAATGCACACCATTAAGGGCGCGTGTGTACTAATTCTTGTCCATCTCCTCTGTATTCCCGTTGAATGGGGAAAAAGGCGCGTGGACTTTTTCACCGCGATTATGTATGGAGTGGGGGTATCAAGGCATTTGAGAAGTGCTTCAAGGAGGGATAAGCATGGCTTTTGAGACCGCCTTCACCATGGATACGTCCAGCATCAAGTACGGCCCCGGCGTGACCCGCGAGGTAGGGCACGACATGAAAGCATTGGGAGCCCGCCGGGTGATGGTTGTCACCGACCCCAACCTGACGAAGAGCCGATCGGTGTCTGTAACGCTCGAGGCCCTGGATCGTTCAGGGATTGACGCCGTCCTCTTCGATCAAGCCAGCGTCGAGCCGACCGACGTCTCATTCAAGGAGGCCATCCGGTTTGCCGGGCAGGCGAAGTTTGACGGGTATGTCGCCGTCGGAGGAGGTTCCAGCATGGACACGGCCAAGGCGGCCAATCTTTATGCCACCTATCCGGCGGATCTGCTGACTTATGTCAACGCACCGATTGGTCAGGGCAAGCCGGTGCCCGGACCATTGAAGCCTCTGATCGCGATCCCCACCACGGCGGGGACGGGGAGCGAAACCACCGGGGTCGCCATTTTCGATCTCCTGGACATGCACGCCAAGACCGGCATTGCCCACCGCGCTCTGCGGCCGGTGTTGGGCATCGTGGACCCGGACAACACCCGCACACTCCCCAGGATGGTGGCCGCATGCACCGGCCTGGATGTGTTGAGCCACGCCCTGGAGTCCCTCACGGCCTTGCCGTATCACCGGCGTCCTGCTCCTGAAAGCCCCGGGATGCGTCCGGCCTACCAGGGAGCCAACCCCATCAGTTCCATCTGGGCCGCGAAGGCGATTGAGATGATCGCCCGGAACCTCGTGCGGGCCATCGAAGATCCTTCGGACGAGGAGGCGAGAGGCCGGATGCTGCTGGCCGCGAGCTTTGCCGGGATCGGTTTCGGGAATGCGGGCGTTCACTTGCCCCACGGCATGTCCTACCCGGTATCGGGCATGGTCCGTGATTATGTGCCTGAAGGCTATCCGGCGGGCAGGCCCCTTGTGCCTCACGGCATGGCCGTGGCCCTGCACGCGCCGGCGGTGTTTCGTTTCACGGCGCCGGCCGACCCGGAACTCCACCTGTACGCAGCCGGACTGATGGGCGCCGACACCTCCGGCGTGCCCCTGGAGAGTGCAGGGGAGGTGCTTGCCTCTGCGATTGCCGGCCTTTTGCGCAGGGTGGGCATGCCGAACGGGCTCTCTGCAATCGGATTCAAGCCGGGAGACGTGGACAGGCTGGTGGCCGGCACGCTTCCCCAGCACCGCGTCACCAAGCTGTCGCCCCGGCCGGCCGATGCAGCGGCGATCGAGCAGCTCTTCCTGGACTCCATGACGTGCTTTTAAGGTTCAAGGGATTTTCCACGTTTTCGAGGTGAGGTTCGATGAAAAAAGCTCTCGCAGTTTTCGCCGTCCTGATCGTTGTCGTGGTCGCAGGAGCGTACTTGTGGCTTCGTGCGGGACTGCCCGGTTACACCACAACCGTCGTCGCCGGGAGCCTGTCGGCGCCCGTGACGGTCGAGCGGAACCGATTTGCCGTGCCGACCGTCACGGCGCAAAACCGGCCGGACCTTTTCTTCGCATGGGGCTACGTGAACGCACAGGACAGGATCTTCCAGATGGAGTTCACCCGCCGGGTGGGGCAGGGCCGCATTTCGGAATTCTCCGGGGAGGAAAATCTCGACAAAGACATTTTCCTTCGGGCCGTGGGGTTTTCCGACTACGCCAAGAAATCCGTGGACAGGATGGACCCCCGGATCAAGGCCCTGTACCAGCGATACATCGACGGGGTCAACCATTACCTGGACACGGAGGGTCCGAACCTCTACATGCGGCTTCTGGGCATGAAAAAAGAGAAGTGGGAGATCTCCGACTCCGCGCTCATTGCCATGATGCTCAACTGGTCTCTGGCCTACAACATGAAGCATGAAATTCTCTATCACCGCATGATCGGGAAAATCGGCCTCGAAAAGTCCCTGAAGCTCATGAACTTGATACCCCCGGGCACTCCGACCATCGTCGACGACCGGCTGACGGCCGCCGTCGTTGCCGAGAAGCTTGCCGCCCTGGTCAAAAAAATGGACTGGCTGCTCGGCTGCCGATCGGCTTCCAACGGCTGGACCATCGGCCCGAACAAGACGGCCCACGGCGGCGCCATCCTGTGCAGCGATATGCAGGTGCATCAGTCGAAGCTTCCCAACGACTTTTACGTGATCCGGGTGAAGGCCGGCGACTTCGACGTCACCGGAGCCCAGGTGGCGGGGCTTCCCTTCATCGCGGCCGGCTACAACCGGCACATGGCCTGGGGCCTTACCAACCAGGGCGCCGACATGGTGGACCTTTTCAGAGAGTCCATTGACTGGAAACAGAAAACCTATCGTCACAAAGGCGAAGAGCATCCCCTGGGGGAGAAAAAGGTTGTATTCCAGGTCAAAGGCAAAGGCCCGGTTGAAAAGACCCTGTTTTACTGCGGCCGGAAGCCCGTGCTGAACGAGGTGTTCAGGGATCTGGGTTTTGATGTAAGCCTTGACTGGGTCGGTTTTGACGGCACGGACCTGCAGGGCTTCTTCCTGCTGAATGAGGCGCGAAACTACGAGGAGTTTCTTGCCTCGGTGCGGCACATCCACATGACGCCCCAAAACCTGGTCTATGCCGACGATCAGGGAAACATCGCCTTCACGGTGATCGGCTCCCTTCCCCTTCGCGTGCAGGCTACCGGGAACCTCATGGCAGACGGCTCCTCGGTGTCGAAGAACTGGAAAGGCAACATTCCCTTTGACCGGTATCCCTTGCTGAAAAACCCGGAAAGGGGCTTTATCGCAAGTGCCAACAACAAGAACGCGGACTCCTACCCCTTTGACCTGAACGCCACCTATGCGCCGGGTTACCGCTACGAGAACATCGCGGTCATGCTCCGGGACAAGGGCGGCATCGACGTGGAGTACTGCAAGACGATGCAGACCGACACCCGAACCGTGCTGGCAAAGACGGTGCAGGCCGTCATCAGGGAGCACGTGAAGGTGGATCCAAACCATGTCATGGAAAAGCAGGCCTACGATGCGGTGCTGGCCTGGGAAGGGGACAACCGGAAGGATTCATCCGGCGCCTCGATTTATAACACCTTCTATGTGCGCTTCGCCATGCAGACCCTGGCCGATGAGCTGGGAGCGGAGCTGGCAGCCGAGTATGTGAGCGAGCGCTATATCAGCATGGAGAGAATCCTGGCGATGGCGGAACACGGAAGCGAGTTCTTCGACGACGTGAACACCGCCCAAGAGGAAAACGTTTCGGACGTGGCTACGCGGGCCTTCAAGGAAACCTGTGAGCTATTGAAATTGGCTTCCGGCAAGGACGATCCCTCGGACTGGGCCTGGGGCGCCGTCCACAAAATCCGTTTCGATCACGTGCTGGGCGCATCGGCCCTGCTCAGACCCCTGGTGAACTACGGCCCCCTGCCCTTTGAAGGAGACGGAGAGACCAACAACCGGGCCCGGTTCAATGAGGTGGCCCCTCCCTTCATCGCGGATCTCGCGTCGGCGCCTCGCATCATCGTCAAGTTCGACCCCGGGCCCAAAGGGTATATGATGCTGATCACCGGCGCGAACGAGCATTTCATGAGCGGGCACAACACCGACATGACCGATGCATGGCTCAGGCATGAATACTTTGCCGTGGAGGAAGAGCCGGTCAAGTATCGCATGAGCCTAACGCCTTCATAGATATTAATCGTCCCACAATAGGAACGACAGTCCGGTCCCTCTCACCCCAACCCTCTCCCCCAAGTCGTCGGGGGAGAGGGCAGAGCCTGCCCCGTACTTGATACGGGGGTGAGGGGGCTTGAGCGCGTCAAACTCATTATGGGAGCATCAATAGTGCCAGGCCAAGAGATGCAGATAGGAATGGCCGGTCCCTGTTGGGTCACCCTGTTTCCCTTCCGGAATTGAACCCAAGTTTGAGGGTGAGCTCAGGTTCCGATGATGGCGGTAACCCTGAATCGGCCCCTGGCTTCCAATTCGAGACAATTGGGATTGTAATCGTCATCTGATTCCTGTTGACATATTGGTCTTTTTCCTACAAAGCATTTGCTATAAGAGACCCTCTCACTGCCTAAAGCAATTCTCCCACACGGGGAAAAATGATAAGAGTCCTTCGAGAATGGCAACACCGGTACCTTTCCGACCCGCAGGCGGTTACCCTATTCCTTTTTCTCTTCATGGGGGTATTGATCATATTCGCTCTGGGGCAGGTTCTTGCTCCGGTTCTAGCGGCGATAGTCATCGCTTACACCCTCGAGGGACTCGTAGGGAATCTCATCCGCCTCCGAATTTCCCGCACTTTTGCGGTGCTCATCGTGTTCCTGACTTTCGTTTTCTCTCTGCTCGTTTTGCTTTTCATTCTTCTGCCTATGCTCTCCCGCCAACTAAGCCAATTGGTGAGTAGTCTTCCCGCGATGTTCGCATATATGCAAAGCGAACTGACTCTCTTGCCGGAAAAATACCCAGGCATCATATCTGAGGATCAAGCCTCTGCCATCATCCGTGCGCTGACCTCCGAAATGGCCAGCATCGGGCAGCAGATCCTTACCTTTTCACTCGCTTCGGTATGGGGAGCAATCACCTTCCTAATCTACCTCATCGTCGTTCCATTCCTGGTTTTTTACTTCCTCAAGGACAAGAATGAAATCCTAGGATGGCTGCCTGACTTCGTACCAGAAAGACATGCTCTGAGCGGACAGGTCTGGCAAGTAGTAGACCGGCAAATGGGCAGATACATCCGCGGCAAGCTTCTGGAAATCCTCATCGTGTGGGGAGGCAGTTCCCTGCTCTTTCACTTCCTGGGGCTACAGTTTGCCATGTTGAACGGCTTCATCGTCGGAATATCCGTGTTGGTACCCTACGTCGGCGCCATCGCCGCCTTTGTCCCTGTCACTTTGACGGCTTACTTTCAATGGGGGGCGAGTACAGGAACCCTTTACTTGATCACGGGCTACTGGATCATTCAGGTTCTGGACGGGTACGCTCTGGCCGTGTTGCTTCTCTCCGGGGTCGTGAATCTCCATCCGGCGACCACCCTCATTGCCTTCGTCCTCTTTGGCGGTCTCTGGGGATTCTGGGGGGTGATATTCGCCATTCCTCTTGCCACCCTCATCCAGGCACTGATCCGGGCGTGGCCTCGTGTAGGTCCACCGCAGAACCCCGTTACAAAATCTGGCGAGCCGACAGACCAAAGTGCAAATACCGTCCTCCCAAGCATGTAACCTCGATGGAAGGTTGGCCAGAAGCACCAGCGGATTGCGAAAATAGTTTGGACCGATGGTCACTAAGGAGTGCCAACGAGATTGACTCTAATCCTTTGCCGTAAAGATGAGTACATTGCCTTCAAACACGATATGAATTGTGGCGTTCAAGAGGTTAACCTGACACCCCAATTTCAAAGGAATCTAAAGGATTATGGGGGGTAAGCTTGAATTGACCATTTTTTCATGTTAGAAATCGTAATCGTAATGGGATGAAACCAATGTGGGCGCGACGACGGAGTAAAGTACAAGTTCGAACCCTTCAGGCTTCGGGCTACCCATTGCTATCAACCATGTAAATTTCCGCCGAGAACCTAGAGGCAAAGTGACGTCCTTCTATAAGAGCCTGACAGAAACACTGGTGTTGTTTGCAATTTTAGCTATTACAGCTTGTACTGCCAGTCCACCGATAGCGCCTGCTCCTTTCGTGGAACACGAATTAACCCCCACTCAAAAACTCCAAAATGCATTAGATCGTGAACGGAAAACTTCAAACGTCAAAGGTGTTTCAGCCGCCATTATATTGCCAAATGAAGAAATCTGGCTTGGCGTAAGCGGTATGTCTGACCCGACAATTGAAGAGCAAATCAATCCCAAAACGCTTTTTGACCTTTGTAGCGTAGGGAAGAATTATGTGGCCGCACTTGTTCTTCAGCTCGCTGAGCAAGGGAAGCTGATGCTCGACGATCCCCTCCAAAAATGGCTTCCGGACTATCCAAATATTAACAATAACATCACTATTCGCCAGATGCTGAATCATACGAGTGGCATTTATGACTTTGTGAAGCACCCTCAGTCACCGTGGCAGATGGCCTATAAATCGACCAGAATATGGACCCAAGAACAAATATTGCTGAGTTTAGTGGATAAGCCGTATTTCTCTCCAGGCAATGGGTATCATTATTCCACCACGAATTATGTTTTACTGAGAATGATAGTTGAAAAGGCCACGAGGGTGGAGGTATCAAAGGAAATAGAGAACCGTTTTTTGAGTCCCTTGAACCTTATCCACACTATTATCATAGATCCGCTTGAACCAATTCCCCAGGGTATGATTATTGCGAATAATTGGATTGGTGAATCGGTTGATCTTGCATCCAAGCCCCAACCATGGACGACCACATCCCCACACCTGATCTATGCCACCGCCGAAGACGCAGCCAAATGGATGCATCTTCTTTATTGTGAAAAAAAGGTCCTCAGTCAAAAGTCCCTTCAACAAATGCTTGATTTTCATTCCCCTGCGCCCGGTAATCCGCCGCTTTCTGGTTATGGACTGGGGGTTATGTTTGTAGATAATGAGTTAGCCGGAAAGTCATTTGGAGTTAAGAGGGTAAGGATGTGGGGACATGGGGGGTCCACTCTTGGGTTTCGGTCAATCGTAATGTACCTACCTGACCACAGAACGACGATATCGGTATTGATCAACGATAATAATGATGAAGGCTTGATCAATATTTTCGGTGGGCTATTAAGAGTTGTGGTAGATGACCTCAGCAAAAGATCAAAGATTCCCTTAGGGGAATCTTCACAGTCCTCAAACCGTTGACAGGTCCAACAGTCAGCCTTCACTTATCACCATTTATAATTCAGGTTCACCGATGAAATACTTCAGGAAATATTCATTGTTCGCTTCGAGTTTAGTCAGCTCACTTATGATTGTAATATCAGGCTGTAGTGCTCCAAAAGTCAATGTCAAAGATTTACTGAGTCAGCCCATTAAGGAGGCAGGCTCTCATAAGCAAAGCAAGAAACACATAAAGGCTGGGCTTACTGCAGTTTATTTAACGGGAACGCCTTATGAGATAGGATTCGCTCACGGAAAGTTATGCAAAGATGAGATCATGAATGTGAACAAAATTTATTGGGACTATTACGATCATCTTAGTAAAAAACCAGGTGACAAATGGCTTTCATTATCAAAAGATTTGGAAAGATATATTCCTGAAGAGTATGTTATTGAAATGAAGGGGATAGCTGAGGGTTCCGGAATCGAATATGAAAAAATACTCTTTCTAAATACCCTTACCACAATATCTATGGCCGATGGCTGTTTTGCTTTTGCCTTTAAAGATAGTGAATCAAAAATCATTACATTTAGACAGATAGATATCAGCAGGAATAGCCCATACAACAAGAACATGATCCTTTACATTATAAAGCCAGAACAGGGATATGGCTTTACAGCGATCTTGACTCCCGGAATGGTATCTGGTGAAACCGGCATGAATGAAAAGGGGATAACTATATCGGAAAATAATATTCATATTAAACAAACGGAGTGGGATACCATCCCCATTAACCATCTATCAAGATTTTTGCTTCAATATTCAGCATCAATTGATGATGTTGGACGATTCTTGAGGGAAAAGAAGGTTTATCCTTCACGACTTCTTTTTGTCTCTAGTGAGAGAAGCGCATCTATTTTCGAACTGGCAAATAGGGAAATGGCGAGAGTCAATATGGAAAACGATTTTTTAGCAATGGCAAATCATGCCTCCACCATCCCTTCCAAAAACATTACATCTCCTTCCACGAAAAGATTATATTTTGGAAATCAGTTCCTGAAGGAAAATTTGGAAAGCATGAACATTGAAAAGGCGATCGAACTTGTCAGAACTTCCAGAATCGCCTGGCGCTGGAATCCTATTGTTCATAACCGTCAATCCATCATTTTTTCACCAGCTACACTCGACCTCTGGCTGGCGATACCACCGAAATCTGATTTCATACCTGCCAGTTACGGTCCTTATGTTGGATTCAATTTGCCGCAGGAACTTTATGGCACGGGGCATGAACCAACCCCCAAGTCATTTCCTGCCTATCGATGAGGACTCCGAGCATTCGTCCTCAGTCGGTGGGTTTCACCATATGTGCAAGACGTGGCGAGCACCGAAGCTTGTGATAGGAACAGCCTGACCAATAAGCTGAGTTGCCTCATGTTCAGGCTTGCAGTTTGTAATCGCTCGTTTTGGGAGACAGCCCAACCAACGCTTACGATACGAAATCAGAGGCAGGATAATACTTCGTTTGTATAGTTCTCTGCTGGGTAGAAGAAGGGCCCCTTCTTTTAAAAGGTTGAGTTTCAGCCACAAAGGAGTCGGGGCCGAGTTCCAAGGGGAAGGTTCGCTTTCATGTGGCCGAGTTCAGTGCGGCACCTTTTGTCTTTCGATGGCAACGCTACCGTTTTCGTCACAAGGCGCTCCGATCCAGCATCCGGCATTCTTCTTTCGATCCAGGCAATCACAACCCTCGAACCGAAAGGCTTGATCCGTAGAGTTCTTCAATTTCTTTCAAATAGGTTTTGAGAGCCACGTTACGCTTCAACTTCATGGTTTGGGTCACCAATCCGTTTTCCAGCGTGAAGTCCTCGCTGGCAAAAATGAACTTCTGAGGGATTTCATATCCGCCGTAGGATTTCTGCAGATATCCCTTGATTTCGGCGGCCAGGAAATCCTGTGTGTCTTTGTTTTTGACCGTTTCCTGCGGGGAGCCCTGCGCCCATTTTGAGATCCGCTCGTCTTTTCTCAAGGCGGCGAAGTCCGGAACGATCACAGCGACGTTGTAGTCCTTTCCTTCCCCCCACACAAAGGCGTTGGCAATATTGCGGATCATTTTAATGTCGGTTTCAAGGGATTCGGGGTGGATGTATTTGCCGTTGGAAAGCTTATATTCGTCTTTGAATCGGCCTGTAATATAAAGAAATCCGTCGGCGCTCAAGCGGCCCTGGTCCCCGGTGCGTATTCCCGGGAACCCGTTCCAGGTGTCCTGCACCATGACTTCCGAGGTCAGTTTTGCTTTGTTGTGATATCCCATCATCACATGAGCGCCGTACGCGATAATCTCCCCATCCTCGGACTCTTTGCCCGTCAAAGACTGGTCAATTTTCACATGCATGTTTTCGACGCATTTGCCGACGGATCCATAGCGGTTCCCCAAGAGCGGGGAATTCATGGTGATCGCCGGTGCAGTCTCGGTCAATCCGTAGGCGTCATATGTGGGAATACCCAGGTCGGCGAAAAACATGGCGATCTGAGGATTCATCACGGCGCTGGCCGTAAGAACGCCTTCAAGCCGTCCGCCGAATCTTTTCCTGATTTTCGAAAACACGATTTTATCCAGCACCTTGAGTTTCACAGACTTGGTCGCCTTGCCTCTGCATTTCACCGCCTCGGTACACGACATATCGAAAAGCTTCTTCTTGAGGCCCCCCTCCTCGTGCATTTTTGCCTGAATGGCGTCGTAGATTTTGTTGAAGACCTTTGGGACGGCGATCAGAAACGTAGGCTTCACCTTGGCGAGATCCTCGGCCAGTGTATCAACCGATTCCATCAGGGCGATGGCTCCGCCGAACTGCATGAAATTGTGAAGCTCGGCGCTCAGGCCGTAGCTGTGCGCCCAGGGCAGGATGGCCAAAGAAACGGCGTTCTCGTTGAGACTTGGAAATATGTGATAACCGGACTGTGAACAGGCGGACAGGTTGCCGTGCGAAAGAAGAACACCTTTGGGCTCTCCTGTGGTTCCTGAGGTATAGATCAAATCGGCCGGTTCCGTCCAATGAGGCTTGTATGAGGGAACCGGATTTTTCTTTCCCGCCTCTTCCACGGCCTTGAGGCTTCTCTCGCCGTCCCCATAAATGGTGTAGACTTCCTGAAGGGTTTCGATTTCATCCTTGAAATGGCGTATCTGCTCCGCGATGGTGTCATCCCTGACGAAGAGATATTTCACCCCGCTGTCTCTCACAATGTATTGCCATGTTTTCATCAATTCTCTTTCGTACATGGGTACGAAGATGGCGCCGAGCCCGTGTGACGCATTTTCCAACACATACCATTCAACGGAGTTGCCGATGATCACCCCCACAGCATCACCCTTGTTGATGCCCAGTCGATGAATGCCGCCCCTCACGTCATTGATTCGCTCAGCCAGACGTTTGTAAGTGATCCATTCATACTGTTTTGTCTGAGGATTTTTCGTTCCAATGGCATTTCGAGCACCCCATTTAGCCGCGGTGTCTTCGAACAGGTCTACGAGGTTCCTCGGGTGTTTGTAGAATCCATCCAACGCCTCAATCTGCTTCTGAGTGTATTTGAGCACGGTCATTCTCCTTGAGTCACACTATTGAAGCCGGAGCCATTAAGACCATCCAAAGCGATCATGCCGTCATTTCGTATTCACCGTTGAGGGCAATGACGTAGTCCTGCCATACCTTCTCATACTGGCTTGGATTGGGCACGGAGAGGATCAGCATAATCTCTTTGCAGTACTCCCGCTGCCTGCCGTTTGTCGTGTGCTTCCCATAGATCTCCAGGGCAAATCGCGCAAAGTCTGTGACCATGAAGTCGAAGATCTGGTTGATGACATCCTCGTCGAGGCTGTCGATCTTCGCCTGCTCCAGAATCAGTTGGCCGTAGACGACGATGGAGAACATCTCCCCCATGGGCAGAGAGAAGGACGGATCCATCTCCTGGATCTTGTCCGGGAAGGCTTTATCCAGCATTTCCCTGAACAGATCGATTTGGTTGATGAACGCGGCCACATTCGGGAGCTTTTTGTATTCAGCGAACATGGGCCCGTAGTCATGGAACTGAACTTTGCCGAGGCCGCTGGTCGTGCCCTGGTTGAAAAGGAAAAGATCGTCTTTCGGGCTGAAATCCGGGTCGACCGGGGAATAATCCTTGGCGTTGAAGAAAAAGCTCTTGATAAACTTCCTGATGAGTTGCACGTTTACGTGGACGGTTCCCTCGAGCTTTGACGGGCCCTTGACGTCGATGGCGACGGTTGAGAAGTAGGTGTCTCGCTCGAAGCCTTTGGCGGCTATGACATCCCACAGCAAAGCAATGACTTCTTCGGATTGAAGGGTGACCTTCATCTTGCTCGTAGGATTGTACAGGAGATAGCGCCGGTCGTCGGCGGTGGCGTTGCGGAAATAGTCTGTAGCGCGGCGCTGGTAAAGCTTCATTCCCATGAGGCGCAGCCAGGCGTCCATGAAGTTCTTCTTCACATGCGGCATGTCTGTCACGCGAAAGCCGTACAGAACGCGGTTTGCTGCATGAGTGAGGGCTTCGTAAAAGGCATGCTGGCAAGCCCCGATGGAGGCAGGACCGATGTTGAACTTGCCGATGTTTACCGTGTTCAAAGCCGAATCCCAAGCCGAAGGCCCCCTGCTCAGGATGTCCGCATCCGTGACAGGATAATCGTTCAGTCCAAACTGGGCAACGTATTCCTGGTGGGAGATAACGTTTCGTTTCAGCTCAAAGGCCTTGTTCCGAAAATTGGTGACAAAAAAGCAGTAGTCGTCGGATCCGTCCCGAACCTTCCCCATGGTGGACACCATCTCCGCTTCATTACCGTTCCCGATATAGTACTTCTCACCCCGGGCCAGCCAACCGCCTTTACCGTCAGGGAAGAGACTCGTTTCTGTGGAGTATATATCCGCTCCGTGGGCCCGCTCTGAAAGGCCGAAGGCAAAAATGGCCCCTTCCTTCAGGAGCGACGCGGCCTTCTTCTTGGCCTGTTCATTGCCGCTCATCCATATGGGGCCGAGGCCGAGAATGCTCACCTGGAAGCAGTACCAGTAGCCGAACCCGTAAAAGGCCAGCAGTTCGCTGTATTCGCTGTTTCTGGCGGTATCCCATCGGCAGTCGGGGTGGTCGGCGTATTGCTTTGGTGTGAGCAGCTTGTAGAAGATCTGCTCTTTTTTCTGAAACTCAAGAAACTCGCGATACCAGATGCGGCTCCAGTAGTCCTGCATCAGCTTGGCTTTTCCCATCCGGTTCTCAAAAAAATCGATCGTTTTGGTCATGATCTCCCGTGACCCCGCGTCGAACATAAGGCTCTTGTATTTCTTGGGCTGCAACAAATGATTCATGGAATTCTCCCTTTTCATGTGGCGAGGCGGCCGATCTTGCAAGGAGTGCATAGGTCTTTTCTTGTGAAGGCCGGGGCGGCGCCGCTTTATTGGTTCGATTCTAGTCTGATGATTGTGGTTTTTCCAGATCTAATTCGCCAATCTCAAAGGTTTTCTGCTTGCCTCTTTCAGCGCAGTTCACGAGCCCTGGTCCTCAGGGCCAGGTTAGAGACAATTGGCTATGCCTGTGGAAATGAGAAGGCTCTAAATTCGAAGCACGAAATTCGAAATACGAAACAATACATAATGACAAAAATTCCAATGACCCAAGCAATAAGCGTATCTGGTACCGCGATTCTCGTTTTGTTTTTGCCATTAGGACATTTGGTATTCGAATTTGTTTCGTATTTCGATATTCGTATTTCGGATTTTGGCGAGGCTACACTAGCAAATCATGCCCTCTGGGCTTAGACCAAAGCCGGGCCCTCTGGACCCGGATTTTTACTGTTCAGTGGAAATTCCTTTAGGCTTGAAAATCCTCCTTGCTGAACACTGAACACTGAACCCCTGAAAACTTCAGCATTTGAAGGGCTCCGGACAGAGCTGACCACGAGCCGGTGTCATGGACCTTCAACGCTTAGTCACGGCCTGAACAGGGGAATCACGTAGGGTCCTTCGGGGACCACGGCAATGTGAGGGTCTCCGTGGGCGTCGATGCTCTGCAAAATCGCCGACTCCATGGACGCGACAGGCCCGACAAAGACATCTTTCAACTCATCGTCTCCAAGGTCTGTGGAGTAAAGCCGGACGGTGCCGACCCGTAATGCTTTGACAAGCATCTGGGTTTGCCACTCATCGATCTTCGCCCTGTCCCTTCCCTCGATGAGGGCCATGAAGCCGTCAGGACCCAGCGAACAGAGAAGGCGCTGGGCTTCCACGAATTCAGGGCTGCCCATTCCTTCCGAGCATTCGCTGGCAATGATGATGGTTCCTCCGGGTTCCACGATGTCCATCACCCCTACCATGCCCTTGACGGTTTGATAGTACGTCCTGTCCAGTGGGTAGCCTGCGCCGGTGGTCACCACGGTTTTGAAACGGCGAGGGACGGAGATCTCTGCGTGAGCGCGCATGAATTCCACCGCCTTTTCATGGCCGGCCTCGATCTCCCCGAAATTGACGAATCCGATTCGTCGATCCTCATCGATCACCACATTCAGGGCCAGCACGCCCCCCAGGGCTCGAACGACCTGGATCTGCTCCTCGTGGAGGGGGTTTCCCTTGACGATGCAGTTGGCCGCTTTGGGATGTCCGAGGATGCGGGCCGCATGAAGTTTCAGAATGGTATCCATGTGGGCGACACCGGGCACGACGACCTTCCGCCCCCCTGAGTAACCTGCCATGAAATGGGGTTCCACCAGTCCGACAACGATCTTGACGTCCGCCTCGACAAAGCGCCGGTCGAGCATGATCGGGATTCCGGAAGCGGTCAGGCCCAGGTCAGCATGCGCTTCCCGGTCTCTCGCAAAGTGGTTCTCGATGGGAAGAGAACGATAAATGTGCTCTGAGCCTACGATTTCCTCCAGTTCCTTGCCCTCGTTGGGCCGGTGAAGGCCTGTTGCCACGAGGATCCGGATCCGCTCTCCGGGGATCCCGGCACGCACCAGCGCTTCGACAAGAGGAGGCAGGAGCAAGCCGTTGGGCACGGGGCGTGTGATGTCGCAGATGAGAATGCACGCATTGGCCTTTCCTCGGGCGAGTTCTGCCAAGGGTCGAGAGTTTACGGGGTTTTGCAAGGCCTCCAAGGTCGCGCGAACCGGATCCTGAAGGGGAACCATGGGACGCTTGTGGAGGCTGGTCACGCGGACACTGTCCGGCAAGTGCACGGCGAGCTTTCCGCGGCCGTAAAGGAGTTCGATGTTCATAAAGGTGAACCCGGTGATGCAGGAATGGAGCAGGAAAATGTCTTTAACGGGAAAGAGCACATATGTCAATGAAAAGAAGTCTCTCACACTCTTGAGTAAGAAGTAGGCACTAAGGCGTAGGCACTGGTCCTTGCTGCATACTGCCTACTTCATACTGCTTACGGGCTAATATTTTATGCGCGAACGCCTTGAAACAGACGGGGTCCGTGTAAACCAAAAGGCAACCGCGGCGTCTAATGGGGCAAAGACTCGAAAAGGAGGGCTCGATGATGAAAGTTAAAATCCTTGTTATTTCAGCTATTTTTGCGGCGCTGGTGTTCTTGGCGGGAGCCGGGACGGCCCTTGCGGGCGGCAGGGACAGGGCAGACTATTACAGGCATCACAGGCAGCCTGCGGTAGTCCATCCCGTGCAACACAGAGTCGTGCACAGGCAGCCCAAAATGGCCTATGGCCGGATCATCCCTGTTTACCACCATCCTGCCTATGTTCACCACAGGCCGATGGTCGTGAGGCATGCGCCCGTGTGCGCGCCGGTCCATGCAGGCTGGGGACTCACCTTTCATTTTGGTTGGTAAACGCTGGAACTTTCAGCCCCTTCTCAGGTAGCGGCCCTTGGCAGGTGCCTCTGCCCCTTCAGGGAGGTCCAGGGAGATCAACCGGCCTCCCTTGATCACGGCAACAGGCCATCCGGTCAGGACCTTGCCCTGGTGGAGGCAGTAATCGGAGCGGGAGGCGGCCGTCCGTGGGGTCGCCTCTTTTTTTAGCGTAGGGTCGACAACAACGATGTCCGCGTCGCTGCCGGGGAAAAGGGTGCCTTTGCGGGGATAGATCCCGAAGATTTCGGCGGGCGATGCCGCGGTCTTCTCTGCAAGGCGCTCGAGGGGGAAGCGGTATTTCCCGGCCCCATCGAGGAGGGAAGGAAGATGGGTGCCTACTGCAGGGTAACCCGGAGGAATGTCCCAGAGTGTGACGCCCGCCTTCTTCTCCTCAGAGGACAGGGGCGTGTGATCGGACCCGATCGCGTCCAGCACATCGCCGGCCAGTCCATCCCAGAGGGCTTGCTGATCTTCCCTGCGCCTGATGGGGGGCACCATCTTGTAAAGCATGTCGGCATCTTCTTCAAGATCAAGAGTGAGATACGGGGATGTGGTCTCGAAGAAGAGGTTCTGATGCTTCTCCTTCAGGGCCGCGGCCATGCGAACCGATTCCGCACAAGAAAGATGGACAAAATAGATTTTGACCCCGGAGTCCCTGGACAAAAAGGCGGCCCTCTGGATGGCTTCCGCTTCTGCAACCTCGGGGTGTGTCTTTTCCCATTCTCCCAGAGAATCTGAGCGGGGTGCCGCCCTTTTCATTCTCTCCGTTGCGCGCCTGACGAGTCTGTGGTTTTCAGCATGAATGTTCAGGACTGCGCCGGTCCCCAGGGACGCTACGGCCTCCATCAAATCGAGAAGGAAGTCATCTTCCACTTCCGGGATGAGGCCCGGAATCCCGCACATGTAAGTTTTGAAAGACCTGATCCCGTGCCTCGATGCGCACAGAGGAAGCTCTTCCAGTTGCCTCCGGTTGAGAATGACGAGATGAATGAATACGTCGCACCAGGAATGGCTTTCGATTTTTTCGATGATGTCGTCGAGCACGGAGAGGTAAGATTCCTGCCCCCCCAGGTAGAGACCGATGGTGGTCACCCCGTTAAGGAGGGCGGATCGTGTTTCCGTCACGATCTCCTTGTCAAAGTCGGCGAAGATGCCCAGGTGGACGTGCGGGTCGATGGCACCGGGAAAAAGGTACTTGCCCCTGATCTCGACCGTCTCGGACCCGTGATGCGACAGACTCTCACCCAGGGAATGGATCTTTCCGTCCCGGATTTCGATGTCCAGAGGGAAGATGCCCCTGTGGGGAAGCACGCAATGCCCCCCCTTGAGCACCATGGACGGGGTCGAAGGGGAAGGCGCAAGCGGTCCGGACTTTTTTATCCACCCTGGAACAAAGGGCGTCTCTGTCTGCTTCAGAAAATCGGGGACAAAGGGGCTTTTCTTCTCTGCCATCTAAACGGCCTCGATGGTCGATACCGCCGATTCCAGGGCAGACCTGATTTCCGATTCGGTGCCGGAAAGAAAAAGCCTTCCGAAACGGCCGAAGGGATTGAAGTGGATGAGCTCGATGCGGGAGGACTTCTCCGCCTCATTGGCGGCAAGCACGATGTATGCGGCAGGCTCCACCTCGAAAACGAGAAGGGAAGCCCCTGGAAGAAGCAGGCTGCCTTTCCTCGTTTTGTTGATCTGCTGGGCCTGATAGGGATTGACTTTGTGGATGATCCTGGAGGAGACCACCTTCGGCTTGAGCCTTTGAGAGATGTCCAGGCCGCAGGCTTTCAGAATGGTCGCGCCTGCATCTTTCACCGACTCCACGCTGAAGGAATGGATCTCCAGGACCCCGAATTCCCTTTCCACCATTTGGAGTCCGGGCCTGGCATCGCTTGTCTTGAGCGCCGAGTCGAGAAGATTGTACACTTCGCTCCCCGGAGCGAGTTCGAGCCACAGTTCAGCCATGTTGGCCAGGGGAACGTCGCCGTCGAGCTCCGAGCCGAGAAAAGCGGCGAACTGGGGCTGCATGCTGTCGATGAAGGCATAGGTCCTGAGTTGAAACCGCTCTTCGGCCATGAGAAATCGCCTCTGCTCTTACAAGGGTCCTGGTTTTGATGCCTTTGCGATCAGCTTTTTGCCTTCAGCGGCTTTACCAGGGTGGGGAGCGCTTTCAGGGTTTCGTCGCTCGGCCTGGCAATGACGTGAACGGAAACGATCTCCCCGATTTTCTTGACTGCGGCCGCACCGGCATCCACCGCGGCCTTGACGGCGCCTACATCGCCTTCCACAAACACGGACACGAGCCCGGCTCCGATTTCTTTCAAGCCCATCACTTCGATGTTGGCCGATTTGACCATGGTGTCCATGGCTTCAATGGCTCCTACCAGCCCCTTGGTCTCAATCATCCCTAATGCTTTCATTTACGCCTCCTTGCCTTTGGCAAAAATTTCTTTCTTGTTGATGGTCACATGATCAAGAATCGCGATGACTGCGGCATCTATAGGCAGACTCTTGTCGCTCAGCGCCGCGGAGGCAGGCGTGCCCGACGCGACGGCGACATACTCGGAGAGCCCAGCTCCCACCGTGTCCACGGCAAGAAAGGCCTCACCCCGAGGATTTCCCTCGTCATCGATATCCTTGAGCACGAGCAGCTTGTAAGCGCTCAATCCCTCCGGTTTGATGGAGGAAGTGGCAACCCCGATGACCTTGCAGAGTTTCATGACAACCTCCTTTACCTGCCGAGTATTTTGACAAAACAATCCAGGACACGATCGATATCTTCCAGGGTGGTGAAGAAATGGGCCGCGATCCTCACCGCGTCCCCTCGCGCCGAGGCTACGATATTTTCCTTTCTCAGAGCCAGCTCGAAATCGTGCGAATCCCCGGGAACCCGGATCGCCGTGTTCGGGGATTTCATGCTCAGATCCGTCGGACTCACCAGGTCGAGACCCCTTTCCAGGGCGCCCCTGATGCAGTGTTCCGAGAGGACGGTGGTCCACCTGTGGATGTTGTCCACGCCCACCGTGTTGATGATCTTCATGCCGCCCCGGGCAATGTAGGCCGTTGGAACCGGGGGTGTTCCTGAATCGAAACGCCTCGCATCCTTTGCATAGACGAAATTGCGGATGTCAAAGGCAAAAGGCTTGTCCTGGCCGAACCACCCGGTGAAAGAGGGATGAAGGTGCTCGACGAGTTCCTTTTTCACGTACATAAAGGCGATGCCCGGCACGCCGAGCAGATATTTGAGATTGCCGGTGGCAAGGAAATCGATGTCCAGGTCTTTCACGTCCAGGGGATGGGTCCCCAGGCCCTGATACGCATCCACGTAGATCAGGGATCCCTTTTCGTGGATCTTCGGGATGATTCGCTTCAGGTCCTGCCTGAAGCCGTTGTAGTAGTAAGTGTCGCAGGCCGAGGTGATGAGCGTGCCGTCATCCACGTATCGGTCGTAGTCGGCCGGATCGATCATGCCGTTCTTCACAGGGATGAACTCGACCCTCAACCCGTATTTCTGATGGGCCTGCCAGATGAGACCGACGGTGGGAAACTCCGCGTCGGTGACCACGATCTTTTTCCTGGACGTGTTCAGGGGGAGCGAACTGGCCACCGCGCTCGTCAGCTCCGAAACCGATGTGCCTATGGCAATTTCGCTTGGATCGGCGTTGATGATTTTCCCGAATTCGGCCTTGGCGAGGTGAATTTCTTCCATCCATCGATCCCAGTCCATTCCCATCCGGTCCCAGTTGTCCAGATACTCCAGAGCCGCCTGGCGGGTGTAGGTGGACTGGGGAGCCTGGGAGCAGTTGGCCACGTGGATGTGGGTTTTCAGGAGAGGGAACTGTTTTCTCCAGTGGTCCATGTCAAAGGGAGGGGCGGGCCGGCTTCCAGTCGAAACGCCGGCCCCGGCAGGACGGGAGAGGAAGGGTGGAACGAACTTCCCGGCCCCGGCAGGTTCGGCCGGATGGATCCCCTCGTGGCCGACGAATCGGATGCCGTACTTTTCAGCCTGCTCCTTTGCGATGCTGGTGATGATGTCATCGGGTTCAACGGCTATTTCCTTTTTGCCCGATCTGAAAGCAAGGTCGATGTCTTCGCCGGTCAGGATCGTTCTCACAGGGCTGTCTCCATCAGGATTGATGTGTCTAAGGGGAACATGCCACGCCCGGGGACGCATGGTGCCCAGGGCATGGGATCGTCATCCGCTGCGCCGCCCGGGGATGCAAGGCGACGTCAAAAAACAGGTGGTTGCAGGCTAAGAGCAAATCAGATCCGCCACGGCCTGTCAAGCAAAAAATTCATATATGAACTTTTTTTTTCAAATATGAACTTTCGTGTTGACACGGTTTCCCTCTCCGGCCTATACCAAGAGCAAAACTTGAACGATCATGGAAACGGGAAACCTGGGTGCGAGAATCAGAAAAGAAAGGAAAGCCCTCGGCTTGACGCTGGAGAAATTCGCGGCCCTCGTAGGCACGAGCAAAGCCATGCTCCAGCGGGTTGAGACCGGCGCCAAATCCCCCTCCATCGCCCTCCTCTCCGAGATCGCCACCGTGTGCAGGCGGCGCATCGACGACTTCATCCAGGATGAGCCCGAAGGGTTTTACAAGCTCGACGAGGCAAAGCAGAAGACCATCCGCCTGGGGGACTACGAGGTTCGGATCATCGCCCCTTTCGGCCTCATCTCCAAGGACATCGTGGCCAACCAATTCAAGGCAAAAGCCGGCGCCCTGGTGAAGCCGCACAAGGAGAACGGGCATGCCTGGGTCTACATCACGAAGGGACGCTGCGTGTTCGAGCACGACGGGATCTCCCATCGGCTCAAGAAAGGAGACATCATCTACTACGATGCCGGAAAGCCGACGACCCTGAAGGTCTTGACTCCTCTGGAGTCCATTCGGATCACCGTGCGGGGATAAAGATAAGCTCCAAAATGCCCTGTCTCAGAAGTTCTACTCCTAAGAAATAGCAATCCCAAAAGGCGAGAAACACTGAAATCCGAAATTCGAATTTTCTCATCATTTCGAGTTACCGGAAGACATGATGCTTGTCTATCCATGCTGGTGTTCGCGGGAAGCCCGGCTTTCAAGCTGGGCCTGGATGAGGAAGATCTCCGCGTCGTGGGTAGCGCGCAGGCGCTCCCAGCGCGTATCCGACATGTCCGTGGTTCGCCAGGCCGTCATCGTGACGATACAATGTGCGCGGTCCCGGCCGTATTGGAGCCCCGGAATCACCCGGGTGGAGATCCGCGGCACCTGCATGTCGGGACCCCCCACGTGGTAGTCGATCAGGAGGCGCTTCGCATCCGCCTCGATGTGGAACCACGCCTCCAGCCCATCAAAAAGAGACGTCCCCTTGAAGAGCCCTTTCTTGTTCGCCGGCTTGGTGTCAAAGCAGCCCAGGGCCCATCGGCCGAGCATTTCAGGGTCCGCGAGATAGGTGAAGGCCTCTTCAGCAGGCACCGAAACCTCCAGGCTGACCGAATAAGACAGGGAATCGGAGATGTTCATGGCTCAATCCTTTCGAATTACAGCAACCCCAGCCAGCGCGGCAGCGTCATGGTGAACGCAGGAACATAGGTGATCAGGGCCAGGGTCACAAAACAGGCGATCAGGAAGGGCAGGACGGCGATTATCACCTTGATCACCGGATCGCGCGAAATATCCGCGGCGGCAAAAAGACAGATGGCCAGAGGAGGGGTCAGGAGTCCGATGTTGAGGTTCACGATCATGATGACGCCGAACTGAACCGGGTCGACCCCTATTTCCATGGCCAGGGGCATGAGCATGGGAGCAAAGAGAATGATGGAGGCCGAGCAATCCAGCCACATACCCAGAAGGATCAGGAAAAGGTTGATCATCACGAGGAGGATCACCTTGTTGTGGGTGATGGAGTAAAACAGGACCTTTACTTTTTCCGGCACGTTTTCGATGCCGAAAACCCACGAGAGAATGGAGCCGCATCCCACGATGATCAATAGCTTCGCGGAAAAGAAAAAGGCGGTCCGAAAGATCGGGCCGTAGTCCCTCAGCCTCAAGGCGCGGTAGAAGAACGTGGCCACGATAAAGGCGTATAGAACCGCCATACCGGCCGCCTCGGTGGGCGTGAAAATGCCGAAAAGGATGCCGAACAAGATGATGGCCGGCATCATGAGGGGCACGAAAGCATCTTTGGTGCCGAGCAGCAGTTGCTTGGGCGTGACAGGGATTTGGATTTTCGGATACTTCCGCCGCTTGGCCAGAAAGGCGACGATCAGCATCTGGGAAAGGCCCATGAGGATGCCGGGCACGATGGCCGCTGCAAAGAGGGCGCCGATGGAAACCGAGGTCACGGCCCCGTAAATGACGATGATCATGGAAGGCGGGATGATGGGACCGACGATGGAAGAGGCCGCCGTGACCGCAGCGGCAAAAGAGCTGTCGTAGCCCTGCTTCTTCATAGCAGGAATGAAGATGGAGCCCAGGGCGGCAATGTCGCCCAGGGCGACGCCCGTGATCCCTGCAAACAGCATGGAGGCGAGCACATTGACGTGGGCCAACCCGCCCCGCCACCGCCCTACGATGAGATTCGAGAAGTCCACGATGCGGTCCGCGATTTTTCCCTTGGTCATGATTTCGCCGGCAAGGATGAAATAGGGAATGCACATGAGGATGAAAGAGTCCATGCCGGCAAAGAGCTTTTGGGGCGCCATGTCCAGGAAGGAGGCCTGGGGCGAGAAGAGAAGGTACAAGGAGGCGGAAAAGCCCATCACAAAGGCGACAGGCATGCCCAGGACAAGCAGGGAGACAAAAATGATTGTCATCACGGTGAGGGACATGGGAGCTTCTCGTAATCACGGATGAGGTGAGTGCCGGCGCCGAAGGAGACCCATGGGGAGGTCTCCTCAGAGCCGGGTAAGGTTGAGTACAGTGCATACTGCTCACTGGCTCAAGCCTACCCCACGGAAAACTCGAGATCCTGGGGGCGGAAAAATCGTTGAGTCCATTTCCGATTGCGGACTCCTCGGAGATGTCCCCATGGATCAACAGCCCTGGTTTTCTGCCGCCTTGGCGGCAAGAGAGCCCCGGAGGGGCGTTATATGAAATCTGCCAGGGCAGATTTCATTCAGGGGTCTGAAACTTTGCCAGGGCCGCCCGCCGGTCTTCTTCCCCAAGCCTGTCGGCGGACCAGAAAATCATGCGGTATCCGTCTGTTATCAGATCGCGGAGCGTATATACGCCCATCAGCAGGGCGCCCAGCGGAATAGCCAGGCTGGCCCAGAGCATGCTGATCCTCAAACCCGAGCTTTCGAAGAGGCGGTTGAAGTAGACCATCTTCACCCCTTTGATCAGGAGGATGGCAAGGAAGACCAGGGTGCAGAGACGAAAGATCGTCTCCATCACCCGTCGCCCCCGGGGTCCCGCCAGCATGGGGAAAAAGTCGATTCGAACATGCTCGTTTCTGGCCTGTACCAGGGCCGAGCCGAGCATCACCATCCAGATCATGAGATAACGAATCAATTCCTCGGACCACACGAAGGAAAAATTGAAAACGTATCTCAGCGTGACCTGAACCACGACCATCACACACATGAAGAAGAGCATGAACGAACAGATTTTGGTCTGCAGGGCTTCAAACCATTTGGAAAAGCTGCTCATCATGGTTTTACTCTATTTTGCCGCCTCGGCCGCTTTCAGCATCCCGTCCACCCAGTCGCTGCCCACTTCCTTGCGCAACCAGTCCAGGACCGGAGCCTGGGCTTTAGCCTTGAACGGCTGTCTTTGTTCCGGGGTGAGGACGGTAATCTCCATCCCGTTCTTTTTGAGGTTGTCCATGGAGATATGGTCGGTGTACCTGGAAACGCCCCGGTTGACGGCAAGAGCCGTCTTCTGGGCTTTTTCGACGACTTGCTGAAGGTCTGAGGGCAGGGATTGATAGAACTTGTCGTTCACGATCATGGCGGACACGGCGTAGACATGGTTATCCACGGTGATGTACTTCTGAACCTGGTAGTACTTGAAGAGGTCGACGAGGGAGAGGGCGTTGTCCTGGCCGTCCACGGTCTTGTTCTTCAACGCCCCGTAAAGCTCGCCGAAGGCGATGGGCGTGGCGGATCCTCCGAGGCTCGAGACCACTTCCTGAAACACGGGGGAAGGCATGACACGGATCTTGAGCCCCTTGAAATCCTCGGGTGTGCGAACCGGCTTTTTGGAGTTGGACCATTGCTTGAAACCTCCCGATTCCCACCAGTGGAGCACTCTCATGCCGGTCTGCTTGAGGAGTTCTTCGTTGATCTTTTGGACAAAGGGGCCGTCGTAGAGGCGCCATCCCTGGTACTCGTCTTCGATGAGATAGGGGATGGAGAAGACCTGTACCGGCTTGAAGACCGTGGCAAGAGGGCCTTCGGCCGTGTCCGCTCCCTGGATCTGCCCCATCATGACCTGCTTCATGCGATCCACGGGACTTCCGAGGGCGCCGCCCCAAATCAGCTCGACCTTGATGCGGTTGTTGGAGTTTCGCTCCACCTCGTACTTGAAATAGTTGTAATGGGTGGCCCAGAAGCTCGGGTTGAGATCCGGGGCCGCAAGGCCGAACTTCATGACATAGGACTGTGCCATGACGGTTGAGGGGAGCAGGAACATCAGGGCCGCCAGGAGGCCCAAAAAGCATCGGCCGTATTTTTCAATCTTCATGGTAAAGGCTCCTTTCTCTGAGGAAGGTTTTGGCATCCCTGCCATCCCGGAAGAGGAAACCGGGAAGGGGCAGGTTTGCACTGATACCAGAGGGGGTCGCCGGTGTCAAGGGGCATGCAACGATGCGAAAATGAAGGTTGACGGTGAGAGGATTCCTCGCTAAGTTGATTTGAAATTCGAGGAGGAACCATGCTCGTTCTTGATCCATCCAAGTGTTCGGGGTGTCGCCGGTGCGAAGCCCGGTGCTCCTTCCATCACACCGGAAAGGTGGGGCGAGGCCTGGCCCGCATCAAGGTGGTGAAGATGGAGGAGACGGGGGTCGACTTCCCTGTATACTGCGTGCAATGCGAGGAACGGCACTGCGCCGAGTGTCCCCAGGCTGCGATCACGATCGGCCCCCGGGGCGAGATCGTCATCGACGCCGATCTATGCACCGGGTGCGGGACCTGCGAGGAGCTTTGCCCGATCGGTGCCATTGAACTCCACCATGAACTCCCCTATGTTTGCGACCTCTGCCAGGGAGACCCCCGTTGTGTCAAGGCCTGCACCATGGGAGCCCTGACCTTCAGGCCCGGCGAAAAAGAGGCGGTGAGCCTGAAAGCTCAGGACGGAAAACTCACGCCTGAAGACAAGCGGGTTCGATTTGCCCTGTCCTCATCGCAACCGATGCGGGAGACATGGGTTTCGGCAAGGAGGGCATAGATGCTTCACGGTTACGGCGGCCACATGCTTCGCGTTGACTTGACGTCCGGCCGGATTCGGCGGGATAAGACAGATCCCCAGGAGGTCCTGCGGGCCGTCGGAGGACGGGGTTTGAACTCCTGGCGGCTCCATGAAGAACTGAAAAGGGATGCGGATCCCCTTTCCTCGGAAAACATGCTCCTCATCGGTGTGGGACCCCTCACCGGGACCTTGCTTTCCACCTCCGCCTACATGACCATTTCAGGGAAATCTCCCCTCACCGGGATCCTCGGGGATTCCGCAGCCGGCGGGCACTTCGGTCCCGAGCTCAAAGCCGCAGGTTACGACCAGGTGATCGTCACGGGAAGATCGGCCGAGCCCTGCTACCTCCTCATCGCCGACGATCGTGTCGAGATCCGGGAGGCTCGGCATCTCTGGGGCCTGGACATCTATGACACTTCGAAGGCCCTGCGCCGGGAGCTCGGGGACAATGCTTTTCAGGTGGCGGCCATCGGACCTGCAGGGGAGAACCTGGTCAAGTTCGCCACCGTGGCCTGCAACAACTCCAGGATGTGCGGCCGCACGGGCATGGGGTGTCTTTTCGGGTCCAAGAACCTCAAGGCCGTGGCCGTAAGAGGCACGGGGAGCCTCAGCGTTGCAAACCCGGAAGAGTACTCGGGCCTCTGCCAGGAATTGGACCGGAGAATCATGGCCCACCCGGAGTATGCCAGGCGCAAGGAGTTGGGTTCCACCCTCCTCATGACGGCTCTGAACGGATTGGGAATCCTTCCCACCAACCATTTCCAGAAAGGAACGGCCGAATATGTTCACGACGTGAGCGGGGAAAAGCTGGCGGAAATCTACAAGGTGAAAAACAAGAGCTGCTTCAACTGCAACATCCACTGCTCGCGCTACTATATCACCGAGGATGACGAAAGCGAAGGGCCGGAGTACGAGACCCTTTGCAGCTACTCGTCCCGGATCGGGAACAAGGATTTGCGGTTTGCGTTAAAGATGGCCGGGTACCTCAACCGAATGGGCGTGGACTCCCTCAGTTCAGGGGAAACCATCGGATGGGCCATGGAGTGCGTTCAGCGGGGTCTGCTCACCAAAGAGGATCTGGATGGTCTTGATTTCACCTGGGGCAACAGGGAGACCATCGAAAAGATCGTCCCTATGATCGTCAGGCGGGAGGGGATCGGAGATGCTTTTGCCGAAGGGACCCGCAGCCTTGCAAGACGGTTCGGCCGGGGTACCGAGGAATATGCTTTCCAGGTAAAGGGGCTCGACATGATCTGCGGCGATCCCCGGGGTCTGAAGGCTTTCGGCCTCACCTATGCCATTGCCTCCCGGGGGGCGGACCACCTTCGGGCCGAACCCTTTTTCGAGTTGACGGAGCGCTACGAAGAGTCGGAGAGGCGGTTTGGAACCCGGGATGCCGCGGATCGCCTGTCCGATCATGGGAAAGCCGTGCTGGTGGAGTTCACGGAGCGGCAGGCCCTTCTCACCGATTGCCTGACCATGTGCAAGAATGTGGGCCTGAGCATGGACATCCTCGACTTTGATTTTGCCTCCAAGCTGCTCCGGGCGGGCACCGGGCTCGATTTCACGCCCGAACGCGTTGACGGGGCCCTCAGGGGGATCATCGACGCGGACCGGCGCCTCAACATTGCCTTCGGCATCGACTCCAGCCACGACACCCTGCCGAAAAGGTTCACCCATGAGCCCCTGACAGAGGGGGCCTCGAAAGGCCAGGTGGTTCCCATCAAGCAGATGGTGAAGGACTACTATGAGCTGCGGGGCTGGGACGAACAAGGCCGCCCTCCGGACTCGAAGCCCGACTAGAGTGCACGGCACTCGGTACACGGGGCACGGGACAAGGTGCAAAAGATCGGGATGGTATGGAAGGGCGGGTTTCTTACCGTGTGCCGTGACCTGTGCGCCCTGCACCGTTCTTTATCGGCCAGTCTCCGGGATTAAGAAGAAGGCGGGCCACGGAGTCCTTTGTTTCTCTCTTTTCCCGCAGCCTGGGCGTCACCTTTTCCGCTCCCTTTCCCCAGACCATGCCGTAACTGAGAAGAGAGGCAAACTCTTCGAAATCAAGGGCGGGGTTGTATCCCAGGCTCCTCAACCGTTGATATTCCTCGAAGGTGTCCGGAAACTTGTACATCACGTACCACTGAAGCATCCCGGGTACGGGCAGGTCAAGGTTCTCTTCAAGGGAAAGGAAGATTCCCTGCTCCCCGGCAATTCTTTCGGCCTCGTGTCGGATGCCTTCCAGGTCCTCCGGATAGAAAGGAGGGGAAAGGGCAAGTTTCTTGGCCTCTCCGGCCAGGCACTCGGCAAAGGCGGTGATCATTCCCAGCATGAAGGATTTTCGATCCATTGAGTCCCTTTTGTTCTTATGCATTTCCGATAGACCAGTCCTGGAATCCCTCTAGGGGACTTTCATTAAACTGCAGTTGAGCGTTATCGGCCTTGTAGGAGGGAGCTCCGGCTCCCGATGGTCGCGAGCAAGAGCTCGCTCCTACCCCTTCAAACAGCGCCCCGTTGATCTTTGCGGGCACCTGTTATAAAACTCACAATATCATCAAAAGGGAGAACGATCAAACCGTTCGGCAGCCATATATCAGAAACAGGAGGACGTAAAATCATGAGCGACAGCGCCTTGAAGAGGTTGACACCCATTGTGAAGGAATCGGAAAGCTCGCCCATGCGGGAAATGATGAAGATGATGGAGGAGAAAAAGGACCTTCTCAGCCTTTCGGCCGGGGAAGCCAGATTCGACGCTCCACCCGAACTCATCCGGCTTGCCGTTGACGCCATGCAAGGAGGAAAGAACCTTTATACCTCCACAAACGGGATTCCTCAGATCCGGGAGGCGATTTCCGAGTTCGCCCGGAGACAATGGGGAGCCGACCTGGATCCTGCCACGCAGATCCTCATGACCGTGGGCGGCATGGAAGCGATTTACCTGGCCATGCGCATTGTGCTGGAAAAAGGAGACAAGGTGCTCCTTCCGGACCCGGGGTGGGGCGTGATGAGGACGGTGGTCGAACGCCGGGGAGCTCACGTGGAGCACTATCCCCTGGAAGAGAAGGGAAGCTGGACCATCGACCATGAAGCGATCCTCGAGAGGATGGATGGAAAGACCAAGCTGGTGGTGCTCAACACGCCTTCCAACCCCACAGGCGCGATGATTTCCAGGGAGGGGTTCGCCGCTCTCGTGGAAAAGGCGAGGGAAAAGGGCGTGTTCATTCTATCCGACGAGGTTTACCACAACTATGTTTTCGAGGGGGAGCATGCGAGCGCACTTTCCTTCGGTTCCCTCGAAAACCTCATCGTGGTCAACAGCTTTTCAAAAACCTTTGCCGTCACGGGATGGCGCCTGGGATATGTGGTGGCCCACCCGTGGATCATCCGGCAGATGGGAATCTACAAGGAAAGCATTTCTCTTTGTTCCTTTTCCATCGGCCAGTGGGCCATGGCGGAGTTCCTGGCCAGGAGCGAACCTTACCTGACACAAGCGAGAGAGTTCTGCAGGAGCAACATGGAGAAGATGACGGCCCGGCTCAACGCGATCCCGGGCGTGCGCTGCACGCGGCCCCAGGGAGGCTTCTATGTCTTTGCCGACTTCTCAAAGATCGAACCCTCGTCACAGAAGCTCTTCAAGCGTCTCCTGGACGGAGGAATTGCCGTGGTGCCGGGCGTCGCTTTTGGCTCTCGGGGCGAAGGCCGGGCGAGGCTCATGTTCGCCTGCCCGAGCGACCACATCGACCGGTGCATGGACAAAATAGAGACGACCCTCAGATAGGAAGAGCGACATCGAAAAGCTTTGTCCGGCGGATCTTCACCCAGGGGACAAGGCCGGATCAGTCAGACATATGGCGGGTTTTCGGGGCCGCTGATATCTTCAGCTTCTGAATGGGTATCCCAGGAGGGTATCGACATAAAAAGGCTGTCGATTCCATCGGAACGGATGTTGATGTTTCAGCTACGTCGTGATCCCTTTCGCGAAAGGATCTCTTCAAGGGCTTGCCGCGCTTCGCGGCGAATTCTATCCGAAAGCCAGAGAGAGGATGCCTCGAGCCTATTCATCGCAGATTCCGCGTCGTTCCTGTCCAAATAGCCCTTTGCCGCATTCCAAAGAACAATACCCAAGGAACCGTGCACTTCCAAACCCAATAGGGACACAAAAAGACGGGTTGTCGCATCGTCGGTCAGAAACCAGTCGGCTTTCTTCCTGCGAGCCAGCACAAGGGCTTCTGCCTCGCCGGCATGCAGATCTCCCGCCGTTTGCCATATGTCAGCTTGCTTTCTTTCATGGGGCTCAAGGTCCACAATTTGAAGGAATGTTGGCCAAGGTTCGGCAATGGAACCAGTGGATCGGACTTCAATGGCGACACGATGAGGAAGGAACAGGTTTCCAGCCGGCCTGAGCAAACCGAGACAGTCGGCTTCGCCGAGGTGGATGATTGGGCCGGCGTCACATACGATCACCCTCATTCAGAAGTCAATGCCTCTTTCTTTGCCCATTCAATGTCTTCTCGTGCGAAACGTTCCATCAGATCCAGCCTGTTCCTGCGTACGAACTCCGACATGGCAGCGAGGACCGCATCAGGTTCGGACCTGAATAAACCCGCCTTGACATAGGCATCAATCTCTGCAGCAAGCTTGTCCGGCAAATCAATCGATAATGTTTTCATGCCCTTAACTCCGTTTCTGATAAACAGGCTGGCTCAACTCTAGCATTTCCAAATTTTTTGCGCAATAGCCTACGTGTAGCACTCTGCCATTTGATGTTTGTCAAGCATTGTGTTTGCAGAGCATAATTATCATTCCGCGGACATCCATAAGATTGGCGAGTTTGCCCACCTCGCACCGCCGCCGAAGCGGATCTGTCACTCAGGAGTATAGATCGGTGGGATGCGCAGCTCCACGCGATACTGAACACTGATTACTGCTTACTGATTAATTGGTAGTTCCGCCCAGATAGGCTTTCTGCATCATGGAATTGTTGAGCAGGTTTTGGGCTGTGTCGGTGAGAACGATAGAGCCTGTCTGGAGCACGTATCCCCGGTTTGCGATGGAAAGGGCCATGTTGGCGTTTTGCTCGACCACGAAGACGGTGGTTCCCTGCCGGTTGACTTCGGCGATGAGTTCGAACTGCCGGTCCACGAGCAAGGGGGCCAAGCCCATGGAAGGCTCGTCCATGAGCAGGACTTTGGGATTGGACAGGAGCGCTCTTGCCATGGCCAGCATCTGCTGCTCTCCTCCGCTGAGCGTGATTCCAGGCTTGTGAAGCCGGTTCCTGAGCTGGGGAAACTGCTCCAGCATCCTTTCGATGTCCCTCTGCACCCCTTCGGGGTCCGACCTCAGGTAAGCCCCCATCTCCAGATTTTCCAGGACCGTGAGCCGCGGGAAGATCCTCCGGTTTTCGGGAACGATGGCCACGCCCCTGGCTATGATGTGCTTCGTGGGTTTGCCGTCGATTCTTTCGCCGCTCAGCTTCACCGTCCCCCTTTTGACCTTGCAGACCCCCAGGATGGTCTTGAGCGTGGTGGACTTGCCCGAAGCATTGCCGCCGAGAAGGCAGACGAGCTCTCCCTCGAAGATGTCGATGTTGATGTCATAGAGCACCTGGATGTTGCCGTAGTAGGTGTCTACGTTCTTGAGCTGCAGGATAGGCTGTTTATTCATGGCTAATGTTTTTTCCGGCCGAGGTAGGCTTCGATGACCTGAGGATCTTCGGCCACCTGCTCGTAAGAACCCTCGGCGATCTTCCGGCCGTAGTCCAATGCAATCACCCGGTCCGAGATGGACTTCACCACGTTGAGCTTGTGCTCGATCACGATGATCGTGTATCCGTAGTCGTCCCTGAGTTTCTTGATGAACGCCGTGATTTCCTGGGTTTCCTGGGGGTTCATCCCTGCCGAGGGTTCGTCGAGCATGAGCACCTTTGCGCCCGTGCCGATGGCTCGCGCAATTTCGAGGCGTCTGCGGTTGGCATAGGAAAGAGACGCAGCCTCCTGGTTGAAGCGGTAGCCTGTCAGCCTGGCCCCGAAAAGGTTGAGCACTTCTTTGACCCTTTGGTCCGTCTCTTCTTCTTCCCTTCTGTAAAGGGGGAGGTGGAGCAGGATAGACAGGGGGCCTGACTTGGTCCGGCAAAACCGGCCCACCTTGGTGTTGTCCAGGACGGTCATGTTGTTGAACAGCCGCAGATTCTGGAAGGTCCTGGCAATGCCGGCTTTCACGACCTGATGGGGCTTGAGCCCCGATATTTTTTTCCCTTCATAGAAAATAGCCCCTGACGTGGGGGGGTAAATCCCGGTGATCAGGTTGAAGACGGTGGTCTTGCCCGCTCCATTCGGGCCGATGACGCTCAGGATTTCCCTTTCGCGAACCTGAAAGCTCAGGTGGTCTACGGCGACCACTCCTCCGAAGTTCTGCGTGACCTCTTTGACCTCGATGACGAGCCTTTCTCCTTTGGCGTGCTTGCCTTGTGGGACCCTTTCGCGACGTTCATCTCCCGTGTAGTAAAGGTCTGTCGATGGGCGGAGCACGCCCGTTTCGTCCTTGTCGGGTCTTTTTTTTGCCTTGGAAAAAAATCTGATGGAACCCATGATGCCCTGAGGTCTCAAGGCCATCAACACGATGAGAATCAGGCCGTAGAACATCATCCGGTAGGCGCCGTACTCCCGCAGGAATTCGGGAAGAATCGAAAGAAGGACCGCGCCGAGAATGACGCCCGCCACATTTCCGAGGCCGCCCAGGATCACCATGCAGTAAACGATCACGAGCTGAGGAAAATCGAAGTTGTTCGGGAAAACGGAATCCTGAAAAGAGGCGAAGAAAGCCCCTGTGGCCCCGGCAATGAAAGCGCCGCCGGCAAAGGCCTTGAGCTTCATCATGGCCGTGTTGACGCCCATGGCTTCGGCGGCCAGCTCGTCCTCCCTGATAGCCTCCCAGCCCCGGCCGTAACGGGATCGCTTCAGGCGAAAGCATCCGATGACGACGACAACGGCGGCCAGCCAGATCAGATAGGCATAGGCGACCGGGGACATGAGTTTCAAGCCGAAAAAACGGATCGGATCCAGGTTGTAGATGCCGTTCACCCCTCCCGTGATGTTCACCGGGCGATCGAGGTTCACCAGCATAAGCTTGAAGATCTGGGCAAAGGCGAGGGTGACGATGGCCAGGTAGTCTCCTTTCAAACGCATGCTCGTTGAGCCCAGGGCGAAGCCCACGGCCATGGTAGTGAAGGCGGCGATTGGGAGCGTCAGGATAAAGGGAAGATGAATGTCGAAGTGGCCCGAAGAAAAAAGAGCAAAGAGGTATCCGCCGATTCCGAAGAAAGCGACGTAGGCCATGTCCAGGAGCCCGGCGAAGCCGGCCACCACGTTGAGCCCCAGGGCGAGCATGACATAGAGGCCCGCCATGGTGTAGATCCTGAGCCAGTAGCTGTTGGGCATCGCGTGGGGGGCGAAGACGAGAACGACTGCTGCAACTCCGTAAAGGAGAAGTCTCTGATTACGCCCCGGTTCCGTCTGGATCGCGCGACTCTCCATCACACTTTTTCCGGGACCCGCTCTCCCATGAGCCCCCACGGCCTGAAGATGAGAACCAGGATGAGGACCACGAAGGCAACGACGTCCTTGTAGGTGGCGGGAAAAAAGGTAGTTGCCAGGGACTCGAGGAGGCCGAGGATAATGCCTCCCAGCATGGCGCCGAAGATGTTTCCGATGCCTCCCAGGACCGCTGCCGTGAAACCCTTGAGCCCGGCTTGAAAACCCACGTAGTAGTCCACCTGGGTGAAGAGCAGGCCCACAAGGGTGCCGGCCGCACCGCCCAGGGCCGAGCCGATGCCGAGGGCGGAGCCGATGAGAAACACGAGCACGATGATCCTGTCCGTGTCGATGCCCATGAACGTGGCGGCCTCGCTGTCCTGGGCCGTGGCCCTCATGGCTTTTCCCACCTTGGTTTTTTTGATCATGATCGTGAGCAGGGCCATGAGAAGAAAAGCGACCGCAATGACCATGATCCGCATGAAGGAAATGACCACGTTTCCGATGTGGAAGAGCCGGATGCTCTCGGGAATCAGGGCAGAGGAGGGAAAGAAACGGGGCTTGGCGCCCTGAAAAGTGAGCACCGCGTTCTGAAGAAACATGGACACGCCCAGCGCACTCAGGAGAAGATTCATGCGAGGCGCCTTGCGCAGGGGGCGATAGGCCAGGCGCTCGACCGTCATCCCGAGACCGGCGGTCACCATCATCGCAACGACGATCATGAAGAAGATGAGCACGGCGGCGTTGATCAGGGGCACGTTGTTTCGCATCAGAAGGTTCAGGGTCCACCAGCCGGCGAAGCCTCCGATCATGTAGATTTCGCCGTGGGCGAAATTGAGCATGGACAGGATGCCGTAGACCATGGTGTAGCCGATGGCGATGAGCGCGTAAACCCCTCCCAGGGTGAGGCCGTTTACGAGCTGCTGGGGCAACTGTTCGAGGTAGACATCCATGAAAAACCCTTGGGCCGAAAAAAAACGCTGCGCGACCGGGCAAGGGGAGAGGTCCTGCGCAAACTCCGGACACCTCCCTCTGCCCCATGGGTAGGCGGGAAAGAAGCCCCGAAGGGGCGTTATATGAAATCTGCCTCGGCAGATTTCATTTTTTACTTCCCGGTCATGACGGTAATCTGCTTGAAATCCTTGCCCGCCACCTTGAAGAAGTAGGTGGCGCCACCTTCCAGATCTCCCTTGCTGTCGAAGGTAATGGGGAAGCCCAGAATTCCCTTGTAGTTCCTGGTCTGAGCCACGTATTTCAGGACCTCCTGCCGGCTGATGTCGCCGTCCTTTGCGGCCTTGTCCACGGCCGCGAGCAGGATGTTCATGGCCTCATAGGCAGGGGGACCGAAACCGCTGAGGGTCCCGTATTTGCTCTCGAACTTTTTGATGTATCCCGCCGCCTCGGGGATGGCGAACACATCGGGCGCGAAGTGATACACATAGGCTCCCTCCGCAGCGCCTTCGGATGCCTCAATAAAATCCTTCTTGTCCCTGGCGCCCTCGGTCCCGAAAAAGATGGCCTTGATTCCCAGCTCTTTTGCCTGGCGCACGCCGATGGCCTGATCCGGTGCCGCAGTGGCCACGAAGAAAAGGACGTCCGGGTTGAAGCTCTTCACCTTGGTGAGCACCGGCGAAAAATCCTTGGCTCCGCCTACGATGGTGTCCTGCATGATGTCCGTGATGCCCAGTTTCTTGAGGCCTTTGATGGTCTCGCTCGCAATGTTTTCGCAATAGGCCACTTTCTCGTTGAGCACGGCGACCTTTTTCGCTTTCAACTCCCGCTGGATGAACAGGGCACAGTTCAAGCCGTGGGCGTCGTTCCTGGCGTTTACCCGGAAGAAATGCTTGTAGCCCTGGTCGGTCAGGTCGGGCTTTGAGGCCGCTGTGGTGATGCAAGCCAGGTTCGCTCCGCCGTAGATCTTCATGGTAGCCTGGGCGATGTGGCTCATGGGAGGCCCGATGACGCCGACCATTGCATCGTCGGCGACGAATTTCTGGGCCACATTGACGCCCTGAGCAGGATCCATGGCATCATCCCCCATGATATGCTCTATTTTGACGCCCTGGATGCCTCCTTTTTCATTCCATTCATCCACGGCGATCTGGGAGGAGTTGAAGATCTCCATGCAGGGCGCAGCCGCATCGCCGGTGAAGGCGCCTGCGTTTCCGACATGGATGCCTTTTTTCACATCCCTCGCAAACGAAGCCGGTGAAAAGACGAGCAGTGAAGCAAAAAACAAAGCCGTGATACCCAACAGTTTTTTCATCTCAACCCTCCTTGATTCCCTAAAAGGTGCTCTGCCATGATGCCCCTTCATACCTCCTTCGGGAGCCGCAGCCCCTGTTTTCCTTCTTAGCAGACCGTCCAAAAGGAGTCAAATTCGCTGCGCGTCCGAGCTGTCAGCGCTCAGCGCTCAGCAATCAGCTCAATTGATCGGGCGCCGGCTGGCTGCTGGCGGCTAACCCCTGACAAATGACCCCTGACCACGGTCAATGGTCGGAGGTCTCTTCCAGCATCGACTTTGCCATCTGACTTGCCCGGTCGTAAAGCTGCAAGCCTTCATCCAGAAAGGCTTCGTTTTCGTTACGATTGACCTCCACGAAAACTGCTTTCAGGATCGTCACCCGCTGGTCGATGGCGATGTATGGAGCCTCTTCCGACAGGTCTTCGTCGGCCGGCACCCTGGGAATCCCCATCAGCATGTACCAGATCAGGTTATTCAAATCCGGCAGAACTCCGCACTTGGTCAAGTCAACGGAATTCCGGAAGTCGTGATAGGCTCTGACAAAAGGGTCATCCATGGAAGTCGGATCCGAAAATGTTTCTTCGCGCCCGTCACCATATACCACTTCCTCGAGACATGGCAACTGCCAAAAAAATCCTCCTCCTTTCTTTGCTTGACAGGTGGTCAACCAAGTGGTACGGGTGTACCAGATTTTAGACCGCCTTATTCCACCCCCGTCCAACGTTCCAAGAGGGACCGATGACGACAGATCGTCTCAAAAGTGTCTGCCGTTTTCTTGCCGGATTGAGTTTTTCATCCGTCCCTTCCCACGTCATCCACCATGCCAAGCTGGTGCTTCTCGACACGCTGGGGGTCATCTTGTCGGGCTCAAAGACCCGGGGTGTCGAAGCCTTTGTCGAGCGACTTCCCGGGTGCCGTTTGAAAACAGGGGGCGCCACATGCCCCGGTCGACCGGGTTCTTTCAATCCGGTTTGGGCGGCGTTGATCAACGGGACCACGGGCTCGAGCCTGGAGTTCGAGGAAGGCCATTCAAGGGCCATGGGTCATCCGGCCGTGCAGATCGTTCCTGCCGTGTTGGCCGAGACCGAGGCGCGCGCTCTGAGCGGGAAAGATCTTCTGCGAGGTCTTGTGTGCGGCTACGAAATGGCGGCCCGGGTCAGTCGAGCCGCCTCCATGCGAAAGGGTCTTCACCCCACCGGAACCTGGGGAACCGTGGGATCGGCGGCAGGCGTCGCATGCGTCCGGCGCCGGGACGCCGACGCCCTGCACCAGATTGCCAACATCGCAGCTTCCTTTGCCTTCTCGCCCTACGTCAAGAACTCTTTTGCCGGCAAGAACGTGGCAAGCACCTTTGCCGGCATGGTCAACCTCATCGGGATGCTGGCCAATGTCTATTACGAGTCGGGCGTGACGGCCGACGAGGAAAGTCTGGCCATGACCTTTTCGCGCTTTCTCTCTGAAGGATTCGACGGAGAGCGGCTTGCGGCAGGGCTCGGAGAGGAGTTCGCCATTACGGAGAATTATTTCAAGCCCTATCCTACCTGCCGTTTCAACCACTCGGCTCTGGATGCCTTGCAGGCCATCCTGCGGGAGACGCCGATTTCTCACGAGGAAGTGACCGGAATCTCGATTGCCAGCTTCAAGGCGGCTGTGCACGGCGACTCCAGCCGGCCTGAGAACCTGGAAGCCATGCGGTTTTCGACCCCCTATCTCATGGCGGCCATGATTCGTCACGGCCGCGTTGATTTGGAAATGATGCGCCTCGACCTCCTTGACGATCCGGTGATCAAGGGTTTGGCCGAAAAGGTTGAGATGGTCTTTTCCCCTGAATACGAGAGACTGCGGCCGGAAAGAAATCCGGCCAAAGTCACCCTGCGTCTCCGGGACGGCCGGGAGATCTTCTACGAGGTCATGAACGGTTTCGGAGATCCCTTGAACGCCATGCCGGAGGAGTCGATTTTGGGCAAGTTCTTTTCCCTTGCAGAGCCGGTCCTGGGAGAGAAGCGATCCAAAGCATTCGTCGAGAGGTTTCGGAAGATCGAATCCGAAAAGGACATCCGGTCGGCGATTCGTCTGCTTAGCCCTGCAGGGAAAGGCAGGAGGAATGACCGCGGATAAGGCCCGGAGAACGGATAAGAAAGGGACGCAGCAGGAGATTCTGAAGCGCATCGGCGCCAAGATCCGCAGCGAACGAAACCGCCTCGGTCTTTCCCTGGAGGCCTTTGCCCGAAAAGTGGGCATCAGCAAAATGACCCTTCACCGGATCGAGACGGGCACCACGTCGCCTTCGGTCATCACGCTGACCGAGATTTCTTTCCATCTCAAACAAACCGTTGAATCCCTGATCGGCGAAGGCGACCCAAAGGTTGTCTTGCTTCCAAAGCATGGTCAAGATACGATCATGGACCCCGAGAGCGGCATTCGGGTCCTGGCGCCGAGAGGCCTCATCTCGGACCGGGTGACCATCACGGCCGCAGAGCTGGAAAAAGGGTTTGCCATCGAACCTCACAAGAATCATGGATTCGAATGGGCCTATATGATTCGGGGGAAGGCCGACGTGACGGTGGCGGGGAAAAAATACCGCATCGAGACAGGGGACGCGATCTTTTACGACGCCCATTTCACCCATTCCATAGAAGTCAGAGAAAGAACCCAGTACGTGGGGCTCTTCTTGAAGGATGAATAAAAAAGGTGCAAGGCGCATGGGTCACGGTGCAAGGGAAACTGCGCCTGCAGAGACTAAAAACCAATAGAACAAGGAGGGGGTCATGAAGAGAGCGGCGGTTTTTTGTTCGGCGGTGATGATCGTCGTGTTTGCGGGTGCGCAGGTTCTTGCGCAGGATGTGATTCGTATGCGATTCGGGCATGTGGCCCCGCCGATGCACGCTCAGCACAAGGCATCGGATTGGTTTGCCCAGTATGTGGAAAAGGAATCCGCAGGCAGAATCAAATGCTCCACCCACCCGCAGGGCCAGCTCGGGAGCCACATTCAAATGCTGGAAGCGCTCCAGGTGGGGACCCTTGAAATGACCTCGGTGGCAGGTCCGGCTTTGACCGAGTTTGTGCCCGAGATGGCGCTCACCTCCCTGCCCTTCATGTTCGACAGGGAAGATGAAATGTACGCCATGATGGACAGCCCGGTTGGAAAAAAGCTCTTCGAGGCCTTCGCCCCCAAGGGGCTCTACTGTGGAGGGGTGGCGGACCACGGGTTCAAGGCCTTCCTGAACAGGAAGACGGCGATCACGAAAATCGAAGACATGGGGAAGAGCAAGTGGCGCGTGATTCCCAACGAACTGTTTCTCGACACCTACAAGGCTATGGGCGTAAGCCCGGTCACCTTGCCCTGGCCGGAGGTCTTCAGCGCCCTTCAAAGAGGCGTGATCGACGGCATCGACATTACGCCCAACGAATGCTGGGGTGCGAAAATCTATGAGGTGGTGAGCTACATGTCGCTCTGCAAGCTCGGGGTCAATCCGCAGGTTTATGTGGCCAGCAAAAAGTGGCTGGAGGGATTGCCGGAAGACCTGAGAAAGATCGTGATCAAGGGCATGGCCGAGACCGCCAAGTGGCACACCGCTCAGATCCGCAAGGAAGATGCGACCGTGGTGATGCCCGACCTCCAGAAGAAAGGCCTGAAGATCAACGAGGTCACGGACGCGGAGCTTGCCAAGTTCAGAGAAGCCGTGAAATCCGTGCACGAAAAGTGGAGAGGCAAAGTGGGGGCCGAGCTCTACGACGAAGCGCAGGCTTTCCTGAAAAAGGGACGGAACAAGTAGCGGCGGAAAGGTGGATGAAAGGCCGGGTGTTCGACCCATGGTCTTGAATGCTGCGAGATTTCTGCTTCGGACTCTCAGCCGGATCGAGGAGTACGTCCTTTTCGTGATGGTCTTCCAGATGGGGGTTTCGGTCTTCGTTCAGGTGGTGATGCGCTATGTCTTTCGCTCCGCCATCACCTGGCTGGATGAACTCGTCCACATCGAGGTGGTCTTTCTCACCTTTTTCGGGGCGAGCCTGGGTATCAAGTATGGGGCGCACATCTCCGTCGATGTGTTGAAAAACATCGTTAGAAAAGAACCCTACCGGAGCCTGCTGGAGGCCTTTAGCCACCTGGTTACAGGCCTCTACGCGGGGTTCGTCATTTATTTCGGGATCAAGCTGATCGGTCTCATGACGACCCGCGTGCACTACACGCCCACGCTGAGAATTCCGAAGCACTACCTGTATGCTGTCGTGTGTGCGGGCCTGGCCCTCATCGCCGTCAGGAGCGTGATCCGCTTCTTTCAGAGCCTTGCGTCCCTCAGACCCAAAGGCAAGGGTGGGGAGGTCTCGTGACGGCTGCTCTCATCATCGGCCTCGTCTTCGTCATGGCATGCGGCGTGCCTCTGGCCGCCGTGGTGGGGGTTGCGGCAGCTTCTTGTCTTTACCTTTTCACCCGCATTCCCCCGCAGGCTGTTTTCCAGCAGCTCTACCAGGGGGCGGAATATGATCTGCTCCAGGCGGTCGTCTTCTTCATCGTGGCCGGCGGCATCATGACAAGGGGGACGCTGGCCGCCAGGCTGATCCGCGTGGGCCAGGCCCTGGTGGGCGGGTTCCATGGGGGTCTGGCGGTCTCTTCCGTCCTGATCTGCATGTTCTTTGCCGCCATATCCGGCTCATCTCCGGCCACCGTGGTCGCCATCGGGAGCATCATGATCCCCGCCCTGATCAAGAGCGGGTATCCGCCCCGCTTTTCCATCGGGCTTCTCACCACGGCGGGTTCTCTGGGGATCATGATACCCCCGAGCATTCCCATGATCATCTGGGCCGTGGTGGTCGGGGTTTCCGTGACCAAGCAGTTCACCGCCGGCTTTCTGCCGGGCCTCCTGCTCGGTTTGACCCTGATGGCGTACTCCTACGTCATGGCAAGGAAGCACAAGTGGCGGGTTGAGAAAAGGATTTCCTGGAACGAGGTGAAGGATGCCCTTCGTGAGGGCATCTGGGGCCTGTTCATGCCCTTCCTCGTGCTCGGAGGGATTTACACCGGCATGTTCACCGCCACGGAGGCTGCGGCCGTGGCGTTTGTCTATGCGCTGGTCGTCGAGCTTTTCATCCACAAGAGCCTCAAACTCAAGGACATGGTGCCGGTTTTCAAAGACTCCATCCTGACCTCCTCCATGCTTCTGTTCATTATCGCCAACGCCTCCGTGCTTTCTTACTACTTCAGCGTGGATCAAATTCCTCTCAGGGTGGCGGATCAGCTTCTGACGTTTATCGACAGCCGGTTCATGTTCCTGCTGCTCGTCAACATCGCACTCCTCGTCATGGGGTGCTTCATGGACATCGTTTCGGCCATGCTGGTCCTCGGTCCGGTGTTCTTGCCCCTGCTTCAGAAGTTCGAGATCGACCCGATTCACTTCGGGATCATCATGGTCCTCAACATCGAGGTGGCTTTTCTCACGCCGCCCTTCGGCGTGAACCTTTTTGTGGCTTCAGGGATTACGGGAAAAGGAATCGTGGAAGTTGCGCGGTCGGCAATCCCCTATCTGATCCTGCTTTACACGGTGCTCATGGTTATCACGTACGTGCCATGGATCTCTTTGGTGCTGACACGCTTTGTCGACTAGTCAAGTTTGACGGATTCGCAAAAAGTCCGAAAACAACGGCTTGGTCATTGCGAGCGAAGCGCGGCAATCTCGTAACTAGTCGGATATCCTGGAGATTGCCACGGCGCTTCGCGCCTCGCAATGACGGCGTGGGGCTGTTTGCGAATGCATCAAGCTTCGCTTCAAATAGATTTTTGAGATATCGCCTTTCGGGGAAAGGCCCTCCCCACTTGCGAACAGGTGACATTTATCCGCCTCGGGCAGGCAAATGGTAGGGCAGACAAACTGAAAAAGGAGTGATACGATGATCAAGCTGCTGCTTAACAAAGGAGATCTTCAGGTCCGTCTTCCTTCGAGCTGGGAACTGAAGCATACGATCTTCAAAGAAGCCCAGGCGGTTCGGTGCGGGGTCCAGGAGTTGACGGCCGAAGCACTTTCAAACCCTGTGGGATCCGCCCGGCTGGAGGATTTGTTGAAGCCGTCTTCCAGGGTGGCGATTGTGGTGGATGACCTGACCCGTCACACGCCGATCAGCGAGCTGCTCCCGGGGTTGCTGAAAGCGATCGGGAGCAGCGGTGTTGCAAAGGAGAATGTGAGCATCGTGATCGGGACAGGAACTCACAGACCCATGGATCAAAAAGAGATCGAGGCGCGGCTCGGGGAAGAAGCGGCCAAGGCGTATCGGGTGGAGAATCACGATGCCCGCTCCAAGGACCTCGTGGTGATGGGGGAACTTCCGGACTATGGAAGCATTTCCTTCAATGCCACGGTCATGAAAGCGGACGTGAAGATTACCGTGGGGACGATTATCCCTCACGTGCACAACGGATTCGGCGGGGGGCCCAAAAATATCATGCCTGCCATTTGCGATTTCGAAACCATTCGAAAACATCACCTGAAAACCGCGCTCCATCAGCGCGCGCGGGTCGGGGTCTCCGAGTCGAACCCCTTTCTTGATGATCTCATGGCCATTGCGCGGCTGGCTCGGATGACCTTCACGGTCCAGTGCCTCAACGATTCCTTCGGTCAGGTTTATGACATTCTGGCAGGCGACGTCTTCGATGTGTTTGAGGCCGGGATCCGGCAACAAGGCAAGGCTTTGGGTGTCCCTGTGTCGGGCAAGACCGATGTCACCATCGTTTCCGCTTTCCCCTATGACGAGGGCGTGCAGATCATGAAGTCCTTCATGCCCTCGGCGATGGTGACGAAACTTGGAGGGAGCATCTTTGTGGTGACCGAACTCCGGGAACCGTTGCCGGGGTTCTTTCTCGACAGCATTCGAAAGATCAAAGGGGATGCCGGCTGTATCATCGATCCCGGTGCTGCGGAAAAATTGAGCCGGTGTGAGCCGCTGATCGAGGGGGTGGGGGTGGATTTTAACATGGCCCTCATTCTCGTGCTGGCGGTGGCCAAGAAGTTCAACCTGTCGCTCATCGGTCACGAGGTGCTCCGGGACCTCGCAAAAGCCATGGATTGCAAACACTTTCCTGACCTGGATACGGCCCTGCAGAAAGAGAGCGGAAAAGGCGAGAGGAAAACGGTGAGCGTCATTCCGGCAGGAGGATACATCTTTCCCGTGATCGCAGAGCCTTTCGATCTATTGGACTAGACCATGAAAAAGCTGATGACAGGCAACGAAGCGGCTGCGCTGGCGGCCAAAATGGCAAAGCCCCAGGTGATCGCCGCCTACCCGATCACCCCTCAGACGAGCATCGCGGAGAAGCTGGCCCACTATGCGGCGACCGGCGACGTGTCGACGCGTTACATCAAGGTGGAGTCGGAAACATCCGCTCTTGCCGCCTGCATCGGCGGTTCCCTGGGAGGTGCCCGGACCTTCACGGCCACATCTTCTCAGGGACTGGCCCTGATGCACGAACTCCTTCACTGGGCTTCGGGCGCCCGGTTGCCCATCGTCCTGGTCAATGTGAACCGGTCCATGGCGGCGCCGTGGTCCCTGGGGGTGGATCACAACGACACCCTTTCTCAACGGGACACGGGGTGCCTTCAGATCTACTGCGAAACGGCCCAAGAGGTTTTCGACACGATCCTGATTGCCTTCAAGCTTGCGGAGAAAATCCTCATTCCTACCATGGTGTGCATGGACGGCTTCTACCTGTCCCACTTCTCGGAACCGATGGACATCCCGGAGCAGCAGGATGTAGATCGTTTTCTCCCCCCCAGAAAGGCAAAATACAAAATGGATCCCAGGGACCCCTGCACTTTCGGAGGAGGGGTCAGCGCTCAAGTCCTCTACGAACTGAGGCAGCGAATGCAGGCGGACATGGAGACGGTGCCCGAAATCCTGGACCGGATCTGCCTGGATTTCTCGAAACGCTTCGGACGAAAGTATCATGCCGTGGAGACGATCCGGAAACAGGGCGATGACCTCGCTTTAATCACCACGGCGACGCTCGCGGGAACGGCCAAAGCCTACGTCCAGCAGGCAGAGCATGTGGGACTGATCAAGATGCGCCTCTTCCGCCCTTTTCCGGGTGGGGCGTTGCGAAAAGCGGTGAAGGATTTCAAGAGGGGGATCATCATCGACAGGAATCTTTCGCCCGGCGCGGGCGGCATTTTTGCCCAGGAGATCAGAGCCTCCCTTTACGGAACCGCGGAGCAAATCCCGCTGGTGAGCGTGATCGCGGGTTTGGGGGGCGTGGATGTAACCGTGAATCACCTGGAGGCGCTGGTGCGCCGGGTCCGCGAGCAGAGCGTAACGCCCGAGGAGACCTACTGGTTGGAGCCTTAGAAAAGTTGGATTCACCACAGAGGCACTGAGGACACAGAGGGGAAGATTTATTTTTTCGTCTATCGGGAGATGCCGATAGACGAAAAGAAGCTCTCAAACCAAATCCATGTTACAGCGTTCCTCATGGAAGGATTTGCGTAGATTTGGAACCTCCAAACGCACTGTTTATAGGGCTTAGCTTGATATAGTCATCGTGCAGAATCTTTTTGTTTGTCGGTATCTCCCGACAAACAAAAACTTTTCTCTGTGCCCTCAGTGTCTCTGGGGTGAGAATTTTGTTTTGGACAGGGATGATGAAGATGGAAGAGCTGATGTATCCGGGAAGTTTTGCCTGTCCGGGCTGCGGGCTGACCGTGGCCTTCAGGCACGTGGTGAAGGTGCTCGGCAAGAACACGGCGGTCGTCACCTCGGCGGGATGCGGGTCGGTCGTTGCGGGCTATTACCCGAGCACCACGTCGAAATTGCCTTTCTTTCATTGCTCCTTCGGAACCGCGGCCGCAACGGCCGCGGGACTCAAAGCGGCCTATGAGATGATGGGCAAAGGCAGGATTCAGGTGCTGGCCTGGGCAGGAGACGGCGGAACTTTCGACATCGGTCTTCAGTCCCTGTCCGGCGCTGCGGAGAGAAACGACGACATCCTCTATGTCTGCTACGACAATGAGGCCTACATGAACACAGGGGTGCAAAGGAGTTCCGGTACGCCTTTCGGCGCATGGACCACGACCACCCCGTTTCAGGCCACCGAAGACCGCCCGAAAAAACGCATTGCAGCCATTATGGCGGCTCACGAGATTCCCTACATCGCCACGGCCAGCATCTCATACCCCAGGGATCTTGAGGCCAAGGTGCGACGGGCAAAGGGGATCAAGGGGTTTCGTTTCATTCACATTCTGGTGCCCTGCCCGACCGGGTGGCTTTATCCCGCGAAGGACAGCATCCGAATGGGCCGGCTTGCCGTGCTCACGCGGGTGTTTCCCCTTTTCGAGATATTCGACGGGAAGAAGTATGGGCTCAGTCCCATGGGGGAAAAGGCCCCTATGCGGGAGTATCTCACGGCCCAGGGCCGTTTCAGAGGGCTTACGGAAAAGGATATCGACATGATCCAGGAAAATGTGGACAGGGACTGGGGGGAGCTCGAAAAAGTCGCAGTGCAGCGGAAGGGGAAGAGCCGATGATCGAGATCAAAATCTCCGGCCGGGGAGGGCAGGGCGCGGTCCTGGCCTCCCAGATTCTGGCAGCGGCGTTCTTTGAAAAGGGGATGCAAGTCCAGTCCTTTCCGTCCTTCGGTGCGGAAAGAAGGGGCGCCCCGGTGTCGGCTTTTCTCAGGGCGGACACCAGGGAAATCACGATACGCTATGGCGTGCAGCATCCCGACTGGATCGTCCTCTTTGACGCCGGTCTCCTCCAAAACCCGATGGTCATGGGAGGAGCGACAGGCAAAACATCGCTGCTTCTCAATACCCATGAGGGCAAAACGCCGGCTTTGCCTGCAGGCAATGTCGTCTACGCCGTGGATGCAACGGCGGTCGCAGAGAAATTGAACCTGAAGACCACATCCTTCTCCATCGTCAACACCGCCATGGTCGGGGCCTTTTCAAGCGCTGCGGATCTCATCGACCTGGAGAGTGTGCTCGCAGCCATAGGAACCCTGGTTCCCGTGAAAAGAGAGGACAACATAGAAGCGGCAAGGCAGGCCTATAAAATGGTGAGGAAGATTCAATGAAAGCATCCGTGCATATCAAGCCGCCCATGGCTGCGGCAAATGAACCGACCACGGCCAACAAAACAGGCACATGGCGCTTCGAAAAACCGGTGTTCATCAGCCGGCTTGCTCCGTGCAGCGAGGCCTGCCCCATGGGGCAGGATATTCCGGCCATCATGGCTTTGAACAGCCGGGGGCACTTCGACGCAGCCCTGGAGAAAATCCTGGAAGAGAACCCTTTCCCCGGAATCTGCGGGAAGATCTGCTTTCATCCCTGTGAGCGCGTGTGCAATCGAGGCAGATTCGATGAGGCTGTCTCCATCCAGGACCTTGAACGGTTTGCTTTCGAGGAGGCGATGGCAAAGGGCCTGCCGGAAAAAGAAGGGGGTACGGAACAGAAAAGCAAGGTGGCTGTCATCGGATCCGGGGTGGCTGGTTTGTGCTGTGCCTGGTTCCTCACCCATTGCGGGCACAGGGTGACCATTTTCGAAGAGGGCAGGCACTTGGGCATCATGGATCTTGCCGGAGACCACAGTGGCCTGACCGAGGACGACCTTGAATGGGAGGCAAGAAAAATCCTCAGTGCCGGTGTTGCCATTGAAACCGGCACGGCGTCGGACCAAGTATTCTACCCGGAACTGGCAAGAAAATTTGAAGCCGTTTACCGGTCACCGGGAAAGAACATGGAACCGACCCGGAAGGCGAAGCCGGTGGATCGCCATGAGACAGGCTTCCTCCTTTTGGAAGAAGAGGGGAAGGAATTGGACCCTTCCGAGATCGATCTCACCAGAACCGTGGTGCGCCAGATGGCAGCGGGGAAACGGGCCGCCCTGTTGCTGGATCTTTGCCTGAAGGGTCACTCCATCGAGGACATGGATGCCCGCGCTGTGGGGCGGCTGGGGGCCTATTCCATGGAAGCGCACCTTTTGGGCTCGGAAGGTTATCCGGTGAGGCCCTTGAGAGACGTGGCCAGAATAGACGATCTGAACACGGCCCATTTCAACAAAACACCGCGCATTGCACCCTCGTCCCGGCATGGCCGGTACACAAGGAACCAGGCGGTTTCATCAGCCAGGCGATGTTTTCAGTGCGGGACCTGCAATTTCTGCTTCCGGTGTTACGACTACTGTCCTGACCTGGCCATCCTGATGGATGCGAAGGCAAAGCGGCGCGAGATCGACTATGATCACTGCAAGGGATGCGGAATCTGTGCCGAGGAATGCCCCAGGGGAGCCATTGCGTGGGTGAAGGAATGAAGAGCAGAATCTGTAGGAGGGAGCTCTCCTTCGACCTTGCTCAGGACCCTGAGGCCCTCGAAGGGCTGCTCCCGAAGACGGCGTAGGATGGGTTAAGCCGCTCGACTTGCTCGCGGCGAAACCCATCGCTCGCAGCTAAAGCCTTGCCCTCAGGATGGCCTTCACATCCCGTGCATCGAGTTGCACGGGGTTGGTTTTTTGTCCGGCCTGAGCCACAAGGTCGTCGAGATCGGACTCCTCCATCCCGTAGTTTCCGAGCCGCGGGATCTTCAGCCTTTCCGTCCACTCCTTGAGCTTTTCGAGAAGAAGGTCACACCCTTGAAGGACGCCCGCTTCAGGTGCGCCTGACAGGATACGGCCCGCGCGGGCGTACCTGCCAAGCACGGCATCCTCGGCGCCCCTTTGCTCCATGATGCGCCGCATGTTCATTCGGCAAGCCTCCCACAGGAGGGTGGCGCAAACCATGCCGTGGGGCATGGGGATCCGGGCGCCGACAGGCCCTGCAAGGCCGTGGATGATACCGAGCCCGGCATTTGCAAGGGTCACTCCGGAAAGAAAAGCCGCAAACAGGATGGACGAACGGCAATGAAGGTCCTCGCCCCGGTCGGTGGATGCAGGCAGGAGCGATGGAGAAATCTGCTCGATACCGCAGAGAGCCAGGGCGTCGGTCAGGGGTGAAGCGTTCGGCGAGACATAGGATTCGAGGAGTTGGGTGAAGGCATCCATGCCGCATGAGGCGGTCACCGGAGGTGGGCAGCTCAGGGTGAGAACAGGATCGAGGAGAGCGCAGGCAGGGGTGAAGTTGTCATGACGGAGGGACTTCTTGAACCCTCCGTTGCCGACCCGGCTCAGCACAGCGTTCTTGGTGGCTTCACTGCCTGTCCCGGCCGTGGTGGGCGCTGCGATCAGGGGAAGGGTCGTGCCGGGATGATTCCTGTCCCCGACTCCTTCCATGTAAGGCGTTACAGGCTCGCGAAGAGGCAGCATGGCGGCAATCGCCTTGGCGCAGTCGATCACGCTGCCTCCGCCGATGCCGACCACCAGGTCCGGTAAGTGCTGCCCGAATTCCCGAACGGCACCGTCAACAAGATCGGGTGAAGGTTCTCCTTTGACTGTGAGGCGGTCGAAGGTGATCGATGAATCCGCCAGACTCCCTGCGATCTTGTCCCAATTTCCGGAGCGCTCCAGGGACTCCGACCCTGTGACCACGAGCGCCCTTGAGCCGCAACGGGAGGCGAGTTTCCCCACGTCCGTGATTCTGCCGGGGCCGAATACGACCCGTGGGCAACGGCAAAAATCAAACGGCATCATTGCATTCACCTTTATGAAATCTGCCCGGGGCGGATTTCATTAAGGGCATACCACGCGGTATGCCGTTCCTTTCCTGGGGACAGCCATCCAGGGTGCGACCGTGTCTTTCCACGTCGCATAGTGAGGCGTGCTCTTGTGCGCAGCGGCGCTCTCCCCGGATTCGTAGGCCTCGTAGAGAAGAAACAGGCCGGGGTCCTGAGGAGACTGGAGCACGTCGAATCGCATGTTCCCCGGCTCCCGGACCGAGCCCTTGTGATTCTCGATCGTGGCGGCAATGAACTGTTCAATGTGTTCCGGCTTCACATGAACTTCCACAATGGTGACGACCATTCTATGCCTCCTTTTGTTCTTTCTTCTTCCCCCCTCCCCTTTGTCCCCTCCCGTCAGGGGAGGGGAAACCCGTTCTTCCCCCTTGATCACGCGGAGTGTTTCGCGGGAACGCGGTCCGGCCTTTCACACAGATAGGCGGCGCCTACCATGAGGGCGAACCCGATGATGAGCCGCAGGTAATCGGTGCTTTCGCCGAGAAGAATCAGGGAGGCGACGATTCCCAGGGGAATCTTGAGATTGTTCATGATGGCGAGCATGCCCTCGTTCACGAACCTCGCTCCCTTGTTCCAGAGGAAGAAACACACCCCGGAGGCGATGATTCCCAGATAGATGAGAACAAGAATCTGAGGAGCGGCGATTTGAATCCGGGACCAGGGTGTCGTGACCATGGAGGAAAGGGCCGTAATGATGACCGCTCCGAGATAGAGGAACCCGAAGACGGAGCGGTCGCTCCACGTCGCGTGCTTTTGCGAAAGCTTCTTGTAGTGAAGCTGGCCGAAGGCAAAGGCCACATTGGAGATTTGTACGAGAAGGATGCCGGCGAGGTTGACCCGCAGCGGTTGATCAGGGTACTTGATGACCGCTCCCCCGAAAAAGGCGAGCGAGGCTGCGATAAAGAAAAGGGAATTAAACCTGCGCGTGGAGAGGTCGTTGAAGAGGGTGACGAAAAGGGGCGTGGTTGTCGTGAGCAACACGATGGTGTGGGCCGGAAGGAACTGGTAGGACGCGATGTAGGCCATGTACATGAGCCCGAACTGGATAGCGCCGAGAGAAGCCAGTTTGATGCAAACCGGTTTCCCAAGGGTCCCCACGCGCAGGAAAGGCAGAAAGACAAGAAGAGAAAGAAGCATCCTGGCAAAGGAGACAAAATTCGGGTCAAGGCCTGTGAGGTATCCCTTGATGAGGGGGAAGGAAAAAGCCCACACAAAAGAAACAAGAATGAGATAACCCATACCAAACCCCAACGCTTGTTTCACCACAGAGACACAGAGAACACAGAGAAAAACTTTTGTTTGTCGGGAGATACCGACAAACAAAAAGGTTATGCCTCAGAATAATCCAAAATCAGGATAAACATATGCGATTCCAGATCCGAAATCAAATCCGTTGTCAGAGTTCCTAAGCTTCATAGTCGGGTCTCTTGTCGGCAATCGAAAATGGAAGACTTATTTCTTTCCTTTAGGAGGTTGTTTTCGTCTATCGGTATCTCCCGATAGACGAAAAATAGATCCCCTCCGTGTCCTCTGCGCCTCTGTGGTGAAGCCCTTCCTTAGTTCTCCATGTTTTCGCACACCAGGTGTGCGAAACGGGAACAGGAAACCTCTTCGGCGCCTTCCATCAATCTTGCAAGATCATAAGTAACCTTCTTGGAGGCGAAGGTCTTTTCAAGGGCGGCGACAATGCGCTTCCCTGCCTCGGGCCATCCCAGGTATTCGAACATCATCACGCCGCTCAGGATCACGGACCCGGGATTCACCTTGTCCAGGTTGGCATACTTCGGCGCCGTTCCATGGGTGGCTTCAAACAGCGCATACCCTGATTCATAATTGATGTTCCCTCCCGGAGCCATGCCGATGCCTCCGACCTGCGCCGCCAGAGCGTCGGACATGTAGTCACCGTTGAGGTTCATCGTGGCGATCACGTCGAATTCATCGGGTCTGAGAAGAGTCTGCTGGAAGAAGATGTCTGCGATGACGTCCTTGATGAGAACCTTGCCGTCAGGCATCTTTCCCCCTGCCTCTTCCCAGGTCACGACGCGATCGGGATAAGCCTCCCTGGCCAGTTCGTACCCCCATTTGCGAAAGGCCCCTTCCGTGAATTTCTGAATGTTGCCCTTGTGGACCAGGGTAACACTCCGGCGGCCCTTGGACAGGGCGTAGTTGATGGCGGCTCGGATGAGCCTCCGGCTGCCTGATTTGCTGATGGGCTTGATTCCGATGCCGGAGTCGGGACGGATCCCCCAGCCGTAGGTTTTTGCCAGGTATTCGATCAGGCTCTTTGTCTCGGTCTTGCCTTCTTCCAGTTCGAAGCCTACATAGACGTCTTCCGTGTTTTCTCTGAAAACGACCATATCCACCTTGTGCGGCTCCCTGACAGGACTGGGCACTCCCGGAAAGTATCGAACCGGTCTCACGCAGGCGTACAGGTCGAGCTTCATCCTGAGGGCCACGTTCAGACTCCGGATTCCTTCACCGACAGGCGTGGTGAGAGGCCCCTTGATCCCCACCCTGTATTCCTGGAAGGCATCGACCGTTT